>PDWJ01001627.1_pt1 | contig 39089 bp, 38 predicted proteins | sample 1430881 | NCBI WGS metagenome assembly PDWJ01 (sample SAMN01162460, study PRJNA174530) | Oral metagenome, whole genome shotgun sequencing project. | biome: Marine environment; feature: Marine mammal; material: Swab sample of the gingival sulcus; isolation source: swab sample of gingival sulcus...
CTGGCCAGCTCGGCGGCGACCTCGGCCGCGCTCAGGGTGGCCCCGGCGTCTGCGTTCACGGTGAAGCCGACGATGGGTCGGCCGAGCGCGACCGCGACTGCCGCCGCCACCTCGTCGCAGTGTGCTGTGCCCGGGCGGAACCAGGCGGGCCGGCGGCCAAGGGTCTCCAGGAACCACTGGTCGCCGCCGGTCAGCTCGTCGTAGATCTCACCCAGGTCGGCGGTGCCCGCGATGCCATAGGCGCTTCGCCCGCTGACCGATAGTGGAATGTGCCGGGTGCCGTGCGACTCGATCTGGAACAGCGGGTTGGCAGCTAATTCGGTAGCCGCCGACGGATTGGCCTGTATCCACCGCTGGTTCAAGAACAGCACTGCAGGCACCGATAGGTCGACCAGCAGCGAGATTAGTTCGGCATCGAAACCGCTGCCTAGCTCGCCGCCGCCGCAGGCGTCGAGGGTGAGGGTGATGTGTGGCTGCGTGGTTTGGTTGACCACACCGTCCACCTGCCAACCCCACTGAGTTGCCGTCCGGCCGCCGAAGTCAGCAAGAATCTGCTGCTTGCTGGGAAGCGCCACCGCAGCCGGGCTGGCAGCGGTGGTCGGAGTGGCCGCAACGGTTGGCGTCGGCGAAGGAACGCCAGTTGGGGCTGGCCTGGCGGGCGCGCTGGGGGAGGAAGCCGGGGTAGTTGGGGAAACCTCTTGTTGCGACGGCGCGCAACCCGCCAAGGCACCCCCGGCGGCAGTGCTTAGCAGCGCCCGCCGGGAAATCATGCTCACGCAGCCAGGCTAGCCCATCTCCGCTGCGGACACGGCGAACCGATTAGCGGCAGGTTGGCCGCTGCCGGGTTATACGTTGCTTTGCGGGTTGGCTCTCGGCTACAGTCCAGCATGATTGATGCGCAGTGGCGGCGCTGACCGTTGATATCGGGTTGACCGCAGTCAGCCCGGACGGAGAGTTGGCTGCCGACGGAACTATGCATAGTCATCGTCAACAGACAGATCGTCAAGCAACGATCAAGGAGAGGATATGTCGGACATTGTTGTCCTAGGGGCCGGTGTTTCCGGTCACACGGCTGCCCTGCACGCCAGACGCGTGCTAGGCAAGAACCATACGGTTACCGTGGTTTCACCCAATTCGCATTGGAATTGGATCCCGTCGAACATTTGGGTCGGCGTCGGCAAGATGGGCAAGGAGAAGGTTGTCTTCCCACTGCAGCCCGTCTACGACCGCAAGGGAATCCAGTTCCGGCAGGCCAAGGCCACCGCGATCTGGCCCGAAGGCGACGATGAATCGTCGCGCCCGGCCGTGGACATTGAGTACACCGAGGCGGGCAAAGCTGGCACCACCGAGCGGTTGCGTTATGACTACCTCATCAACGCAACCGGTCCCAAGCTGAAGTTTGAGGCGACCCCGGGGCTCGGCCCCGACGGCGGTAACAGCCTTTCGGTATGCACCGCCGACCACGCGGTGCACGCGGCCGAGAAACTCGCCGAGGCCATCGACAAGCTAAAGCAGGGCCAGCCGCAGACCTTCGTCATCGGCACCGGTCACGGCACCTGTACCTGCCAAGGAGCCGCGTTCGAGTACGTCTTCAACGTCGAACACGAGCTGCGGCAAGCAGGAGTGCGCGACCTGGCGACCGTTGTCTTCCTCACCAACGAAGCCCAGCTGGGCGACTTCGGTGTCGACGGCATGGTCTTCAAGCAGCAGGGCTTCGAGACTACTTCGGAAGTGTGGGCGCAATCGCTGTTTAGGGAGCGCGGTGTTATCGCGATCACCGGCACCCATGTGGAACGAGTGGACGAAGGTGTGATCCGCTACGAGACTCTCGACGGCGAGCACCACGAGCTTGCCTTCGACTTCGCGATGTTGCTGCCGCCGTTCGGCGGGGCAGGCCTCCAGGCCTTCAAAGCCGACGGCACGGACATCACCAGCGAGCTATTCGCGCCCAGCGGCTTCATGAAGGTGGACGCCGACTACACTCCCAAACCCTACGAGGAATGGTCGGCTGCCGATTGGCCGAGCAAGTGCCAGTCGCCGCTATACGAGAACATCTACGCGGTGGGCATCGCCTTCGCGCCGCCGCATCAGATCTCAAAGCCGCGCAAGACAGCCAACGGCACCGCCGTCGCCCCAGCGCCGCCCCGCACCGGCATGCCGTCCGGCGTGATGGGCCGAGCCGCCGCGATGTCGATTGCCCGGCGCATCAAGAAGGGCCCCGGCGCCCAGCCCATCGAAGCGTCGATGGCCAACATGGGCGCTGCCTGTGTCGCCTCGGCAGGAACCGGCTGGAAAAACGGCTCGGCAGCCAGCATGACGATGCGCCCCATCGTCCCTGATTACCAGCGCTACCCGACCGGTCGTGACACCGCTGATACCCGCGGTGAGCTCGGGTTGAGTGGCCACTGGGTCAAAACCCTGTTGCATCATCTGTTCATCTACAAAGCCAAGGGATATTTCCTATGGCAGTTCATCCCGGAGTGAGCCATGTCTGACAATACGATTTCAGCCCAACCCGTCTTGGACCTGTCGGGAGCCATGCTTCCCGTCGAAAAGACGCTCAAGCGTCGGCAGAATGTATTTCTGCAGTTTGGCCGGTTCATGGTGTTCAACTTCCGAATCATGATGATGGTCTTCAAGGGCCATCACTAGGACTGATACCTAACTAACTAAGGCGGCGGCCGAACCTCCCAGAGAGGTCCGGCCGCCGCCTTAGTTAGTTCCGGGGTTACCTAAAGTTGTACTTGTCGACGATCGGCTCGCGGCCAGTGCTCATGTCCTGGAAGTACTCAATGTTGGAAAGCGCCAGGAACGCGCCGTTGACGTTGACGACGTTGTCCCAGCCGAGCCCGATCAGTTCCCGCGCCATGAAGTAGGAGCGTTGCCCGATCCGGCAGTGCAGATAGACCGGCTGATCCTTGGGAATCTCGGCCAGGTGCTCGCGGAACTTCGAGTAGGGCACGTTGACGGCGGCTTTGATGTGCCCGGCGTCCCATTCCCCTTGCTCCCGCACGTCGATGATGTAGGCGCCTTGCTCGACCAGTGAGCGCAGCTCGGCCGCGTTGACGCTGGGCACGTCACCCTGCAGCTTGTTGAGTGCCACCAGTGCAGCCATATTGACGACGTCCTTGGCGGTGGCGTAGCTGGGGGCGTAGCACAGCTCCAGATCCGCCATGTCTTCCAGCGTGCCGTTCATTCGGATCAGCGTCGCGATCACGTCGATGCGCTTTTCGGCCCCAGCCTTGGCGACCGCCTGGGCGCCCAAGACCTGGCCAGTGGTCAGATCGAAGTGCAGCTTCAGGTGCACTGGTGTCGCGCCGGGCATGAGACCGACCCGGTCGTTGCCGATGAAGTAGATCGAATCGAACTCGCGGCCACTGGCGCGGCACTCTTGTTCGGTCAACCCGGTTGATGCGGCGGTCAGGCCAAAGACCTGTACCACCGACGAGCCCAGGACGCCGTTGCGTCGCACGGTGCGGCCAAAGGTGTGGTCGGCCGCTTTGCGGGCTGCTCGCTGCGCCGGGCCAGCCAGCGCGAGCATGGTGGCGGCCCCGGTGATCTGGTGGCCCAGCTCGACGGCGTCGCCGACCGCGTAGATGTCGGGGTCGCTGGTCTGGAAGTTGTGGTTGACCTTGATGCCGCCGGTCTCACCGATCTCCAGGCCAGCCGCAGCCGCCAACGTGGTCTCTGGGCGCACCCCGACCGCCAGGATCACCGCCTGTGCCGCAATCCGGTTGCCGCTTTGCAGGCTGACGCCGTCGGCGTCGATTCCGGCGATGGCGTCTGACAGCACCAGGTTCACGCCCTGTTCGTGCAGTTCGCGGTGAAGCAGCTGCACGATGTCTGCGTCCAGTCGGGGCAGCACCTGTGACTGCATTTCGACCAGCGACACGTTCTTGCCCGCCAACCGCAGGTTTTCGGCCACTTCAAGGCCGATGAAGCCGCCGCCCGCGACCACCACATCGCTCGCGGCATCGGCGGCCGTCCTGATGGCCTCGATGTCCTCGACGTTGCGCAGGGTGAACACATTGTCTGCGTCCGCGCCAGGAATCGGCGGCACGAACGCCCTCGCGCCGGGGGAGAGAGACGCACAGCACGTCATAGGGCTCGTCGAACTGCTCGCCGGTGACCAGGTTGTGCACCGTCACGGTCTTGGCATCGCGGTTAATCGACTTGACCTCGTGCCGCGGCCGGGTGTCAACCCGGTAGCGGCCAGCAAAAGTCTCGGGTTTCACCAACACCAGCGACGACGACTTCGCCACTACATCGGACAGGTGATATGGCAAGCAACAATTGGAAAAGGCGACATCACGTCCCCGCTCAAAAACTGTGATCTCTGCGTGTGGATCCAGCCGCCGAGAGCGCAGCGCGTACGACAAACCTCCGGCGACCCCGCCGACAACAACGATTTTTTTGGACGATTCCATGTGACCTTCCTACCTGTAGCAACCCTGATGAAGTATACCCCCCGGGGTATGGTTGCGGAACTCGGGGGTCGCGTAGGCTCACCCCCGTGGCGATGCGAGGTATGATCCGGGTGGCTGCAGTTGTTGTGTTCAACCGCAGCGGTGAGATGCTACTAGTGCGAAAGCGCGGCACGAGCAGATTCATGAACCCCGGCGGCAAGCCCGAGCCCGGGGAAAACATTCGGCAAACCGCGGTGCGGGAACTCACCGAGGAGCTTGGGTTAGCCGTAGCCGCCGAGCAGCTTGTCGAGTTGGGGCGGTGGCAGATCGCGGCCGCCAATGAACCAGACCACGACGTTGATGCGACCGTGTTTGAGCTGGCGCATCCGGTGGCCGAAGGGGTGCGGCCCGAAGCTGAGATCGAACAGATCTACTGGTGTCGGCCAGCCGACATTGCTGGCACGAAGTCGCTATCACCGCTGCTGCGGGGGCCGATTCTGGATTGGCTGGAACGTCGCCGCGCCGAGCAGTAGGTAGCCAACCGCGCCCAGCGGTGGCCAAGCGGCGAGGGCCGGGGGCGGACGGTAGAGTAGTACTAATCCCGGCAGTGTGGTTCCGGGTAACCGATTACTTAGTGAGGTTTTCGTTATGACCTTGGAATGGTCCGATCTTGACTCCAAAGCTGTAGACAATGCTCGAATCTTGGCCGCCGATGCCGTCGAAAAGGTTGGCAACGGCCATCCCGGAACCGCCATTTCCTTGGCGCCCATCGCCTATTTGCTGTACCAGAAGGTCATGAATATCGACCCGAGCGACGATCAGTGGCTCGGCCGGGATCGCTTCGTGCTTTCGGTGGGACATTCCTCACTGACTCAATACACCCAGCTATATCTGGCTGGCTGTGAGCTGGAATTGGACGATCTCAAGGCGCTGCGCACCTGGGGTGCGAAGACTCCTGGTCATCCTGAATACGGGCACACCAAGTTCGTTGAGACCACCACCGGGCCGCTTGGCGCCGGGGTGTCGAATGCAGTTGGCATGGCGATGGCGGCCCGTCGCGAACGCGGCCTGCTAGACCCGGAAGCTCCCGAGGGTACCTCGCCGTTCGATCGCCACATTTATTGCCTCGTCGGCGATGGCTGCCTGCAAGAAGGCGTAGCCAGCGAAGCCTCATCACTGGCCGGGACCCAGGAACTGGGCAACCTGATCATGATCTACGACGACAACCAGATCACGATTGAGGGCGATACCGGCATCGCGTTCACCGAGGATGTCGACAAGCGCTACGAGGCCTACGGCTGGCACGTTCAGCATGTCGACTGGACCAACGGTGGCACCGAGTATCGTGAAGACATCGAGGCGCTGTATGCGGCCATTGCGGAAGCCAAGCAGGTCACCGACAAGCCGTCCTACATTCGCGTCACCACGGTGATCGGTTGGCCGCTGCCGAACCTGGCTGGTTCGCATGACGTGCACGGCGCCAAGCTGGGCGGCGAAGAGATCGCCGCGCTCAAGGAGCGTCTAGGCTTCGAGCAGGAGCCATTCGCAGTCGATCAGGCTGCAGTGGATCACGCGCGTAGTAACGCCGCCGAACGTGGCCAGGCAGCGCGCCAGGAATGGCAGACCAAGTTCACCCTCTGGCAGGCTGCTAACCCGGATCGGGCAGCCTTGCTGCAGCGACTCCGGCAGCGCAAGCTGCCCACCGACCTGCGGTTGCCGGTGTTTGAAGAAGGCAAGATGTCGACTCGCAAGGCATCCGGTGCCGTGCTGTCGGCGCTGGCGCCGCAGCTGCCGGAGCTATGGGGTGGCTCGGCAGACCTGGCTGGCTCCAACAACACCACCATGGCTGGCGAGTCCAGCTTCCTGCCCGAGCGCCGCGCCAACGACGACTGGCCAGGTGGCCCGTACGGCCGTACCCTGCACTTCGGCATCCGGGAACATGCGATGGGCGGCGCCATTAACGGCATGGCGTTGTCGGGCCTGACCCGGCCCTACGGCGGCACCTTCTTCGTGTTCTTCGATTACATGCGGCCCGCAGTCCGGCTAGCGGCCCTGATGAAGATTCCGAGCATCTTCGTGTGGAGTCACGACTCGGTGGGCGTCGGCGAGGACGGCCCCACCCATCAGCCGATCGAACACCTCGCGGCCGCGCGGGCGATCCCCGGCCTCGACGTGGTGCGGCCAGCCGATGCCAACGAGACCTCGGTGGCCTGGGGCGAGATTCTGCGCCGGACCGACCGTCCCGCAGGTCTGATCCTGTCCCGCCAAGACCTGCCGACGCTGGCCCGAGGTACGCAGTACGCTTCGGCTGAGGGTGTCGCCAACGGCGCCTACGTGCTGCGCGACGCCTCCGATAGCGTTCCGCGGGTCATCTTGATCGGTACCGGCTCCGAAGTTGCCGTGGCGCTTGACGCCCAGGAGCTGCTTGAGGCTGACGGCATCCCCACCCGAGTGGTCTCGATGCCGTGCCAGGAATGGTTCGACGAAATGGATGCCGACTACCGCGAATCGGTGTTGCCGAGCAGCGTCACCGCCCGGGTCAGCGTCGAGGCTGGCATCGCGATGGGCTGGGGCAAGTACGTCGGCGCCAGCGTCTCCATCGAGCACTTTGGTGCCTCGGCTTCGGGCGCAAAGTGCATGGCAGAGTTTGGCATCACCGCCGAAAACGTGGCTGCCGCCGCGAAGTCGCTGGTGGCGTAACCGCTTCATCTCGGGCCCTCCCTCATCGTGGGGGAGGGCCCGGGCTATGTCCCGGGGCGCGTACCCTTGAGGCAGCGAAAGGAAATCAATGAAGCTCAACAACGTGCTTGACAAGCTGCGGGCCGCTAGCCATGTGGTCTTGGAATTGGATCTGGCCAGAGGGCTGCTGACAGCGCAACCGGAGAATCCGCTCGAGGCGTTGCAGCGGCTCAACATGACTTCGTTGGAGACGTTGCGATCACATCTTGCTGACGCAGTCGCCGACCCGCGAGTGCGTGGGCTGATCGTCCATGTGGCTCCCACCGGTCGCCCGCTGGCAGCACTGGCTGAGGCCGCCGAAGCGATCGCCCAATTCGGGCAGCGCAAGCCCACCGTTGCCTGGTCGGAGAGCTTCGGGGAATTGACCAACGTTTGGGGCGAGTACTGCCTGGCTGCGGCCTGCCACGAGATCTGGTTGCAGCCGACCGGGGGTCTCGGTATCGGCGGAATGGAAGCGAACATCGTTTTGCTCAAGGGCGCGCTGAACAAGGCCGGCCTGGAGCCCCAGTTTGGGCAACGCTGGCAATACAAGTCGGCGGCCGACCAGTTCGCCGCCGCCGAGGTTAGCGAAGCGAACCGCGAGATGACCACGCGGATCGTGGAATCCGTCCTTGACTCAGGCGTCGAAACCATCGCCAACCGGCGCCGGATCACCACGGACAAGGTCTGGGAGGCGGTGCATGCCTCGCCACTTAGCGCCCAACAGGCGCTTGAGGCTGGCCTGGTGGATCGGCTCGGCTACCGCGACGAGGTATACCGCGAGGCGCTGCAGCGCTGGCGCAGCAAGCCAAAGCAACTGCGGTTTGTTCACCGCTACCAGCCGCCGACCTCGCCAGCTAAGTTGCTGCGGCGGTGGCAGGCCAAGCAGGTTGCCGTGGTCGAAGTGCACGGTCCAATCGTGGTTGGGCGAGGAGCCTCGGCGCGCCGCACTGCCGGATCTGACGTGGTAGACGAACAACTTCGCGCCGCGCTCCGTGACGACCATGTGGCCGCAGTGCTGCTCGACGTCGACAGCCCCGGCGGCTCCGCCGTGGCCAGCGATTTCATTCGGCGTTCGGTGCTGCAGTTGCGCGAGGCTGGCAAGCCAGTAGTCGCCCAGATGGGGGCGCTCGCCGCGTCCGGCGGCTACTACGTGTCCATGGGCTGCGACGAAATCGTGGCCCAACCCACCACGCTAACCGGCTCGATCGGGGTGCTCGCAGGCAAGCTGGTCACCCAGGGGCTATACGACAAGCTGGGGGTGGTGCGGGAAACCGTGCGTACCGATGAGATGGCTGGGCTGATGTCGAGCACCACCGAGTTCACCGAGGAACAGTGGCAAAAGCTGAACGATTTCCTCGATCGGGTCTACCTGGAGTTCACCACATTCGCCGCCGCCGACCGTGGCATGGCCTACGAGGAATTGGAACAGCATGCAAAGGGCCGGGTATGGACCGGGGCCGACGCTTATTCGCGTGGACTGGTGGATCATCTTGGCGGCCGCCGCACCGCTCTGACCAGGATCCGAGAACTGGCGGCGCTTGGGTCCGCCGAGATCGAATTGACCCGCCCCGGTAAGGGCAACGTCATCCGAAATTTGCTCCCGGCAGAGTCCACGAACCGGGCGGCTGGCGCTATGCCCACAGTTGTGGGGCAACTCAGTTTGGAGAATCTGCTTCGCAGCGCCGCCCAGCAGTTCGGGCTGGACATGCCAGGCGTCCTCGCATTGCCATTTAACGTGGAATTGCGGTGAGTATTTTGGCCTATTCTGCTGCCTCTCGTACCATTACCCTTGGTTGCCAGCTGCGGCAACGCAATTGAGGAGACGCAACGTGAGTGAAAAAGCCAAGCCCCGTCGAGTAAGGATCTGGCTGGTTGTGCTCGCAGTTGTAGTGGTATTGCTGCTAGCGCTGGGCTACGTCGTCGCCTATTTTGTCGCGGGCAACCGCACCGCTGCTGGGGCAACCGTAGAGGGTGTTCCTGTCGGCAGCATGAGCCCCGACGAAGCCGAAGCCAAATTAGAAGCCAAGTTGGCACCCGTCTACGACCGGCCAGTCACCGTTTCGCACGGTGAAATGTCGATTGTGCTGCAGCCGCAAGCCGCCGGCTTGAAACTCGATTATGAGGCTGCCATCAATGAGATCGGCGGCGGCTTTAGCTGGAATCCGGCCGAAATATTCAACAAGTTTTTTGGTTCCCCGAAGCTAGACAAAGTGCCGCGGGCTATTGACGCGAAGGCGTTAGCTACCGCGCTGGAACAGCAGGCGCCCGCCTTCGCTAGTGAGGCGGTAAACGCCACGCTGACGCTGACCGATGGTGCGGTCAACCGTACCGAATCGGTGAACGCCACCGAGCTCGACCTGACTGAAACCGCGGTCAGCGTTGCCGCCGCTTTCGACCAAAGCAAAACCGAGGCTGAGGCGGTACTAGCTGAAACCCCGCCACCTGTCACCACGGAAATGGTGGACGCCGCAATCGCCGAATACGCCGAGCCCGCGATGAGTGGCCCGGTCACAATCAGCGTCGCGGACCAGGAGTTCACAGTGACTCCGCAGCAGATCGCCGAGGCAACGACGTTCAGCCCCCAAGGCGAAAAGTTGGTGCCGGTGACTGACGGCGAGAAACTGCTGCAGCTGACCGAGAGTGAGCGCGCCACCCTGGAGTTGCAGGAAACTAAAGACGCTAGCTACGACCTCGTCGACGGCAAGATCGTGGTGGTGCCCGCCGTCGAAGGCAAAGAAATAACCGCCGAATCGCTGGCCAAAGCCGTGGAAGAGGCAGCCGTGCTCACTGCCGGGTCCCGCAAGGCTACGGCGGGCGTGGCGTCAGCGAAGCCCGAGTTCACCACCGAGATGGCCGAGCAAGTAAAACCACAAGAGGTCATTGGTGAGTTCACCACCCGCTACCCGCATTCGAGCTACCGCAACACGAACCTGGGTAAGGCTGCGGCCTCGGTCAACGGAACTGTGCTCATGCCGGGCGAAATCTTCAGCCTCAACGACACGCTGGGCGAACGCACGGCGGCTAACGGATACGTGCCCGGCTACGTCATCGTTAACGGGCGGCTGGTAAAGCAACACGGCGGCGGCATCTCGCAAAGCGCCACCACGCTGTACAACGCCGCGTTTTTCGCCGGTCTCGAAGACATCGAACACCGGCCCCACACGCTGTATTTCGATCGTTACCCGGCTGGTCGCGAGGCCACCGTCTATTGGGGCCAGCTCGATCTGAAGTTCCGCAACAACACCAAGTACCCGATCTACATCCAGGGGTTCATCAAGAAGTCCGGCTCCGGTCACCGTGGCAGCATCACCTTCCGGATGTGGTCCATCAAGACCTATGACAAAATCGTTGCGACTGATCCGGTTAAGTCCGGCTTCTACAGCGGCGAGACGGTCACCATCCGGAACGACCCGAAGTGCAAGCCGCAGTCACCCATCCGGGGATTCACCGTGACCTGGTCGCGGCTGTTCTACCAGGGCGGCGAAGTGGTGAAGAAAGAGGACTACTCCTGGAAGTACTCGGCAGGCAAGCGGATTCTTTGTGAATACGACGAGCCCGGTGATCCTCCTGGCGACGACCAGTAGGTCGAGCCTGACGGGCACGGTAAGCTGTCCTGGGAAGGGAGCGCAGTGACCTACATAATCGGATTGCCTTGCGTCGATGTCAAAGACCGCGCATGTGTCGACGAATGCCCAGTCGACTGCATCTATGAGGGAAACCGGATGCTCTACATCCACCCCGAGGAGTGCGTCGACTGCGGAGCCTGCGAACCCGCCTGCCCGGTGGAGGCCATCTACTACGAAGACGATGTTCCTGAGGGCGAGGAAGCCTTTGTGGCCGCAAACGCCGAGTTCTTCGATGAGATCGGCTCGCCCGGTGGTGCTGCCATGCAAGGCCCAATCGACGGTGATCACAAGCTGATCGAATCCCTGCCACCACAAGCCTGATGATTCGGCTCTCTTCGCGGTTGCCGGACTTCCCGTGGGACAGTCTGCGGGCGGCCCGCGAACTCGCGGCGGCCCACCCCGACGGCATCGTCGACCTATCGGTGGGCACCCCGGTGGACCCGGTGCCGACCCTGGCCAGAAAAGCTCTTGCCGACGCCAGCGACGCACACGGCTATCCAACCGTCTGGGGAACCCCGGAACTGCGGCGAGCCATCCAGGACTATTTCGAGCGGCGCTGGCGCTCAGTACCGTTGACCGAACGACACGTCCTGCCAGTGATCGGCACCAAGGAACTGGTGGCGTGGCTGCCTAGCTTGCTCGGGCTTGGCCCCGACCACAGCGTGGTGTACCCAAGCCTCGCCTATCCCACCTATGAGGTAGGGGCGCTGACTGCAGGCGCCAAGCCGGTCGCGCTCGATACTCCGGAGCAGGCCCCCAAAGACACGGCGCTCATCTGGGTGAACTCGCCAAGCAATCCGACCGGGCGGATCGCCGCCGTTTCCGAGCTGCGAGCCTGGGTCGAGGTTGCCCGGCAACGCGGCGCGGTATTAGCCAGCGACGAGTGCTACGGCGAACTCGGCTGGGAGGAAGAACCGGTATCGGTGCTCGACCCACGGGTCAACGATGGCGATCTCATCGGGCTGTTGGCCGTCTCCTCGCTGTCGAAACGCTCCAATGCGGCCGGTTATCGCATGGGCATGGTCGTCGGCGATCCCGATCTCGTGATGGAACTGGTGGGTAGCCGCAAGCACCTAGGAATGATGGTGCCGACCCCGGTGCAGGCAGCGATGACGGCGCTGCTGGCGGACCAGGAACACGTCGAGCAGCAGCGCGGCCGCTACCTGGCCCGGCGGGCAAAACTGCTCCCCGCGCTGCAGGCAGCAGGATTTAGGATCGAGCACTCCCAGGGCTCGTTGTATCTGTGGGCCACGAGGGACGAGCCGTGCCGCGACAGCCTCACCTGGCTGGCCGAGCGAGGCATCCTGGTGGCGCCAGGCGATTTTTATGGTTCACAGCGCCACGTCCGGGTGGCGTTGACAGCCACCGATGAACGGATCCAAGCGGCGGCGGCCCGGCTACTGGGTTAGCTCTAGTATGGCCGTGTCGGCCTCGCCCGCGGTCGCGGTCTGCCAGGCAGGATCCGGGCCGATGCGCCAGGTGAGTTCTGCCACCGTCGCCGACTCGATGCCGACCTGATGGGTGAAGCTCAAGGCGAGTTGCGTGGCGGCCCAAAGCTGCAGTTGGTCGGTGCCGCGGAGTACAAGTTGCTGCCCGGTTTTCGAAGCCTCGACCCCAGGTACGGTAGCCAGCACCCGATCCAACAGTTGCGTGTCGCCGGGGGTGAGGTCACCTCCGGTGCAGCCGAAACTGCCCGGTTTGGTGCCGCGCAGTGCCCCAGCTAGTGCCCGCGCATTGGCCTCGTGCTTGCGATAGGCATCCGGGTAGGCGCTACGCTGCACGGCTTGGGCAGTCTCGGTGATGTCTCCGGTCTGCCAATCGGAGACCTTCACTAGGGCCTCGTAAAACTTGGCGGAGGAATACCACGGGTCCTGAATCTGTTCCGGGGTGCCCCAGCCTTGCGACGGCCGCTGTTGGAACAGCCCGAGCGAGTCGCGGTCGCCGTAGTCAAGATTGCGTAACCCCGACTCCTGCCAGGCGGTTGCTAGCGCAATGATCGCAGCCCGCTCCGGCAGGCCTCGCTCAAACGAGGAAGCAACAATTATTGCGGCGTTACCGGCCTGCTCGGGGGTCAGGCTCACCTTCGTCTCACCGGCTATCGCGTAACAACGGTCGGGGGTCAGCTGCTCGCGCAGCAACAGGTAGCTCTGGGTGCCCGCGACACCAAGCAACACCACGACGACAATGGCGACTATTGCCCAGATAGCTTTGCGGGACATCAGTTTGTGTGCAATTCGTCGTTGAGTGCGACCGCCCGGCTGCCGCGCGATTTGGCGATCACCTGGCCAGTCACCGAGTCACGCAGGAACAGCCAACCGGATTGCCCGGAAAGCTCAGCAGCCTTAACGATGCTGCCGTCCGGCAGCCCCACCTTCGTTCCGGCGGTCAGGTACAACCCGGCCTCGACGATACAGTCGTCACCGAGGGAGATGCCGATGCCGGATTCCGCACCCAGCAGGCAGCGCTCGCCGAGCCGAATCACCTCATTGCCGCCGCCAGACAGCGTCCCCATGATTGAGGCGCCGCCGCCAACATCGGAGCCTGCGCCGACCACCACACCCGCGGAGATGCGGCCCTCGATCATGGAGGTGCCGAGGGTGCCGGCATTGAAGTTCACGAAGCCTTCGTGCATGACAGTGGTGCCGGGTGCCAGGTGGGCACCCAGCCGCACCCGGTCGGCGTCGGCGATGCGAACCTCGCTGGGAACCACGTAGTCGGTCATCCGGGGGAATTTGTCCACGCCGAATACCTGCAGCTGCCCGCCCCGGGCGCGCAGCGCCAACTGCAGGCTGGGCAGCAGCGCCGGAGGTATCGGGCCGAGGTTGGTCCAGGCGTTGTTGGGCAGCACCCCGAACAGGCCGTCCAGGTTCAACCCGTGCGGCTGCACGAGCCGGTGGCTCAACAAGTGGAGGCGTAGATAGGCATCCGCGACATCTTGCGGTGCCTGATTCAAGTCGATGGTTACCAGCAGCGGCTCGGTGGCGACGCGCCGAAGCTCGTCACGGTGCGCGGCAGCGGCAAGCCCGTCGGGCGGCTGCGATTGGGCAGTTCTGCCGAGCTGCGGGGAAGGGAACCAAGCATCAAGAACCTGGCCGTCCAAGTGACGGCTGATGAGGCCCCAACCTGAGGCCTGGGTGGCGGTATCGCTCATGAAACGAAGTCTACCGGGACTGGCAGTAGCGGTGCCGTCGCCGACGGTAGCCACCCGGTATTGTGCTGCCATGGAATTGGAGCTGCGCGCCGAGCTGGGGGAGCTGACCCAGGCGCTGGTCGATGTGGAAAGTGTGTCGGGCAACGAGGATCAGCTCGCCGGGCTGGTAGCTGACGCGCTAGCAAAGTGTCGCCACCTAGAGCTGATTCGCGACGGCAACTGTGTGGTGGCCAGAACCAACCTTGGCCGCCCACAACGGGTGGTAATTGCTGGGCATCTGGACACGGTGCCGGTCGCTGACAACCTGCCATCCCGGCGGGAAGCCCACCCCGAAGGTGAGCGCATCATTGGTCGCGGCACCTGCGACATGAAGGGCGGCGTCGCGGTGGCGCTGCGGCTGGCCGCCGAGCTAGTGGCGCCGGTTCGCGACATCACCTGGATCTTTTACGACAACGAAGAGGTCGACGCCGAACGTAACGGTCTGCGGCGGCTCGCGCAGCACCGGCCCGACCTGTTGGCAGGCGACTTTGCGGTGCTGATGGAGCCCACGGGCGCGCAGATCGAGGGCGGTTGCCAGGGCAGTTGCCGGGTCGTCATCCGCAGCGACGGCAAGGCGGCCCACAGTGCGCGCTGGTGGCGCGGCCGCAACGCGATCCACGCCCTAGCGGACGTGCTAGCCAGGCTGAACGCCTATGAGCCGCGGGAGGTCGAGGTAGATGGGCTGGTCTACCGCGAAGGCCTGAATGCGATCCGGATCGGCGGCGGCGTCGCGGGCAACGTGATTCCACCCAAGGCCGAGATTGAGATTAACTACCGCTTCGCCCCAGACAAGTCCGGGGACGACGCACTGGCCGAACTAAAGCGAGTATTCCGTGACTACGAACTGCAGGTCGTCGACATGAGCCTGCCCGCCCGGCCCGGGCTGGATATGCCGTTGGCCCGCGAGTTCGTTGCCGCCGTCGGCAAAGAGCCAAGAGCCAAGTACGGCTGGACCGACGTATCGCGCTTCGCCGCGCTGGGCATCCCAGCCGTTAACTACGGCCCGGCCGATCCCAGCGTCGCCCACGCCGACGATGAGTTCTGCCCGGTTGCCGACCTGGTGAGCTGCGAGGCTGGGCTGCGCAACTGGTTGACCAAGCAAGTAACCGAAGGATCCCAATCATGAACAAACGACGAAGCGGCGCTGTCGTGCTGCGAAATGCGAAGCAGCAGCCGACCGCCGACCAGAGCCTGCTCACGCAGCGATTCGGGGAGGACCCGTGGCGGGTGCTACGGATCCAATCCGAGTTCGTGGAAGGCTTCGAGGCGCTGCGCGACCTGGGCCCGGCAATCAGCTTGTTCGGCTCGGCCCGCATCGCGCCGAACCACCCCCACTACGCCGCCGCGCAGGCCATCGCGGAGCGGCTGGTCGATGCTGGCTGGGCGGTCATTACCGGCGGCGGCCCCGGCACCATGGAGGCCGGTAACAAGGGCGCTGCGCAGGCCGGCGGCCAATCAATCGGCCTGGGCATCGAGTTGCCGTTTGAGCAGGGCCTCAACGAATACGTCACCCTGGGCATCAACTTCCGGTATTTCTTCGCCCGCAAGACGATGTTCCTGAAGTACTCGCAGGGCTTCGTGGTGCTGCCGGGGGGAGTGGGGACCCTTGATGAAATGTTCGAGGCGTTGACGCTGATCCAGACCGGAAAAGTTCAGAACTTCCCCGTCGTGCTATACGGCAAGAGTTATTGGGGCGGCTTGCTGCAGTGGCTGCACGATGCTGTCGCCGACGGCGGTTACATTGCCGCCGAGGACTTAGACCGGCTGCACCTCACCGACGACATCGATGAGGTCATCGAACTAGTCGGCCAGCCGGAGGTCTGACGTGGAGTGGGTACTTGTCCTAGTGGCGATCGCGGTGCTCGGTGTGGCCGCCTGGGCTGGCACCGGCAAGCTTGGCGAGATGCCGCCGGTGGTGACCGACCGCCCCAAGGGCAGGATCCCTGACGGGCCACTCACGCCGGAATTGTTAGCCGCGCTGCAACTGCCTCGGGCCAGCAGCGGCTACTCCCGGCAGCAGGTGGACGATCACCTCAGCGCCCTCGTTGCCGGTGACGAGCCGGATCCCAGTTTCGATGTCGTCGCTGGCGGCTACGACATGCAGGTAGTCGATGAACTGCTGGCGCGGTTCGAGCAGCCAACAGGGTCTGTCGCAGCAGAACAGTCGCGACCTAAGCGAAGCGATGACGACGCGAGTGCCACCGCCGAACCGAAACAACCATCGGTGCCAACCGACGAGCCCGCTGCAGCCGAGCAGGCAGCGATTGCAGCCGAAACAGCGCCGCTGGAGCAGGAGGAGTCCCAAGCTGATTTCGTGGCCGACGAAGCCGATCCCGAGGAGCCGCCCGCGGAAGAAACCACCGCCAATACCTAACTATCGGCCGAGATAAGGAATAATGGGTGGTAACTAATCCCGGAAAGGAACGAGGTTCGCGATGGCAGCGATGAAGCCCCGCACTGGCGATGGACCCATGGAGGTCACCAAGGAGGGACGCGGAATCATCATGCGTGTTCCGGTAGACGGTGGTGGTCGGCTGGTCGTCGAGATGAACTCAGAGGAGGCCGATGCGTTGCTGGCAGCGCTGACTGGTGTGGTCGGCTAACTGGGAACAAATACGATTTATGGCTTGGGGCCGCCGGGTAACCGGCGGCCCCAAGCCATGCTATTGGCGGTGCTACCGCGCCGCGTGGCGATTAATAGCCCGCTGGTACACGGCCACAGTTTCGCGGGCGATCTTTTCCCAAGAGAACTCGGCGATGCAACGCTTGCGGCCAGCCAGCCCGAAGGATCGAGCCAGCTGTTCATCTCGGGTCACCTGGTTGATACGTTCGGCCAGCTGCGACTCGAAGTTCGCCACGAAGGCCGGATCGTCTGCCTGCTGCGGATCGTAGGGAACCAGCAGGCCGGTTTCGCCGTCCACGACGACCTCGGGAATGCCTCCCACGGCGCTAGCCACTACGGCCGTCTCGCAGGCCATAGCCTCCAGGTTCACGATGCCGAGCGGCTCGTAGACGCTGGGGCAGGCGAAGACGGTGGCATGGGTGAGTACCTGCCGTACCGAGGCCCGCGGCAGCATCTCTTGTACCCAAATGACGCCCGCGCTGCGCTGGGCATTCAGGTTGGCGAAGGCCTCCTGGAACTCGGCGGCGATTTCCGGGGTGTCTGGGGCGCCAGCGAGCAGCACCACCTGGGTGTCGGGATCAAGCTCAGCGGCCGCCCGCACCAGATGGATCAGCCCCTTCTGCCGGGTGATGCGTCCCACAAACACCACCGACGGCCGATCCAGGTCAATGCCTAGGCCGGTGACCACATCGGTTTGCGGGTCGGGCCTGAACTCGTCGGGGTCGATGCCGTTCTTGACGACATGCACCCGGTTCGGATCCAAGTTCGGGTAGCTCGCCAGCACGTCTTTACGCATGCCCTCACTGACCGAGATCACCGCATCAGCGGCCTCGAAGGAGGTCTTTTCCGCCCACAGGCTGACCGCGTAACCGCCGCCCAGCTGCTCTGCCTTCCACGGCCGGTGCGGCTCCAGCGAATGGGATGTCACCACGTGGGCGGTGTCGTTCAGCAGCCCCGCAAGGTGGCCGCCCATGTTGGCATACCAGGTGTGGGTATGGATCACGTCAGCATCTGCCGCAACGGCGGCGGCCATCGACAGGTCGGCCCCGAGCACACGCAGCGCCGGGTTCGCTCCTGCCGGAAAGTCTTCGGCATGGGCGGTTGCCCCGTCTCGTTCGGGGCCCATGCAATGCACCTCTACATCGATGAACTTCCGCAGTTGTGGCACGAGTTGTCCCACGTGCACGCCAGCGCCGCCATAGATATGGGGCGGATACTCCCGGGTAAGAAGAGACAGCTTCATGGCCTGATCGTGGCACATAGGTGACTGTTTCGCTTGGCTTAGCGCAGTATTGCCCGTTTCGTTGAGTCAGTGCGCTAGGTTCGAGATATGCCAGCAGGTCCGAAGATTTTGTCTATTGTCCTAGCGGGTGGTGAGGGCAAGCGCCTCATGCCGTTGACTGCGGATCGAGCCAAACCGGCCGTTCCCTTCGGCGGTAACTACCGGCTGATTGACTTCGTGCTGTCGAATCTGGCCAACTCTGGTTTGAACCAGGTTGCGGTGTTGACCCAGTACAAGTCCCACTCCCTGGATCGTCACATCTCGATGACGTGGCGGTTCTCCACCCTGCTCGGGGCGTTCGTGGCGGCGGTGCCAGCGCAGCAGCGGTTAGGTCCTCGCTGGTTCCTGGGCTCGGCCGATGCCATCTTCCAGTCGCTAAACCTGATCCGTGACGCCGACCCCGACTACGTCGTGGTCTTCGGGGCCGACAACATCTACCGCATGGACGTTTCCCAGATGGTCGATGCCCACATCGATTCGGGGCTCGGTGCCACGGTCGCTGGAATCCGTGTCCCCCGCGACGAGGCCAGCGCCTTCGGCATCATTGATGCTGGCCCGAACAACGTGATCAAGAGCTTCCTGGAAAAGCCCAGCGATCCGCCGGGGCTGCTTGATTCCCCGGAGGAGTCGCTGGCTTCGATGGGTAACTATGTCTTCACCAGGAAGGCCTTGGTTGAGGCGCTGCGAGCCGACGCCGAGAATCCCGATGCCAGGCATGACATGGGTGGCGATGTGGTTCCGTGGTTCACCGCACAGTCGCAGGCGCAGGTCTATGACTTCAAGGACAACGTGGTTCCTGGCGCTACCGAGAAAGACATCAACTACTGGCGTGACGTTGGCACCATCGACGCCTACCACGAAGCCCACATGGATCTGGTTTCGGTGGACCCAGAGTTCAGCCTCTATAACCAGAAGTGGCCGATCCTCACCCACACCCCGCCGCTGCCAGGCGCCAAGTTTGTGCTGCGCGGCAAGGCGGAAGATTCCATCGTCAACGCGGGCTGCGTCATTTCCGGCGGGGAAGTGGAACGGACCGTGTTGGGGCCAAGCGTGCGCATCGATAAGTGGTCGCAAGTTAGCGACTCGGTGCTGATGGATAGTGTCAAGATAGGCCGTGATGTGGTCGTGCGTCGGGCGATCCTGGACAAGCATGTGCGGGTACCAGATGGGGTGCAGATCGGGGTAGATCACGAACACGATCTGGCTCGTGGCTTCCACGTCTCCGAGGGCGGCGTCGTCGTCATCGGCAAGGACGCAGTGGTGCCGGAGCACTAGCCGGTCAGCGGCAGGTCAGTTCTTGACGGCGACGAGCAGGCCGTTACCAACCGGTAGCAGCGCCTGCTCGTAGGCCTTCGCCTCGGTGATCGCGGCAAGCGCCTCACCGATGATGATCGCTTCGTCGCTTTCTGGTGCTGCTTCGGCGACCTCGCCAAACCACAGGCAGTCGTGCATGGCTAGCAGCCCGCCCGGGCGGAGCAGTCGGCTGGCTTCGGCAACGTATTCGCCGTATTCAACCTTGTCGCCGTTAATGAAGACGATGTCGTAGGCGCCGTCCCGTAGCTTGGGCAGCACTCCAAGGGGGTTCCCGGCGATCAGCCGATACTGGTTGGCAGAGTAGCCGGCCTTCGCAAAGCATTGCTTGGCTATCAGTTGCGGTTCGGGTTCGGCGTCAATGCTGGTGAGGACACCGTCGGCCATGCCGGACAGGAAAGCCAGCCCGGAGGCCCCCATCGCCGTGCCAATCTCGATTACGGCATTGGCTTGCATCAGGCGCGCCAACACCCGCAGCGTGGCGGCTACCCCCAAACTGATGGGTCGTACCCCGGCAAGGATCGCTTCATCCCGGGCTTCGCTAATGATGTCCGGCAGCGGGGCGTAATCGTCGGCGTATTCCCAGGAACGTGCGTCGGGGGCGCCGGGAGTGCTGGCGTAGTCTTTCATCCGATCAAGTTTACTCTGACTTGCCCGGATGATGTGCTAGCGGCGCATAGTTGGCTGATCACGTCTAAACTGAGCAACATCGTTGGTTGGGGGTGAGCTGCACATCGTGGCGGCCCCGCGGTGACGGTCGTACCGTCGGTTCCGAGGAGGAGGCAGTGATGCGCGCGTACCTAGTTGGCCCAACTTTGGCGACTGTGGTGGTATCTCGATGACGGCGGCTGAAGCGGCGACGGTTCAGCCGGTGTTTGGCCGGGTGCTAACGGCCATGGTTACGCCGATGACGGCTGATGGCTCCTTGGACCTGGCAGCCGCCGGGAAACTGGCGGCGCACCTGGTGGACGATCTGGGCAACGATGGCCTGGTGATCAATGGGACCACGGGTGAGGCGCCGACCACCTCTGATGACGAAAAGCGGCTGCTGCTGCGCGAGGTTGTGGCGGCCGTGGGGGACCGCGCCAGCGTCGTCGCAGGAGTCGGCACTAACGACACCCGGCACACGATCAAACTAGCCAACGAAGCCGAAGTCGCCGGTGCCGACGGGCTGCTTGTGGTTACCCCGTACTATTCCCGGCCTCCCGTGACCGCGTTGGAGGACCACTTCTTGAGCGTCGCGGAAGCGGCCCGAATCCCGATCATGCTCTATGACATTCCGCATCGTTCCGGCATCCCGATCCCGGAAGCCAGCCTGATCAAGTTGGCCGATCATCCACGCATCGTCGCCGTCAAGGACGCCAAGGGCGACTTGGTCTCCTCAGCTACCGTGATCGCGCAGACCACCTTGCAGTATTACGCTGGGGACGACGCCTTACTGCTGCCGCTGCTCGCATTAGGCGGCGTCGGCGTGGTCGGCACTTCGACCCACTTCACCGCGCCGCAGGCGCACGCGATCATCGACGCCTTCCTGGCAGGCGATACGCAAGCCGCAGTCGCGGTCAGCCAGGCTGTGCTGCCGGTTTTCCGCGGAGTATTCGCTACTCAGGGGACGATGATGGTGAAGGCAGCGTTGGCTGAGCGTGGCATGCCGGTCGGTGGTTGCCGCCCGCCGATGGGCGTCGTCCCGCCCGAGATGCTGGCTAGCTTTATGAAAAAGCTAGATTTTTTGAGATAATTGCTTGCTTGGTGGAACCAAACAGCCGAGTTATGCGTTATTGACAGTTAGGAGCGGTGATTCGGGTATCCGGGTTACCTGCTATCGGGGGAGAGGGCAGTCGATGCTTCGAGGCAAAGACCAGTCGGCCAAGGAGGCCGCTGGTTGGGCTGCGCCCACCTGGGCGGAGTTGGTCAGCGAGCACTCCGAGCGGGTGTACCGGCTGGCCTATCGCCTCACGGGCAACAAGCACGACGCCGAGGACTTGACCCAAGATGTTTTCGTGCGGGTCTTTCGTTCTATCCACACGTTCAAGCCGGGCACCTTGGAGGGCTGGCTGCATCGCATCACCACCAATCTTTTCCTGGACGGTGCTAGGCGCAAGGCGCGGATTCGGATGGATCTCGCCAGCAGTGCGCCGGAGCAAATCTGGGGTGCCGTAGACAGCTCCGAGGAGCAGCATCTGCAAGATGCGTTAGATGCGGATGTCTTGGCGGCGCTGGGCCAGCTTGCGCCCGAACGGCGAGTAGCCGTCGTCTTGTGCGACATCGAGGGATTGAGCTACGAAGAGATCGCGGAAGTGCTCGATCTCAAACTGGGCACGGTACGCAGCCGCATCTCGCGCGGGCGCACCCAACTACGTAAACTGCTGGCCCACCGGGCGCCCAGTCGGGGACGCAAACGATATCTCGGGGTTGGCTGATCGTGGCTTCGGGGATGCCTGGTTGCCAGCGCTTTCAGCCCGATCTTTCACCATTTGTCGACGGCAGATTGTCGCAGCGACGGTTTGAGCAGGTCGGCTATCACGTTGCAGGCTGTGAATCTTGTCGCCGTGAGGTGCAATCGCTGCGGGAGGTTCGCGGTGCGCTGAACGTGAGCGGACAGGCGGTTCCCGACGTACCAGCAGACTTGGCGAGCCGGTTGCAACTGATCGCTGGAGCTGAGGCAAATTCGCCGTTGTACCTGGCAAGCGGCACTTCGCAGGGGCTGCCTAGGCGGCGGCACCTCCTGGGACGCGCACTGCTCGGCGGCGGGCTACTCACCTTCGGGGCGTTGGCCTCGCTAGTTTTCCTTGCGCTGCTGGTGGCTCCTGACCCGCCCCGGATCGACGACGCGGTTCAGCTCGCCAAACAACAACACTTCCAGGCGATGGCTGCCACCTCGGTCGACGAACCGGTGGGCGCCGCGCTGCTGGCCTCCGAACTATTCCCCGATGTGTGGACCCTTGACCACTATGTGCCGCGCAAGGGAGTACTGGGACAGGCCGTATCGGTGGAGTTCCCCGAGGTCACGGACTTGTTGTCGCAGACCATCACCCAGTCCGTCTCCTACGCGGGCACGCAGCGGGTATGGATTGCCGACGAGCGAGGGTTCTTCTACGCCGACGTCGAAGTCTCCAAGGTGCCAGGCGAGGGGGTGCAGCTGCAGGTAATGAGCACCGAGGGGGACGCTTCGTCAGCCTGGCTGATCAACTCGCCGCAGTGGGACTTCGCGGGCATCCCGACCACCTGGAACTACCGCCTTTACGACTGCCTTGAGCAAGTCGCTGGCAGGTGGGCGAAGATCGTTGAAGCCTACGACGACCAACAGCGGCCAATCGCCCGCTGGTGGCTCGACGACGCCAACGGGCTGCTGCTGTGGTCCGAGCACTACGACCATGACGGTTACCCCGTCGTTGCGTACGGCTTCATTGAGCTGGATCTGGGTGGCAGCCGACTAGAGCCCTTCACTGGCCTCGAGATCGCCATGCAGCCGGTGTCTGCCAGCGGCACAACTGATTGGTGTCAGGGGTTGCTGGCTTGTCCGCCAGAGCTGGCTGGGCTGCCGCTGGTCGCCTATTCCGATGCTGGCACCGCGGGCGAGGAAAGCATGCGGCTGGTCTACTCCGATGGTTTCCGAACCCTGAGCGTGTGCTGGGTGCCTGGCATTCTGGACGCTGAACAGCTTGAGGTCGTCGACCATTCCAGCTCGCAGGTCAACGTGATGGCCTGGCAGACCAGCGACGGCGTCATCACGGTGGCTACGAACGGCAGGATGGAACTCCTGCGCCAAGCCAGTGAGCAGTTGCCAAGCCCGGAGGGATATAGCTCTGACCTGGGTGAGCAGTTCTGGAATGGTGTGCGCCGACTCGTGGGGGTTCGCTGATCGCGGCGGGAAACCGGTAGCCTAGGCACATGCTCTTCAACATTGATCCAGCGGAGTTTGTGCTGCTGCTCGTGTTGGGGATCATCGTGTTTGGCCCAGAGAAGCTGCCGGCCTTCTCCCGCAAAGCCGCCCGGGTGTTCGTCTATCTTCGCGACATCGCCAACAACGCGCAGACGCAGTTGCGGTCTGAACTTGGGCCAGAGTTCTCTGACCTGGAGATAAAAGACTTAAACCCCAAGGCGTTCGTGGCCAAACACATGAAAGCTGAGATCGAGGCCATCGAGGCCGCTCGGCAAGATCTGGTAGCAGCTAAGAAGAGCCTGGACGATGCTGCCCGGCTGGTCGGTAAGGAAACACAAGACGCGGCCGAGATTGCCCAGGGCGAGGACATGGCGGGCGATGAAGCAGCGATCGCGGCACCGGCGGCGACGCCGGCGCAGGCGGTCGCGGCCCCAGCCGCACCCAAGGCTGCCCTCGCCGGGACGGCCGAACTACTGTGGGATCCCGAGGCTACCTAGGTCGTTGCCAACCTGAGCTGCGAGCCGACCAGGCTCTTGCGGCGGGCAGTCACGGCCGTCGCCAACTCGACCAGTGCCTTCGCGGCAGGATGATCTGGCTGCTGCAGTACGATGGGAACGCCCCGGTCGCCGCCAGCCAGCAATTGCTCATCGAAGGGGATTTGTCCCAGCAGCGGGACGGTGTAGCCGACCCGATCGGTTAGGGTTTCCGCGATCTCGACGCCGCCACCTGAGCCGAATATTTCCCGCCGGTGCGACTGGTCACAGTGCGGGCAGGTGATCTCGATCCAGCTCATGTTCTCGATCACACCGAGGATGCGTTGTTCCATGATGTCGGCCATGGCTCCGGCCCGCTCGGAAACCTCCGAAGCTGCCTGCTGGGGTGTCGTCACCACCAGCACCTGCGAGGTAGGCAGTTTCTGCCCGAGGCTCATGGCGATATCGCCGGTGCCGGGGGGCAGGTCGAGCAGCAGGTAATCCAGATCGCCCCAGTAAACGTCGGCGAGCAACTGCGTCAACGCTCGATCCATGATCGGGCCGCGCCAGGCCACGACCTGGTCTCGGCTGGGCTTCAGCATGCCAACACTAATTACGCGGATGTTGTTGGGGCCGGGAACCGGCATGATCATGTCGTCCACAACGGTGGGCCGGGCGTCTCCCAGCCCCAGCAGGTCCGGTACCGAGTGGCCGTAGACGTCAGCGTCGAGGATGCCAACATTCTTGCCCTGCTGTGCCAGTGCCACCGCCAGATTCACCGTCACGGAAGACTTGCCAACCCCGCCCTTGCCCGAGGCGACTGCGATGACGGTGGTCAAATCACCTGGCCGCCCAAACGGGATCTCGCGGACTGGCTGATTGCCCTGCAGCAGCCGACGCATCGCCTCGCGCTGCTCTTCGTTCATGTGCCCGAGTTCTACGGCTAAGCTGGTGACGCCGTCGACGGCCGACACCGCCTGCTCGACCCGCGCCCGGATTTCCGAGCGCATCGGGCAAGTTGGGACCGTCAACAAAATCTTGATCGTGGCTGAACCCGCTTCGTCCACCTGTATGTCATCGACCATGCCAAGGTCGGTGATCGGGCGATGAATCTCGGGGTCTTCCACGCCATGCAGCGCGACGCGAATGTTGGCTAGTAGCTGTTCTGAATCACTCATCGCTATCAATTATGCCTGCTGCCGGCGAGGTTCGCGCAGCCAGGGAGTCGCTGAGCAGAACCACGCTGGCGGCTACCAGTGCTGGCAGCCACAACGAGACGGGGCTGGCCAGAATGACGATCGCCGATCCAAGCACCACGTTCACCGCTAGCCGCTGGGGATAGTCCAACCGTTGCCGGGAAGCGGGCGCGATCCAGCGACGCCACACCACCGCGTAGCCCAGCAGCGTGAATACACACAGCACCCCCGCCAACCAATCGCTGCCAGCTAAGTGCCACAGCGACCACAACGCACAAGCCAGTAGCCCCAAATGGCCCAGGAATAGTGTTACGGAATACCACCGGATTGGCTGATCCGCTGCGGCTGCCTGCTTAGTCATGCTTCTCCTCGAGTCGGTCGAGAGCTTTGTGCAGGTCTCGTAGCTCGCCGCGCACGAAATCACGGGTTGCCAGCTCACCTAGGTGCATGCGGATGGCTGCGATCTCGCGGGCGAGGAAGTCCATGTCTGCCCGGGATTGGGCTGCGATCCGCCGATCCTCGTCCAGGCTCAGCTTGTCTCGGGTCTCTTGCCGGTTCTGGGCCAACAGGATCAGCGGAGCCGCGTATGAGGCCTGGGTGGAAAAGAACAGGTTGAGCAAGATGAACGGGTAAGGATCCCAGGCGAATCGGTACAGGCCAACTATGTTTAGCGCGATCCAGATCACGACGAACACCGTCATGTAGGCGATGAATCGGCCGGTGCCCATGAACCGGGCTGAGGCCTCAGCGAAATCGCCGAACGCCTCGGAATCAATCCACACCTTAGGCAGCCGCCGCCGACGGGTCTGCGGGGTGGACAGGGACTCTTGCTTAGCCATTGCCCACTTCCTCCCTGGTCACATCGTCCATGTGCTCCGAGCGCCAGTCGTCAGGCAGCATGTGGTCGAGCAAGTCGTCAACCGTCACGGCCCCCACTAACTGATTCTTGCGGTTCACCACCGGGGCCACAACCAGGTTGTAGATCGCGAAGAACCGGCTCACCTGGGCCAGCGGGCTGTCGGTGGACATTGGCTCCAAGTTCGTATCCAACATGCTGGCAACCAGCAGGGTTGGGGCCGAACGCAGCAGCTGTTGGATGTGGACGGCCCCCACATAGCGACCCGACGGCGTCTCCAACGGCGGGCGGCACACGAACACCATGGATGCCAACGCCGGGGTGAGTGCCTCCTGGCGGCAGCGCGCTAGGGCCTCGGCGACAGTCGCATCCGTGTCGACGATGATTGGCTCTGGGGTCATCATGCCGCCAGCGGTGAAATCGTCATAGAGCAGCAGCCGCCGCACATCCGAAGCTTCCTCTGGCTCCATGTGGCTAAGCAGGCTTTCTGCCATCTCGTCTGGGAGTTGCCCGACGAGGTCTGCCGCATCGTCGGGATCCATTTCCTCGATGATGTCGGCGGCGCGCTCAGTGTCCAGGGTTGAGATCAGCTCTATCTGCTCGTCCTCGGGTAGCTCCTCGATGGCCTCGGCCAACGACTCGTCGTCGAGTGCCGCGACTACGGCGCTTCGTTGCTCTGGCTCCAAGTCGTGCAGCTGGCGGGCCACGTCGGCTGGTTTCATGTCGGCGAAATCCGCGACGATGTGAGCGGCTGTGCGCCCGGCCGACAGCGTCAGCATGGGTACCGTCTGCCAGGACACCACCTCGGTTTGGCCGCGGCCACCGAAGCCGAATCGGCTGACGTTCTTGCGGGTGTTGAGGGCCACTGCTCGCAGCTCCCATTCTCGGCTGCGCACTTCCAGCATCGAGACGTCAAAGATGCGGCTCGGGGTTTCCCTCGGCACGCTGGAATCAAACAAATCGCGTGCCACCAGCAGCTCGGAATCCCGCCGTTGGAAGCGGCGGGTGTCTACTTGGCCACGGATCGCGACCTGGTTGATGGTGATGCTGTGCACCCGAATCATGGGCACGAAGATCAGTTGCCGGGCGAATAGCTCGGCCACCAGTCCGCGGACCCGTGGTGCCAAATTTCCGCTTCGCAGGTAGAAGACCACGTCCTTCACTCGGCCAACCTGGGTGCCAGTGGCGTCGACGAGGGGCAGGCCGATAACCCGGGAGATAAAGACGTGCTCGTCGTTGGTCTTCATAGGAGTGAATCTACACCGCCAAACCAGATCGTGTTGAGTGCGGCCGCTAGAGTGTCGGTAGGCTCGTCGCAGCAACTAGGAAGACGGCAAGATGAAACTTGAATGGACGATTTTTGACCCGCCTGCCGAGCATGGCCCGGTGCTGTTGCTGGGGGCTAGTTTGGGCGGTAATTCGGCCAGGCAGTGGACGCCGGTAGCCCGACAGCTCGCCCGGCGGGCCACGGTAGTCTTCGTGGATTTGCCGGGGCACGGGGCCTCGCATGGCTGGGATGATGATGAGCCCGCCACCCTGGAAAGTGTGGCTGCAAGCATCGTTGCCGTGGCGCGACAGGTGCGGCAGCGCTTCCCGGGACGGCCGTTGTTTTTCGCGGGACTCTCCATCTCGGGTGCCACCGCCTTGTACCTTGCTCGCGACTACGCCGCCGAGCTTGATGGTATCGCAGTGGTGGCATCCGCGCCGAAGATTGGGGAACCAGCCGCGTGGCACGAACGGGCGCAGTTGGTGGCAGCAGGCGGCACCGCACAGCTGGTGCCGGCCACGCAGCAGCGATGGTTCAGCCCCCAATTCCAAGCCGAACAACCAGACCTCGTCGCAGCGATCATGGCCGACCTGGCGGCTGCCGACGATCACAGCTACGCCCAGCTGTGTCGAGCGTTGGCAGTGCATGACCTGCGTGCCGAGCTGGCCGGGATCACGCTGCCCGCGCTGATTATTGCCGGCGAAGCGGACGAGACCACCCCGCTGGCCCAAGTGCGCGACCTCGCTTCGGCTCTCCCGCAGGCAAAACTGACAGTGCTACCGGGCGCGGCGCATCAGGTGCCAGCTGCTAAGCCGGTCGAGGTGGCCGCCGAACTGCTGGAGTTCTGCGGCTAAGCGTGGCTCAGGCCTCGACCTCGCTTTGGTCCCCGCTCCAAAGCGTGTGGAAACTGCCATCGGCGTCGACGCGACGATAGGTGTGGGCGCCGAAATAGTCGCGCTGCGCCTGAATCAACGCGGCGGGCAGCCTAGGGGAGCGCAGCCCGTCGTAGTAGGCCAGTGAGGACGAGAAGGCGGGTGTGGGGATACCAGCCTTGGCTGCCAGGGCCACGATTCGGCGCCACGATTCCAGCCCTTCGGCGACCGCGTTGCTGAAGTACTCGTCGCTTAACAGCAGCGCCAACTGTGGGTCACGTTCGTAGGCTTCGGTGATGCGGTTCAGGAACCGGGCCCGAATGATGCAGCCGTCGCGCCAGATGCGAGCCATCGCTCCCCGGTCGATGTGCCAGTCGTATTCGTCGCTGGCGGCCGCGATCTGGTCGAAGCCTTGGGAGTAGGCGACGATCTTCGAGGCGTACAGCGCTCGTCGCACGTCCTCGATGAAACCGGCCTCGTCGGCGATCGCAATAGGCTGGGTGCCGCCCGGCAGTGCGGTGGCGGCTTGGCGTTGCGGCAGCTGCGAAGACAGGGCACGGGCGAAGGTCGCCTCGGCGATCCCGGTTACCGGAACCGCCAGATCAAGTGCGCTTTGCACCGTCCAGGTGCCTGTGCCCTTCATTCCGGCCTGATCGACCACCACGTCCACGAACGGGCGGCCAGTCTTGGCATCGACGTGCTGCAACACCTCGGCCGTGATCTCGACTAGGTAAGACTCCAGGTCGCCGGTATTCCAGTCTTGGAAGATCTGGCCGATGCGCTCTGGGGACGCGCCCAGCCCCGCTCGAAGCAAGGCGAAGGCCTCGCCGATCAGCTGCATGTCGGCGTATTCGATCCCGTTGTGCACCATCTTTACGAAGTGCCCGGCACCGTCCGGGCCGACATGGGTGCAGCAGGGGACGCCGTCGACCTTAGCCGAGATTGACTCCAGCAGCGGGCCGAGCGCTTCGTAGGATTCCGGTGAGCCGCCAGGCATGATCGCTGGCCCGGTCAAGGCACCCACCTCGCCGCCGGAAATACCGGTGCCTACGAAGTGCAGGCCATGTTCTCGCAGCGCGGCCTCGCGGCGGCGAGTGTCGGTGAACTTCGAGTTGCCGCCGTCGACGACGATGTCGCCGGGCTCCAGCAGCGGGATCAGCGAGTCGATGGCCGCATCAGTCCCGGCGCCAGCCTGCACCATTAGCACCACTCGCCGCGGCCGCTGCAACGAGGCGACGAAATCGGCCAACTCGTAGCACGCGACGAAGCTGCCGTCGGTGCCGTGCTGGTCGATCAAAGCTTGAGTTTTAGCTGCCGTCCGGTTGTAGACCGCGACGGTGTAGCCCCGGCTGGCAAAGTTGCGGGCCAGATTGGACCCCATGACGGCCATCCCGACCACGCCGACATCTGCGACTGCCTTCGACACGGTTACTCCTAGTGCTGCTCGGTGGCTTGCGGTGCTTCGTCGAGCCTAGTCCACAGCCAAACCAAGCGAGGGGGAGACCGTCATCTGGTCTGGGCGAAGCGCGGCACAGTAGCCGCCTGCCTGGCGGCGAGCTCTGGGTGTGCTGGTTGGCCTCAGGCGGGGGCACCTGGTGCCGGGGCCGCCTGGCAGCTGGCCAGCCACGCTTCGACGTCGTCGGGGTCCCGGGGCAGGGCCGCAGACAGGTTCTCGCAGCCGTCCGCAGTGATCAGCACATCGTCCTCGATCCGAATGCCGATGCCACGGTACTCTGCGGGAACCAGCAGATCGTCATGCTTGAAGTAAACACCCGGCTCGACTGTGATCACCATGCCTTGCGCCAGGGTGCCATGCCGGTACACCTCGCTGCGGGCCTGGGCGCAATCGTGGACATCCATGCCCAGATGGTGCGACGTGCCGTGCACCATCCAGCGACGGTGATACCCGCCGTCGGGGGCCAGCGACTCAGCTGCGGTACCGGGAAGCAGCCCCAGCTCTTCGAAGAAGTCAGCCAAAACCGCGATTGCCGCGTTGTGCACGTCAATGAACTTCGCGCCGGGACGGCAGGCCGCGATGCCAGCGCTCTGGGCGGCCAACACCGCCTGGTAGACCCGGCGCTGGGCCGGAGTGAAGCGGCCGCTTACCGGCAAGGTGCGGGTGATGTCGGCGGTGTACAGCGTGTCCAACTCGACCCCGGCGTCCAACAGGATCAGGTCGCCGTCGTGCAGGTCACCGTCGTTGCGGATCCAGTGCAGCGCGTTCGCGTGATCGCCGCTGGCGGAGATCGTGTCGTAGCCGACGGCGTTGCCCAGATGGCGGGCATGCAGCCCGAAGATGCCCTCTACCCAGCGTTCGCCGCGGCCTCGTGCCACGGCCACGGGCAGGTCATGGGCGACGGCCTCGAACCCCACCTTGGTGGCGGCGCAGGCCTCGCGCATCTGCTCGATCTCGAACTCGTCTTTGATCAGGCGGAACTCCGACAGCTGCTCGGCCAGCTTGGCGTCGGCCGCCTCATCGGCCCCGCCTCGCGCCTCGTCGACGAGCTGGGTCACCGCCGGGTCGGCGTCGCGCACCACCAGCAGTTGGTCACGTCCAGCCAAGAACTCGGGCAGGTCGCGCAGGTCGCGGCACTCGATGCCTACCCGGGCACCCATCTCTGCCAGGGAGTCGCGCCGCCCCACCCACATCTCACCGTAGCGGGCACTAGCGTAAAACTCCTCATCAGTGCGCGGCGCGCGCGGCCGATAGAACAGGATCGGCGCCGGGGCCAGTACCAGCACCGAATCCGGCTCGCGGTCGGTGCCCAACCCGGCGAGCCAGGCGAAAGCGGTGTGGGGGCGGAACCGGTAATCGGTGTCGTTTGACCGGACCTTGAGCGGGCCCGCAGGTACCACCAGCGTGGCACCAGGGAAGGCTGCGACGGCCGCCTCGCGCCGGGCCGGAGTCCACTTTGCTGCAGGCAGCGGTGGCGGCAGGGTGGCATCCTCAGCCCAACCGTCCACGATGAAGCGCTTGAAAGCCGCCGAATAGGGGTGGCGGCGATTGGCGGAGTTCTCTGGATCCGATTTCGACATGGCTTCATGGTAGGACCATTGCCGTGAAGAAGCCACGTGGCTGTTACAGTCCTATCCATGCATGCAGAACCCGCCGATCAACAACGGCTGCTCGACGTCGCCGATCTAGACACCCAATTGGCCAAGTTGCAGCACACCGCCAAGACGTTGCCGCAGCACGAGACATCAAACTAGCGGTGAACCGGGCCGAGGCCGATCTGCAGCCGGTGCGGGCGCGGCTGGAACGTGACCAAAAACGGGTGCAGGACGGGACTGTCACCGATGGCAAGATCCTGGCCGATCTGCTGGCCGAGATCGAGCGGCTGAAGAGTCGGATATCCGACCTTGAGGACGCCCAACTTGAGGTGATGGAACAGCTGGAGGAGGCTACCGCCGAGCTGGCGAGACTGACCGAGCGACAAGCCGAGGTGGATCGCGACCTGCGGCAGGCAGTCAGCGAGCGAGACGGTCGGGGAGCGGAATTGAAGGCCGAGGCAATGGAAGTGGCCGCTACCCGCAAGAAGCTGGCCGCGACGATCCCAACAGACCTGAGCGAACTCTATGAACGGCTGCGGGCCCACAGTGGGCTAGGTGCCGCCAAGCTGCATCGGGGGCGCTGCGGCGGTTGCCAGCTGGAACTCACGTTGGCCGACATGGATGCGATTCGCAAGGCGGCACCCGTCGAGATAGTTCGCTGCCCCGAGTGCGACCGCATCCTGGTGCGCACCAGCGATTCGGGACTGTAAATGACCAAACGAAACGTTGTCCTACCCGAGGTCCCCGACGAGATCTCGCACGGGCTGCAACGGCTCCAGCAACGACTGGAATTGCGCACCGAATTTCCCCCGGAGGTGCTGGCCCAGGCCGAGCGGCTCGCCGAGCAACCCCCTGACTTTGCCGATCACCTTGATCGCACCGACATCGAGTTCGTTACCATCGACCCGCCTGGCGCCGAGGATCTCGACCAGGCGTTGCACATCGAACGCGACGGGGACGGCTACCTCGTCCACTATGCGATAGCTGACGTAGCGGCCTGGGTGACTCCCGGCTCGCCAATCGACCGCGAAGCCCACCTGCGCGGCGAAACCATGTACGCGCCCAGCGCCCGCCTGCCGCTGCATCCCGGTGCGCTCAGCGAAGCTGCCGCTTCGCTGCAGGCCGACGGCCGCGCTAGGCCAGCGATGCTGTGGGCCCACCGCCTTGACCGCGACGGCAAGGTCATCGAGACGACGCTGCAGCGCGCCATGATCCGCAACCGGGCGAAGCTGGACTACGAATCCGTACAGGCCGACATCGATGCCGAGCGGGGGCCAGCGACCTTGGGGCTGCTGCGCGAGGTGGGCCAGTTGCGCCGTCAGCTGGAGATCGAACGGGAGGCATCAGCCTGAACCTGCCCGATCAGGAAATCGTGGCCGATGCCAGCGGCTGGCGGCCAGAGTTTCGCCAGCTCGCGCCTTGCGAGAACTGGAACGCCCAGATCTCGCTGCTGACCGGATTCGCCGCCGCCAAGCTCATGCTCGCTGCAGGCATCGGGGTGCTGCGGGTGCTGCCCCCGGCTGAGGACTGGGCGATTGGTCGGCTACGACGGGCCGCCCGAACCTTGGGCGTCGAGTGGCCGAAAGGGCAAAGCTATCCAGAGTTCGTTCGTGGCCTGTCGGCGAACGATCCCAAGCAGCTGGCTGTCTTGGTTAAGTGCACGGTGTTGTTTCGGGGAGCGGGTTACCTTAGCTTCACCGACGGGGCGCCCTCGGGAAACCTGGCGCACTCGGCGTTGGCCGCACCGTACGCCCACACCACCGCGCCGCTGCGGCGGCTCGTCGACCGCTACGTGCTTGAGGTTTGCCACAGCGTGGCTGGCGGCCTGCCGGTGCCCGGCTGGGTCAAGGAGGCATTGCCTGGGCTGCCCGAGGAGATGGCGGCATCGGCTCGGCGGGCAGGCGGGTACGAGCGGGGAGTGCTCGATCTGGCGGAGGCCTTAGTGCTGTCCAAGCGGGTGGGTGAGATCTTCGACGCCGTGCTGATCGATGTCCACCCCAAGACTGGCATCGGCACCTTCCAAATCGCCGAACCAGCCATCGAGGCGCAAATCAAGGCCGAGCGGCGCAACCTTGGCAAGCAGATTCGCGTGCGGTTGGACGCCGTCGACCTTGATTCAGCCGAGCTGCGGTTTAGCTACCCGAACTAGCTGACTCGTCGTGCCCCATTGGTGCTGGAGCCGGAGGTTTCTGGGCGGCACGGCGCTTTGCCCGCGACTTCAACCAGATGCGAATCGGAATGAAGATCAACAGGGCTACAACCAAGACCGGCAGCAGTGCGCCCAGGGCAACCAGGATCGCCGTGGTGGTAGCGAGCATCGCACGCCAAGCGCCGGTTATGCCCTGCACGAACGGATTGTCGTAGTTCGGTGCAATCTGGCTGGGGCTGACGAACTCGACGACGATGTGCGACTGCGCGACCCTTTCTTGCAGCGACTTTTGAATAGCCAACATCGCCTCAAGGTCACTTTGCCGGCTGGTCAGTTCCATCTCGACGGCTGCGATGTCGCTTACCGAGCCGCTTTTATTCATGAGTTCCTGGAGCCGGGCAATCGACTGGCGCAAGGTCTTGATCCGCGACTCAACGTCGACGACCTGCGTGGTGACGTCGTCGGCGGTGACAGTCTTGGCCCGCAGCTCACCAAGTTCGCTGATCTTGTCCATCGCCTCTTCGAAGCGGTCGGCAGGTACCGACACCTCCAAGGTGGCGGAAGCTGAGTCTTCATAGAAGGTCTGATACTCGTTGAGGATCATCCCATCTAGGTTGCTAACTAGCTCTCGCAACTCTTTGCTCGCGGCCAGATTCTCTTCAACGGCCAGAGTAACGCTGCCGCTACGGGCGATCTGACGTTCGCCGAGGATAGGCGGGGTGTCAGCGGGCTGCTCTTGCTGGGCAGTTCCGGACTCCTGGTAGTCGCCTTGCACGGTCTCGTCCTTGGGCATGACTTCGGGCGCACCAGCCTCGTCGAATTGTTCCTTTGAGCTACCATGTTCTTGTTCTTGCCAGGAAGAGTTTGCTGGCGCGGAACATGAGGCTATTGACAACGGCAGCAACAGTGCTGCAATGATCGGGATCAGGTTAAGCTTCATACTCTCATTAACGCTTATCGGGCTGGAGTAGTTGACCCGCCCCCGCCTTTGTTGTCGATTCGTTATCTGTGTTGGCGGTAGACTGCTGGCGAGACGAGTCGGCCAGATGATCGCGGCGCACCGCGTCGAGGAAAGTCCGGACTCCACAGAGCAAGGTGGTGGGTAACGCCCACCCGGGGTGACCCGCGGGACAGTGCCACAGAAAACAAACCGCCCGGCTGCGGCCGGGTAAGGGTGAAACGGTGGTGTAAGAGACCACCAGCGCATCGGGTGACCGGTGCGGCTAGGTAAACCCCACCTGGAGCAAGGCCAAGAAGACCGGCTTCGCTGGTCGCGGATGCCGTTCGAGCGCTGCTCGCGCGAGGCATCCGGGTAGGCTGCCCGAGCGCGTCGGCAACGGCGCGCCTAGATGGATGATCATCCTTCGACAGAATCCGGCTTACCGGCCGGCTCGTCTCCTTTTCGCAGTTACCTGGGTTGCCGGTTACCCTGCCGCTGACGGCCGAAGCCGACTAGTCGCCAGGCAGGGTCAGGATCTCGGCCCCAGTTTTAGTGACGACCAGGGAATGCTCAAACTGGGCGACCCAGGAGTGATCGTTGGTGACGACGGTCCAGTCGTCGTCCCAGACGTGGCTGTCGGCCGATCCCAACGCCAGCATCGGCTCGATGGTGAACGTCATGCCCTCTTCGATCCTGGTGCTGAGTCGTGGCTCGTCGTAGTGCAGCACCACCAGGCCTGAGTGGAAGGAGGTGTGCACACCATGGCCGGTGTAGTCACGAACCACGCCGTAGCCAAATCGCTTGGCATAGGCCTCGATCACGCGGCCGATCACCGAGATCGGGCGCCCGGGCTTGACCGCCTTAATGCCACGATTCATGGCCTCTTCAGTGCGCTCGGTCAGCAGCCGGGCCTCCTCGCTTACGTTCCCGCAAAAGTAGGTGGCGCAGGTGTCGCCGTGCACGCCGTCGAGGTAGGCGGTCACGTCGATCTTGACGATGTCGCCGTCCTCCAACGGCCGCAGATCGGGAATGCCGTGGCAGACCACTTCATTGACCGACGTGCAACAGGATTTGGGGAAGTGCTTGCCGCCGCCAGGCTCAGGGTAGCCCAGGGTCGCCGGGTAGGCGCCGTGGTCCAGCAGGTATTCGTGGGCGATCCGATCCAGTTCGTCGGTGGTCACGCCGGGAGCTACGGCCCGGCCAGCTTCACGCAACGCCTCGGCCGCAATCCGGCCAGCCACTCGCATGCGCTCAATGACATCGCTTGATTGGACGTGTGACCCGGTGTGGCGCGCCTCGCGAGACTGCCAGGCGTACTCGGGGCGAACAATGTCCTTGGGGACAGGTAACTGTGGGCTCAACCGATGCGGTCTGATAGCTGGCATGACTGCCAGGCTAGCAGCGGCTTACGGCTAGCCCAGCATCAGGTCGTTGAGTGCTTTGGACAGGGCTTGGTAGCTAGCCGGATCCGAGGCAGGCGAGGTGGCCAACGCTACGTGAACGACCTGCTCATTGTCGACGGTTCGCACAGCCGTCACAATTTGGATGTGTTCTTCGGGCACGGACATGCCCGGCAGGGTAGCCAGCAGATCCATCCGGAACACTTTCTCTACGGGATAGTTTCTGACGTCCTTCACGGTGGCGGTTGACCCCTTGGCGTAGGGCCCTTCGGAGCCCAGCAGGCATTCAACGACTCGCACAGCGGCAGTCTCGGCGGTGTAGGTGTCATCTGCCGATTTATCCAGGGTTCCCACCGTGGCAGAGGCGTACCAAATGGCACCGTCGGGAAATTCGTACTGTCGATCCAAGCTGTTGGTGTCACGCAGCACTGGCGGCAGGAACGGAATGGGAGAGAACCCATCAACCTTGGGGATGCTCAGCCCAGCCTTCGACCGAAGTCGGCCGTCCTCATCTAACTCGCCGATCGCTTCCGAGTCGTTGATGGCGCAAGACACGCCTCGCAATACGTTCCCAATCTGAACCAGTTCGCCGCGGTCGAGCGGAGTCGAACTGCCAAGCTTCTTCGTATCGGGTGGTGCCGCGGGAGTCGTCGTTGGGGTGGCGGCTGTGGTCGGGCTGGAAGGTGTAGCGCTAGCCGCAGATGGTTCCGTAGGCAGCGGAACCTGCTGATTTGCGGTCAGGTTCGCCGACGAAGGATCGGCCGAGGTGGCGACGGCTGCGGTATCTGGTTGGCCTGAAAACAGGAAGTAAGAACCTGTCGCGACGAGACCGATGAAAAGCAGCGCCACGAGCGCTACCGGCCATAGCTTGCCTCGGCGAGACTGGCTTTGGGTAGGCGCCGGCACGTCGTATGGCATGGAACCAGCAGCAGCACCAAGCATGGGGGGGGCTTCGCTAGGGGGTTGCGGCTCAAATTCTTGGGAAATCGCGGCTGCCGGAACGGGCTCTTGGGTAGCTTCCGGGGTGGCGTCGGACTCATTTGCCCAGTTTGACCGGTATTGATCGGTCCAGGACACGCCGTTCCAATAACGTTCCCCCGTACCGGTTAAATTCGGATACCATCCCGGTTTACTCACAGGTGCATGTTATCGAATGTTCCCGAAAAGGTGCTAGTCCACGTGTAACGAGTCGAAAGCGCGGGCTGCTTCTGCCAGGTTTTTGGTGTCGTCTATGGTGGCAGCAGTGGTGAAGACCGACAGCTTGCCGGGAACCCCGATATCCAGCACCACAACGTCGACGACATCGCCTCGGATGCCGGGGCGATCAGATACGTAGACGTTCGCGGTGCTTCGCCAACCGGCATGGCCGTCGATTTCGATTGCTTGGTTGCGAATATATTCGCGGCCGGAATAGCCGAGATAATACGACGAGGTCGCCAAGCAACTAATCATTGATTCAGCCGCCATTCTGGGGGCAGTGAAACCTTCATCGGTATGGAGTTCGCCCACAACGAGATCACTCATCCAGCCAGGCTCGATCTGCCGGGATTGTGAATTCAAGTCGTATACCCAAGGCATCGGCATGTCGCCCATATTCCAAGAATCAGTTGGCAATGCAGCAAAAGATAAACCGCCGCCGTGAACCCGGCCATCGGATGATATTTGCGACCGAGATTCAGTGCTGGAATTTGGGCAGTCGATCAGTTCACCCTCATCTAACTGATCGATGGGGGAGGGCGGCTCGCTTGGGTTCTCGTCCCACTGCGGCCCAGTGGGTCTCGCACTGTTGGTGTCGACAGGCAGTGGCGCGGTGATGCTGGTTGCTGGCCCCATTAGCAAAAACATGGCCACCAATACGGCCACGGTGGCAATGACTGCCACCAGCCATGCCCACGATCTCTTGGGAGTTTTCTCGGCGGGTTCCTCGTCGCGCCACCTGGTGCCATCCCAGTAGCGATATTTGCCGGGATTGGTGGGATCGGGATACCAGCCGGGCGCGGACATGCTTCCAGTGTAGAAGCTTCTAACGGCGACGCAACGCCAACCGAGTGGCTGCCACGTGCGCTAGCCGTTGCACTTCATCGAGTGGCGATTTTCGGCTAGCGACACGAAGTGCTCGGGCGTTCTTGTCGCTGGTGTCCGGGCTAAAAGACAAATGCGATCAAGAGCACCAAGATGAGGGTGAGCAGCTGTAGGGCGAGAATTGCCCAAAGCAGCATCCCCTTGGCGGCGCCCTGGTTGGCCGTGTCCTGGCCGCTGTCAGCAGGTTGTGATGCGTGCTGGGGCTCTTGAACCGTTTCGCTGGGCTTAGTGGCGGAGGCAACTTCGCTTGCCTCGGGTTCTTGCTGTGCCTCAGTTGACGGTGATTTCGGGGTCAACTCAGCCACCGAAACCTCAGGGGGAACCGATTCTTCCTGTGCGTTCGCTAAACACCTTTGATAAGGCCTTTGGTTATCCCAATGCGTAGGAGTTCCGCATCTGCCGCCATCTGGGCAATCTACTAGCTCAGCCATCTCCGGTTCCTTCCTATAGCCACGCCGATCCTACTCGGCAACCAGGCTCCGTGTGTTTGCTGTTTCAGTATTGACCGCTTCTGATTACTGGGGAGGGATCGCAAAACAGCTGTAACACCGGGTTTGCCCGTCGCTAATGCGGTTGCCTCGTTGGCTGAGTTCAGGGCTCAAGTTGCGTCTGCTGGCTAGCAACAGTTCCAGGGGTGGCGCTGACGCAACCTCGACGAAGGCAGATGCTTCGCAAAGCCTGGTGTTAGCGGCGGCGCAACGACTCTAGGGCTGTTGCCACCTGGGCCAGGCGACGTTCATCGTCGATCGGTGCTTCGGTGTGGAAAACCGTCAGGTGTCCCGGGGTTCCCTCCGCCAAGACCACAACCACCACCTGGTCGCCGACCACTGGCTCACCATTGATGTTCCAGAAGTTTTCGCGAACCAGCCAGCCAGTGGTGCCATCCGAGGTAGTGAATGGTTCCTCAGTGAGTCGTTCCCGGTGATCCAACGTGTGATAGAAGTACGACGATGCCAGGCACTGGAACACCTGGTTGGTGGCGGTGGCTGGGTTCGAGTCGAAAGCATCGGTGGGAAGTTGGCCGATGGCGGTGATAGCCACCCATGAGCTGGTGACAGAGTCGAACTGGCCAGAGCGGTCATCGCTGAAATCGAGCGAGTAGCCGCCGCCTTCGATCCAGCCGGGAACTCCCTGATACTCGAATGGTCCCGACTGGAACCAACCGTTAACCGGGCCCCGATCGGCCGATTCGCTCAGGGGACAGGCAACCGGACGGCCATCGGTGTCTGTCTCGGGTGGCGGCGAAGTGATTGGTCGTTCCTGCCATTGTTGCCCAGTTGGTTTTGCCGAGGAGGTGTCTTCCACGGCCGGAACGGTGCCAGTGCTGTTGCCCGAGGTAAAGATTACGAGGATCAAGAACAGCGAGATGAACGCGAGCCCCATCATCATGTAGACCCAGGCGCTGTTGCCTCGGCGGGGCGGCGGCTGCGGCGTACCATTCTCCCAGGTGTCGCCTTGCCAGCGGCGAGGCCGCTCCGGGCGGAAAACGTCGGCTCGATTGGTCTCGTTCTTGTAGTTGGTCCAAGCGGCACCGTCCCAATAGCGGGGTGGGCCGCCCCTGGGATCTGGGTACCAACCTGGTTTTGCCATATGCCTAGTCTGGCGTATCCGAGCCGGTTATCGATAGTAACTCGGCGGGCCCCTCGTTGTCTGGTGGTGTTTCAGGGCACACTTGGGTCATGGATAGGCAAGCGGAATACGTGCTGCGGGTGATGCAAGAACGCGGCGTCCAATTCGTGCGGCTCTGGTTTACCGATGTCT
>PDWJ01004368.1_pt1 | contig 39030 bp, 30 predicted proteins | sample 1430881 | NCBI WGS metagenome assembly PDWJ01 (sample SAMN01162460, study PRJNA174530) | Oral metagenome, whole genome shotgun sequencing project. | biome: Marine environment; feature: Marine mammal; material: Swab sample of the gingival sulcus; isolation source: swab sample of gingival sulcus...
ACGGCGCCGTGGTGGGCGCGGACGATCCCGAGCACCGCGGCCAGGCCCAGCCCGCGCCCGGTGAACTTGGTGCTGAAGAAGGGCTCGAAGATGCGGCGGCGGGTGTCCTCGTCCATGCCGCGGCCATCGTCGGCCACGGCCAGCGTCACGTACCGTCCGGCCGCGAGGGTCCCGTCGACCACGTCCACGGCCCCTGCGCCGTCGGCGTCGAAGATCGCCTCCTTGGTCTCGATCTGCACGGTCCCGCTGACGCCCTCGATGGCCTCGACGGCGTTGGTGACGAGGTTGAGCAGCACCTGCCCGAGCTGGTGGGGATCCGCCCGCAGCCGGGGCAGGCCGGGCGCGAGGTGCAGCTCGATGCGGGCGCGGTGCTCGGTCGACAGCTCCAACAGCGCGTTCATCTTGCGGATGAGCCTGTTGATGGCGACCTCGCGCTGGGTGATCGGCGCCTTGCCCGCGTAGGCCAGCATCTGGCGGGTCAGCTCGGCGGCGCGCTGGGCTGCCTGCTGGATGTCCGCGACGTAGGAGCGCCCCGCAGAGCCGTCGGGGAGCTCCAGCAGCGCCAGCTCGGCGTTGCCGATCAGCACGGTGAGCAGGTTGTTGAAGTCGTGGGCGATGCCGCCCGCGAGGACGCCGAGGCTCTCCAGCTTCTGGGCCTCGAGCATGCGCGTCTGCAGGCGTCGGCGCTGGCGCTCCAGACGCACGCGATCGCTGATGTCGACCGCGACCGAGCGCATCCCGACGACCGCGCCGTCGCGCTCGATGACCGCCGAGCGGACCTCCGCGGGGAACACGGTTCCGTCGCGGCGGATGAGCTGGTACTCGGCGGCCGCGAGGGCCTCGCCCGCGAGGCGGCGTCCCCAGTTGGTCCGCGCGCGCTCGCGATCCCCCGGGGCGATGACGTCGGTCATCGTCTTGCCGTGGAGCTCGGCCAAGGAGGTGAAGCCCAGGGCCTCGAGGCCATAGCGGTTGACGAAGACGAAGCGTCCGGCGCGGTCGGCCTCCGTGATCGCCACCGGCAGCAGCTCAGCGAGCTCGCGGCAGCGCTGCACACCGCCGCGCGCCTCTCGCCCCAGGGCGCCAGCGGGCTCCTCGCGCCCTTCGAGCGCGGCGCTCTCGTTGGCGGGATCTGGCGCCGTCGTCCTCCGGGGCGTCGAAGTCATCGCAGCCTAGCGTACCGGATCCTCGCGCCCATCGGAGCGAGTTTTCCGCGGCTCGCCTGCGATCGCGGCCGCCAGCTCCGCGGCGCGAGCGAAGCAGCGGGCGGCGTGTGCTAAATAGCCCGAGTTGCGACGATTATGCGTGTGGGATCGCCCGGTTGGTCTCCCAAAGGTGTCTACCATTGAGATTTTTTCGCGGACGGATGGTTGACGAGCCGTGAGCGAGTGCTTCATCCTTGCTCGTGACAAAAGCGGGCAGCGTCCCGCCGACGAAGTGCCGCTTCGGAGTGGCTGACGAAGCGACTCGCACTTCCTGTCTATTGGAGGCGCCGCCCCTCTGGTGTGGCTGACTGAGCGTCGGCGCCTCCTCTTTTACGCTCGAAGGCGCCTGTCGGATCCCTGACGAGGCGCGCCTTGCGTTTCAGCGCGCCCGCGCTCAAGGCCGTCGCCTCGGGCCGCAGCCCTCGGCCTGGGCCGCAGCCCTCGGCCTGGGCCGCGACGTCGGGGAGCTCGCCTCCATCGCGGCTGTCGGCGAGGCTGTCGGCGCCCTCGGCCGGGGCTCGTCGAGCGGGGGCGCCTGGTGCCGTCGGGACCCGCCCCGGTCGGGATCGGGCCGGTCGGGGGCGCTTCGCAGCGCGCGGCGAGTCAGCCCCAGCCGCGCAGGGCGCTCTCCTTGTTGCGGTAGAAGGCGAGGGCCTCGATGACGGTCTTGAGCGCGTCGTCCGCCCCGGAGATCTCGTCGACCTGGACGTCCTTGTGCTCGAGGACCTTGTAGTCCTCGAAGAAGCGCTTGATCTCTCGGAACATGTGCGAGGGGAGCTGGGAGACGTCGGTGTAGTTGTTGAACGCCGGGTCGGTGACGTGGACGGCGATGATCTTGTCGTCGCCCTGGCCCTCGTCGAGCATGTGCATCACGCCGATGGCGCGCGCCTGCATCATCGTCAGCGGGTCGACCGGCTCGTTGCCGAGCACGAGGACGTCGAGAGGGTCGCCGTCGTCGCAGTAGGAGCGCGGGATGAAGCCGTAGTTGGCCGGGTAGATCACCGAGCTGTAGAGGATGCGGTCGACGCGCAGCATGCCCGAGGGCTTGTCCAGCTCGTACTTCACCTTCGAGCCCTTCGGGATCTCGATGACGACGTTGAACCACTCTTTGGCGGTGTCGGGGTTGTTGGGAAGGTCGTGCCAGGGGTGGGCCATCTCGTCCTCTCGGAGGCGTCGTGAGTCGTGAACCCTCACCGCGCGACAGCTGGCGCGCGGCGCTCGTGTCGCGGCCAAAGGTGGTCCGGCGAGCCCGCCGGCGCAAGCCCTTTGTCGCTGGACCTCGACGCGCCGGCGCGTAGACCTGGCGACCTCCCACGGGAAACCTCGGGCGCCGGTCCGGTCACCGGGAGCGGGCGCGCTGGCGTGGGCGCCGGCGGCCACCGATCGGACAAGCCGTCGTGGCGGGCGAGGCGCGCCGCCCCGCCCGGCGGCTCGCGATCCGGCCGTCGCCCGACCCCGATCGACCGCGACGCTGACGGGGAGCGTCGCCCCGACGGTCAGGACCCGCGGTCTGCCCCCCGGGGCCGCGTGACGCGGGGCGTCATCGCGGCTACCCATCCCACGCCGGTCGGTGTACTCAGGATCCGACACCCACACCCTCGGAGGACGACTCATGGCGACGACGACCCGACCGCGCCGCTCGGTGCTGTACATGCCTGCAAGCAACACGCGGGCCCTCGACAAGGGACGCAGGCTCGACTGCGACGGCATCATCCTCGACCTCGAAGACGCCGTGGCCCCCGACGCCAAGGCCCAGGCGCGCGCCAACGCCATCGAGGCCCTCGCCGCCGGTGGCTATGGCCACCGCGAGCTGCTGCTGAGGGTCAACGGGCTCAACACCCCATGGGGCTACGAGGACCTCGTCGCGGCGGCGCGCAGCGGCGCCGACGCGGTGCTCCTCCCCAAGGTCGACAGCGCCGATACCGTGCGTCAGGTCGCCGCGCTCCTCGACGCCAACGGCGCCCCCGAGGCGCTCCAGATCTGGTGCATGATGGAGACGGCGCGCGCCATGCTGCGGGCAGAGGAGATCGCCGACGCTCACCCGCGCCTTGGCGGCCTCGTCTTGGGGACCAGTGACCTCGCCAAGGACCTGCACTGCCTGCACACGCCGACGCGCCTGCCGATGGTCACGTCCTTGGGGCTGTGTCTGCTGGCCGCCCGCGCCGCCGGTCTCGCCATCCTCGACGGCGTCTACCTCGATCTCGCCGACGCCGAGGGGTTCGCCGCCTCCTGCGTCCAGGGGCGCGAGCTCGGCTTCGACGGCAAGACCCTCATTCACCCCAAGCAGCTCGAGGCCGCCAACGTCGCCTTCGCTCCGTCCGAGGACGAGGTCGCCTGGTCCCGGCGCATCATCACGGCCCACGCCGAGGCCCAAGCCCAGGGCCAGGGCGTCGTCCTCGTCGACGGGCGGCTCATCGAGAACCTCCACGTCGACAGCGCTCACCGCATCGTCGCGATGGCCGAGGCTATCGCCGCCCGCGGGTAGGGGTGGGCGGCCGCGCCGGGGCGGTCTCGACCGCGGTCAGCGGCCCGGGATCGCGCGCCGCGGGACCGGCGATGGGGGCTCCCGCGACGGGAGGTAAGCGCGGTTGGACCCACCGTTGACACGGTGGTCGCGAGGCCGGAACCTAGCGCTAGGGTCCGGTCCGCACTTCACCATCGACGAAGAGGCGAGCTTGTCATGATGTCTTTGCTCAACCGCATCACGGACGCGATCACGGGCGGGACCCGCGCCACGGAGCCCAGCGGCCGTGCCGTCGGTCGCCGCGCAGGCGCGCCCGTCGCCAAGCGGCGCGAGCCGGAGCCCCCCCTGGCCGCCGGGAGCGTCGCCACCCGCTACGGCTACGCCCGGGCGCTCGTGATGCCGCAGATCGCCGGCGAGGTCTCCAAGGATGCGGTCGTCAAGGCGGCCCTGTCCCGGGGTATCTTCTCCGACGCGGGCCAGCTGCGGCTGACCGAGCCGGTCACCCGCGCCGAGGCGGTGGTGATGACCATGCGCGCCTTCAACCACCAGCCGCTCAACGCCGGCGCGGTCAAGCGGGTGCTCAAGGACATGCCCATAAGCCACTGGGCGGCGGGGCACGTCTACCAGGCGATGGTGCTCGGGATCGTGGGCGGCTACCCCGACGAGACCTTCCGGCCCAACGACGGCTTCGAGGCCGCCTACATCGGCCCCGTCGTGGCCGCCGCGGCCAGCCCCAGCGGACAGCCGAAGAGCTTCGACCCGCGCGTGGAGTGGGGCGCCCGCCCGACCATGGAGGGGGGCAAGCTCGGTGGCGCCGCCAACGCGCGCAGCCTGGACGTTGCGGCCCTCGGCGGCGAGCGCGACGCGACGGGCGGCAAGGACGTCCGGGTCAAGGACGCCAACCGTATCGTGGACACCCTCGAGGCGGGCAAGAGCAAGCGCTACCAGCCCGGCGATGGCAAGACCTTCTGCAACATCTTTGCCCATGACTACGCCTACCTCATGGGCGCCTTCGTGCCGCGGCTGTGGTGGACCGGCGCCGCGATCGACCAGTACAAGAAGACGGGCGAGTTCCCCGCCGTGAAGTACGGCGAGAACACCTATGAGATGGGGGCCAACGGGCTCCACAAGTGGTTCAGCGAGTGGGGCCCCAAGTTCGGCTGGACCTACGTCGGCGGTGTGCGCGACCCCGCCGCCCTGCGCATGGCCCAGGATCAGGCCAACGCGGGGCGCGTCGTGATCGTCACCGGCAACACCGCGAGCCGGCGTTCGGGGCACATCACGGCGGTCGTCCCCGAGACGGAGACCTCGAAGGCGAAGCGCGACGAGGACGGGGGCATCGAGGAGCTGCACCAGTCCCAGGCCGGCGCCGAGCCCGTGACCCGCGGCGCCGACGACTGGTACCTGGCTGCCAAGTACAAGGGCGGCCAGGGGATCTGGCTACACAGCTAGCACGCCTAGCACGCGGTTCATCCGCCGCTCCCAGGCGTCTACGCGCTCGGGGGCGGCGGGGAAGCTGCGCCACGCGCCCGTGGCAAAGGCGATGCGGCCGATGAGCGGGGCCATCTTGGCGACCGTCCACGGGTCGCGCGCCAGCGCCCGGAGGACGCCCCGGAGCTTGCCCGCGTCGGGGCGGGGCCAGCGTTGGCTCAGGCCGTCGCGGGCGACCTCCGGGCTCATCACGCCCGAGGTGAACAGGCGCGCGACCTCGTCGGGGCGCAAGGTGGTGGTGAAGCGACGGAAGAGATCCGAGGCGGCGAACAGGCCGCCCCAGCGGCGCTGCCAGCGGTGCTGGTAGGCCTGGAGGCCGGCGCCCTCGGCGAGGACCTCGGCCAAGGTCGCGGCGGCCACGAGCTGCGCGGCCACCCCCGAGCCGTGGGTCGCAAAGACCTGGCCGGCGGCGTCGCCGACGAGGGCGACGCGCCCATGAACGAGGTGCGCGCAGGGCCGCCGCAGCGGGATGGGGCTGGCGCCTCCGAACAGCTTGGGGCCTATCCAGCGGTGGCGGGCGAGGGCGTCGGCGAGGAGCTTGGCGCCCGAGGGGTAGCCCAGGGCCGGCAGGCTGCCGGTCAGCACGGACACCTCGTCGCCATGCAGGCGCAGGTTCACGATGGAGTAGCCGCCGGCGACGCCCGAGAAGCAGATGGCGTCGCCGGGGCGGGCGCCGTGGTCGCGGAACCAGGCCTGGGCAGCCGCGCGGTCGGCCACGCGGAAGACGCCCTGGGCGGCCGCGCAGATGTCCTCGGGTGCGACCGGCGGGACGGGCGCGAGGCCGGCGCCGCCGAGCCCTGAGGCGTCGACGATCACGTCGGCGCGGATGTCGCCCGTCGTGGTCCGCAGCACGTCGCCGTCGAGGCCGAGGGCGCGAGCCTCGTAGCGCACCTCGGCGCCGGCCTCGCGGGCCAGCGCGGTGAGCCGGTCGACCAGGGCGCGCATGTCGACCTCGAGCACGTCGTGGCCCTCGACGATGACCCGCGCCGGCCCCCAGCCCGCGAGCAGGTGGAGGGCGCCGGCGTGGCCGCGGAGCTCGGGAGGCTCGGAGGTGGGGACGCCCGTCTCGTCGTAGACCCAGGCGGGCACGCCGTTGACCCAGCGGGCGCCTGTCTGGCCGGCCGGGCGGCGGTCGAGGCAGACGACGCGCAGCCCGCGACGGGCGCACTGCAGGGCGGTCGCGGCGCCGGCGGTGCCCGCGCCCACGATGGCGACATCGGTCTTGGTGGTCTCGGTGGCCATGGCGCTACCTTAGAGCCACCGAGGCGCCGTGAAAACGCCGAAAGGCGAGCTGCTCGGTACGGCGCAGGTCGCGGCGGCGGCGCCAGGCTCGGCGGCGGCGCCGGGGGTACCAGGGGCGCGGGAGCGCCCGGCTCCGTCCAGCATCCTCATGTCTTCTGTGGGCGATCGGGGCCGTTGGCGGCTCCGTCGTGCGCCGCGACCGCGGCGCGGTAACCCTCGGGAGTGTTGAGGTTCCAGCCTATGGAAGGGCTCTCGATGGGGACCTCGAGGCGCTCCTGCCGCGCCGCGCCCAGGATGCCTCGCAGCCCCATCGGGTGGCGGGTCGCGTGGCGGAGCTCGGGCCACAGGGTGGGCCCGATCAGGACGGGGTGACCGCGGCGCTCACCGCAGCGCGGCACGGCGTAGCCGCGCTGGGTCGGGTCGTAGGCCGCCAGGAGGGCGTCTACGACGGCCCCGTCGAGGGGCTGGTCCACGGCGACGACGAGCAGCGCCCGAGGATCGGTGCGCAGAGCGCGGGCGCCCGCCTCGAAGGTGGTCGAGCGGCCCTGAGCCCACGCGGGGTTGTCGACGAAGCGCGCCGGGGGCGGCAGGGGGATGGCGCGCAGCGCGTCGGCGGCGTGGCCCACCACGACCACCACCTCGGCGAAGCCCGCCAGGACCTCGCACTGGTGCACCACCAGGGGCCGGCCGCCCCAGCCGAGGCAGGCCTTGGGGCGCCCCATCCGTGAGGAGCGCCCGGCCGCCGTCACGAGCGCGGCGCAGGCTCGTCGAGGTAGCACTGGAGCTTGTCCGCGGTCAGGCGCATCGGCGCGCCGGAGGTGCCGTGGCGCACGGCCTGCACCTCGGCGAGGATGCTGAGGGCGACGGCCTCGGGGGAGCGGCCGCCGAGCTCGAGCCCGATGGGCGCGTACAGGCGCGGCAGCAGGCCGGAGACGTCGAGCTCGGCGGTGACCTTTCGCACCACCTCGATGGCCTTGCGCTTGGACGCCACGACGCCGATGTAGCGGGCGGGCGTGTTGGCGGCGGCGGCCAGCGCGACGTGGTCGTGGCCGGGCGTGCCGACGACGACGAAGGAGCCGGCGTCGAGCTCCAGGGTCCCCACGGCGTCCTCGGGCTTGGCGACGACGACCTCGACGCCGGGGTAGTTGTCCGCGTTGGCCCAGGCGGCGCGGTCGTCGACGACGATGACGCGGTAGCCCAGGCCCCGGGCCAGGCGCGCCAGGTTCAGGTTGATGTGGCCGGCGCCCAGCAGCACGAGCTTCGGCTCGGGGAGGTGGACCTCGACGAAGACCTTGACGGAGCCGCCGCACATCATCCCGACGCCGCCGGCCTCGGTCTCGGTGAGCTTGGCCCCGATGAGGCGGCTGCGGCCCTCGGCGAGGGCGGCGCCGGCCGCCTCGAGCACGCGGGCCTCGATCTGCCCGCCGCCGACGGTGCCGGCGACGAGGGCGCCGCCTGTGCCGACGAGCATGGTGGCGCCGACCTCGTTGGGGATCGAGCCGGTGGCCTCGACGATCTGGGCGCTCGCGACGGGCACCCCCTCGTCGACGAGGCGCGCGAGCTGCCGCAACAGGTCCGAGCGCGTCACCGGCGGGCGCTCCCGAGGACCGACTGCTCGTACCAGACGATGGTCTCCTTGAGCCCGTCCTCGAGGCAGGTGCGGGCGCGCCAGCCAAAGCGGTCAAGGGCCCGGCTCACGTCGAGGCAGCGCCGCGGCTGGCCGTTGGGGTGCTCGTTGTTCCAGCGAAGCTCACCCTCGAAGCCGCTGAGGTCCTTGATGAGCTCGGCCAGAGCGCGGATGGTGATCTCGTGGCCGGTGCCGAGGTTGACCGGGTCGGAGCCGTCGTAGCGCTCGGTGGCCATGACGATGCCCTCGGCGGCGTCACGGGCGTGCAGGAACTCGCGGGACGGCGACCCGTCGCCCCAGACCTCGACGTGATCGGCGCCCGCCTCGCGCGCCTCGACGCACTTGCGGATGAGGGCCGGGATCACGTGCGAGGTCTCGAGGTCGAAGTTGTCGCGCGGGCCGTAGAGGTTGACCGGCAAGAGGTAGATGGCGTTCGTGCCGTACTGGCGCCGGTAGGCCTGCGCCATCACGAGCAGCGCCTTCTTGGCGACGCCGTAGGGCGCGTTCGTCTCCTCCGGGTACCCCTGCCACAGGTCCTCTTCCTTGAAGGGGACCGGGGTGAGCTTCGGGTAGGCGCAGATGGTGCCGGCGATGACGACCTTGTGGACGCCGGCGCGGCGGGACTGCTCGATGACCTCGAGCCCCATCGTCATGTTGTCGTAGAAGTAGCTGCCCGGGTTGGCGCGGTTGGCGCCGATGCCGCCGACCACCGCGGCGAGGTGGATGACGACGTCGGGGCGGGCGGCGCCGAGCATCTTGCGCACCTGGCCGCGCTCGCGCAGGTCGAAGTCGATGCTGCGAGGGACGAAGACGTGGCGGCAGCCGCGGCGGTGGAGACGGTCGACGACGTAGCCGCCGAGGAAGCCGCCGCCGCCGGTGACGCAGACGCGCAGGTCGCGGAGATCCATGGTCGTGGGGGCCTTCGTCGGCTCGGTGGTCGTCATCAGCGGGCTCCGTGTGTGCCGTGGGCGGCCGCGGCCAGCGCTGCCTTGGCCTCGACCAGGTCCGCGTCGGCCATGAGTGACACCAGGTCGGCGAAGGTGATCTCCGGCGTCCAGCCGAGCTCCTCGCGGGCCCGGGTCGGGTCGCCCAGCAGGAGCTCCACCTCGGTCGGGCGGAAGTACTTGGGGTCGACCTCGACGAGCACCCGGCCGTCGCGCTGGCAGATGCCCTTCTCCTCGACGCCCTCGCCCTCCCAGCGCAGGGGCAGCCCCACCCGCGCGAAGGCGTGGGAGGCGAGCTCGCGCACCGTATGGGCCTCGCCGGTGGCGATGACGTAGTCTCGAGGGTGGTCCTGCTGGAGCATCATCCACATGGCCTCGACGAACTCGGGCGCGTAGCCCCAGTCACGCTTGGCGTCCAGGTTGCCCAGGAAGACCTTGTCCTGCAGACCGGTCGCGATACGCGCCGCCGCGCGGGTCACCTTGCGGGTGACGAAGGTCTTGCCGCGGCGCGGGCTCTCGTGGTTGAAGAGGATGCCGTTGCAGGCGTACAGGCCAAAGGCCTCGCGGTAATTGACGACGATCCAGTACGCGTAGAGCTTCGCTGCGGCGTAGGGGCTGCGCGGGTAGAAGGGCGTCGTCTCGCGCTGGGGCGTCTGCTGCACCAGGCCGAAGAGCTCGCTCGTGGACGCCTGGTAAAAGCGCGTATCGACGCCGGTGTCCTTGATCGCGTCGAGCAGGCGCAGGGTGCCCAGGCCCGTGACCTGGGCGGTGTACTCGGGGACGTCGAAAGAGACGGCCACGTGGGATTGGGCCGCGAGGTTGTAGATCTCGCTCGGCCGGACCTTGTCGAGCAGCCGCGACAGGTTGGACGCGTCCGTCATGTCGCCGTAGTGGAGCTTGAGCCTCACGCCGCGCTCGTGGGGGTCGCGGTAGAGGTGGTCGATTCGCTTGGTGTTGAAGGAGCTGGCGCGACGGATGAGCCCGTGGACCTCGTACCCCTTGCCCAGGAGAAGCTCGGCGAGGTACGATCCGTCCTGGCCCGTGATCCCCGTGACGAATGCGACCTTTCTCTCAGACATCGCCGACCTCGTGTTGTTGCGCTGGGCGAAAGCGCGACGCCCCTTTACCGCGCCCGCGGGCGGTCGCGCAACGCGTTGTCACGGTGGTGGCCCTCGTGATGGCCCTCGCCGCCTGCCAGGGCCGCGCCGAGGCGCCCGCCGCCAGCGCCGCGCCGACGCCCAGGCTGGTGTCCGTCAACCCCGCCGCGACGGCCATCGTCGACGCCCTGGGTGCCAGCGCCCACCTGGTGGGCGTCACCCGCTACTGCCGCGTCGCGGGGGTCCCGGTCGTCGGCGACACCATGCCGCCCCTCGACCGGATCCTCGCGCGCACCCCAGACGCGGTGCTGATCGGCGACTACCCCTCCCAACGCCCCTTGCGCGAGCAGCTGAGCGCCCTGGGCGTCCGCGTCATCGTCGTCCCCACCGTCACGCTGGCGGACCTGCGCGCCTCCACCCGCGCCCTCGGCCGGGAGCTCGGGGCCGAGGATCGGGCCAGCGCGCTCGTCGCCGACATCGACGAGGCCCTCGCCGCCGCGAAGGCGCGCGCCGCCCAGCGCGACCGCGTCAGGGCGCTGTTCGTCTTCGACATCCAGCAGGGCTACGTCTACACCACCGGCGGCCACGACCACCTCGCCGAGCTCCTCGACGCCGTCGGCGCTGACAACGTCGCCGCCGGCGGCCCGCTGACCTCCCGCCTCGCCCTCGACGCCGTCCTGGCCCGCGCCCCCGAGCTCATCCTCCACGCCGCGCCCAGCGAGCGCTTCCCCGATGACGCGGCCGCCCGCCGCTACTGGCGCGAGGCCCTGCCGAACGTCCCCGCGGTCGCCCGCGGCCAGGTCTACGTCTGGCCCGACGACCGCCTGGCCCAGAACGCGCCCTGGATCGCCTCTGCCGTCGGCCCCATGGCCGACCTGGTCGCCGCCGCCGCCGCCGCGCGGCCGTGAGATCCCTAACCCGACGTCGGCTCCTGGGCGCCCTGGCCGCCGGGGCTCTCTTCGTCGCCCTGGCCGCGGGCGCCGCCCTCCTCATCGGCATGCCCCAGGTCGACCTGGCCGCCGCCCTCGAGGACCCGGCCAGCTGGCAGCGCCAGGCCCTGACGACCCTGCAGCTGCCGCGCATCGCCCAGGGTCTGCTGGTCGGCGCCGTCCTCGCCATGAGCGGCGCAGCCCTGCAGGGCCTGTTGCGCAACCCCCTGGCCGACCCCTTCATCCTCGGCGTCTCCGGGGGCGCGGCCCTCGGCAGCGCGGCGGTGACCCTGCTCGGCCTCGGCGCCGCCTTGGCCGAGGCGGCCGGAGGCTTCGCCGGGGCCCTGGGCGCCTTGCTCCTCGTGACCGCGCTGGCCAGCGACCGCGGCCGCATCTCGCCCCTGCGCATGCTCCTCATCGGCGTGGTCTTCAACGCCCTGGCGGGCGCGGCGCTCATGGTCCTGCACGCCCTGGCCGACCCGGGCGCCGTTCAGGTCACCCTCATCCGCCTGATGGGATCGGTGGGGGCCGACCCCTCCCAGCCGCTGCTGCTTCCCATCTTGGCCCTGGCCCTGGTCGTCGGCGGCGCGGCGCTGCTCGCGAGCGCCCGCAGCCTCAACCTGCTGGCCCTCGGCGACGAGACGGCGAGGAGCCTGGGCGTCGACCCGGATCGCCTGCGTCTGCTGCTGTTCGTCCTCGTCTCGCTGCCCATCGGCGCCGTGGTGGCCATCACCGGCCTCATTGGCTTCGTCGGCCTCATCGTCCCCCACGCCGTGCGCCTGGCCGTCGGCCCCGATCACCGCCTGCTCTTGCCCCTGGCGGCGCTCTTCGGCGCGGGCTTCGTGACCCTCGCCGACGCGAGCGTCTCGGCCCTCGCGGGGCCAATAGGTACTGAGCTACCTGTCGGCGTCGTCACCGCCCTGGTCGGCGGCCCCGTGTTCCTGGCGCTCCTGCGCTACAAGCCCTCGCGTGTCCCCGGGTGAGCGGCCAGGCCCCGACCCTAGCCGCCCGGGAGGTCGCCTTTGCGTACCCCGGCGGGGCGCCGGTGCTGTCGGGCGTGAGCCTGGCCCTGCGGCCCGGCGAGGTGACGGCCATCCTCGGGCCCAACGGCGCGGGCAAGTCGACGCTCTTGCGCCTGCTCGCGGGCTTGCTGCGTCCGACCGGCGGCGAGGTCAGCCTGGGACGGCGGCCGCTGTCGGCCCTGCGCCCGCGGGAGGTTGCGCGCCGCGTCGCCGTGGTCCTCGACCCGCCCGCGATGGCCTTCTCCTGGACGGCCTTTGAGCTGGTGCTGATGGGGCGGACGCCGCACCTGCGGCCGGGGCGCTTCGAGTCCCAGGACGATCGCGATCGCGCCGCCGCGGCCCTGTCCCGGGTCTGCGTGGCCCACCTCGCCGACCGGCCGTATCAGGCCCTGTCCGCCGGCGAGCGCCAGCGCGTGCTGATGGCGCGGGCCCTGGCCCAGGACACCGACGTCCTCTTGCTGGACGAGCCGACGAGCCACCTCGATCCCGCCCACGCCTTGGCGATCGCCGATGCGCGGGCTGGCCGCCGACGGCCGGGCGGTGGGGGTGGTGCTGCACGATCTGAACCTGGCGGCGCGCGCGGCCGACCGCCTGGCGCTCCTGGCGCGCGGGGCCCTGCGCGCCGAGGGCCCTGCCGCGGAGGTGCTCGCCCCGGCGCTGCTGGCCGAGGTCTACGGGGTGGCGGCCCGCCGGGTGGACGGGCCCGAGGGCGTGGCCGTGCTGGTGTCGCCGGCGGCTGAAGGGCCCGGCGGCCCGGCGGCCCGGCGGCCCGGCGGCTGAGCGCTACAGGCGGGCGGAGAAGGACACGAAGGGCCAGCCCATGACGATCGGGCCGGCGTCGACGTCGCCCGCGGGGTAGATGAAGCCCAGGTCCGCGGCGACGGACTCGCCGTGGAAGCGGATGCCGTAGTTGACAAAGCCGAACTTGGCGAACTCGAACTTGGCGCTCGTGGTGACGGCGGGCAGCCAGCCTTCGAGGTGGAGCTTGACCAGGTCGGACAGCCCCAGGCTCACGCCGAGCTCGAAGGTGATCCCGGCGCCGTCGGCCACGTCGAAGCCGCCGTCGCTAAACGAGCCGAACAGACCGCCGACCTGTAGCCCCCCGTGGATCGCGAAGCGGCCGCGGTCGTCGAGGTAGTGGTCGATGAGGAAGGCGCCCGCGAACGTCCCGATGGCGTCGTCCTCGTCAGGGTGGGAGATGTACAGCAGGCGCGCCTGGGCGGCCATGACCGTCGTCGCGTCCCGGTAGACGACGAACTTGCCCTTGAGGTCGAAGAGGATCGGTAGGTCCTTGACGACGGGGAGCAGCGTCGTGATCGAGGCCTGGATGTCGTCGGTGAAGCCGTAGCTGACGCCCAGCAGGAAGAGCTCGTAGCTGTTGATGGCCCAGCTGTCGGCGCCGAGGGTCTCGGCGTGGGCGTTGAAGATGCCGCGGTCGATGGAGGCGTCGCGATCGCGCGCGAGCTCGGCCGGGGTCGGGGGCAGCGGCCCCGGCGGCGGGAGCTCGGTGGCCGAGGCGGAGGCGGACAGCAGCAGGGCGAGGGCGAGGGCGAGGGCGCGCATGGGGCCTCCGACGAGGAGCGTGCAGCAGCCGCAACGATAGAGTGGCCGTGGGGTCGCTGCAATCGACTTGAAGGCATCGGGCGCGAATCGCTAACCTTCGCCTCGATGATCTTGCCCCAGGCCTTCTGTCGCCGCGACGCCCTCGAGGTCGCGCCCGCCCTCATCGGCAAGCGCCTCGCGCGCGGCGGCGTCGTCCTCGAGATCACCGAGGTCGAGGCCTATCGGCCCGGCGACACCGCCTCCCACACCAGCCGCGGCCGCACCGCGCGCAACGCGCCCATGTGGGGCCCTGCGGGCTGCGCCTACGTCTACCTTTGTTATGGGATGCACCAGCTGCTCAACCTCGTGACCAACGAGGACGGCGAGGGCGCGGCGGTCCTCATCCGCGCCTGTCGCCCCGTCGCGGGGCTCGACGAGGTGCGCGCCCGGCGCGGCGGCCGGCGCGGACCTGCGCTGCTGACCGGCCCGGGCAAGGTGGGCCAGGCCCTCGCCATCGATGGCTCGTTCAACGGCCACCCCCTGTACGAGCCTGGCGGCCTCGCGCTCCTCGACGGGCCCGCGCCCGCCGAGGGCCTGCTCGTGGGTCCGCGCGTCGGCATCGACTACGCGGACCCCGCCGACCGCGACGCCCCCTGGCGCTTCGCCGCCGCCGGCACGCCCTGGGTCAGCCACCGCAAGGGCCTGGCCCGCTGCTACCCCGCGACGCGCAGGCGGGCGAGGAGCGTCGCGACGGCCTCGGCGACGGCGGCGTCGGGGTCGATGGCGCCGGGCTCGAAGTAGCTCTGGGTCACGATGCCGATGACGGTGCCCACCATGTGGGCGGCCAGCGCCTCGACGTCGACGTCCGCGCGGAAGCGCCCGAGGCGCTGGCCCGCGCGGAGCAGCGCCACGGAGTGCTCGCGGTAGCGGCGATAGAGGCGCGCGTTGATGCGCGCCGCGTGCTGGTCGCGGGGCAGGCGCGCCCAGAAGTTGAGCAGGATGCGGCCGGCCTCGACGTGCTCGATGAAGCCGCCGACCGTGTGGGCGATGACGGCGCGGAGCTTGTCTTCGATGGCGCCCGCGGCCATGACGGCGCGGGCGTTGGCCCGGTCGATCTCCTCGACGGCGCTGTCGAGGACGGCGTCGACGATCTCGGCCTTGTTGTCGAAGTGGTAGGTGATGACGCCGCGGGTGAACGACAGGCGCGCCTCGAGCGCAGCGAAGGTCAACGCCTGCAGGCCCCCCTCGGAGACCAGGCGGCGGGCCTCGTCCAGGATCTGCGCGCGGCGCAGGTCCCGGACGGAGCCGATCTGAGACAGCGCGGCGGGCACGGGGCTCACGCGGCGGGCGCCTCGCCGTCCCGGCGGCGCCGATCGGCCACGCGACGGCGCATGGCCTCGGGCCAGGCGGACTCGTCCTCGGCGGGCAGGCAGGTGACGCTGGGCCCGCCCTCACCAAGAAGATCGCGCGTCCGCAGCCCCGAGACGTGGCGCGCGGCGGCCAGCCCCGACATGGTCGCGCCCATGACGCCGTGGCTGGTGGTGCTCGCGCCGCACAGGGTCAGCCCCGCCCAGGGGCTCTTGATGGGGTAGGCGAAGGGGCCGATCTGGCGCCGCCCCTTGTCCGTGCCGTAGATGCTCCCGTGGGTCGCCATGACGTAGTGCTCGTTCGTCAGGGGGGTGCCGAGGGAGCTGAAGACCACGTGGTCCCGAAGGCCCGGGACGAGGGCCTCGAGGTCGCGCAGCATCGAGGCCGTCAGCTCGCGCTTGAGGGCCTGGTAGTCCTCGGGCCGGTCGCCACAGCGGGTGTGGGCCCACCGGCGGAAGGCCTGGTAGTTGACGAAGGCGAAGGCCTCCATCGTGTGGTGGCGGCGCGCCTTGGTCGGGTCCTTTAGCGTCGGGATGGTCAAGAAGGCCGCGGGCAGGCCGCCGGTGACCGCGCGGGCGTCGGGCGAGGTGCCCAGGGCGTAGGCGGCGTTGAGGTCCGTCGTGCGGTTCCACCAGTAGTTGCCCGAGTCGAAGCCCGCGCCGCGGACGTCCATGTCGACGGCCAGAAACAGGCTCAGCGCGCCGGTGGACCAGCGGGTCTTCGCCAGCCGGCGGCGCAGGGGCCAGGGGAGCGCGTCGCGGCCGATGAGCTCACCATAGGTCACCCCAGGGTCGGCGTTGGAGATGATCTGGTCCGCGCGGATGTCGGTCCCGTCGGCGAGGCGGACGCCGACAGCGCGCTTGCCGTCAAGGAGGATCCGGTCGACGCGGGTCGACGTGCGCACCTCGGCGCCGTGGCGCTTGAGCGCGCGGACGAAGGCGCGCGGGATGGCCATGCCGCCGCCCTTGGGGTACCAGCCGCCGTTGAAGTAGTGGTCCTGGATGGCGGCCTGCAGCGGCATCGAGGCGCGCTCGGGGGCGACGCCATGGTCGCCGGCTTGGACCGACAGGATCAGGCGCAGGAAGGGGTCGTCCACGCACCGCTTGAGGACGCTGTCGAGGGTGCGTAGACCGTGGCGGAACAGGTTCGGCAGCTTCACCGGCGCCAGCAGCATGTCCGTCGGGCGCATGCTCGAGAGCTTGTCGAGCTCGCGCGCCAGGCCGCTGACGATGGCGAAGTAGCGGTCGATGCCGGCGGCGTCGGCGGGGAAGCGCCGCTTGAGCGCCTCGCGGTAGCGGTCGCGCCCCTTGGGGATGTCGAAGCGCTGGTCGCCGGCGATCACGTGGTCGTACCCGTCCGGGTTCAGCTCGAAAAACGTCAGGTCACCGCCGACGCCGAGGCCCTCGTAGACCCGTCGCAGCCGCCCGCCGGGCTGCAGCTCGCCGATGTAGTGGACGCCAGGGCTGTAGCCGTAGCCCTCGAGGGTGAAGGAGTGGCACCAGCCGCCAGGGACGTCGTGCTGCTCGAGGACGAGGACCCTGTGACCCGCGCGGGCCAGGGCGAGGGCGGCCGTGAGCCCGCCGGCGCCGGAGCCGATGACGATGACGTCGACGTCGACGGGTGCGGAGTCGTGGGCGCGGGGCATGAGGACCTCCAGGTGTCGGTGACGTTGGGGATATAACGCTTGTGATGTATTTGAAACAAGCGTTTTCGGGGTGGCCTCGGCGGCGGACAGGGTCCATAGTCGAGCGGCGTTCGCAGTCAGGCGCGGGCCCACGACCAAGTGGAGAGAGGCCGTCGTGAGTGACGTCTACATCGTCGGTGCCGGGCAGGTCCCGGTGAGCAAGGGTGGGCAGGTCCTGGGGCGAGATCTCGCGGCGCGGGCGGTGCACGCCGCCCTCGACGATGCCGAGCTCGACAACCCCGACGCGCTCTACATCGGCAACATGATGTCGGGCCTGTTGTCGGACCAGCAGCAGCTCGGGGCGTTGGTGGCGCAGACGGCGTCCCTGCGCGGCGTCGAGGCGGCCACGGTCGAGGCCGCCTGCGCCTCGGGCGCGGCGGCGGCCCGAGTCGGCTACATGGCCATCGCCAGCGGCCTGGCCCGCGCGGTGGTGGTGGCTGGCGTCGAGAAGATGACCCACGCGCCGCGGGACAAGACCACCGCGGCCCTGGCGACGGCCTCGGACTGGCTTCACGAGGGCAGCCGGGGCGAGTCCTTTCTGTCGCTGAACGCCCGGCTGATGGCGACCTACATGAGCCACTATGGCCTCGGTACCGAGGTCTTCGCCCCCTTCAGCGTCACGGCCCACGACAACGCCTGCGACAACCCCAACGCCCTGTTTCACAAGGACGTCGACCTCGACACCTACCTGACCTCGAAGGAGATCATCCCGCCGGTAAAGCTCTACGATGCCTCGCCCGTGTGCGACGGCGCGGCGGCCATCGTCCTGTGCAACGCCGACGTCGCGCGCGCGGCCCAGCGCGTCGGCCGCCCCCTGGTGAAGATCCGCGCGTCGGCGGTCGCGACCGACTCGGTGGGCCTCGACCACCGGCGGAGCCTGCTGCGCCTCGATGGCGTCGTGCAGTCGTCACGGCGGGCCTTTGAGCAAGCGGGGATCGGCCCCTCGGACGTCGACCTCTTCGAGCTGCACGACGCCTACACGATCATCAGCGTGCTCAGCCTCGAGGGCGCAGGCTTTGCCGCCCCCGGTGAGGGGTGGCGGCTCGGCGCCGACGGCCGCATCGGGCGCCACGGCCAGGTGCCCATCGCGACCATGGGGGGCCTCAAGGGCCGCGGCCACCCGGTCGGCGCCACGGGCGTCTACCAGCTGGTCGAGGCGTGGCTACAGCTGATCGGGCGCGCGGGCGCCGCCCAGATCCCGGGCGTGGAGATCGCCATGACCCAGAACCTCGGCGGCACCGGGGCCACGGTGGTCACTCACCTGCTCACGCGCGAGGCCTGAAGCGCGGCGCGGCCCGCGCGCCCGGTCGCGACGGCTACGCCTGAGGCTCTTGGGTCGGCTCGGGGCGCGGGCGCGCCTCGAGGAGCTTGGTCGCCTGCTCGCGACCGAGGCGGTAGTGCTCGTCGATGTCGTCGGCGCTTGGGATCGCGCTCTTGGCGTAGCCAGGCACGTCGCCGCCGTCGTGCACGATGACGGTCTGGGTCGGGGAGGCGAACTGGACGCCGAGGTGCTCGGCCAGGGTGATGATGTCGAGCAGGAGCTCGTGCTTGGCCTCGGCCGCGGGCCTGGAGGCCGGCGTCAGAAAGTGGGTGACCACCAGGACGTCGAGGGAGGCGGCCCCGAGCCCGTCGAGGTAGACCACGATGGCGTCCTTCTTGGTCAGGGGGTGCCGGCGGAGCAGCTCGCGGACGCCCTCGACGAAGGCGCGGACTTTGTCCGGCGGGGTGTCGCAGGTGACGCCGAGGGTGGTCTTGAAGCGCCGATAGGTGCGCCGGCCGAGGTTGTCGACCTTGGCCGAGATGAGGTTGGAGTTCGGCAACGTGATGAGGGTGTTCTCGTAGGTGCGGATGCGGGTCGAGCGGAAGCCCACCTCCTCGACCACGCCCTCGGTGTTGCCGCCGATGTTGACGGCGTCGCCGACCTCGAACGGCCGGTCGAGGAGCACGGTCAGCGAGCCAAAGAAGTTCTTCACCGTGTCTTGGGCGGCCAGCGCGACGGCCAGACCGCCGAGGCCGAGGCCGGCCAGCAGGCTCGCCGGTGAGATCCCCATGACGTCGGCGATGAAGACCACGCCGATGGCCACGATCACGATCTTGGCCGACTTGCGGAACAGCGGCACGAGCAGGTCGTCGAAGCGCCCCTCGGTCACGTCGGCGCGCTTGGCGAGCACGTGGGCGATGACGTCGATGATCCGGAAGAAGAACCAGACGAAGCCGAAAGCCGCGAGAAACTTCACGATCACGACGAAGAAGCCGTTGAGCCCCGGCGACAGGCCCACCCAGCGCAGCCCCGCGACCCACAGCACCGCCATCACGATGAGGCCGATGGGGCGCAGGGAGCTCACGACGAGCTCGGGCGGGACGAAGAGCTCGCGCTTGCGCAGCCAGCCGTTGGCCGGGCGGATGAGCAGCCATCGGACGAGCTTCGCCAGCAGCACCCCGAGCACCACGAGGACGACGAGGGCGAGCCACTGCCAGTGTTCCATCAACAAGCCCACCTTCTTGAGGCCGGCGGGCATCTTCGAGCGCAGCCACAGTGACGGCGACAGGCTCGCCGCGGAGCCCGCGACGCCTTCGACCTTGGCGCTCCCCTCGAGCGCCCGGTACAGGGGCTCGATGGCGTCGACGGTGGCTCTGTCGAAGCGCCACGCGCCGTCATCGCCGCGGGTGACGGTGATCGCCAGGCCCGTGGAGGCGTCCCGGTGGAAGACGTAGGGCGGGCCGTCGGGATCGTCGGGCAGGTCGCCGTACTCGACGAAGCGGATGCGGTCGATGACCTCCTTGAGCTTGATGGCGAGCTCTCGCCCGTTCTCAGCGCGCCCGGCGGCGGAGAGGCCGGACAGATCCAAGCAGGCGGCGGCCTCGTCGAGGTGGACGTCGGCGGCCTCGTCGGCGGCGGCGACCGTGGCCACGAGGAAGGTCTTGAAGGTGGCGCGTGGGCTGGCGAGCCCCTCGGGGGCGCGGGCGGGGGCCGCGGTGGCGGCCTGGCCGGCGGCGGGCTGGGCGTGGGCGGCCGTGGGGCCGGCAAAGAGCTGGAAGAGGATGACGCCAAGGTAGATCGCTGCGGCGCGCGTCATGGGCTGTTCTCCGCGTGGTTCATCTCAGGGGGCGCGACGGTAGGGGTAACGCTCTTCGCCCGCAAGCCCGTGGGCCAACCTACGCCGTCCAGACGCTCTTGACGTAGCAGAGCTCGCGGATGCCGTGGCGGCCGAGCTCGCGCCCGTAGCCCGACCGCTTGATGCCGCCGAAGGGCAGGCGCGGGTCGGACTTGACCATGCCGTTGATGACGACGGAGCCGGCTTCGAGGCGCCGCACCAGGGTGTCGGCCTCGGCCTCGTCGGTGGTCCAGGCGCTCGCGCCCAGGCCATAGTCCGTGCCGTTGGCCACCGTGATGGCGGTGGCGAGGTCGGGCACTCGGAGGATGGAGGCGACAGGGCCGAAGAGCTCGTCCTTCCACGCGGGCGTGCCCTCAGGGACGTGGGTCAGGACCGTCGGGGGGTAGAAGAAGCCTGGGCCGCGGGGGACCTCGCCCCCGAGGCGCACGGTGGCGCCGGCCTCGACGGTTTGCCGGACCTGCTCGGCGAGGTGGTCGCGCAGGGCCTCGGAGGCGATGGGGCCGACGTCGACGTCGTCGTCCATGGGGTCTCCGACCGACAGCGCCGCCATGGCCTCGACGAAGCGGGCCTCGAAGGCGTCGGCGATGTCCTCGTGGACGATGAAGCGCTTGGCGGCGACGCAGGACTGGCCGTTGTTGAGGACGCGCGAGCGCAGGCCGACGTTGACGGCCTGCTCGAGGTCCGCGCTGGGCATGACGACGCAGGGGTCGCTGCCGCCGAGCTCGAGGATGGTCTTCTTGAGGGCGGCGCCCGCGATGGCGGCCACGGCCGCGCCCGCGCGGGTGCTGCCCGTGAGGGTGACGGCGGCGACGCGGCGGTCGTGGATGAGGCCCTCGACCTGGCGAAGGTCGACCCGCAGATCCTGGTAGACCTCCTTGGGCGCGCCGGCGCGGCGCCAGATCGTGGCGACGGCCTCGGCGCAGCGCGGCGTGCTCGGCGCGTGCTTGATGAGGACGACGTTGCCCGCGAGGAGCGCCGGCGCGGCCATGCGAAAGACCTGCCAAAACGGGAAGTTCCACGGCATGATCCCCAAGATCGCGCCGCGGGGCTCGTAGCGGATCCAGGCGCGCTGGCCGTCGGACTCGGCCGGCTCGTCGGCGAGGAAGCCGGCCCCGTGCTCGGCGTAGTGTCGGCAGACCCACGCGCTCTTTTGGGCCTCGCTCCGGGCCTCCCGGTAGGGCTTGCCCATCTCGACGGACATGAGCGCCGCGAGCTTGTCGGCCTCGCTCTCGAGCAGGCGGGCGGCGGCGACCAGGACCTGCGCCCGCTGCTCGATGGGGGCGTCGCGCCAGCGCGCCGACCCTGTGGACGCCGCCTCGAGGGCCGCCTCGACGCCGGCGTCGTCGACGGTGGGGTAGCGGCCGAGCTCCTGGCCGGTCGCGGGGTTGATGCTCACGAACTCCATGGTCGCCTCACGTCGCGCAGTGGTCATCGTCGGCGTCGTGTTTACCTCACGCCCCAAGCCAGGAGTAAGCGATCATGCGCAGAGCCCTTTCCATCTCGCCCCTCGCCGCCGCGTTGGCCTTTGCTGCGCTCAGCGCCACCGCCGAGCCGGCCGCCGCCCACTGCCAGGTGCCCTGCGGCATCTACGACGACCACGCCCGCGTCCACGCGATGCTCGAAGACGTCACCACCATCACCAAGGCGATGGATCAGATCACGCGCCTGGCCGGCAAGACCGACGCCCAGAGCCTCAACCAGGTCACGCGCTGGATCGCGACCAAGGAGCACCACGCCTCCAACATCATCTCCGTGGTGAGCGAGTACTTCCTGACCCAGAAGATCAAGGCCGCCGATCCCAAGGACGCCGCGGCGTGGCAGGCGTACCTCGACAAGCTCGTCGCCCACCATCGGGTGATGCGCCTGGCGATGAAGGCCAAGCAGACCGTGGACACGAAGGTCGCGGCCGAGCTCGCCGAGGCCGTCCACGCGCTGGAGCGGTTGTGGCCGACGAAGTAGCGCGGAACAGCTCCAAAGCTCCTCGGGGCGCCCACCGGCGCGCCGCGCGGGGCTCGTCGTGTGGCGCGACCTCTCACGCCCCCCGGCTCATTGGCGCGGCCGAGAGCCTGTGGGCCGGGCGCGGGGCGCGGTGGGCGGCTATGGCGCCGCCGTCACGGTGAGGGACTTCCCCGGAATCAGGTCGCTTCTACCCGAGGCGGCGGGGAAACCTTGCGCTAGCCGGGCGCCCGCTGTGTCAGGGCTGCCGCGGTCCCGTTCGGCGAGGAGCTCGATGAGTCCCGGCAATTACACGGTGTTGAGTCAGAAGCCGGGGTTGGCACGAGACTTGCTTTGTCCGGGGGCCATGAACGACCGAGCGCCCCAAGAACGTCCCTCCTTCGCGACCATCAGCGGCGTCCCGGTCGTCTGACCGGCGCGAGGCCCTATGGCCCGGGCTCGTCAGCGGGGCCGGGCCCCTCGCTCCTGTCGCCCTCCTCCCGCCGACCTTCGTTCGACGCGGCGGGCGGAAGCCGAGGTGACCCACGTCGCTCCAGCGAAAAGAGAGCGATCATCGAGGTTGCCCTCGGCGCCGTGGTGGTCCTTCGGCTCCTAGCCGTGGCGCGGCCTGCACGGGCCGTGGCCTCGCTTGCGCGCGGCGCGTAGCGCGGCCGCCAGCCCAAGGAGCAGCAAGAGCCCCGCGGGCGCCGAGCCGCCGCCGTGGCAGCCCTCGCCCCCGTAGACGCTGTGGGGGTCGCGCTCGCCCGGCGTCGGATCACAGGCGTCGCCGACGCCGTCCTCGTCGAGGTCGGCCTGGTCCTGGTTCGTCACCGCGGGGCAGTTGTCGTCGGCGTCCTCGAAGGTGTCGTCGTCGCTGTTGGCGCTCAGCGGGTCGTAGCCGCTGTCGACCTCGAAGCCGTCGAGGAGCCCGTCGTCGTCGCTATCCGCGACCAGCGGCAGGGTGCCGGCCTCGACCTCGGCTCCGTCGTCGAGGCCGTCGTCGTCGCTGTCAGGGTCGTCGACCCCCGTGCCGAGCTGGCGCTCCTCGATGTTCGTCAGGCCGTCCTCGTCGTCGTCGCGGGGCGCGCAGCCATCAGCGCCGCACGCCCAGTCGGGCTCGACCTCGCACTGCGGCGAGCAGCCGTCGCCGGGGTCGGTGTTGCCGTCCTCGCAGTCCTCATCCGCGCCTCGTTTGCCGTCGCCGCAGACCGCGATCTCGGCGCACTCGCTGGTCTGCCCGAGGGCGTCGCTGCAGGACCAGCCCTCGTCGATCGCGCACCCCGAGCAGCCGTCGCCGTCGGTGTCGTCGCCGTCGTCGCAGGCCTCGTCACCGTAGCGCTTGCCGTCGCCGCAGATGGGCGCGCAGTCGGCGCCGCCCTCACAGGCCCAGCCGTCCTCGACCAGGCAGCTGGCGTCGCAGCCGTCGCCGGGGTCCTCGTTGCCGTCATCACAGGTCTGCCGAGCAGCCGTCGCCGCCCACGGCGTTGGCGTCGTCGCAGGCCTCGAGCGGATCGGCCACGCCGTCGCCGCAGGTGTCGGCGCAGGCGCTGGGTGTCGCCAGGATCTCGCAGACCCAGCCGTCCTCCAGGGCGCAGTCGTCGCAGCCGTCGCCCGCGGCGGTGTTGGCGTCGTCGCACTCCTCGTCAGCGACGGCCACGCCGTCGCCGCACTCGGTGGCGTGGCACTGGGCGTCGGCGCAGGTCCAGCCGGCCTCGATGACGCAGTTGGCCGAGCAGCCGTCGCCGTCCTGGGTGTTGGTGTCGTCGCAGGCCTCGAAGGCGCCCAGGGAGCCGTCGCCGCAGGTCGGCCAGCAGGGGCTGGGCAGGGTCGCCGCGTCGCAGACCCAGCCGTCGTCGATCTCGCAGCCGGTGCAGCCGTCGCCTGGTACGGCGTCGCCGTCCTCGCACTCCTCGTCGCCGGCGATGACACCGTCGCCGCAGGCCTCGGCCGCGCAGGACGAGCCGACCCCGCCGCTCGGCGCGGTGCAGGCCCAGCCCACCTCGACGGCGCAGCTGGCGGTGCAGCCGTCGCCGTCGACGGCGTTGCCGTCGTCGCAGGCCTCGTGGGCGTCGAGGGCCGCGTCGCCGCAGGTCTGGGCGCAGGTGTTCGGGACGATCGCGGTGTCGCAGACCCAGCCGGCGTCGAGCGAGCAGCCGGAGCAGCCGTCGCCGTCGTCGTCGTCGCCGTCGTCGCACGCCTCGCCGCTGTCGACGGCGCCGTCGCCGCAGCGGGGATCGCGGCAGTCCTCGCGGCAGCTGTCGGCGGTGTCGTCCGAGTTGCCGGTCTCGAAGCGGGCCACGGCCACGACGCGGTCGGGCGAGGGGTCGACGCCGGGGCCGAGCAGGCGCCCCCCAGGGCCGACGGCGAGGCCGGCGCCAGGGCCGACGGCGCCGGCGCCAAAGACGCCGACGAGCTGGCCGCTCGCGTCGTATTTGACGAGCGTCGGCTCGCCGCCCGCGGGCCCCAGCACGAACACGCGGCCGTCGGCGATGAAGGTGAAGCGAAGGATCTCGTCGAGGGTGGCCGAGGCGTCGATCCAGGTGCCCAGCTCGGTCCCGTCCTCGCCGTCGTAGCGGGCGATGGTCGCGCCTTGGACGGTGAAGAGGTCGCCGCCGGGGCCGAAGGCGACGTCGTTGTCGCCGACGGCGGCGCCGAAGTCACCAATCATCAAGCCGGTGACCAGGTCCATCTGCTTGATGGGCTGCAGCAGCCCCGCGTCATCGCGGTCGCTGGCGACGAAGACGCGTGAGCGCTCCGGCATGAAGGCGATGGCCTCGGGGCGGGTGAGCCCACCGCCGAGGGGGAAGGCCGAGATGTAGCTGCCGTCACCGCGGTCGTAGGCCTCGACGCGGTTGTTGGCCTTGGAGATGACGAAGAGGTCGCCGTCGGGGCTGATGCCGACGTCGACGGGCGCGCCGCCGAGGGTGTCGATGAAGGGGGCGCTGTCGATGAAGGCGCCCGTGACGGCGTCGATCCGGTGGATGACCTCTTGGGCGGGGTCGCTGAGGTAGGCGATCGCGTCCCCCGCGTGGACCGCGAGGCCCCCGAGGCTCAGCAGCAGCGGGCTCGAGGCGAACACATCCCGAAGCGCGCCCGCGGTCCCCCAGTCGCACTCCTCGTCGCCGCTGACGAAGCCGTCGCCGCACACCGCCGCGCAGTCGGCGGGGCAACTGGCGGGCGTCTCCTCGCCGGTGCACAGGCCATCGCCGCAGGTCGTGCAGTCGTCGGGGCAGGTGGCGGCGGTCTCGGCGGCCTCGCAGACGCCGTCGCCGCAGCTGGTGCACAGCGAGGTGTCGTAGGCCTCGCAGTCGCTGCTGGCGTCGCAGCTGAGCACGCCGCCGTCGAAGCCGGGCAGGTCCGCACAGGCGGCGGCGCCGACGTCGTCCCCGTCGCAGAGCTCGTCGGGGCCCTTGAGCCCGTCGCCGCAGGTGCCGCCGAGGGCGGTGATGTTGTCGATGAGCAGGGCGCCGGCCTGGGCGTCGGGCGGGTGGATCCCGTCGGGGTCGTGCTGGATCCACAGCCGGACGACGTTGGCCAGGGCGGAGGCTGGGTCCGCGGGGCCGCTGAGCCCGGCGACGCCCACATCGAAGGTGTAGCTGGACCACGCGCCGTCGGCGGGCACGGTCTGGGCGGCCGAGACGACGTAGTCCGTCTCCATCGCGGGGCCACGCTCGAGCTTGATCCGGACCGCGAGGGGCACGGCGCTGGTGTTCTTCAGGTCGACGCGCAGCTGGGAGACGCCGGCGGCCGCCCAGTCGCCGGTCCAGCGCGCGGCCTGGTTGAAGACGGCGATGTGGCCGCCCTGGCCCGAGCCGTCCGAGACCACCTCGAGGGCGGCGTCGCCATCGCCCGCGGGCCCGGCGTCGGCGACGGCGCCGACGTTGTCGCCGCCCGTGGACCAGCCGGCCGCGTCGCCGGCGGTGAAGCTGTCGACCTGATCGACCGCGGGCGCGGCCAGCGCCACGCCAGCGAGCAGGACGGAGGCGAGGGCGACCCCTGCGCGGAGGAAGACGTTCATCACGCGAGCGCTCCTTCTCTGTTCACCGTGTTCCCCGCGGCTACGGGGACCTTTCCCAAGCCACACCTAGCACCGAAGCGAGGCTTTGCCCAATGGACCAGGCCCCCCCCTATCAGGCCAGGCGGCCCGGTTCGGTTCAACCGGGTCGTCGCCGCGCCCTCGGCTCCCAGGCTGGCGACTCGCTGTCCACACCACCCCGCAGCGTGGATGGTGCGTGCTCCACAGCGCCAAGGGGCGTGTGTCAACATGCTGAAATCATGCGATATATGGTGTGGCACGGGCCTTGCGTTCTCTGGCCGGAGACACCCTTTGATACGAGGTCCTGCACATGACGATCGCGCTCCTACGCAACTCTGCCCTTGTCCTCGGCGCCTGCGGCGCGCTGATGGTCGCCTGTTTCGTCAACGAGGCCCAGGAGTCGGCCGGCAATCAAGCGCGCCAGGACGTCGGCCTCCACATCCGCCTCGACGGGAACTTCATCCTCAACCGCGACGGCAGCCGCGTCCTGACCACGGGGCGCCTCGGCGACGGCGGTGGCCGCTCGAGCACCTACCTCATCGGGGTGTCGATCCCCGAGCTCCGAGTCACCGTCGGCCCGTCCGTCGAGGGCTTCAGCCGGCCCGAGATCATGTTGACCCCCGACCCGCAGATCGCGTGGCTGATCGGGTATCGCGACGGGGAGCTCGAGGTCCGCCCACAGTTCCTCGACACGATGGGCCGGTGCGGAGCTCACCTGGATCCCCCTCGAGGTCCCCGGCGCCGCCGTCGACGTCCGCTTCGACCGCGACAGCTCCCGCCTGATCGCCTTGTCCGTGCCCGCCGCAGAGGACGGCCACCTCGTCGAGGGCGCCATCGTCTCGATCTTCGACGTCGACAGCGCCGGGCCGCGGCTGCGGGCCTCGACCCGCGTCGAGGGCTTGTCCCTCAACCTCCTCGGGTACCTGACCTGGGCCCTCCGCATCTCCCCGGACGGCCGCTGGGGGGCCATCAGCGGCCGCCTCGAGGAGCGCGAGACCACCGTCGTCTTCGACCTCCGCACGGGCGAGCGCTACGCCGACTTCCCCTGCGACGGCCCCGTCGGCTTCAGCCCCGACTCTCTGACCATGGTCGGCTTCCGCCGCGTCGACGAGGGGCAGAGCGAGCTCGTGATCAACGACGTCCTGGCCAAGACCTCCGAGGTCGAGCCGTTCGCCTTCAGCCGCCCGGTCTACTGGATCGCCCCCGACGGCCGGCGCGTCGTGACCTACGCCATGGGCGAGCGCGGCCTGGTGATCACCGACCTCGACCTGATGGCCACCGAGACCGTCGGCGGCCCCGAGGTCGCCCTCAACGAGTTCGCCGTTGGCCCCGACGCCGACTTCATCTACCTGGTCGACCACGGCGCCCTGTACCTGCTCGACCTCGAGCTCGGCGAGGTCCACCAGCTCGAGCCGGCCACCCGCGACTACGACAACATCAACATCCTCCCCGGCGGCGACGCCCTGATCCTGGCCGCCGCTGACACCAGCCGCTTCGAGCTCTGGAGCGTGGTCACGGCCACCACCGAGTCCTCGGTCACCCTGCCCACCCGCCGCTGAGTCGGGCCCGATGGCACAGCCGGCGTGTGAAACCTCACAGCCACGCCGGCGCGTGGCCTGGTTCCGCGCGGGACAGAAGCTGGCACAAGCGTTGCTAGCGTTCCTCAGGTCCCCCTGTCCCGGTGCGGAGGTCCCCCTTGTCATCGATTCGCCGGAGCCGTCCGTAGCCGCAGGATGAGCCGTCGTGCCGAGGCCGGCTGACCCCGAGCCCTGCGCGCTGGCGGACCGGGCTCCCCTCTTCCATCCCACCCCGGACCGGCCGTCAGCGCGCTACTTCTTGTCGAGGACCACCAGCAGGGCCCCGACGGCCTCGTCGCCTTCGCGGCGGAGCTGCACCGCGTCGAGGCGGGTCACGGTGAGGCCTTGCGAGGCGGCGAGCTCGCGGAGGTAGCGCGGCGCATAGGCGGCCCGCCTTGAGGGCCCGAGGCGCCAGGGGTACGCCTCGGTGGCCTCGACCGTGAAGCCGAAGCGCCCGCCGCGGCGAAGGCTGCGTGCGGCCTCGGCGAACGCGGCCTCGAGGTCGCCGAGGTAGCCGAGGACGTCGGCGGCGACGTACAGATCGACGGAGTCCCTCGGCTGGGTGGCGAGGGCGTAGACCAGATCGGCGGCGTAGGTCGCGTCGTACACGCCGCGCGCCGCCGCCGCGGCCACCATCTTGGGGGCGACGTCGACGCCGACGAGGCGATCGGCGAGGGGGCGCAGGGCCGGGCCGCACAGGCCCGTCCCGCAGCCCAGGTCGATGACCAGCCAGCCGGGGGCGTCGGGCGCGCCCTCGGCCAGGGCGGCCGGGAGCGCGAGGTGGCCGCGGTAGCCCAGGGTGCCGACGAGGTGGGCGTCGAAGGTGTCGGCGTAGGCGTCGAAGAGGTCGCTGACCTCGGCGCGCAGGGGCGCGTCGAAGCCGGCGCCGCCGGAGGCGGCCACGAGCTTGGCGATGGCGGCGCGTTCGGGGGTGAGGGCCGCGGCGCGGCGCAGGCGCTCGAGGGCGCTCATGCGCTGGCCGCGGCGGGCGTGGATCGCGCCCAGGGTCAGCAGCGCGCCGAGGTGATCGCCGTCGAGGTCGAGGGCGGCGAGGCAGGCGTCGCCGGCCTCGTCGAGGCGGGCCAGGCGCTCGAGGGCCAGGGCGCGCCGGTGGTGGGCGCCGGGGTCCGCGGGGTCGGCGGCCGCGGCCGCGTCGGCCAGGGCCAGGGCGCGCTCGAAGCGACCGCGGGCGAGGTGGTCGTCGAAGGTGTGAGCGGGAGCCATGGCGGCGGAGTCTGTCCGAGAGGGCGCGGTCGGACAAGGCCGGTGGTCGCCGCAAATTTGTTGCCTGGTCCGCGTGTTGCCCCGACGGTGTCGGGCTGTGCGTCGAGGACCAACCATGCGAAGAGCGACCGCCCTGATGGGGCTGATGTGGGCGACGACGGGGGCCTGCGCCTCTCAGGAGCAGGGGGCGCCGGCCGCCGAGCTCCCCGGGTCGCTGCGGCAGGGGCAGGGCGAGGTCAGCCAGGCCGCGGCGGCCTCCGCGTCGTCCCTCGACACCGCGGAGGAGGCGGGCGCGGCCTCCGCCGCCGCCGTCATCGCCGCGGGCGAGGCGGCGGCGGATCCGCCCCCGCCGGTCGCCACCCCCGGGCCCGACGCGCCCCCCTCGGTGTCGGCGCTGCGGCCCTGGTTCTCGGAGCCTCCGCTGTCCGAGGGCCTGGGCGACTATCTCGACGGGCGCAATGCCGCCGCCGCGAAGGCGTTCGGCGCCTTCGTCGCCGCCCACCCCGACGACCCGCGCGCGCGGCCCGCCCACCTGATGGCGCTCTTGAGTCGCCATGACGCCGGCGAGCACACCCCGGTCGCCGCCGAGCTCGAGGCGGTCGCCGAGGCGTGGCCGCTGCTGTCCGACTACGCGCTGTACTACGCCGGCTCCGCCCACCACCAGGCGCGCCGCTTCGACGAGGCGGTCGCCCGGCTGGCCGAGGTGCCCCGGGGGTCGACCCTGTGGCCGCGCGCCCAGGAGCTGCTAGCGCGGGCTCACGTCGGCGCGGGCCGTCGCGACGAGGCCATCGCGATCCTCGACGCGGCGGCGGCCTCGGGCCGCGAGCTGCGGTCGTCGGCCTGGGCGCTCCTGGTCGAGCAGAAGGCTGCCGCCGGGGACCGGCGCGGCGTCAAGGAGGCCCGTTTGGAGTTGGCCATCCGTTACGCCGCGCTGCCCGCGGGGCGCGCCGCCTACCGCGCCCTCGGCCGCCGGCCGCGGCTGACGCCCGACGAGCGCTACCGCCTGGGGCGCGCCCTGTACAACGCTCAGCGTCACGCCGCCGCCGTCGCCGTGCTGTCGAAGATCGGCCGGCGAGACCCGCGCTATTGCGAGGCGCGCTACCTCCAGGCGCGCACCTATGACAAGCTGAAGAGGCGCGACGACGCCTGGGAGCAGTACCAACAGGCGCTGAAGTGCAAAGGGAAGGTCCGGGCAGACGCGACCTTTGCCGGTGGGCGCAGCCGCCTGCGGGCCGGTGACGACGTCGAGGCTCAGCGGCTGCTGACGGCTCACGTCGAGGAGTTCCCGGACCGGACGACCTTTGACGATGCGCGCCTGGACCTTGCGGGGATCCTCCGCGAGCGCGGCGAGGCCGAGGCGGCGGATGCGCTGCTGCTCAAGACCCTCGAGGCGCACCCCGACGGGGATCAGCGCGACGAGATCGCCTGGCGCCTGGTGTGGCCGCGGATCGAGGCGGGTGAGGTCGAGGGCGCCCTGGCGCTGGCGGACCAGGCGCTGGCGCTGGTGCCCCGTGAGACGCATTACCGGGCCGAGGGGCGGCTGCGGTATTGGCGCGGGGTGCTCCTGGCGCGCTCGAAGCGGGCCGAGGAGGCGGCGGCCGAGTGGCGCCGGGTCCTGGAGGAGCACCCGCTGAGCTGGTATGGGCTGCTGGCCTATGCGCGGCTGCACGCCGTGGACGCCGCGGCGGCGCGGGCCTTCGTGGACGGCCTGGTCGCCAGGACCGAGGCGCCGCCTGATCCCTTGGCCGTCATCCCGGCGGAGCTCTGGCGCGACCCGCACCTGCGCAAGGGGGTGGAGCTGGCCCGGATGGGGCTGGCGGACAGCGCGCGGCGCGAGCTGAGGGCGGCGCCGAGGCCCCGGGGCGAGGCGCGCCGGGCGTGGCTATGGACCCAGGTGGCCCTGTACCAGCTGTCCGGCGGCTGGCACTTTGGTCAGCGCCTCGCGCGCTCCCAGGAGCCCGAATTCGGTCGCTTCTGGCCGGCGGGCCCTCACGCGGCCGTGTGGCGCATGGCGCACCCCAGGCCCTTCGCGGGGCTCGTCGAAGCGTGGGCTGGGGAGCGCGGTATCGATCCCTACTGGGTGTGGTCGATCATGCGCGAGGAGTCGAACTTCAACCCGCGGGTGGAGAGCTGGGCCAACGCCGTCGGCCTGATGCAGATCATCCTCCCGACGGCGGAGTTCCTGTCCCGTGGGACCGACATCGAGCCGACGCGGGTCAACCTCAAAAAGCCCGCGGTGGCCATCGAGCTCGGCACCAAGTACCTGGCGCGCCTGCTCGACGACCACGGCAGCTTTCCCCTGGCGAGCGCGGGCTACAACGCGGGCGGCGGCGCCGTGAAGAGGTGGCGGCGGCGCTTCGGCGACGTCGAGCTGGATGAGTTCGTCGAGCGCATCAGCTACAAGGAGGCGCGCGGCTATGCCAAGCGCGTGACGCGCTCGATCGGCCGCTATACCTGGCTGTACGAGGGCGAGATGCTGCTCGTGCCGCTGGCGGCGCCGGGGGCGCCGTAGCCGCTGTCCTCGTCCGGCGCGCGCGCGGGCGCCGCGCGATCGCGGGCGACCGCTCGACAGGCTCGAGGTCGCCGCGCGCGAAGGCGCCGCCGGGGCGCGCCGGGGGCGAACCACGGGGCCCGCCACCCGCGGCGCCGGCGCGGCTTTGCGCTGGACATCGCGCGGGTCGTCGGGGAACGTGATCTGGTGGCCGCGGGCGCTCATCGGCGCGGCGCCTGCGGTGATCATCCTCGTCAAGGCTCGGCTCATGCTCCTGCGCGTTGTCTTCATGGCTCTCACCACCGTCGCTCTGACCGCTTGTTTGTCGGGGCCGTCCTTGGACGTCCACGTCGCCGCCCCGGTTCCGAGCGGCAGCGTCGAGGTGGTCGTGCCCGCGGGCTACGTCGCCCACCGGACCATCAGCTGCTCGGGTACGGACACCATCCGGCTCGACAACGCCTATATCGAGGCCGCCGGCGTGGCGGTGCGGGCCCAAGACGCTTGCACCATCACGCTCGTGAACAGCCAGATCATCTCCCACGCGGGGATCGCCTTGGTCGCTGACGGCGCGGGCGACGTCGAGCTCATCGACTGCTACGTCCAGGGCGCCCACGGCGCCGTCGTGCGGCGCGTGGCGTTCGACCGGCTGGAGCGGCGCTTGGACCTCGGAGGCCCGTGGATCACCTGAAGCTCATCAGGGCGCTGGTAGCGCGCGTGCGCTGGCGCGTGCGGCTGCAGACCGCCCTGCGCCGGCTGCTCGTCGCCGGGGCCATGGCGCTCGTCCTCTTCGGCGCGGTGGCGCTGCTGGTGAAGGCGCGGGCGATAGACCCAGGCGCGGTCGAGGTCGCCGGCTGGGTCGCGGGCTTGGCCATCGCGGTCGCCTTCGCCTCCGGCGTCGCGCGGCGCCTCGACGGCGTCGCCCTCGCGGCCGAGGTCGACCGGGTCGACGGCCTGCACTCGCGGTTGAGTAGCGCGCTCTCTTTTTCGCGCGGCGCCGCCCTCACGGAGTTTCAGCGGGCCGCGATCGAGGACGCGGCGACGGTCCTCGGGCGGGCGAGCCCCAAGCGCGCCGCCCCCTGGCGCCTCGCCTCCTTCGCCGTGGGCCTGGCGCTCGCGGGCGGGTCGCTGGCGTGGGGCCTCCTCGCCGCCTTGGTCATCGAGTTCCCCGTGGCGCCCGCCAGCGCTTACGCCGTCGCTCCCGTCGGGCCGCGGCCGGCGCCGCTGCGGCGCGACATGGCCGACCTGCTGGCCGACGACCGCGACCACCTCGAGGAGATCGAGGAGGCGCTCGAGGACGCCGTCGCCGCGGCAGACAGCGACGAGGTGAGGGCGCTCCTCGACGCCCTCGAGGAGCTCGTCCAGGCCCTAAGGGACAATGAGATCAGCGCCGAGGAGGCCTTTGCGAAGCTGGCCGCCCTCGACAAGGCCAGCGGTGAGCTGGGCGAGCGCTTCGGCGAGGACCTAGACGAGGTGGCTCGACGGCTCCGGGAGGCTGCGGGCAAGCCCAAGCGCGCCCACGAGGAGGTGGACCCGATCCTTGAGGCCTTGCGCGCGCAGGCCTGGAAGGAGGCCGCCGAGGCCCTCGAGGCGGCCGCCGACAAGCTCGAGCGGGGCGAGGGGCTGCGCGCCCGGGACCGAAAGAAGATCGCCCGCGACATCGACAGGCTGGCCGAGGCGCTCGAGACCGAGCGTCAGCGCCAGCGCGACCGCCTAGAGCGCGAGCGCGATCGCCTCAGGAGCAAGGAGGACAAGCTCGGTGACCGCCTGTCGCGCAAGGACCGCGACCGGCTCGAGGACAACGAGCGAGCGCTCGAGCAGCTCCGGCGCGAGCAGGCGCAGCAGAGTCAGGCCCGGCGCCAGCTCGAGCGCCTGCAGCGGGAGCTGAGCGCCGCCGCCAAGGAGATGCTCCGCCGCCTCGCCGCGCGGCAGCAGCTCGCCGGCGGGGCCAGCGGCGAGCAGCTGCGCCAGGCGGCCGGGGTGCTCCGGCGCATGAGCCGGCAGGCCGCCGGCCGCCGGCAGGCGCGAGCGGCCAAGGCGCGCCTGGGCAAGCTCGAGGAGATGCTCCGGCGCGCGGGCAAGGGCCACGAGCAGCAGGCCGGCCGCGGCCAGGAGCAGGGCCGCGGCGGTGAGGGGCGACGGGGTCCGCGGGGCCCGCGGGGTCAAGGCGGCGACGGCGCCAAGGGCGGCCAGGGTAGCGAGATGGAGCGTTTTTTGGCCCGCGCCGGCGGCGGCGCCCCCGGGGGCGAGCGGCCTGGCGGTCAGGGTACGCAGGGGCAGGGCGAGGGCGCGGCCGAGGGGGGCCGACAGATCATGGTCGCGGGCGCCGGCGAGGAGGGGATGGTCCTGTTGGGTCCGGGTCAGGCCGGGGGCGCCGGCCAGGGTCGGGCCCCGATGCCTCATGGCGAGGGCGGCGCGCCCGCGGCGCAGGGGCTGGCGGGTGACGGCGCCGGGGCGGGCCACGACCGCCGCCTGATGGGCGCCAAGACCAGGCTCGATGTGCGCCACCAGGAGGGCTTCGTCGCGGGCCAGCAGGGCGCGGGCGCCTCACAGAGCGTCGTGGTCTTCGACGCCGCCTCCAAGGGCTTCGCGACGCGGGCCTACCGCGACGTGCACCAGGACTACAGCCAGGTCGTCGAGGACGCCCTCGACCGCCAGCAGATCCCCCCCGGAAAGCGCGGCTATGTGCGCCGGTACTTCGATCTCATCCGCCCCCGGTGATCCCACCGGCGCGGCGTCAGGAGCGCGTATGGACGTCAAGGAGAGGGTCGCCCACTTCAAGCGGGCGACGGACCGGCTCGGGGCCGAGGTGGCAAAGATCATCGTCGGGCAGGAGCCCATCGTCGAGGGGGTCATCACCGCCCTCATCGCCGGGGGGCACGCCCTGCTCGAGGGCGTCCCCGGCCTCGGCAAGACGCGCCTGGTGCGGACCCTGGCGGCGGCCCTGGACCTCGACTTCGCGCGGGTGCAGTTCACGCCGGACCTGATGCCGACGGACATCACGGGCACCAAGGTCGCCTTTCAGGACGACAGCGGGCACACGGCGCTGGAGTTCCAGAAGGGCCCCATCTTCGCCCACATCATCCTGGCCGACGAGATCAACCGCGCGACCCCGCGGACCCAGTCGGCGATGCTCGAGGCGATGCAGGAGCGCTCGGTGACCGTGGGGCGCGTCACCCATCAGCTCGATGAGCCCTTCTTCGTCCTCGCGACCCAGAACCCCCTGGAGATGGAAGGCACCTACCCGCTCCCCGAGGCGCAGCTCGATCGCTTCCTCTTCAAGCTGCACGTCGCCTACCCGAGCAGCGAGGAGCTGCACACCATCCTGGACCGGACCACCGGCTGGGAGGCGCCCGCCATCGAGCCCGTGATGGACAAGGCCGCGGTGCTGGCGCTGCGCCACCTCGCCATGGACGTCCCCATCGCGCGCCACGTGCAGGATTACGCCGTGCGGCTCGTCATGGCGACCCACCCCGAGCACCAGCTCGCGCCCGAGGTCGCGCGCCGCTACATCCGCGTCGGGGCCTCTCCCCGCGGGGCTCAGGCGATGATCGTCGCCGCCAAGGTCAAGGCGGTCCTGGGCGGGCGCTTCGCCGTCAGCGTCGAGGACCTCCGCGACGCGGCCAAGCCGGCCTTGCGCCACCGCATCATCCGCAACTTTGAGGGCGAGGCCGAGGGCGTCTGCACCGACGCGATCCTCGACGACATCCTGCGCGTCATCAAGGTCGGCGGCTGACCGTGGCGGGCGGGGGCGAGGCGCCGCGGCGGCGGCGATCGAGGGGCGGGGCGGCCGGCGGCGCCAGGGGCCGCGCGCGCCTGTTCGACGACGCCTTCATGGCGCGCCTCGAGTACCTCGACATCGTCGCCAAGCGGGCCTTCCGCGGGCGGCGCCGCGGCGAGCGGCGCGCCAAGAAGATCGGCGCCGGCTTGGAGTTCGCCGACCACCGCCGCTACTCGCCCGGCGACGACTTCCGCAACATCGACTGGAACGTCTACGCGCGGATGGGGCGCCTGCTGCTGCGCCTGTACGAGGAGGAGGAGGACCTGTTCGTCTACCTCCTGGTCGACGCGAGCGCCTCGATGGCCGTCGGTGGGCGCGACAAGCTCGACTACGCGCTCAGGCTCGCGGCGGCGCTGTCCTACATCACCTTGTCGAGCATGGATCGCGTGAGCGTGCTGCCGTTCTCGGCCCAGCTCGGCGAGCCGCTCCTGCCGGCGCGCGGCAAGGCGCAGATCTTTCGTATCTTCGACTTCCTGCAGGGCGTCGAGCCCGGCGGCCCGACCGGCCTGAGCGAGGCCCTCAGGGCCTTCGTCCACCAGACCAAGCGCCGGGGCCTGGTGGTCGTCATCAGCGACTTCTACGCCCAGGGCGGCTATGAGGACGGCCTCAACCTGCTGCGCTACAACCGCTTCGAGCCCTTCGTGGTGCAGCTCACCGACACGCGCGAGCTGAACCCCGATCTGCAGGGCGACGTCACGCTCGTCGACTGCGAGACGGGCGCGGCCAAGGAGCTGACCTTGACCCCGCGGCTGCTCGCCAAGTACCGCGCGGCCCACGGCCGGTGGTGCGAGGAGCTCGAGACCTTCTGCTCCGAGCGCGGCGTGAGCTACTTCCGCACCCCCATCCAGGTCCCCTTCGACGACCTGATGTTGCGCATCTTCCGGGCCGGAGGCTTTCTGAAGTGACCTTCGGCGGCCTCGGCGCGAGCGACCTCTGGGCGCTCTTCGCCATCGCCGGCGGGGCGATGGTGCTGCTCTACCTGCTCAAGCTCCGGCGGCGGCGGGTGGAGGTGCCGTACTCGCCCCTGTGGGCGCGGGTGGTCGAGGACAAGCAGTCCACCTCGCTCTTCAAGCGGCTCAAGCGCGTCTTCAGCCTGCTGGTGCAGCTGATGGTGGTGGCCGCCATCGTGCTGGCGCTGGGGGACCCGAAGCTCGCGGGCCTGGCCGGCTGCAGCTACTCGGAGCCCGAGCGGCCGCCGCCGCGGCACACGCTCCTGATGATCGACGCCTCGGCCTCGATGGCGACGGTGGAGCGGGGGCGCACCCGCCTCAGCCGCGCTCGCGCCGAGGCTCACGCGGTGGCTGACGCCCTGCGCGGCGACCCCGACCACCGGGTGATGGTGGTGCAGCTCGACGCGCGCACGCGGCCCTTGACCCTGTGGACGAGCGACGCCGACGCCGTCGCCGAGGCCATCGACGCGGTGGCGCCCGCGGGGGCCCTGGACACGCCTACCGCCGTGGACGACGCCCTGCGGCTGGCGGCGGACGCCCTGCGGGGCCGCGAGGAGGCCGAGGTGGTGCTGGTCACCGACGCGGCGTTCCCGCCCGTGGACGCCGCGCGCGTCGAGGAGCTGCGGCTGCGCGTGGTCCGGGTGGGGGCGCCCGGCGTGAACGTAGGCGTTCAGGCCTTCAACGTGCGGCCGTACCTCGACGACAGCCTCACCTACTCGATCTTCTACGCCATTGGGAACCAGGCGGACCGGCCGCTGCCGGCGACGCTGTTCTTGTACGCCAACGACCAGGGGCAGAGCGTCGACGACTTCATAGCGCCGGCGCGCATCGTCGCCAGCTACGCCCTGACCTTGCCCGCCGGCGGGGTGCTCGAGGACGTCATCCCGGACGTGAAGTTCGAGGGCAGCCGCCTGGCGGCGCGGGTGGAGATCGCGGCGAGCGACCCGGCCCGCGACGTCTTCCCGCGCGACGACGTGGCCTTCGCGCTGGTGCCCGAGCGCAAGCTCCTGAAGGTCCAGCTCGTCAGCCAGGGGAACCTGTTCCTGCACGCGAGCCTCTTCGTGCGCGAGAACGTGGCGCTGACCTCGGTGACGCCGGCGGAGTACGCTGGCCCCGAGGGTTTCGACGTGACCATCGTGGACGCGGGGGTGGGGGTCGATGTGTCGCGCCCGGGCGACTACCTCCTCATCGCGCCGGCGGCGGACCTGCCCGGCAGCCCCTTCGAGGTCACGGGCGTCGTCAGCGAGCCTCATGTGGGGCGCGTCGCCAAGCGGCACCCCATCGCGCGGGACCTGCAGCTGGTCGACCTCAACATCCTCGAGGCCACCGTCCTGGCCAAGGCCCGCGGCGACCAGGTGGTCGTCGCGTCGAAGGGCGGGGCGCCGCTGCTGCTGACGCGGGTCGACGCCGAGGGCGGGCGGCGCTTCGTGGCGCTGGCCTTCGACGTGCGCAAGAGCCTGTTGCCCCTGAACTACGCCTTTCCGCTGTTGATGGTGAACGCGCTGAGTTGGTTCCACCAGGAGGAGGCGGGCCTGCTGAAGCCGCGCCGCGCGGGGGTGGAGGTGTCGGTGCCCGTGGCCCTCGAGGGGGCCGGTGGCGGCGGCGCGCTGACCGTGGCGGGTCCGCCGGGCGCGCCGCCGGTGCACGCGCGGCAGATCGGCGAGCGGGTGCTGCTGTCGGCTCAGCGCGTTGGGGTCTATGAGCTGTCGTGGGCGGGCGTCGCGGGTGCGCAGCCGGTGGCGATCAACCTGATGAGCCCGGCCGAGAGCCGGGTGTCGCCGCGGGAGGCGGGCTACCCCGCGTGGGAGGCGCCGGCGCCGGTGGTGCGCGAGCGCGATCGGTGGCTGTCTAGCTTTTGGCGGGTGTTGCTGCTGGTGGCGCTGGGGCTCGTGGTCCTGGAGTGGCTGACGTGGCACCGGCGGGTGACGGTATGAGGGCGCGCCTGCTGTGGTACCTAGTGGCGGCGGCGCTGGCGGTGGGCGGCTGGGCGGCGGCCGGGGCGTGGGGCCCGGCGCTCTTGGCGGGCCTGGCCGAGCGCGGCTACGAGGTCGAGCGGCCCGAGCTGGCCTGGGCGCTGATGGCGATCCCGGCGCTGGTGCTGGCGCGGGCCCACAGCCTCAGCGACCTGCCCAGGGTCCAGCAGGCGCTGTCGCTGCTGCTCAAGTCGGCCTTCGTGGCGGCCATCGCGCTGTCGCTCGTGAACGTGCAGGAGCTCGAAAAGGAGCCCAAGCGGTCTGCGATCGTCTACGTCGTCGACGTGTCGGAGTCGGTGCCGGACGCCGTGCTCGAGCGGGCGCGCGAGGCGGTCGAGGCGACCTGGCGGGCCAGCGGCGAGCACGAGGTGAGGCTGGTGGTCTTCGCGGGCGAGGCGCGCGAGGTGCCGCTGCCGAGGGCCCCGGCCGAGGGCGAGCCGGCGCCGGCCTTCCCGGCGCTGCCGCGGCTGGGGGCGCAGGACGCGCGGGTCGGACAGGCCACCGACGTCCAGGGGGCGTTGCGGCTGGCCTTCACGCTGCTGGCGGACGGGCGGCTGCCGCGGATCGTGTTGGTCACCGACGGGTTGGAGACGCGGGGGGCTGTGGCGGCTGAGCTCGAGACGGCGCGGCGCTTCGGGATCCCCGTCCACTATCGCGACTACACCGACGTGCCGCGTCCGGGCGAGGTGATGGTCACGGGCGTGAGCGTGCCGGGCAACCTCAGGCCGAACATTCCGTTTGCGGTGAAGGCGACGGTGCGCGCGACGCGGGCGACGACGGTCGAGTGCGCGCTGACCATCGACGGCGAGGTCGTCGACACGACCGAGGCGGCGCTGGCGGGTGGGGACGCCGAGGATCTCGTCGAGATCGAGGCGGTGGTCAAGCAGGGCGGCGACAAGCGCGTGGCGATGCGGTGCGCGCCGGGCGAGGGCGAAAGCGAGGGCGCCGGCCGGGCGGCGGCCCCGGACCGTTTCGCGACCAACAACCGCTATGAGATCCCGGTGAAGGTGCCCCGAAAGCCCCGCGTGCTCTACGTCGAGGGCGAGCGGCGCTACCGCAACAACCTCGCGGCGGCCCTCGACCGGGACTTCGACATCGAGCTGCGCGGGGCGCGGGGTGTGCCCTCGAGCCTCGCGGACGCCAAGGGGTTCGACCTCATCTTCGTCAGCGACGTCCCGCGGGTCGGGGCGATGGGCTATCAGAACATGACGACGACGCAGATGCGGGTGCTCGAGCAGTACGCGCGATCGGGGGGCGGCCTGATCTTCGCGGGCGGCGAGAACAGCTTTGGGCCGGGGGGGTACACCCAGACCTACCTGGAGCGAAAGGTGCTGCCGG
>PDWJ01000934.1_pt1 | contig 39028 bp, 33 predicted proteins | sample 1430881 | NCBI WGS metagenome assembly PDWJ01 (sample SAMN01162460, study PRJNA174530) | Oral metagenome, whole genome shotgun sequencing project. | biome: Marine environment; feature: Marine mammal; material: Swab sample of the gingival sulcus; isolation source: swab sample of gingival sulcus...
AAAGCAGAGGCTCAAAAAGACAGTGAGGTAATGTGGGTGAAAGTAAAAGCGCCCACATTATCATGATGAAAACTGGATTTTTCAGGGCCGACTAAGTAAGAATAGAGTACCACACATGGTTTTTGTAGAGAGCCTCACTGCTATACAGATCGCCGATCCAGCATTTATCCTGAAAGATAATTAATGCAGATTTTAAGTTTGATCGGTTGTCTACTGCAGCCGGGTAATGGTATCAATACGCATCGCCGACCAACCAAACCAGAGAAAGACGGTAAACAATGACTCTCAGCGACGATTTTGCACAAGTCAATCAGTATTTAACTAAACATATCATTGGCCAATCACACCTGGTCAACCGCCTGTTAATCGCTCTGTTAGCCGATGGGCACCTATTGGTGGAAGGCGCCCCCGGGCTTGCCAAAACCAAGGCAATCAAGGATTTATCGAGAAAAGTGGCGGGTAACTTCCAGCGCATCCAGTTTACGCCGGATCTTCTGCCATCGGATATAACAGGTACCGAAGTCTACCGACCTGAAGACGGATCCTTTCAGTTTCAGCCAGGCCCGATCTTCCATAACCTGATCCTGGCTGATGAAATCAACCGGGCACCGGCGAAAGTGCAATCGGCTTTACTGGAGGCGATGGCAGAGAGGCAGGTCAGCGTGGGTAAAAACACCATGGCACTGGATGACCTGTTTCTGGTTATGGCCACTCAAAACCCGATCGAGCAAGAAGGCACCTACCCTCTCCCGGAAGCGCAACTCGATCGTTTTTTAATGCATGTCAAAATTGATTACCCGGACATTGACGCGGAACGGCAGATTCTTCAATTAGCGCGCAATGAAGCGATAGACCCGGTGGCCGGAAGCAAAGCAGCCAACCCGATCAGCCAGACAACGATTTTTGCTGCCCGAAAAGAGGTCGCCGAAATCTATATGTCGGAAGTGGTCGAGGAGTATATCGTACAATTCGTTATCGCAACCCGACGACCGGATAACTATAGCAAAGACCTGCGCAAATGGATCGATTACGGAGCCAGCCCACGCGGAACCATATCGCTGGACAGATGCGCGCGCGCCCATGCCTGGCTCGCGGGCAAGGCTTTTGTCAGCCCCGATGACGTGCAGGCCGTATTGCATGACGTTCTCCGGCACCGGTTGCTGATCACCTTTGAAGCCGAGGCCGAAGGTCTGACCGCTGATACAATCATCAACGAACTGATTCGTCTGGTACCGGTAGGCTAACAGCAGAATCCAACTACAATGAAACGAAAAAACCACCAGTTCAAAGAACGTGCTTACTGCTCGATAGATGATTTGATGCGATTGCGATTCGATGCCAAAGCACTGCAAATGCCTTCGGCAAAACGGGGTATGCGACAACAAACCGGGCAGCATCGGTCAAAATTCAGAGGGCGGGGCATGGAGTTTGCTGAAGTGCGAGTCTATCAACCCGGCGATGACGTGAGAACCATCGACTGGCGAGTTACAGCCAGACGACAAAAGCCACACACCAAACTGTTTCACGAGGAGCGGGAACGACCGATCTGCATCATTTGCGATCAATCCATATCGCAGTTTTTTGGCAGTCAAATAGCGTTTAAGTCAGTCGTTAGCGCCGAAATAACCGCCTTGTTGTCTTGGGCGGCACTCTTCTATGGCGACAGAGTCGGCGGCATTGTCTTTTCAGACAGTCAGCACCATGAGATAAAACCGGCAAGAAACAGAAAGTCGGTAATGGGCATGATCAAGGCTATCGAACAATACAATCAGGCATTGTCTGCACAACAAAATGACGCGCCGCGCGTTACGCTCAACAAGGCATTGCTGGAAGCGAGGCGAATCAGCAAGCCAGGCGGTTTGGTTTTTATTGTCAGCGACTTTCAGGACAGCGACGCTGACACCCGACGCAACCTGCATCAATTGGCACAACACAATGAATTGATCGCCATTCAAGTCTACGATCCTATGGAACTGCAACTGCCGCCACCGGGTATCTACCCGGTCAGCGATGGGCAGGATATCGCGATGATACGAACAGACGACAAAGCGTTTCGCAATCACTATGCCCAGGCGGCAAAAGAGCGACAACGTCTGGTCAAAGAGATGTGTGATAGTACGACAACGCCGCTCATTCTTATGTCAACCCGGGATGACCCGGTTCGAGTTCTTAAACACGGCTTTTTCCTGCGCTAGGAGAGACACAGCACAATGCAAAATACACCCCTGGCCATTGACCCGTTACAAGTCCAAGCCGCGTTGGCAAAACTTAAGGATATTCAACTACCCGACCCGGTGAGCTGGTGGCCGTTATCAGCTTGCACTGTTTACGCCATTCTCGCGGCCCTGTCGCTATTGCTTGCCGCTGGCGTAATAGCCTGGTTTTGTTGGCGAAAGAATCAATGGCGTCGGTCAGCGTTAAAACAGCTTGACGAGATTCACCATCAGCACAATCTTTCTGCCCCACTGACCAGTGACGGACGACCCACCAAACAACTTCGCAATACCGCTCAGGCCTGTAATTCATTGATAAAACAACTGGTCATTCAAAGACAGGTGCCTATTGCCAAAAAACTTGGCCCGAACAACCCAATGGCTGATCCGGCAAGTCTTTCGGGTGAACCCTGGGTCAGTTTTCTGGCCGCCATCGATGCCAGTCGCCGGCCTGTCATTCTGGGTTTGGATTTGTCTGCACTAGCAGAAGCGGGTTATCAGCCTGACCCGAACTACGACAGCACACGTCTGTTTCACCAACTCGAGCAATGGATCAGGTACTGCCCATGAATTTCTTGACTTTTCACTGGCCCTGGATGCTTGCGTTACTGCCCTTGCCTTTGTTATTCAAACCACAGGCAAGACGCCAAGATCCAAGAGCGAATGCTGCCCGTGTACCTTTTTACCGGGCGATGGTGTCAGCCTATAAACCGGATCATTCAGGCAATGACCAATTAGCAAGCTATCGCCGGGTGCTGATGTTGTGCGCCTGGTTATGCTTGATTATCAGCCTGACTCGTCCGGTATATATCGGTGATCCTGTCGAAGTCGCAATTCCCGGGCGAGACCTGATGCTGGCGGTCGATATATCACCTTCCATGCAACAAAAAGACATGACCATCAATGGCACCCAGGTCAACCGACTGACTGCAGTTAAAACCGTTGTCAGTGATTTCATCAAGCAAAGAGAAGGCGATCGTGTCGGGCTGATTCTCTTTGGCGCCCAGCCTTATGTGCAGTCGCCACTCACCTTTGACCGGCAGACAGTCAATACCTTGCTGGCAGAATCCCTACTGGGAATGGCTGGCAGAGCGACCGCGATCGGTGATGCAATTGGCATGGCAGTAAAACGGTTGAGAGATCGCCCGGCCGACAGCCGGGTTCTGATATTGCTGACCGATGGAGCCAATACAGCGGGCGAAATTCCACCGATCAAAGCGGCTCAACTGGCCGCCAAAGAAGGTATCAAGATTTACACCATAGGGATAGGTGCGGAAGAAATGATAAGAAAAGATCTGTTTTCAAATCTCAGAGTCAACCCCTCTGCCGATCTGGATGAAACCACCTTAAAAGAAATTGCCAGGCTGACCTCCGGTGAATACTTGCGAGCTCGCAGTGCTCCGGAACTGGAATTGGTCTATGAAGCCGTCAACCAGTTTGAACCCACAGAACAAGAAGCGAAAGTCTACCGACCGGAAAAAGAACTCTATTTCTGGCCGCTGGCTACCGGACTCCTGCTATTAATGCTTTACAGTGCCTCCCGGCTTCGCTGGAGGAAACATTATGATCGATAGTTTTTGGGAAGCGCTAATCAACTTCCACTTCCTGCGCCCCTATTGGTTGATTTTAAGTGCTTTCGCCGTCTTGTTACCGCTGCTTTTTCGCCTCGAGCAGCCGGGCGGCTCCGACTGGGCAACCGCCGTTTCTCCGGTATTGCTTGAATACCTGGTACAAAGCTCGACCCAAAACGCCAATCGAAAATCAATTGGGTTAATCAGCCTGATTCTCGTTATCAGCTCGTTAGCGCTCAGCGGCCCCACCTGGGAAAAAGTCGATAAACCTTTGCTCAAACGGACGGATAATCTCGTTATCGTACTTGACCTGTCCCTGTCCATGTATGCGACCGACCTGACGCCCAACCGGATCACCCGTGCAAAACAAAAGATCCAGGATTTACTGGCGCTCAGAAAAGAAGGTAACACCGCACTTGTCGTCTACTCGGCAGATGCGCACGTCGTTGTTCCTCTGACTGATGACAAACGCACCATTCAAGCCATGCTGCAAGTACTCGAACCCTACATCATGCCGGCAGCGGGCAGCGAACCGCAAACAGCGATTAAACTGGCGATACGCCTGCTTAACCAGAATACGGTGGGTAAACAGCGTATCATCCTGATCGCCGATGATATCGAGCCCTACCAAATCGAACCCGTTATTGACCAACTCGATGACATTGAACTTTCGGTTCTCGCTATAGGCACACAAGCTGGCGGTCCCATCGACCTTCCCGAAAGAGGTTATCTGAAAAACGGCAATGAAGTGATTATCGCGAAAACGCGGTTTGATCAGCTACAAGATCTGGCAAAAAAAGCAAAAGGCGATTTTGCCAGGATGACTCTGGATAACCGGGATCTGACTCTGCTTCGCGTCGACGGGTCTGATGACAGTGCGCTTGCTGAACCTGATACCATCGTTGATGCTGACAATGATAACACCCTTAACCTTATTGACTGGAGAGACAGAGGCTATTGGTTTGCGTTAATCCTGGTGCCACTGGCACTTGTCGCCTATCGCAAAGAGCTATTGCTGATTCCGGTCACACTGATTTTATTCACTCACCCGTTGCCTGCTCAAGCCGCTCAAACAGGTCAAACAGGTCAAACAGGTCAAACAGGTCAAACAGGTCAAACAGGTCAAACAGAAAATTGTTTTAAAAACAAAAATCAGCAAGCTATGAGCCACTTTGAAGACAAGCGTTTTGCCCGGGCCGCAGAATTATTTGAAGATAACCAGTGGGCTGCGGCCGCGCACTATCGGGCAGGCAACTATCAACAATCAACACAACTGCTAACGCAGGAAACATCCGCCAACAGTCTCTATAACCTCGGCAACTCACTGGCCTACTCGCACAAATTTGAACAAGCGATTCAGGCTTATTCCCGAGCACTGGAGCAAAACCCGGCGTTAGAGAAAGCCAGGTTCAATAAAAAAATTATTGAAGAGCTAATTGCACAGCAACAGAACGAACAGAATAAACAGAACAAGCAACAACAAGATAACGAACAACAGGGAAACCAGTCGCAGCAAAACGACTCGCAATCTGGGCAAGGCGACGAACAAAACAAAGACAGCCCAAATCAAGGCCAAAACCAGGATCAGAACCAGCAAAACCAGAACAATCAAAATCCGTCGTCATCTGAATCTGAAAACAACGACACACAAAACCAGGGAACCCAAAGCGGCCAGTCTCAGGATCGGCAAGCCCAGGCGGAGCAAGAAGATAACGATGAGTCGCAACAGGCTGCCGAGCGAAATGGCGATGCGTCAGCTGATCAGGAACGAAACCTGCAGACACAAGTACCCCCCGCCACGGATTTGGATCGGCAAGCACCGGAGCATACCGCAGCGGGCCATGTAGATAGCCTTTCAGATGAAGAATCACAAGCATTTGAACGATGGATGCGGCGGGTTCCCGATGACCCATCAGGACTACTACGCAGAAAATTCGCCCAGCAATTTCAACGGAACCAAAACAGGGAATTAAAGAAAGAGGATCGACCGCTATGGTAACCCGAGCACACAGGATTTCGATATTACGCCTCATCAGTTGCCTCTTGTTAACCGGTTTCCTGACCGGTTTCGCAACCAGCTCAAAGTCGGGCGAACTCAAGGTATCCGTCGACAAAGACCGGGTTTATCTAAACGAAACCTTCGAACTTAGAATCAATGGCGAAACCGACTTCGAGTTTAGTTTCGGCAGCCTGCTCAATTTCAACAGCCTCGATATTCCCGAGCCCGACATCACAGACCTGCGTAAAGGGTTCGACATTATGAATCGACAACAACAATACACCATCAGATCGATAAATGGACAGAATAAGGCCGTCATTACATGGATTTATGAGTTAAGCCCAAGAGCAGTGGGCACCACCGAGATTCCGGCGCTCAGCTTCAAAGACCAAGTATCAAAACCCATTCCAATTACCGTATTGGCAAGCAGGCAGGCTACCTCCGATGAACCGCCGTTAGTGTTTGTCGAAACCGAGCTGGACAAAACGGAAGCCTACGTTCAGGAGCAAATAATGCTCACTGTTCGACTCTACCATTTAAACGCCCGCCCCTCGGGCGAGCTGGAATCACCCGAGTTCGACAATGCTATTGTTGAGCAATTGGGAAAAGATGTTGATACCTACCGGATGCGCTACAACCAACGCTATAACGTAATCGAGCGAAAATACGTCATTTTTCCGCAAAAAAGTGGCAAACTTGACATCCCCGCACTCTCTTTCAAAGGCCGGATACTTGACACGCGTCACCGAAAACGTCGTTACACCACGCAGACATCTCAGCCCGGCTTCGTCACAATCAAACCGGTTCCCAGTCAGTTTTCCGGTACAACCTGGCTACCTGCTCTGGCGGTCGAGTTGACTGAAAACTGGTCCAACCCAGTCGATAACTTGAAACAGGGTGACTCGGTTACCCGTACCATTGAATTAACCGCAGTAGGACTACTTGGTTCAGCCATTCCCGACCTGGATATCGGCAATGCCACAGGTCTTAAAACCTATCCGGAGCCGCCCGTTCGCGAATCCACTCAACACAACTCAGGTGTCCAGTCTACCTACACTGAATCAACCGCTTTAGTCGCCATCAATCAGGGTAAAGCCTATCTTCCTGAAATTCGTATCTCCTGGTGGGATACCGTCAACGATATACAACGCGAAGCGGTGATTCCATCCCGCAAGTTGACTATTGCCGGCGCCCCAATCGCCCCTCAGCCTCCCGCTCCTGACCAGATAACCAGACAACCAGCCAGACCCAAAATGAGTGGGCCCGACCACGCAGCGAATGGAATCACTGCCACTGAACAACTAAATAACGGCAATGGTGATAGCACCTCGACTGTTTCCGGCACGTGGAAAATTATTGCTCTGGTCACATCCACACTTTGGTTACTGACATCAGGCATATTGATTTATTTGATCAAAAACCGAACCCTGACCAGAATCAGTCAAGAATCAGCCGCCCCCCAGAATCACCTTTCTTCAAAGAAGGCTATGTTAAAGGCGCTCAGGCAAAAGCAGCCGAATGCGTTACAACAGATAGTTATCTGGGCACAGCAAAACTCACCAAACAGTCATATTGAAAGTATTGGGGATATGATCCAGCATTACTCCACCAACAGTGCTTTGATTGAAGCAATCAGGGAATACGAAAAAGCACTTTTCAGTAAAGAATCAAATGGAGGTGTTTCCGAGCAAACTACCGAGGCATTGATAACCCAACTGACAGCACTAGGCAGACCATCGTCTCGACAGGCAACCCAAACTCGACCTTCAGCAAAACTGTACCCCGCCTGACTGAACAGAATATGCCAAACCTGTTTTTAACTTCTGTTATTAAATTTGAGGATTGATTACGGGATTTTTGGCAGGATGTCGAGGAGCAAATTGAAAAGAACAAAATAAAAACGCCCCCGAAGAATTCGAGGGCGAATGGTCTGTCAAGGCATATCTGATACTAAACCTACTTCAATCGGTAGGTAACACCCATCGTCAAGCTTTTGCTGATTTCATCATTGTCGTTGTCACTGATGTCATCATCCAGATGAGTGAGCTTGCCAGTGAGGTCGAAACTCAGCTCATTGGACAGGTAATAACGGTAAGACGATATCAACGTATTCATCGTAATGTCTCTAGCGCCTTCGTACCCGGAATAATCCAACTGCCAGCCGTTTTCCCAGTCGATACGATCACTGATTTCATAGGTCAATGCCATTCTGTTCTGAGCGTTGAGACTATCTTCACCATCATCGATCACTGTGGTAAGTAAGGTTTCATTAGAAAACTGCAGACTATTGCTGATTGGGTAATGGTATTCAGCACCAACCTCCAAGGCCGGCTTGCTATCGGAACCGTCGTAGTTACTGATTACGGAACCCACGCCAGCCCGAACCAACCAGCCGTACTTTCGAGTAGAAATGCGCTCTTTGTTCAACACATCGTAAATGCGTATTGTACCGCGTACATTCAGGTCTCTGCCTAATGCTGATTCGATATCGGACATCCACTCCATTTGATAATCGGCAGAGCCATAGCGACTACGGTATTCAGACTCTTTTGCAATCACTTCGGCAATTGCCTGATAAGTTGCCACCGAAGGTGCGCCTTGAAGCAAGCCGCGTTCCTGAAGGGCTTCAATCAGCCTTATCGCCCTAATCATGGGCGTCGCGTTGACTACTCGACCATAACCAACACCCAAGGTGACTGCGGTGAAAGGGTCTTCCATATCAGTACGTGCACCTATTTCACCTTTACCATACCAGAATGCTCCTGAACTGCCAGGAGTGAAATATTGATCCGAGGTAATCGATCCCGTTGCCTGGTAGCTCTTTTCGCTTTTGTCGCCTTCATTGGGGCCGCGATTACGGCTGGTATTACCGGAAAAATCAATCTTGGTATTTTGGTCAGGCGAGGAGAAAACACGCTCGTAATCCGCGCTCAGTTCCAGATTGTAGCTGCTTTGATCCTGGTTTCCACTTTGCAGATCGAACTGACCGTTGACGTAGGCATCTTCATAGGCAGAGGTGGCTTCTTTGTAGTCATAGAGTGTGACTGCACTGGCAAGAGTCGCACTGCTGCCAATAACCAACGCAATGCTGCTACTAAGAATACTGTGTTTCATCGATTTTATTCCTTGATGTTTATTGTAAATGTGACTGCCTGTTTTTTTGGATTCGTCCCAACGAGCCAAGGCGAGTGTCACAAGGTCATTTCTTTCTATCCCGACCATTTCAAGAGGGGTACAGAAAAACGGCGAAAAAATCTTAGGAACAACAACACTTCAATTGTAAGGGCAAGATACTTCGCTGGCGTGCACGATACCAGAATTCATCCGAATTGCCAGCTTTTAAACATTACAAAACGGACATTAATTTGTGTTAATTGACTCCGAAACGGCTTGGCACCAACCACCCCCTGTTCCGTTATAATTTTTACCGTCCTCGTTTATTTATAAAACATTCAAGCTAAGCACTGACTGAAAAGCGGGGTGTATCGTCAATCTCAAACGATTGAATCTGGCCACTTTCCTGTATTGATTGTTTGACCCGATCAAACCTTAACGATATGTCATTCAATGCATTGTATTCTCCGTTTGTGCTGACAATGGAGTCGAAAAGATTGTTATTAACTCCATAGGTGTCAGACAGCTTCATTACGTTATCCACATAATCCAGCGTAGGCACATTTGCGCTTAGCCTTGAATAAGCCGCTTTCATCGCCCGGCTGTTGTTGAGATCGGCGGCGATTCGCTGTTTCACAGGTTCGGGAACCTGGCCTTCAAGCTTCAGATTGCCCAGCAAATCTGACGTAATGTTTAACCTTGTACTGCCAGGTAGTTGATATTCGGCAACTTTATTCCTCAAGGTTTCTTTTATGTAGGCGATATCCTGCCCCACATTTTGCCTGTATTCATCGAGCCTGATCCGGGGCGGCTGAGCATACTCAGCATTCTGATGGAGTTTGACAATGTCTTCCGGTAAGATTGATTTAACCTTTTCGCCCTCGCCAGCCGCCATTCCCGCGGCCTGCCTCGGTGAACCGGCACCAGCATGATTCGGTTCTTGAAACGATGTACCGTAAGCCTGTGATGGATTCAATAATGCCATCGCCCATATCCCCCTACGCAAACGCTAAAAATTCGTCGTTACGCAAAACAACAAGCAATGAACGCACCAAAACGGATAGAATTTTTGTGTTTTACTGAAGCGACCGAGCAATACGACAAATCGTAAGTCCAGGTAAACCGACGAGCCCTGAATCAATCCACGCTAAACGGCTCTGGATCACCTTTTCCGCACCGGGTAACCGCGGGGATGTCATCCACTAAATTAACGACAGTTGTCGGCTCAAGCCCACAAAATCCGCCATCGATTACCAGATCCAACTCGTACTCAAGTTTTTGCCTGATTTCATCAGGATCAGTCAAAGGGTCGCTTTCACCGGGTAAAATTAGAGTACTACTCATCAATGGCTCACCCAGCTCTTCCAACAACGACAGAGCGATCGTATTGTCAGGCACCCGAATACCAATTTCCCTCCGCTTGGGGTGTAACAAACGACGCGGCACCTCGTTCGTCGCCTTCAATATAAAGGTGTAGGCACCCGGGGTGTGGTTCTTGATCAATCGATATTGAATATTGCTCACTTTGGCATAGATAGACAGCTCGGACAAGTCTTTACATATCAGAGTAAAACGGTGTTTGTCATCCAGCCTTCGGATTCGGCGTATGCGATCAGCAGCTTTTTTGTCGCCGATATGGCAACCTACGGCATATGCAGAGTCGGTAGGGTAAGCGATCACGCCCCCTTGGTTGATAATTTCCACCGCCTGATTCAACAACCGCTTTTGTGGATTGTCAGGATGAACATGAAAAAACTGACTCATGACTTTGAACCTCCACTACAGTTTGGCGAATCGGCTGCCAGTTGGCCAGATTGCTGCCACTCGTCTGGCGTAAAAGTATGAAGGGCCAATGCATGCACGCCATTTTTCATCTCTTCACCGAGAACACCGTAAACGGCCTGATGACGCGCGACTTTTCCTTTTCCAGTAAAATCCGGGCTAACGACAACCACTTTAAAATGAGTTTCCGACTCAACAGGCACACAATGCCTGTCGCTCTCATTGATCACATTCAACACATGGATATCAAATGCGTTTTGGAGCTTAGCTGTTATTTTTGTTTGAACTTGCATAAAACCAAACCAACCGAAATTATCGATACCATAAAAAAAGCGAACGACAATGCTGACGACTACAACAGTCGGCAAGTTTAATTCTTTTGGCACAGGCGTGCCAGAGGAGTTCAAGGCTATTTTTTTGACATCTGTCAGCTATCTCCAACAAACATTTTGAAACGGTAAAAACGTGAAGCCTTTACATGTATTTTTCACCTTTTTCTACCTACAAAGTCTAATAATCAGCATAAAATTCGGATATTTGCCCGTTATTTTCACCATTTTTGCCCTCTAGCTCTTACAACTTTCGTCGTCTTTCAATATACTGTCTTGTGTGGTTTACAAGACAAGCAGACAATTTCGTTTGTCAGCCGAGGTCTTGTCAATCAAATCCAACCAAACTTTGTCACTTGTTCAAAGAAGAGTCCTCCTCGTGAATACATCAATTGCATCCCCGAATAGCGACCGCCCGGTAAAACCAGCAATAAACTGGGTTAGCACTTCCATGTTTATCGTCAGTTCTGTTATCGGGCTTATCATTATGCCCCTTTACGGTATATTCGTAGATGGCTACGATAGTGTTGAATGGGTCACTTTTGCACTTTTCCTGTTTTTTTCCGGCACGGGTATTACGGCTGGCTACCACAGGTTATGGTCACACAAAGCCTATGAGGCTCACCCAATTCTTAAATGGTGGCTTGCGTTTTGGGGAGCAGCATCGGTTCAGAACAGTATATTAGTCTGGTGCGCTGGCCATAGGATACATCATCGCTACGTAGACAGCACCGAGAAAGACCCCTACTCCATCAAACGGGGGTTCTGGTTTGCCCACTTGGGCTGGATGGTGCGAAACTACGAAAGTGGCCGGTTTGACTTCAACAATGTAAATGATCTCAAGAAAGACAAAGTGGTGATGATCCAACACAATCACTACATCGCCTTCGTTGTCGCTTCGACCATCGCCTTACCACTTTTTTTGGGTTACCTGAACGGTGACATGTGGGGCATGTTCTTGCTTGTTGGCGCATTTCGTTTGGTACTCAACCACCACTTCACCTTCTTCATCAACAGCTTATGCCATATGTGGGGACGACAACCCTATACGGATACCAATTCAGCAAGGGATAACGATCTGCTGGCAATGATAACCTATGGCGAGGGTTACCATAATTTCCATCACTTTTTTCAAACCGATTACAGAAACGGCGTGCGCTGGTGGCAATTTGATCCCACCAAATGGATGATATTTGCACTGGAAAAAGTCAAGCTGGCATACAATCTTCGCCGCGTACCGGAATTTAAAATTCAGGAAGCAATAGTGAAAATGCAGCTGATTCAAGCCCAGAACAGCATTGAAAACAGTTACTTCCCCTCCAAGGAGAACATCAAAGCCAGTATCGAACGTGAATACCAGCAGCTTAGAACAACACTGGATGACTGGACAAAATTACGTTCCGAATGGATCAAAAAACAAAGGGAAACGCTATACCAGACAACGGAGTCGGTTAAGGCAAAACTGGATACCTTGATCACCATGAGTCAATTCAAAGAACTGGAGTACAGCCTTCAGTTACAGAAAAGACGCTTGTATAAGTTGAATAAATTTTTTAACAAGCACCCTCACCCTACGAGCTAAGCACCTCCACAAAAGTGTTTGTTGCCTGTCGCGATTCCCGAAACGCTATTCCGCGCTTCCGGGGAGCGGCAGGCACCGATATTCCCTTCGGCTACAGAAAACGGGTTAGACACCAACCAAAAAGTGCGGAGTATCAACTGCCTTCTTTTTGCTATTATTTTGCAGACACTAAAAAACACGATAAAGGAAACTCATGAAGATAGCATTGCTGGAAGATGAACTCGACCAGGCAGAAAACTTACGGCAACTGCTCGGCGAAAAAAACCACAGTTGTGAACACTTTGTTACCGGACAGTCCTTTTTGTATGCGGTAACTCACAACAGTTACGACTTGCTGATTATGGACTGGCAAGTGCCTGATGCTGAAGGCCCGGATATCCTCAGGCAAATCCGCCAACAGTTAAACTGGCACATACCGGTGCTGTTTCTGACCCAAAGAGATCAGGAACAGGATATCGTTCATGCACTGGAATCGGGGGCAGATGACTATCTGGTCAAACCACCCCGACCCAATGAGTTATTGGCCAGACTGACAGCATTGTTAAGGCGAATTGGCACCGACGAGCAAGAAGTGGAGACCATTAAACGCGGCCCTTTTGAATTGGATCTAAAAGCGAGAACTATCTTATGCCATGGCGAAGCCATCCCCTTGACAGATAAAGATTTTGAACTGACTGCGTTTTTGTTCCAGAATATTGGCAGGCTGCTGTCACGCGACTACTTGCTGGAAAGTGTCTGGGGTGTAAAAGGGAGTATCAATACGCGAACTGTCGATACACATATGAGCCGACTTCGCAGAAAACTAAAAATCAATCCTGAAAACGGTTTTCGTATACGAACTGTCTATCAACATGGATACCGGCTTGAAGAAGTTGATCAAAGCAACACGGAATAACGGCGCCGGTCTGAATACGGCGGTAGTCTGGTTGCGTCACCTAACCTGCGATATATGCTTTTGCGCTCTGCCTGTACTTGCTACCATCTTAGTGCCTGCAGGCTCGCATGCCAAGAATACCCCGGTAGCACAGCCCCACTCAAACGTTAGCGACAACGCGTTGAACGAACACCGGTTAGACCTGAAACCAAAGCCTGTTGAATTATCGAGGATCAGCTCGATAGGAGACTGGCGATACACGCTGCGGCCGTCCGACAGCCTATGGGTGATCGCCAATGACTACCTGAAACCGGGTATAACCTGGATAGAACTGGTTCGCTACAATCATATAGCAGACCCCAATACCATTGCGCCTGGCACAACATTGCGGTTTCCGTTTGGCTGGCTTAAAGTGCAACCGGCACCGGCAATTACCATTTCAGTCACCGGCGAAGCTATGCTGAAAAAAAGCCAGGCAAGCCAATGGCTGCCTCTCTCCCTGAGGCAATATCTGCGGGTCGGCGACACTATCAAGACAGTCAATGGTTCTGTCTTGGTTCGATTTGCGGATGACTCTGTCCTCAGGCTCGACTCGCATACAACCCTGGTATTTAACCGGCTCAGTCAATTTGGCAAATCCGGTATGACTGATACCGGCTTGCGCCTGGAAAAAGGGCGTGTTTCCACCAGGGTCACACCGGTAGAGGAAAATGGCAGCCGATACGAAATATCAACTCCATCAGCTGTGGCGGCGGTTCGGGGCACCGAGTTTCGGCTGCAAACCGATGGCAAACGCACCAACCTGGAAGTCACCGAAGGCAGAGTCAATCTCTCGTTACCCTCGGAGACACTCGATATTCCTGCGGGCTACGCGACAGGCACTACTGACAACGGCACTCTGTCGGCAGCCGCCCGGCTCCCTTTGCCACCTTCGATCAAGCAATTCGTTTCTCCGATTGTTCAACTTCCGGCCACCATAGCCTGGAACCCGGTCAATGGGGCCAAACAATATCAATACAGTTTATTTGAAGGGCAGCGTTACAACGGTAATTTACTGATTCGTGCCACGACAAAGACACCCCAGGTAACGTTAAACCATCTGAAAAACGGAAATTATACGCTAACCATGCGTGCAATAACCGAATCTGGCATTCACGGAATAGATGACATGCAACGACTGCAAGTTAAAGCTCACGCGATAACCGCGACGCTGATTTCTCCTAAGGATGGCCAACACGCTACCGACACCCCTGCTGCATTCCGCTGGCAACCTATGGATTCAAATGTTCAGGCTAAATTACAAGTTGCGGTTGATCAAAACTTTTCCGAACTGGTGATCGACTCCGGCTACAGTTACCAACACAACCGTAGCCTGAGTATCAGCCTAAAACCGAATCGCTATTACTGGCGAGTGGTCACGCAAACAGGAGGGAACAGTATTGCCACAAGCGAAGTGCGTACCTTTACCGTTTCAGGTAAATTGGAAAAGCCAAAGATCGTCTCGATCAACTACACGGGTGACCGTGCAAACGTTATATGGAAAACCATTACTGGTGCCGAGTCCTATACCATGCAGCTCTCTGACAAAAAAAACTTCAGTTCCCTGTTGCAGGAACAAACTACCGGTGCAACAGAGGTTTCAATCCGGCTGAATCCGGGAATGACCTATTATCTTCGCCTGAGGGCCAATGGCTCCCAGTACTATAGTCCATCGATCAGTGACATTACCAAAATTTCTGTGACTTACTGACGGATTACTCGCAATCTGTAACAAATGTAATAGGCTACACACTGTGAATTACACCAGTCTTCGCCAATCGAACCAATCACTTTTGCAACCCTATTTGCTCGCAGTAATCATGATTGGTGTGGTTGTCTTGTTCGAGACCTTTGGTGTTGCCCGTAAACTTGACCAGATTTTTTACGATACCTATATCCAACGTGCTCCTATACCGGTTCCCGAAAATACGGTTATCGTCGCCGTCGATGAGAAGAGCCTTTCCGCTCTAGGCCAATGGCCGTGGAGAAGATCATTGCATGCGCAACTACTGCGTTATTTGTCTTCCGCGATGCCAACGGCAATAATATTTGACATACTTTTCGCGGAATCAGACAAAACCAGTCCGCAAGACGATAAAATGCTCGCAAATGCAATGCGCGAAGCCAACAACGTATTGATTCCAGTTCATATTCACCCTCTTAGCAACCGAAGCGGTTTATCCGAGATTCCACCGATAAAACCACTCGCAGACCAGGCTGTCGGTATTGGGCATGCCCAAGTTGAACTCGATTCGGACGGTATCGCCAGGGGGCTTTACCTGAGAGAGGGAATGGGCAAGGCATATTGGCCGGCTTTGTCTCTGGCTGCACTTAAATGGCATAAAGATGCGAGGACCTCGCCATTCGAATCCGATATCGATGCAACCGATACCTCTCCCTATATCAATGTGCGAGAAGACTTTCGGCTTATTCCCTTTTCCGGAGGGGCCGGATCGATAAAAACTTATTCGTATATCGACGTATTATCAGGTGCCATTCCCGAAGAGGCGTTTCAACACCGGTTCGTATTTATCGGCTCAACCGCCGCTGGCCTGGGTGATTTCCTTTCCACTCCCGTTTCCGGATTGGCCTCACCCATGTCCGGGGTCGAGTTTCACGCAAATGTTTTTAACGCACTCCAGTCCAAACAAACCATTGAACTCGTACCGCCCTTCTGGCAATACTTTTTTTCCATCGCTGTAGTGCTTGTCGCGGTACTGACAATTCAGAGAATCAAACCGGAACGAACACTACCCTCAGTGCTGATCATCCTGATTGGAACCTGCCTATTCAGTTTTTTGCTTCTGTATAGCCTGAATCGGTGGTTTCAGCCATCTACTGCAATCATTGCTATTATCATCGTCTACCCTTTGTGGACATGGCGCAGAATCATGCAGTTAAACAAATTTCTCAACAGAGAGCTGATTGCGCTATCTAAAGAGCCTCACCTAAGCCAATTGTCACTGGAAAAGATAAAACCTGGCGAGCTGATTGAACAATTAGCCTTTGTCCTGCAACCCAGTGGCTGGGTATTGCTGGAAAAAAGCATTGTCCACAAAGCCGAGCACTACGAAGGCCAAATGCCGAGCGTCGCACTCGAGCCAGGATTGTGGAGACACGAAGGAGCAGGTTCCTGGGTTGTCTTTTTCCACCAGGGATCACCATGGACTATCGGACTTTTCTGGCATCAAGACAAGCAAATAGATAAAAAACGTGCCCATCTGCACCGAATACAACTTTCCACTACCAGTACTGCGTCGGGAAAACCCTATATTCCCACATTTGAAAAGCTTGCCCGACGCATCGAGCAAGTCCAAGACGCCATTCACAATATGCAGCAAATGCGGCGCTTTGTATCGGAAGGATTCGACAAAATGCCCGACGGTGTGGTTGTTACCGATCCGATCGGGGGCATTATATTCGCTAACCGTCATAGCGAAAAGCTGTTGGATTCCGCAGCAGGCTCGCTGACAGGTTTACCGCTGATCAAGGTTTTGTCGGCATTACCCGTAACGGATATCAAGCACTGGCAAGAGGTATTCAATCAAGTGTTGCTCAAGAATCGCCCCATCTCGGTAGAGGTCCGGCTATCTCATTCCGACATCATGCTACAATTTGCACCATTTATCCCTGCCGAACCCGGCGAATCCGGAATGATCGTGAATATTTCCGACATCACGGCACTAAAAGAAGAACAGCGAAAGAAAAACGAAACGATCGATTTTCTTTCTCATGATTTACGCTCGCCACTGGTATCTCAACTGGCGCTGCTGGATACGATCTCACGCAATGAAAAGCAATTCACTCCAGAACTTCTGGCTCAGATCCGCTCACACGCCCAGCGAAGCATGAATCTGGCAGAACAGTTTCTACAAGTTGCCCGAGCAGAACAAACAGAAAAAACCAGCTTCTATGACTGCGACCTTGTTACCATCATCTGTAACGCCGTCGACTCGACAATACATAGTGCCAGCCAAAAGCATATTCAACTGGAATTTGAACCCGATATGGATGAAGCGTGGACAAAGGGCAATCCAGAATTACTGGAAAGAGCCTTGATCAACCTGATCGGCAACTCAATCAAATACAGCCCGGGAAAAACCACGATATCCTTGTCCCTAATGTCAGGCCCAAATGAACACTGGTCAATTTTAGTGGCAGACCAGGGACAAGGCATTGACAAAGATGAAATACCCCATATTTTCAACAGTTTTCACCGGCAGAAAAAAACGGAAACGGAAGGCAACCACGGTACAGGTCTGGGCCTTAGATTTGTCAAGATCGTGATTGAAAAACACAATGGCACACTCGAGGTCGAGAGCAAGCTAAACCAGGGAACGATCTTTCGTATTCAACTACTTCGGAGCATCGACTGACCGTCAATAAGTCTTAAATTCCGCTTTGAATTCTTCCAACGTCTGACCGGGTAACAACAAGTACTTGGTAATCATCCTATCCTGCCACTCGGAACTTTGAAACAAACACTCGTAGTGATTCGGGTACGATTGCTTTAACTCCTTTAGACGGCTAACAGCGAGTATTCTGTTAGGATTATGGCTCATTGCGTATATTACACTCTGGTAGTACAACGCTGAGGCCCTGACGCCCTCGCTATTCGCTTTATTACTGGCAATGTCATGTAACCGCGACACCACTTTTTCCAAACCAGTGTAACGATGATCCTTGAGTTGCTGCACGATAGGGTCGATGGGTCGAACCTGATCCGAGCGACAAGGTGAATCAGCCAGTTCATTGACATATTGCTCTACAAGCAATTCAATATTGTGTTTGTTGGAAGAATCCAGGTCTTTCTCATAAATAAACAATGTCGTGGCTATTGACTCGAATGTGCCTGGCACACAGCCACTTAACAACAAAACCAAGGACACGAACAAGGCCAAGCGGCGAAAAACCGAAAGGATTTTCATTATGAACCTCCATTTCATAGAATACGTATAATGACTCCTGCTTCAAAGCCACTAACCATGAAACCACCCTGAACCGGGACAGCAAAAATACAGATAATACAATGTCCCGTTCGCGCTGCATAGGTAACAAACATAACCTAGGTAGGTCTAACTAATAACGAGTAATAAAAATGACAAAAATCTATAGCAAACCTTCCGACCGGGAAATCAAAGCCAGACTGAACGAGATACAGTATAAAGTCACTCAGAAAGAAGGCACTGAACGAGCCTTTAACAATGAATATTGGGATGAAAAGCGCGAAGGTATCTACGTCGATATTGTAACTGGTGAGCCTTTGTTCTCATCCAGACACAAATACGACTCTAACTCAGGTTGGCCAAGCTTTAGCCAACCGCTGGTATCCGAGCATATTGTCGAGAAGAAAGACTTCAGGTTAATGATGCCGAGAGTGGAAGTGCGCAGTAAGTTTGGCGACTCTCACCTTGGCCATGTATTCACGGACGGCCCACAGCCAACAGGATTACGCTATTGCATAAACTCCTCTGCGCTCAGATTTATACCCAAAGAAGAGATGGCGGAACAAGGGTATCAGAAGTGGCTGACTGATTTCGACTAGTCCCATTTTCGGGCAAGCAACGGCATCCAGGAGCATTGATGTGTCAGTCAAGAAAAACATCGAGAATCTTTTACACCAAAGACAAAACATCACCCGACAGCGGGTGATGTTTGTTTACATTTACGCCAATTCCTTCACTTCATAGCCTTTACACAGTTCTTGCTGAACCGCATCGGGCACAGGGTCGAAATGAGACAGCTCCATGGTAAAGGTACCTTCACCACTGGCCAATGATTTGAGGCGATGTGAATAGTCGCGCATTTCACTCATCGGAGACTTGCAACTCAAAATAGCATTGTTCTGTCCATCCATCCGGGTATCGGTAATCACGCCCCGATGGGTGGCGATATCGCCTGATACATCGCCCATGCAATCGCCAGGTACCGTCACGGTCACATTCACTATAGGCTCAAGTATGGTTGGTTTCGCCGCTTTTACAGCTTCCAAAAAGGCTTTGCGACCAGCGGCAACGAAAGCGATTTCTTTAGAGTCTACAGCATGTTGCTTGCCATCATAGACTTCCGCTTCGATGTCCTGCATTTCAAATCCGGCAATAGCTCCTTCCTCCATGATTTGCCGTATCCCTTTTTCAACAGCAGGAATGAAAGTACCAGGTATTGCACCACCCACGACACTATCCACAAAACGAAAACCCTCGCCCCTGGGTAGCGGACGAATACGCAAATACACTTCACCAAACTGACCGGCACCACCTGTCTGTTTTTTATGCCGATGATGACCCTCTGCGGGCCGGGTAATGGTTTCCCGATAATCAATAGAAGGTTCGGAGGTTTCGACAACTAACTTGAACTGCTCTTCCATTCGATCCAGAACCGCTTGCAAGTGTAACTCACCGACTCCTGTCAACAGTGTTTCGTTGAGTTTGACACGGTGCGTAACAACCAGACTTGGGTCTTCCGCGGTCACTTTCCTAAGTGTTTCAGAAAGCTTCTGTTCATCACCCCGACGAGTTGGTTTAATAGCCAGACTGAACATCGGAGGTGGCAGTTCAAGTGACTTCAAATGGAAATGATCCTCATCATGACAATCATGCAACACAGAGTCAAATTCAAGTTCTTCAACCTTGGCAATAGCACAAATATCACCGGCGACGGCTTTTTCAATTTCAATCCGATCCTTACCTTGCATTTGGAACAAATGGGTAACTTTAAACGGCTTGGTGTTATCACCGATATACAGCTGACTGCCGGAAGCAATGGTTCCCTGATGCACCCGGATCATTGCCAGACGCCCCATAAAGGGATCAACTTCAACTTTGAAGACATGCGCAACAATATGGCCGTCCTCAGTCGGGACGAGATCCACTTCCTGATCATGATTCAAAAACAAAGGCGGATTACCCTCTAAGGGCGTAGGCATCAACTCGGTTATAATATGCAGCAACTCCGCAATACCAGCACCGGTTCTGGCAGAAACAAAACAAACAGGAATCAGATGCCCGCTTCGAAGCGCTTTTTCAAAAGGATCATGCAACTGCTCGGGACTCAACTCCTGGCCCTGTTCCAGGTAAATTTCCATCAGCTCTTCATCTACTTCGACGACCTGATCCACTATCGCATCATGGGCTTCTTGTACCGACCCAAACCAAGTACCTGCGCTATTGTCCGGCTTAAAATAACAATCCACGACACCCTGACCAGACTCATCCGGCAGATTTAGCGGCAGCACTTCAGCACCAAACTCGTCCTGTAACAGCTTTAGCTGTTTATCCAGTTGCAACCCTTCAGAGTCGATCTTGTTGATTACGATCAGCCGACATTTATTTCGCCGGGAAGCCACACTCAACATACGCTCGGTCAGTATGCCGCTGCCATTCAACCCATCCACCACCAGTGCCAATGTCTCCACAGCGGGCAGCACACTGATCGATCGCCCGATAAAGTCCGGCATACCCGGTGTATCAAGCATATTTACCTGGTGATTATTATGAGTCAGATGGGTCAGTGTGGGATTGAGAGAATGTTGGCGTTGCTTTGACTGGGTGTCGTAATCACATACAGTGGTACCTCGTTCAACTTCCCCCATATGAGTGATAGCTTTGGTCTCAAAAAGCAAACGTTCGATAAGAGTGGTTTTACCGGCACCAGCCTGACCGGCAAACGCAATATTACGGATGTTCCCTACAGACATAGGCAGATCTCCTGTTGGATTTTTTCTTGTCTCGGGTGACACAACAATGTCACCCGGAGCGAATGGCCTCAGTTTAAACTGATTTCCGGTAATAACCCGGCATTTTTATCTCACAATTTTGCAGATCATACACCGTACTTCTGCTTGGCCTTAATCCGATACGCATGCAAAAGAGGCTCTGTGTAACCACTGGGTTGTTCTACCCCTTTTACGACCAGGTCGACGGCTGCCTGGAAAGCGACACTATCGTCAAAGTTGGTTGCCATGGGGCGATAAGCCGGGTCACCGGCATTCTGCCGATCAACGATGGCCGCCATACGCTTCATTGTTTCTATCACCTGAGCTTCATTGGTCACTCCGTGATACAACCAGTTACACATGTGCTGACTTGAAATTCGCAGGGTAGCACGATCTTCCATCAAGCCTATATCGTTAATATCAGGCACCTTGGAACAACCGACACCCTCTTCAATCCATCGAACCACATAACCCAGAATACCCTGCGCATTGTTGTCTAATTCTTTTTGAATTTCGTCTGCAGTCAATGATTCCGGATTCGCCATAACAGGGAAAGACAAAATATCATCCAAAGAGGCACGTTGCCGCTTTTTCAACTCGTTTTGAACGTCAAACACATTCACTTTGTGATAATGCAATGCATGCAAAGTCGCCGCTGTTGGCGATGGAACCCAGGCCGTATTGGCACCCGCCTTGGGATGACCAATTTTTTGTTCCATCATCATGCCCATTTCATCCGGAATAGGCCACATGCCTTTACCAATTTGTGAACGACCTTGCAGACCACACTCCAGACCGATATCGACGTTCCAGTCCTCGTAGGCCAATATCCACTTTTGTTGCTTCATCTGGGTTTTTGGAATCATCACACCGGCCTGCATCGATGTGTGAATTTCATCACCGGTTCTATCCAGGAAACCGGTATTGATAAATACAACCCGGTCTTTTGCAGCTCGAATACATTCTTTCAGGTTCACTGTCGTACGGCGTTCTTCATCCATGATACCCATCTTTATAGTGAAACGCGGCAAACCAAGCGCATCTTCGACCCGGCCAAACAGTTCATTGGCAAAAGCGACTTCTTCCGGGCCATGCATTTTTGGTTTGACGATATTGACACTACTGGCGGAAGAGTTCCTGACCCTGCCGTTACCCTTCAAGTCATGCATCGCTATCAAGGTAGTGATCATAGCATCCATGATGCCTTCGGGAATTTCGTTGCCGTCCTTATCGAGAATGGCATTTATCGTCATCAGATGCCCGACATTACGTACAAACAGCATGGCGCGGCCTTTCAACGCGAAGCTTGAGCCATCAGGGGCAGTGTACTCACGATCCGGGTTCATACTACGGATAAAGGTGGAGCCACCTTTGCTGACCTGCTCTTCCAGGTCGCCTTTCATCAACCCCAACCAGTTGCTGTAGACCACCACTTTATCATCGGCATCGACAGCTGCGATAGAGTCTTCACAGTCCATGATGGTAGTCAATGCCGCTTCCATCAATACATCTACCACGTTTGCCGGATCATCTTTGCCAATATCGGAGTTGGCATCGAACTGGATTTCAAAATGTAACCCATTATTCTGCAACAACACACTTGTCGGCTCAGCCGCATCACCGGTGTAGCCGCTGAACTTGGTTTTATCTGCCAAGCCAGTGACAGTGCCATCTTTCAATGTTATAACAAGATCGCCATTCTCTACCTTATAGCCAGTAGTGTCTTTATGACTGCCAGCGGCAAGCGGTGCGGCTTCATCCAGGAAATTTCGTGCAAACTCGATCACTTTGTTACCACGAACAGGGTTGTACCCCGGGCCCTTGGTGGCGCCATCTTCTTCAGAAATTGCATTGGTACCATATAGTGCATCGTACAAGGAGCCCCAGCGTGCGTTCGCTGCGTTAAGTGCAAAACGCGCGTTCATCACAGGTACAACCAATTGTGGCCCTGCCATGTTCGCAATTTCAGGCTCCACATTCTTTGTCGACGCTTCAAAAGCCTCACCCTCTGGCAACAAATAGCCAATTTTCTGAAGAAAAGCTTTATACTCGGCCGCATTGTGTACCTGGCCTTTTCTCTCGATATGATAGGCATCGATTTGCGCCTGAAGATCATCTCGTTTGGCAAGCAGTGCTTTATTTTTTGGTGTCAGGTCATGCACAATTGCATCAAACTCTAACCAGAATTTATCGGCTGCTACGCCAGTTCCCGGAATCGCTCTTTCGTTGACAAAATCATAAAGTGCTTTGGCAACCTGCAGGCTACCTACTTGAACTCTTTGTGTCATTTTTGCTCGCCCCTTTTGCTTGCCCGAATACAATTATTTCTATGTTCTATCGAGAAAAAAGCAGATACTTTTTCCCCAAACTGCAGGATCTACCCTCCAGGCACAACCTGTCATTACGAGGCCCGCATTTTACGCCAAAATGCTTATTCTTGGAAGTGATCGGGCATTATTAACAAAAACAACTATCAACAGCAGAAGAAATAGCAAAAGTGGCTGTGCATCAACCGCTGGCATATCAAGTTCATTTATTGTTTGTCAGACTCTTTCAATTACGGTTAAATAGACCTCTAACGCCGACAACGGAAATGGCCACCAGACCCGCTCATTTTCTAGTTAGCCAACTGTCACCTGCGTTTTCTTTTGATGCACAACTATTGGGAACCGAATAACGATGAAACTAAATGGTGGGGAAGTTGTCGCCAGAACACTGGTTGATCTGCATGTTACGCACCTGTTCGCTTTATGCGGGGGGCATATCTCACCTATTCTCACTGGTTGCAATCATCAAGGAATAAGGGTGATCGATGTGCGCCATGAAGCCAATGCGGTGTTCGCCGCCGATGCCACCGCTCGTGTCACCGGCATTCCCGGGGTGGCTGCGGTAACCGCTGGACCCGGCGTAGCCAACACCATTACCGCGATCAAAAATGCTCAACTTGCCCAATCGCCACTGGTGCTGCTTGGTGGAGCGAGTGCCACCGTACTGCGCGGACGCGGCTCGCTGCAGGATATCGACCAAATCAAGTTGATTGGCCCTCATGTAAAATATGCAACCAGCGTGACGAGAGTCAGAGAGATCGAAATTCAGATTAAAAAAGCGTTCAAAATAGCCAGGGAAGGCGTACCGGGACCGGTCTTCGTGGAGTTACCGATTGACTTGCTGTACCCCAAGGCCACGGTAAAGGAATGGTATGGTATAAAAGGCAATGACCAGGCAGCCGGTTCACTGGGTAAAAAAGCGATCCAGATGTATCTGAATTTTCATACCCAGCAAATGTTCAAGGAGCCGGGGCTGCCTCAATTTGCCAGCCATATCGCCACCGGCCTTACCGACACCGTTACGGATCTGGCGCTGGCTGGCAAAGAAAGCCTGCAAAATCAACACTATGCACAAATAGCGGCAGAATGGCTCACTTCATCGCAACGTCCGGTCATGGTGCTGGGAAGCCAATCGACACTCGACCATTCGCGTCTCGATTCATTGATTCACGCTATCGAACATCTAAGTATTCCTGTCTACCTATCAGGAATGGCAAGGGGATTACTTGGCAAGGATCATCCATTACAGTTAAGGCATAAACGAAAAAATGCGTTAAAACAGGCAGATCTGGTTATTTTGGTCGGTGTTCCCTGTGATTTTCGGCTCGATTACGGCAACCATATTTCTTACAATGCCAAGCTTGTCGCAGCCAACCTCAGCCGGGAAGACCTTCACAAAAACCGTAACCCCAACCTTGCCGTCAACGGCAATCCGGCGCAGTTTATCGAATACCTTGCCAAAGCACTGCCTGCGGGCAGCAATAAACTCCCGCATAACAAATGGCTGAAACAGCTTCAGGCCATCGATGCCCAACGAAACCTCGAGATCAACGAGCAAGCAAAAGCGGAAAGTGACCTTATCAACCCCTTGGATTTGTTGAACCAGCTTAATCAATTGCTTCCCGACGACTCGATTATCGTTGCCGACGGCGGCGACTTTGTCGGTACTGCCGCTTACATTTTACAACCCAGAGCGGCACTGACATGGCTGGACCCAGGTGTATTTGGGACTCTGGGTGTCGGCGGTGGATTCGCTCTTGGAGCGGCACTGCATAATCCGGACTCGGAAGTCTGGCTAATATACGGAGATGGCTCCTCCGCTTTCAGCATTGCCGAGTTTGACACTTTCGCGCGTCATGGAATCGGGGTAATCGCACTTATTGGGAATGACGCCCGCTGGAACCAGATTGCGCGGGATCAAGTCGAAATATTGAAAGACGATATCGGCACAGTCTTACGACATACAGATTACCATACTGTCGCTGAAGGTTTTGGGGGTGTCGGGCTATTACTGAACGACCCCAACAAAATCGAAGCGACACTGAAGCAAGCACAACAACTGACCAAACAAGGTAAACCGGTGCTTGTTAACGCTATCCTGGCCACGTCCGATTTCCGGAAGGGATCGATTTCAGTATAACCAACCCGATGGCACGCAGCCCTGCAAACGCCAATTAAACCAAGCGGAATATTGCCAACGCTAGTTCAGCGCAATTCCGCCAGATACTGCAATACTGCTTCGGCATTACCACGAAAAACAATTTGTTGCTGACGTCGCCGCAAACTCCACTGGTATTGCGGATCGTAATACTCCACCAGCAGCTGTTCTATCCATTGACGATGCACACTGGCATCACCTCGCTTATGTGCCTGAATTGCCTGTTCCAATAATTCACTGACAGCCTGATAGCGAACCTTGCCAAGGCGCTTACGGATATTTTGCATCGACTGGCGTAGCTCATCGGCAAAACGATCAAACGCTAATCCGGCTTCACTGCAACACCTCTGCCATTCGACCAGCTTATCGACAATATAATTTCGGAAAGAGTGATCAACGCGTTGCTCCAGGCTGGCTTCTAACACTACTATAGCGGCGCGCTGCATACTGTTGCGCAAACTGATAGGCAACGCACATCGGCCGATTAAGCGTCCTTCGTCTTCGAGAACAATCGGCGCACGGGTTGCGTCGTGTCGCTGTCGTAACAACTGTATTGCCAACGCATTCTCAAAATCAATCTGACTTGGCTGGCCGGAAACCCGCTTGCCAAAAGCGCTGCCTCTGTGATTGGCCAGCGCTTCCAAATCGACACTGTTATCAATCTGCTGTAATAAATCGGTTTTTGCCGCGCCTGTCTGGCCAGCCAACAAAATAAAACGCTTGGGCTGATTCGGGTCGTCAACCTGGTTACATAACTGATCCAGGCTATCGATTAAAAAACGGCGCATGGCTTTGTAACCACCTTTCACCAGGGGGTATTCACAATCCGCTTCAGCCATCCATTGTTGTACCGTCTGGGAACGCAATCCACCACGGAAACAATAAAGATAACCTTTTGGATTTTTCCGGGCGAACTCGAGCCACAACTCTAACCGTTGCTGTTTGGTTTTTCCAGACACCAGTTGATGCCCTAACGCAATCGCGCTCTGCTGACCCTGGTTTTTATAACATATCCCCACCCGCTCACGTTCACTATCCGTCATCAATGGCAAATTAACCGCACCGGGGAAGGCTCCCCGATTAAACTCGATCGGCGCACGGGTATCGATCATCGGTGTATCGGTTAAAAACAGTGCCTGATAGTTATCGGTATCCGGACGTGCACTCACCCAACGCTGTTCGCAGTCAGCCACGTTATTTTACCTCGACCAGAACGGTATCGGAGGCATTGGCCACCACCAGTTTTCCAATTGGCTCGGCATACAACTTCTCACTGTTCAGCAAGGCTTCCAGCTCGGCCTGACCCCGAGGCTCAACTGCAATCAACAAACCGCCACTGGTTTGCGGGTCACACAATAGATGACGCCGATGCTCAGATAATTGCCCCAACTTATGGCCATAGGATTCGAAATTCCGTAACGTGCCACCGGGAATACACCCTTCGTGCAGATAATCTTTTACCGGAGCCAACAATGGAATCGCAGCAAAATCGATCTCAGCTTTTAAATGACTGCCTTCACATAACTCCAACAAGTGCCCCATCAGCGCGAACCCCGTCACGTCCGTCATGGCTTTTACCGCACTGATATCAGCAACCCGAGCACCAATTTTGTTCAAACGACACATCAACTCAATAGCCAAATTCTGGTGCTCCGGTAATAGTTTTTTCTGTTTTTGCGCAGTAGTGAGAATACCGACACCAAGTGGTTTGGTCAGGTACAACTGACAACCGGCCGTCGCGGTATTGTTTTGTTTCAGTTTCTCTTTCGCTACCAATCCGGTTACCGCCAAACCAAATATCGGCTCGGGTGAATCAATACTATGACCACCGGCCAATACAATACCGGCATCTTTACAGACCTGACGCCCCCCTTCCACCACTTGTTGGGCTACTTCAGCCGCTAATTGATCGATCGGCCAACCCAGAATCGCAATCGCCATTATCGGTATGCCACCCATAGCATAAATATCACTAAGCGCATTGGTGGCGGCGATACGACCAAAATCAAAAGGATCATCAGCAATCGGCATAAAAAAGTCCGTCGTACTCAACACCACCTGACCATTCCCGATATCATAAGCCGCCGCGTCGTCTCTACTACTATTGCCGACTAATAACGCTGAATTCATCGGAACGGCCAGCTGGGTGGCCAGAATGGTATCGAGCACTTTCGGAGATATTTTACAACCGCAGCCGGCGCCGTGGCTGTATTCGGTCAGTTTAATTGAACAAGACATAGAAGATAGCAAACCTGAATAAATACTGAGTTGAAAACCATGATAATACGGGATCAAAGTGCGACAATTCCCACTAAAAAACAGAAATCGGCAATAACAAGTGATCCAGAGCAATTTAAAATAAAGTTTTCGTAAATATTTTTATAAAATTCAATCGAGTATTCCCATAATATAAGGGTAGCCGTGAACGTAAGACAGCGGCAGAAGTTTGGCCACTGGTGTTTTCACGGAGTCCCGATGAATCGCGTTTCTTAGGATATCGCAACCGTTTGTCTGATCAAAAAGCAGATGGCGTCAACTATCCTGCCAGATAGGGGAATCCCAGGCCATATTTTTCGATTAATTGATTGAAGATTTCCCGATTCCAAATCGAAAAAGCGGTTGTTTTTAGATTAATTGGACTATAGAATACCAGCTGTTATCAGCAATGATTAACACTTCGCTTACTATTTAGATTACCGTATTCTTAGCGGTCAATCGGACGTAAGCCAATTATTTTCTATAATCGGAAAGCCGCAGGTTTTCATATGCTTAGAAAAACTCCGTTTATTCTGTTTATTTGTACCCTCACCGCTCTGCTTTCAGGATGTGACCTGGCGTTATTTGACCCCAAAGGCCCGGTCGGAGATCAGAATAGTCAGTTACTGGTTCTATCGATAGCGTTGTTATCGATCATCATCGTGCCGGTTTTATTTATGTCAATCTACTTCCCTTACAAATACAGGGCGAGTAACAAGAATGCCGAATACAAACCCGACTGGGAGCATTCAACCAAGATTGAATTGGTAGTGTGGCTGGTACCTTGCGCTATCATTTTGGTACTGGCGATAGTGACCTACATTACGTCCCACAGTCTTGATCCTCGTAAGCCCTTAGGTAAAGACGAGAATACGTTGACCATTCAGGTCGTCGCGCTGGACTGGAAGTGGCTGTTCATCTACCCCGAAGAGCAAATTGCCAGTGTCAATGAACTGGCTATGCCAGTCAATAAGCCGGTAGAGTTTCTGATCACTTCTGATTCAGTCATGAATTCCTTTTTTATCCCGCGCCTGGGTAGTCAGATTTACGCTATGGCAGGCATGGAAAACCGCCTGCATCTGATGGCCAGCGAAGCGGGTGTGTACCGTGGCATGTCGTCGAACTACAGTGGTTTTGGTTTCTCCGGCATGAAATTCAAGACCCACGCATTGTCTGATGAAGATTATCACCAATGGTTGGCCACCGTTCGTGCCTCCGGGCAAGTACTGGATGCCGATCGTTACAAAGCACTCGCCATGAAAACCAAAGATCACCCTGTTGAATATTTTGCAGACGTAGATCCACTTCGCTTCAAAAAAATTATTGAAAAATACACTGGGGAACAAAATGGTCAATAAAGCCACGATTATTACTGATCCCGACCCAATTACAGGCAAGCTGACTTGGGATTCGATACCCATCCATGATCCGGTCATTCTGCCGGTGATGGCTTCTGTTGTGATAGGTGGCCTGTTTCTGCTAATTCTGATCACCAAAATGGGCAAATGGAAATACCTCTGGCAAGAATGGTTTACCTCGGTAGATCACAAAAAAATCGGCATTATGTATATAATCGCCTCACTGGTGATGATGGTGCGCGGGTTTGCCGATGCCTTGATGATGCGCTCTCACCAGGCACTGGCAACCGCCGAAAGTGTCGGGGTTGCCGGCTATCTTCCCCCAGAACACTACGATCAGATTTTTACCGCTCATGGCGTCATCATGATTTTCTTCGTCGCGATGCCGCTGGTGGTGGGCCTGATGAACATTGTGGTGCCATTACAGATCGGCGCGAGGGATGTAGCCTTTCCATTCCTTAACTCATTAAGCTTCTGGTTGTACGCAGTTGGCGCGATACTTGTCAATATCTCACTGTTTCTCGGAGAATTTGCCGCTACCGGCTGGCTGGCCTACCCACCCTTGTCAGGCATTGAATACAGCCCATGGGTTGGGGTCGACTACTGGCTATGGGCATTACAGATTTCCGGAATTGGCACCTTGCTGACAGGGGTGAATTTCTTCGTCACCATTCTGCGCATGCGCGCGCCCGGCATGAAATTAATGCAAATGCCTGTGTTTACCTGGACATCCCTGTGCGCCAACGTGCTAATTATCGCTACCTTCCCTATCCTCACCGTTACCATTTCACTGTTGACGCTGGATCGTTACCTGGGCACTCACTTCTTTACCAATGATCTGGGTGGCAACCAGATGATGTATGTCAACCTGGTCTGGGCCTGGGGGCACCCTGAAGTATATATTCTGGTACTGCCGGCATTCGGAATTTTCTCTGAAGTTACCGCCACGTTTTCGCGCAAACGCTTGTTCGGCTATACCTCGCTGGTCTGGGCGACGGCCGTGATTATGCTGCTGTCCATGATCGTTTGGCTGCACCACTTTTTTACCATGGGGGCCGGTGCCAGTGTCAATGCGTTCTTCGGTATCGCTACGATGATTATCTCCGTGCCAACCGGGGTAAAAATGTTCAACTGGCTATTTACGATGTACAAAGGTCGTGTCGAATTTACCAGCCCCATGTGGTGGACCTGCGCCTTCCTTTTTACATTCACCATCGGTGGTATGACTGGGGTCATGCTGGCAGTACCGGCAGCTGATTTTGTCCTGCATAACAGCCTGTTTCTGATCGCCCACTTCCATAACGTCATTATCGGCGGTGCCGTATTCGGTTATTTTGCCGGTTTTTCCTACTGGTTCCCGAAGGCTACCGGCTTCAAGCTGAACGAAAGGCTTGGCAAGCAAGCCTGCGCATTGTGGACGATCGGCTTCTTCGTAGCATTTATGCCGATTTATGTTCTCGGCTTCAATGGCATGACCCGTCGCATCAGTTACTACGACAATCCGGAGTGGGCGCCTTATCTTTGGGTTGCCGCCATCGGCGCGCTTATTGTGCTGGCTGGCATTCTCACCCAATTCTACCAGCTTTACGTTAGCATCCGCGATCGTGAACAGAATCGCGACGAGACAGGCGACCCTTGGAACGCTCGAACTCTGGAGTGGTCTACCTCTTCACCACCTGCGTTTTACAATTTTGCGACGCTGCCAACCATCCACGATCGTGATGAGCATTTCTATAAGAAGGAACACGGTTTGGCCTACCAAAAACCAGAGAAGTACAAGAAGATTCATATGCCCCAAAATACCTGGGCGGGTGTCGTGATAAGCGGCTTCTCACTGGTGATGGGCTTCGCATTTATCTGGCATATCTGGTGGATGGCCATTTTAGGGTTGGTCTGCATGGTAGGCTCCTGGATCGTCTATTCGTTTGATCGCAATAAGGATTACTACGTAGAAGTCGATCAAATCGAGGAAATCGAATCGAAACATCTTGCTGCAGCCCAGCGGCAACTAACTGCTTAAGCAATCAAGAATGCGTAACACTTAACCATTAACAATGAGTGACAACGGTATGTCTCACGAAGCGACACACGATCTATACGATCACGACGACCACGATCATCACGATACGGGTGGTGACACTGTTTTTGGCTTCTGGATCTACGTAATGAGCGACTGCATATTGTTCGCATCTATATTTGCGACCTTTGCAGTATTGAACCAAAGTTTTGCCGGTGGCCTGACACCTAAAGACCTGTTCGATTTGAATTTTGTCGCCGTCGAAACGGCGCTACTGCTGTTCAGTAGCTTCACCTTCGGCATGGCAATGCTTTACGCCAACCAACAAAACATGAACCAGATGATGATCTGGTTGATCGCAACACTGGCACTGGGCATCGGCTTTCTGGCGATGGAAATCTACGAGTTCTATCATTTCAGCCACGCAGGTGCCACGCCACAAAGCAGTGGCTACTGGTCCGCATTTTACGGCCTGGTCGGAACCCACGGGTTACACGTATTCTCGGGCTGCATCTGGATGCTAGTACTTTTCGGTCATTTCAGACGCGACGGTTTTTCTGAAGATAACATGGTACGGCTTTCCTGCCTGAGTCTGTTTTGGCACTTCCTCGACATTATCTGGGTCTGTGTATTCAGCGTCGTTTTCTTACTGGGGGTTATGTAATGAGTCACGATAATCAGGGGCAGCACTCGCACGGTGGTGCAGCACACGGTAGTGTCCGAGAATATGTTATAGGCTTGATACTGTCTATTGTACTGACCGTCATTCCTTTTGCTATGGTGATGACCGGCGCGTTATCGACCGCGCCGACATTGGCTGTCATTCTTGTGTGTGCCATCGCCCAGATTTTTGTCCAGCTTATTTGCTTCCTGCATATGAGCGGTTCTTCCGAAGAGTTGTGGAATAACACTAGCGCTGTTTTTGCGGTCACAACGGTTGCCATTCTGGTTGTGGGTTCTATCTGGATTATGCAGCACCTTAATCACAATATGTTGATGGGCCACTAATCATGATTAAACGTTATTTATCCGTCACCAAACCTGGCATTGTCATCGGCAACTTGGTGGCTGCCATCGCAGGTTATATGCTGGCAGCCAAAGGCGATATCGAAGCAGCACCGTTTCTCGCGATGACCATCGGTATCGGCTGTGTTATCGCCTCGGGCTGCGTATTCAATAACGTGGTCGACCGCGACATCGATGGCCTGATGCGACGCACTCGCAACCGAGTCATGGTACGTGGTCTTATCCCGATTCATTACGCACTGATTTACGCAACCGTACTGGGTGTTACCGGCTTTGCCGTTCTAGCCATATTCAACACCGTGCTGGCACTGGTTTTTGCTCTGCTGGGGTTTGTCGTGTATGTTGGCTTCTACACTTTACACTTCAAACGCGAATCTGTATTCGGAACACTGATTGGCAGTATTTCCGGTGCTTGCCCGCCGGTAGTCGGGTACTGTGCCGCGTCCAGCGGTTTTGATGTGGGAGCACTGGTATTACTGGTAACCTTCTGTTTGTGGCAAATACCTCATTCTTACGCAATAGCGATTTACCGCTTTACCGACTACAAGGCAGCAAAAATTCCGGTACTGCCTATCGTTGGGGGTGTCGCTACCGCACGTAAACAAATGATCGCCTACATTGCAGCTTACACCATGGTCGCTCTGGCCTTGTTCGCTTTTAACTATGTAGGTTATGCGTACGCCATACTTACCACTTTGATCGGTTTACTATGGCTAGGCATTACCGTCTTTGGTTATCGTCGATACGATTCACACATTTGGGCACGTCAAGTATTTATTGTATCCATTATTGCCATTGTATCGCTCAGTGCCGTGATATCGACAGATTACACCTCTGCCGTACAACCTGTTGCAAACCTTGTTGCCATGATGACATAAAACCATGGGTAAACTAAATCCTTCCCGAGCCCTTATTTTTGTTGGTCTGTTTTTTGTCTTGGGCCTGGTTGTCACTTATTTTGCTACAACGACACGTGATTACTCACGCCCGGTAAAACAGTTTTCCGAGCTGGGGGGTGATTTTACGCTGCAAAGTTATCAAGGTGAGGTTTCCCTATCCAGCTACCAGGGAAATGTGGTTGTTATGTACTTTGGTTACACTTCCTGTGCAGAAGTGTGTCCAGAGTCGCTCAGTGTGATGAAACGCGCAATGGATCGTCTGGAAGAAGAAGGGATAAAAAACGTCCAGGGCGTTATGATTTCAGTCGATCCGTCTCGTGACAACGTTGAAGCTCTGCGCAAATTCACACGCCATTTCAACGAACGTATTATTGGTTTAACCGGAACCCGACAACAGATCAAGGCCGTGGGTGAGCTCTACGGTGTTTATTATGATGATGCGAAGATCAGGGATATAAAATATTCGGTCGAACACGCTTCCCGTTTTTATATCATAGACACACAAGGCAACCTGGTCACTGCCATGAGTCATACCACCACACCCAATGAACTGGCCGCCCAAATTCGGGAATTGATTTAGTGCCTGCCGTCCCGCTGTTAATGGTTATTCTGTCAATGATTTTACTGGCAAGCAGTACAACCCAGGCAGCAACCTCGATGAACCGTGTTCTGGCAGATTACGCTAAAGATACCTGCCACGATACACTGATAGCGGCAGCCGATGCTACCATCAAAAACAATCCTCATCGTTTACTTGCTATGCACGCCGGATCTGGGCCAAACCAGACACTGTCTTTTATTGCCGGGATCATCGAATACAAAGACCGCCAAAGTCATGCACTTTATGCATTACACCGTGGTGAGTATGGTTGTTCCGTGGCGTTCAAAGAAAGCTTTACGTTTAAATCACCCTGCATAAGAATCCGCGAAGAAGTGTTCAGTCACTGGCAGCTAGAGGGCAAGCTCAATGAAGAGACACTTGTACTAAAAAACACCCGCAACCCAAATCGAACAGCCTTTCTTACCGATGCCGCTGACGGCTCTTACTGTCTGGTAACCCGTCACCATCACTTTTCTCGATAGGCAACGATAGAAACGGTGGCAAGCAATGGTTTTATGTGAATACGTTAACGATGTCGGAGCACTACACCGGTTTCGATATGATGCGTATACGGGAACTGATCAAATAGGGCTAAATGTTCGATGCAGTGAGTTTGATTCAATGTTTCCAAGTTACTCGCCAGTGTCTCCGGGTTGCACGAGATATAGATAATACGCTCATACTGCTGTATTTGCCTAACCGAATCCTGGTCAAGCCCGGCGCGAGGAGGATCGACCAGAACCGTTTTAATGTCATAGTCGGCAAGCTCGATACCTGCCAGTCGCCGGAATTGGCGAACTCCCTTTATTGCCTGCACCAATTCCTCACTCGAAAGGCGAATCACGGTAACATTAGCGGCCGCGTTTTGCTCGACATTCACCTGTGCCAAGGCGACCGATGTTTTAGAAATTTCAGTGGCCAGAACGCGATGATATAAATCTGACAGGGCAATCGAAAAATTACCGTAGCCGCAATACAACTCTAACAAATCACCATTCAACTCTCTGTACTGAACCGGATTCAATGCACCGGCATCAACCGTACTCACGCGCCGGGTCCAAGACAACATTTTCTGATTGATATAACCATTCGGCTGAGTGAACCCCCCTTCAGTTTGGCGATACTTCAGTGACTTACCTTCCACCACAAGTGTTTCATTGACATAATCACGTTGTAATACGCGTTTTTGTTTACGAGAACGGCCGATAATTGGAAAACCGAGCGTATCCTGCAAATGCTCGGCCTGCTTCTGCCAGTTATTATCCAATGGTTTATGATAAATCAGTGTCACCAAAGCATCGTTGCTCAAGGTGGTCAAAAACTCCACCTGAAACAATTTGCACCTGAGTATCGGCTGCTTGTGCAATTCTAGCAACAGCCTGGCCATCAGCGTATTGATAAGCTGCGAGCCAATCGGAAACTCGGTGATTTCAATCGGTCGACGCTTGTCCTCGGGCGAAAACATGGCGTAAAAACAACGGTCACCGGAGTGCCAGATACGGAATTCAGCGCGCAGACGAAAATGCAAAGCCGGGCTGGCAAACACCTCCAACTCCGGCAGTTCAAAGGATGACAACCTGTCTAAGAGAAAACCACGCTTTTGCGCCAATAGCGCGGAGTATCGCTCAACTGCTATTTCGTGCATAAGTATCGCCTGTTGCCTCTTTTTCTATCAAAAATTCGGCAAGTCAAACTGGCCCAATTTTCGAAAAAGCAAGTATACGACCAGGGCGTCGGCATGTCACCGACGAACCGCCTCTGCTTTCAATTCAGTATTGCCCAGAACATCCCGACCCGTTTACCCGCGACCAAATTAACCTATCGTTCGATTAAAACCGATCAGTTTTGGTAACAATCCATTTTCGTTCCAGATACTGATTTGCGTTCGGCTGGCATAGTCGACCTGCAATCGCTGAAAGGGAATAGCGGCCAACTCATGTTGATTGGTAAAATCAAGACCTAAGCACCAAGCCACAGCACACCGAATCACGCCACCGTGAGTCACTATTAACAGCTTTTGTTCAGGGTGTTTTTCGACGATCTGATAAATGCCACGAATCACCCGAGAATGAAAATCAACGAGTTTTTCTGCATTGGGAGGCATTTTTTTTATTGGGTTAGCCAGGAATGAAGCATACTCCTTCGGATATTGCCGAGCAATCTGTTGATAGTCCAATCCATCCCAGTCACCAAAATGGTATTCTGACCAACAAGTATCGGTCTCGCAAAGGAGTTTGTTGGCCAATGCAAACTCGCGGGCATATCGACAGGCTCTTTGCAATGGACTGGAAATGACTTTAGTGATGTTTTTGAGCGAACCAGTGGCCAGACGCAATTGCGACAGTCCTTCTTCTGACAGAACTGCATCGGTATGGCCTAACAAACAATCCGGTTGCACCGTTTTACCATGCCTTAAAAAAACAAGCTGAGTCAGCATGCTTGCCTGCCACTGTCTTTGACGGTCTCTTTTGACAGGTTCCGGGAATATCCTTTTAGCGTGATCGGTAAACCCGCCACCACTAAAACCACTTCCTCGGCAACAGCGGCGATGGCCTGATTGAGCCAACCGGCCTGATCGACAAACTGACGACTGAGTTCCCCCATAGGCACAATGCCACTACCAACTTCATTGCTCACTAAGATAATCGGACAAGTCGTTTTTTTTAGTTGCTCGATAAAACTGTTTTTTTCGGCAGACCAGCTATCAAAATCAGCCGAATCAGACTCGGAAAGACAAAGCCAATTGGACAACCACAGAGTTAAACAATCGATCAATATAACAGACCCGGAAGCGGTTTGGTTCGTCTCGCTGTTAACGACTATCCGCTCCAATTCACGACTTAAAAAGAACTTTTCTTCAATCAGGCCCCAATGTTCGGGCCGTTCAGATTGATGCAGGGCAATTCGCGCCCGCATTTCAGGGTCTTCGGCGCTGGCAGTAGCCATATAGACCACCTTGTCTGACAGTCTTTTAGCCAGCGACTCAGCATACGAACTTTTTCCAGAACGAGCACCACCCAGTACAAGATAAATCATATTGCCACCCCAAAGGAAGATGAAACAATAACGAGATACACCACCACCTCCGAAATCTGTTGGGCAGCCCCCAGGGTATCACCTGTGAATCCGCCGATCTGCTTAAAGTAAAGTGTTCTCAGAATACAATAGACGGTCAAAAGAACGATCAATAACAGCCAGCTAATGTCAATAACCAGAAACAAACTGAAAGCGGCAATCAAAAAATTAAAACCCAGTTCCCCGACAGTCAACAACTCTGCCAAAGGCTTCACTTTGGCGGTTTCTGGATCACCGACATAAGGCATAGTAACGATCAGTGACGTGGCCAAAGCGCGGCTTAAAACATGAGCGACCAATAAACTGGTGATTACCGCTTCAATCTGAATCAATGCCATATATTTCAACATCAGCACCATCCAGATTGCCACCGCACCATAAGTCCCCAAACGGGAATCTTTCATAATGGTCAGCTTTTGCTGTTTTTGCCAGCCACCGGCAAAACCATCACAGGTATCTGCCAATCCGTCTTCATGAAAACAGCCAGTTAACACGACACTTACCAACATAGAACCCAAGATTGCGATATCGATCGGCAAAAATTGACTCAGTAACCAGTAAGCCAACGCACAAACGCTACCCACCAGCCAACCAACCGATGAGAAATAGCGACCGGCCCGGTTCAACTTTTGTCGGCTAAACTCTAACGTATTCGGTACTGGGAGACGGGTAAAAAACCCAACTGCAATCAGCAACAACTCCAACTGCTGTTTCAATTCATTCAAGGTTTTTTTTAACGGAAAATGGTCGGAACCGGATAACTTCATATTAAACGACAGTGACTCCTGCGGATTCAAAACTGGCCATTTCATTATAAAAACCGGCAGCAGCCCGCAGCAACGGGACAGCAAGCGCCGCGCCGGTGCCCTCACCAAGTCGCAGACCTAACTGCAACAAAGGCTCGACCTCCAGCTCTTGCAGCATCAATTGATGGCCGTGCTCCCCGGATTCATGGCAAAACACCATATAGTCTTTACAGTGTTTGTTTATCCTGATTGCCAACATCGCTGCAGCGGTAGCAATATAGCCATCCACCAATATCACCTTCTGGTGCAGAGCGGTAGCTAACATAGCTCCCACCATTTGCACGATTTCAAAACCAGCAAACGATGCCATGACTTCTAACGGTTTGCTGGCTAACTCTTTCACTCGTCTCCGGTGAAAAGCCAGGGCTTTATTGACTAAATTAACTTTTTTATCGAACTGATTGTCATCAATACCGGTTCCCCGGCCAACACAGGTTTCTGCCGCCAGGCCCATTAAACAACACTGAATTGCCGACGCAGAAGAGGTATTGCCTATGCCCATTTCACCAAAACCCAGCAGGTTGCTGCCTAATTTTATGTTTCGCTCAGCGGCAACCTGCCCCAACGATAAACCACGTTCGACTTGCTCCATAGACATGCAACAGTCTTCTGCCATGTTGTTGGTGCCCGAACCCAGCGACTGACACTGAATATGCTCATGCTCAACAGGACAGAGCATTCCAGCATCGATCACTTCGAGCTGAATATCATTGGCGCGACAGAAACAGTTAATGGCAGCACCACCCTGTAAAAAATTCATTACCATTTGCTGGGTCACTTCCGGAGGAGCAATACTGATACCTTCTCGAGCAATACCATGGTCACCAGCAAAAACCAGCATCGCGGGCCGATCAATCACAATCGGATCAAAAAGCGATGACTCAGCTATGCCACCTCCTCTTTCTTTCTGGCTAGCTTGACCCGAAATCAAAGCCAGCCGGAGCGCTAATGCTTCGAGCCGCCCCAGTGCACCGACCGGCTTGGTTTTATTGTCAATGATGGCTTGCAGTTTTTGACTGTTGGTCAGATCGAGTGGTTTTATATCAAACATTACATTTCCTGGAAGGCCATCAGATTACCCGGAAGGCTCTGAATTATCGCAAACACTCTTTCCAACGGATCACTTGGAAGAGCGCAAAAGTCTGAAACTACCACATTTGGAATGTAATCACCACCTGCCCCCCCTCGAAACAGGGCAATCGGGCTTAATACCGCTTGAATTTAGAAACGAATTGAGGTAATCAGTTTATCTTTATGATTTATAATAAAGGATTGATTTCATCGAATG
>PDWJ01002225.1_pt1 | contig 39027 bp, 40 predicted proteins | sample 1430881 | NCBI WGS metagenome assembly PDWJ01 (sample SAMN01162460, study PRJNA174530) | Oral metagenome, whole genome shotgun sequencing project. | biome: Marine environment; feature: Marine mammal; material: Swab sample of the gingival sulcus; isolation source: swab sample of gingival sulcus...
TCAATGGTGCTAAATGGACCTTTTGGAAACCTACTAGCTAATGGTTAGCATGAACTACTTTAAGTAGTTTCAAATATATCTAAGAAAAGGTCGGTGTGTCAAAACATCGACCTTTTTTGATATCATAACTTATTTATTAAAATATGAGTTCATCAGTACATGACCTAAAGTCGTAATGAAAATTTTGATTTTTTCTTCTTATCTTTGTTCTCATTAATAAAATGAAAAATGAAAAAACCAATTTCCGATTTTATAGAAAAGTATTATTTACACTTCAACGCTGCCTCTTTGGTAGATGCCTCCAAAGGTTATGTTGCCCATTTAAAAGATGGTGGAAAAATGATGATTACCCTCGCAGGAGCAATGTCCACAGCAGAGTTAGGTAAAATTTTAGCCGAAATGATTCGCCAAGACAAAGTGCAAATCATTTCTTGTACAGGAGCTAATTTAGAGGAAGATTTAATGAATTTGGTTGCTCACTCGCATTATAAAAGAGTACCGAATTACAGAGATTTAACGCCTCAGCAAGAATGGGATTTATTAGAAAAAGGACTTAACCGAGTAACCGACACTTGTATTCCCGAAGAAGAAGCTTTCAGGAGATTACAAAAACATATCGTAGAGATTTGGAAAGATGCCGAAGCCAAAGGAGAGCGATATTTCCCTCACGAATATATGTATAAAATGTTGCTTTCAGGAGTGTTGGAGCAATACTATGAAATTCCGAAAGAAGATTCTTGGATGTTGGCGGCCGCAGAGAAAAACTTACCGATTGTCGTTCCAGGGTGGGAAGATTCCACAATGGGAAATATTTTTGCGAGCTACTGTATTAAAAGAGAATTGCAACCTTCTACCGTAAAATCGGGAATTGAATATATGACTTATTTAGCAGATTGGTACACCAAAAATTGCGACGGAAAAGGCGTTGGATTCTTCCAAGTAGGCGGAGGAATTGCTGGAGATTTCCCAATTTGTGTAGTACCAATGTTGTACCAAGATATGGAAATGCACGATATTCCGTTTTGGTCGTATTTTTGTCAGATTTCGGACTCTACGACTTCCTATGGTTCCTACTCTGGAGCCGTACCTAATGAGAAAATCACTTGGGGGAAATTGGATATTGATACGCCGAAATTCATTATTGAAAGTGATGCCACGATTGTCGCTCCATTGGTATTCTCGTATGTTTTGGAAAACTAATTAATCTAATAATAACAGTGTAATAATACCTCTTGTGCATTATTTTTCACACAATATTGAAACTTCCACCAATGGCATAGATGGATTTTTTAGGAAAATGCAGTGAAAAATCCGTAAAATTGATATTGTTCGAGGCGGAGTGATAGCGAAGCAAGTTCTATCAATTTAGGATTTTGAGCAAAATTTTTCAAAAATTCATCTGAAGCCTTGAACTTTTGGTTCTTTTGTTTCAAGGCAAAAGAATGAAAAAGATAAAACTTTGATTTTTAATCAGATATTGTTTTTGAAATAATATTAATAATGTACAACAGATTAATAATATTACTGAATTATTACACTGTTATTATTTAATTCTCACATTAAAAAAAATGACTAAAATTCTACTCCTTTCCGACACGCACTCTTATATCGATGAGCGAATTTTATCCTATGCCGAAAGCGTAGATGAAGTTTGGCATTGTGGCGATTTTGGCAATATGAAAGTGATTGAGAAATTAGAAAAAATCAAGCCTTTGCGTGGTGTTTATGGGAATATTGATGATGCTCAAATTCGTGCTATTTTTCCAGAAGTAGCAAGGTTTACTTGTGAGGAAGTGGAAGTTTTAATGATTCATATTGGTGGTTATCCTAATCAATATTCAGCTCTAACAAAAGCCGAAATCGCTAAAAAGAAACCTCAGTTATTCATTTCTGGACATTCGCATATTTTGAAAGTAATGTATGATAAAGAAAATGAAATCCTTCACCTTAATTCGGGAGCCGCAGGAAAGTACGGTTGGCACAAAGTAAGAACAATGCTCAGATTTAGTATTGATGGAAAGGAAATTAAAGATTTAGAAGTGGTGGAATTAGGAAAAAAATAATTTTGTTAAATTGTTTATTTGTTAAGGCGTTTATATTAGTTTAAAAAATGAAAATAGGAGATTTGGTTTCGGTGATTGATGAGAATCTAAGTGGGAAAGTTACTTCCACCAAAGGAAATATAGTGGTTTTCAAAGATGAATACGGCTTTACGCATCAGTTTGACAAAGCAAAATTGGTGGTGCAAAATCATGAGATATATAAGCATATTACAATCGAAAATAAATTTGAATACACCAAAGTTGCTTCCAAAAAACATCGTAAAAACCATCTCGTTTTAGATTTACATTTCAATAAATTAGTTAAAAACACGGCTGATTATGATAGTTTTGAAAGACTTTTTATGCAGAAAGAAAAGCTATTGGAAACTTTAGAATTTTGTCGAGAAAATAAGGTTAAAAAGTTAGAGATCATTCATGGTTTAGGTGATGGCGTAGTTCAGCGAATGGTTCATCAAACTTTGGAAAGTCAGACCAATATCGACTTCCACGATAGAGCGGTTTTAAAAGAAGAATCAGGTGCGGTAATTGTTTTGTTTTAAATTTATTTACCTATTTTTGCAGGGAATATGAAAACGCTAAAATTACTTTTCAGCAAAGACGGTTTGCAATATCAAGTCTTACACAAAAAAAAGGTGGAAGACGAAAAGGCTTTTTTCTTCAACGATGAAATGCCCAAAGATTTTATCACGCAAAAATTGGACGAAGCACTTCAAAATAAAGTGGATAAAATAGAGGTAATCTCGGCGATGAACCATTTTGCGTTAACGCCAGAAGGCTTCAATCAGCACGAAATGGGGCAAGACTTAATCGCTTATAATGCAGCGATAAACAAAGATAACGAGGAGCTAATGCTTTCGATTAATAAAAAGTTTGGGGTTCAGTTTTATTATGCTTTTCCAAAGGAATTTTATCACAAAATAAAAGCATTGAACTCCCCTACCCTTTTTAATTTTTCGGGGGAAAAATTTTTGAATACCATCAAACCTAAAAAAGAACAAAGTATCCATATTCATTTATATCATCATCAATGTGAGTTTATCGCTTTGGACGGTGAAAACTTAATCTTATACAATAATCTTGATGTAGATTCGGAGGTGGATTTTTTATATTTCATTATGTTTACTCTTAATAAAATTGGTTTCGGAACGAATGATACTCGATTTTATATATATGGAGAAACCACCGAACACGATACTTTTATTTCCGAAATTCAAAAGTTTGTAACACATTTGAAAATCGTTTTTGATAACCTTCACAAGAAAAATTTCATTCTAAATTAGTCTAAAATGTACCGAATTATCTCTGGAAAATGGAAAGGAAAAAGAATTTCTGCTCCCAAAAATTTTGAAGTAAGACCAACGACCGACTTTGCAAAAGAAGCTTTGTTTAGCATTTTGGCAAATCGTTATGATGTGGAATTTTGTAGTGTTTTAGACTTGTTTGCAGGAATTGGTTCCATCTCTTTGGAGTTTGCTTCACGAGGTTGCGAGGATATAACAAGCGTGGAAATGAACCATAAACACACAAACTTTATCCAAAAAACGGCTGGAGATTTGGAGATGATTTTACAGCTCAATATTCAACGAGCAGATGTATATCATTGGTTGAAAAAAAATAAAAATAATAAACAATACGATATTATTTTTTCCGATGCTCCATTTGATACCGACGAAAAAAAATATTCAGAAATCATCGATACTGTACTCAATAACAATTACTTAAAAGAAAATGGCGTTTTAATTGTAGAACACCAAAGTAGATTGAAATTAGCACATCCTCATCTGACGGAAACCAGAAAATACGGAAATGTGTCTTTTTCCTTTTTTGAGTGTAACGATATAGCAGTGTAACAGTGTAGCAATGTAATAATTTCTTAATCTCTTAATTTTTAAAATCAAAGCACTTTCAATTCTAAATCAATCTTTTTACCAAAGAATTTTTTAGCAATTTTCTCAAAGTTTTTGGTAATATCCGATAGATAAAAATGATAAATTGGGTCTGTGTTACTTTGGTTCAAAATTCCATATTGTTCCAATAAAATTTTCAAATGATTAGCCACAATATTAGGCGAATCTACCACTCTTACCCGATTGCCATAAAACTGCTTAATATCCTCCATTAAAAGTGGGTAATGCGTACAACCTAAAATTAAAGTTTCTATATCTCGAAGCCGATGATTACTAAGGTAATGATATACAATGGCATTTGTAATGGGATGATTTTTAAAACCTTCCTCAATGGCAGGAACAAGCAAAGGAGTTGCCAATTCATTGACCTTGATAAACTTATTATGTTTACGAATAGACTTTCGATATAATTTGGAATTAACGGTCGCCTTCGTGGCAATGACACCAATACTATTGTGAATTTCGTAGGCTACTCTTTCGGCAACAGGATTGATGACATCTATCACAGGAACCCTATCGTTCACCAAAGTCAATACTTCTTTTAGGGCATTTGCCGTTGCAGAATTACAAGCAATGACGATGGCTTTGCAATTTTTTTCTAACAAAAATTCGGTAATCCTTTCTGCGTAACCGACAATCGCCTCTTTGGATTTATCTCCATAAGGTAAATGCTTGGTATCACCAAAATAAATAATATTTTCGTTTGGTAGTAACCTTTTAATCTCCTTGGCAACGGTCAACCCTCCAACTCCCGAATCAAATACACCAATCGGCTGAGATGCCCCCAAATGAGAATAATCCTTAATTTTCTTCCTACGACCCATTTTGCAAAAATACTCTTTTTTAGAACAAAAGACAAAAAGACTTTTGTTGCCGTCAGCGATTAGCTTTTGGCATTTAGCATGTTCTCTTTTTTACTTTGTATCTATCACCTCATAACCTTTATAACCTGATAACCTTCCCTATCAAACCATAAACAAATCCGAAGCGATACCATCGGCTAAAAACCAATATTGAGAAGGTATTTTGAGTGCATTTTGTTCAATGACCAATTTACCACTCTCCCTATTCTCACGAATGCTTTTTTGAAAATAATCTAAAATTTCGCTTGAAAACTGTTCATTCAGCTTTGTTAAATCCACTCCCCATTTGGTTCGTAAGCCAATCATTATCATTTCGTTAAACTGGTCTTTTTCGGATAAAATTTCAGTCTCTAAAGGCAGTTTATTTTCCTTTAAAATTTTGATATATTGCGCGTTATTAGCGATATTCCAACTCCTTTTCTTTTTTCCATCATAGGAATGTGCAGAAGGTCCAATGCCCAAATATTCATTATATTTCCAATATGCAGAATTGTGCCTAGAATGAAAGCCTTTTCGAGCAAAATTAGAAATTTCGTAATGTTCAAAATCGTTTTCCTTTAAAAAATTGACCATATACTCAAAGTCTTGGCTTTGATTTTCTTCCTTTGGCAACGGTACTTTTCCTTTCCGTGTCCAATTTTCCAAAGCCGTTTTAGGCTCTACGGTTAAAGCATAAGACGAAATATGCGGAACTTTTAGGGCAATAGCTTTATCTAAATTATCTTGCCAAATTTCAAAATTAGAAGACGGAGAACCGTAGATTAAATCAATACTGATATTATGAAATCCAAAATCCTGAGCCTCAACAATAGAACGATATGCTTCCGATGCATTATGGGCTCTATTCATTAATTTTAAATCTTCATCGTGGAAACTTTGCGTTCCTATCGATAACCGATTGATAGGCGTTTGAGCCAATGCTTTCAGAAAGGAAGTTGATAAATCGTCTGGGTTCGCTTCCAAAGTCATTTCTATATCCTTTTCAAAATCAAAATACCGACGAACTTTATCGATTAATTTTTGAATTTCATTCACACTTAAAATCGAGGGAGAACCACCACCAAAATACAAAGACCGTATTTTTTTAGTACGAAGTTCACGATGCCTTAATTCGATTTCCTTCTCTATTGCCCATAAAACCTCATCTTTCATTTTTAAAGAAGTGGAAAAATGAAAATTGCAATAACTGCACTTTTGCTTACAAAAAGGAATGTGAATGTATATCATAATAGAAGTAAGAGCCAAGATAAAATAATAGCATAACTATTTTTTTACTCTTTTAATTTTTGAATCTTTTAATGTAAAAAACTCTTTTCATAAAAAAACCTCTTTTGTTTCGTTACACAAAAGAGGAATTTTATTTTTATTTCCTTGGATATTAATACCTAAATCCTCTCAAGTTGATAAAGTTATCAAAATTATAACCTAAACTAACCATAAAAGAATTTCCTGCAAAAGTTTGAATATCAGATAGTCCAATATTATAACTTGCTCCAATCATCAATTTATTAATATTCACTTTTACCATTGGAGAAATACTCAATTGTTGATTATCATATCTATTTTGAGCCATTCTAAAACTAGCTCCTGCCGCAATAGCAGTAGTTTCACCAATGATGGTTCCCATTAAGTTAGTATCAATAATTAAACTAGAATTGGTATTTAAAATTGCCATTGCTGAAGGTGTTAATTTAAACCCTTCTCCCATTTTCCAATCATATCCTGCATTTAAGTAGATTTTAATCGGTGCTGGTTCTATATTATTAACGATTGGTTTATCATTTGTCAAAGCAATATCGGTAACAGATGCGCCTCCAAAAAGCCCTTTATATTTAGCCGCTAAACCAAAATTAGCATAGATTAAAAACAAACTTGAAAAATCATCTCCTTCCAACGCTATATCTCCTGGATCTTGGTAATACAACTTTGCACGGTCAAAACTCATATTGTAAGCCGTAACACTGGTACCAAAAGAGAACTGATTTTCTCTTTCTCCAAAATCGCTAATTGGTAAGAAGTAAGACGCTCCAAGCGTAATACCATTAGCAGAGATAGGACCATTTTGATCTCTAAACGCTGCCAAACCTACTCCAAGTCTATCATAGACATTGGCGTGCATACCAATAGATTGTACATTTGGTGATGCATCTAATTTCGCAAATTGTTTTTGATAATTAGCATTTACTTTCACTTCATCGGTTTCCCCATATTTTGCAGGGTTGAATAAAAAACCTCCATCAAGTAAGTGTTGCTGATAATAAGGTAACGTCTCCTGTGCATTATATACATTTGATATAAAGACTAAACATACGATAGTAAATAGTTTTCTCATAGTCAATTTTCGTTTCTATCGAACAAATATATAAAAAAAGTTTTTATAAATTTAATTTTTCAAGTAATTTCTCCATTTTTTTATTGCATTCGCCATGTCTGTGGGCATTTCGCTTTCAAAATACATTTCTTTTTTAGTAGTCGGATGAATAAACCCTAAACTCTGAGCATGAAGTGCCTGACGAGGTAAAGTGTCGAACATATTTTTAATGAATTGCTTGTATTTAGGTAAATTTTGCCCTCTCAATGGAATATTTCCTTCGTACCTTTCATCATTAAATAAAATATGCCCAATATGCTTAAAGTGAGCTCTAATCTGATGCGTCCTTCCTGTTTCCAACTGACATTGCACCCAAGTGATATACCTTAATCTCTCAATCACTTTATAATGCGTTACCGCACTTTTCCCTTGACTACCATCCTCATAAACCGTCATTTGCATTCTGTTTTTTTGATGCCTTCCAATATGTCCTTCTATCGTTCCTTCATCTTGCTCTACATTTCCCCACACAAAAGCCCAATACAGCCTTTTTGTCGTTTTATTGAAAAATTGTTTCGCTAAAAAACTCAGCGCATATTCATTTTTGGCGACTACCAATAAACCCGAAGTATCTTTGTCTATTCGATGAACCAAACCTACTCTATCCAAATCGGTTTTCAAACCAATTTTTTCAAAGTGATAAGCCAAAGCATTAACCAATGTGCCGTCCCAGTTACCATGTCCAGGATGAACAACCATTCCCGCTTCTTTGTTGATGACAATTATATCATCATCTTCGTAGACGATATGAATAGGAATATCTTGCGGAATAATCGTGTTTTCTCTTGGTGGATGAGCAAACAAAACCGAAACTACATCTTTTGGTTTTACTCTGTAATTCTGCTTCACTACCTTTCCATTGACCAAAACATTCCCCGCTCTACAAGTTTGAGAAATTTTTGTTCGAGAAGAGTTTTGCCTAAAAATCAATAAATATTTATCAATCCTCATAGGCGACTGATTGTCGTCTACGGTAATATTCAAATGCTCATAAAGCCCTTTCTCCTCTTCGGATTGTTGTGTATTACTCAAAATTTAAATTAAAAATGATTATTCTGTTGAAGATTAACCTCCAACTCATCCTTATACCTTAAAGGTAGAATGACATTATTCCACGATTTCTTCTACTGGTTTTTCCTCTTGTTTGGGTTGAGGTTTCTGCGGTTTTTGTGGCTGAGGTTTCACTTTTGGCTTTGAAGTTCCTTCTTCCTTTTTTGGAGAAGATTGAACTGGTGAAACAGTAACATTTTCATAAATAATATAATGAGCCATTGTATCAACCTGTATCTTTCTATACGTAGCGTTTAGCTCTTTTATCTTATCTTCCAAATCTTCTATTGGTCGAGTACTTGCCCACAAATCCATTTGCATTCCCTGATCCCTTAGACTTCCCGCTTGTGGATCTTGGTAATAAACCAATGCAGATTCATCTTCTTCGTTATCCTCTCCGTCTTGTTTATTTTCCCCATCATAATCAATCAAACCTACCTCAAACAAACGCTCTCTAACCACTCGCTTGGCTTCCGAAACCGTCATCCCAACAAGATTAGGCACGGTAATATTTTTCATTGGACCAGAACCAATGACAATATCAATTTCAGAAAATCTCGGTAACAAAGTACCCGGTTTTAAAGAATGTCCATTAAACAACATTCTAACCACTCCATCTCGCTGAATATTATGCTCATAGATCGTGTCACCTACTTTTAAACCCACTTGATCCAATTGTCTAAAAGCCAACCCTTTATAAACATCCAAAACATCTGGAACTTGTACTTTTGCCCAAGTACTCGGGTTCACTTTCAGAACGATTTCTCGACCTTCTTTTACCTTTGCACCTGTTTTGGGAAAAATCTCCAATACCTGCAACGGCTTATATTTTGGATTGAATTTAAAACTATCCACTTCATAAGACAATCCATTTTCGTCTAATTTTTTAATCGCCTCTTTTACGGATAGATTGACCACATTAGGAACGGGAATTTCTTGCCCGTGACTTGTATAACGCTCCAACCATTTGGATGTCATCCAAAGTCCACCTGCTAAAAGTCCTAATATCAAAATTAGATTCACGAAAACTTTCCAATGAAATATCGATTTAAACATTTTTTTTATTTTTAGATTTCAATATTATAGGCTTGTTGTTTAAACTCACCTCTTATTTAGTGTAACAATTCTTCCAATTTCTTTTCCAAGGCGTCACCTCTCAAACCTCTTGCTAATATCTTACCTGTTGCTTTTTCGATTAAGAAATTATCAGGAATACCTTTAATATTATAAATCATAACGGCGTCTGTATCGAATCCTTTTAGGTCAGAAACTTGCTCCCAAGTCAAACCATCCTCTTCTATCGCTTTCAGCCACTCGTTCTTTTTCTTATCCAAAGAAACCGCAAATATATTGAAGCCTTTATCCTTATAATTATTATAAGCCTTTACCACATGCGGATTTTCCTTTCTACAAGGACCACACCAAGATGCCCAAAAATCAAGCAAGATATACTTTCCTTTGACATCGGATAATTTTTTAAGATTGCCTTCCGTATCTTTGATTTCTAAATCTACAAACTCATCTCCTACTGCTAAATTCTTATTTAGTTTTAAAAATTTAGCAATCGCCTTTCCGTATTTGGATTTTTTATTTTTTTCTGGAAACAAATTAAATAATTCGTGCGTTTTTTCTTTTCCCCAAGAGGATGCGTAAATGCTTAATATATTTGCACTCACCAACGACTTAGGGTAATCTTTAATGTATTTTTCTAAAACAACTTCTTTTTCTTTTTGCAATGCCTCGTATGCAGTATATATTTTCATCTGCTCTTCTTTGGGCATATCTTCCTTCATAGAAGCAACCAATTCTTTTTCTTTGGTATTAACTTCTGTTAATTTTTGTTTTAAAGTTTCTTCTTCTTTTTGAATTGGTGAGCCTACAATCGTTGCCTCTTTAAACTTTTTCGTTTCGGTAGTAATGGTAATTGGTAAATTCTCTAACCAAAAACTCGTATAATCTTTTGTATCTTTAATAAGTAAATAAGTATTTGTAGGTTCTTCAACTTTCCCCGAAAATTTAAAATTTCCCTTTACAACATAAGTAGAGTCTATATCTTCATTGTCTACAGATAAAAATATTTTCGTACTATCTTGAATACCTTTTACCGTTCCCGAAATTTCAAAACCTTTATTTTCTTTTTCTTTATTACACGAAAGTATTGTCAATGACGCCAATGCCAATAATCCTAACTTTTTCATTTTATTCCTTGTTTTAATCCACAAATATAAGATAATAATTTTAGATGTGGAGAAATAATGCTTTTTTACTTTCCATAAAATCAATTTACTTCCAATTGCCCTCCTTTCTATTTTGAAAATTGATTCATTTTTGTTATTTTTCCAAAACTTTTATTAAACCATCGGTAAAATGTTTAAATTTGCCACCAAGAACTTTTTTAAAGGTTATGAAAAAAAATATTGCAGTAGTAATGGGAGGTTACTCCGACGAATATAAAGTTTCGCTGAAAAGTGGACAGCTTATTTATGATTCTTTAGATAGAGATTTATACCATGTGTATAAAATTGTCATCTTAAAAGACGAATGGTACTTCCTGAACGAAAACAACGAAAAGTTAGACCTCAACAAAGGCGATTTCTCGGTAACACTACCCAACGGAGAACACCTAAAATTTGATGTTTGTTTTAATATTATCCACGGTTCGCCAGGGGAAAATGGAATTCTCCAAGCCTATTGGGACGCTATTGGTCAGAAATATACAGGTTGTGATTTTTACCAAAGTGCTTTGACTTTTAATAAAAAAGATACCCTTGCCGTTTTATCTAAATATGGGATTCCTTCAGCAAAAAGCATTTACCTTAAAAAAGGAGACGAAGTGAATCATCAAGACATTATTGAGGAATTAGGTTTGCCTTTATTTGTAAAACCTAACGAAAGTGGTTCTTCTTTGGGTATTACCAAAGTGAAAGCTTTAGAAGAAATGCCCCAAGCCTTAGAAAAAGCATTTAAAGAAGACAACGAAATTTTAATCGAGTCTTTTTTAGATGGAATGGAAGTTTCGGTAGGCGTGATTAACTATCACGGAGAAACCATTGTTTTGGGCATTACGGAAATTGTTTCCGAAAATGACTTTTTCGACTACGAAGCAAAATATGAAGGAAAGTCCGAAGAAATCACTCCTGCGAGAATAGACGAAAAAACAAGAAAAACGGTGGAAGAAATTGCCATTAAAGCCTATAGAAATTTAGGCATGAGTGGTTTTTCAAGAAGTGAATACATCATTGTTGATGGCGTTCCTCACTTTATAGAAATGAATACCAACCCTGGATTTTCACCTGCAAGTATTTTACCTCAACAAGCAAAACACTATGGTATTTCCATCCAAGATTTATGCGGAAATGAAGTGGAAACTGCGCTGAAAAAAGCCTAAAAAATAATCAAAAAACAACTAAATGAAAATAGCCGTTTTCCCTGGGTCATTTGACCCTATTACCTTAGGACATTACGATATTATAGAAAGAGCTGTGCCTTTATTTGATAAACTCATTATTGCAATTGGAAAGAATGCACAGAAAAAATACATGTTTTCTTTGGAAAAAAGAATTGAGTTCATTAAAAAATCGGTGGCACATTTCCCGAATGTAGAAGTGGATTCTTTTGAGGGCTTAACCGTGGATTATTGCATTGAAAAAAAGGCACAATTTGTATTGCGAGGACTCAGAAATCCAGCCGATTTTGAATTTGAAAAAGCCATAGCTCATACTAATAGAACTTTGGCTCATCATCAGGTAGAATCGGTATTTTTACTGACTTCCTCGGGGAAATCTTTTATCAGTAGTAGTATTGTAAGAGAAATTATTAACCACGGTGGCGAATACGAACTTTTAGTTCCCGATGCGGTGAGGATTTAATTAGAACCAAGAGTCAAGAATCAAGAATCAAGATAATAGCACATCTATTTTTTAATCTTTTAATTTTTCAATCTTTTAATCTAAAAAAAATGAGCATATCATCATTTATTGAAATAGTCGGAACGATTTCCTTTGCGATGTCGGGCGCTTTTGCTGCGATGCAAAGGAAATTTGACATTTTTGGCGTTCTGATTATCGCTTTCGTTACTGCCGTTGGAGGAGGAACGATTAGAGATATTCTCATTGATGCTCCTGTTTTTTGGATGCGAGATTTATTTACTTGTGGCGTTGTTTTTATCAGCACCATTGTGGCAATTTTGGTGAAATCTATTGAACGAAATTTTAAGGTAACTTTATTTTTATTTGATAGCTTCGGCTTGGGGCTATTCACGATTGTAGGTGTCCAAAAAGGAATGAATATCAACGATTTACCACCACTTATCTGTGTGGTTTTAGGAACGATAACCGCTTGTTTTGGTGGGGTTTCTCGTGATATTTTACTCAATAGGATTCCACTGATTTTTAGAAAAGAAATTTATGCCACAGCTTGTATTGCAGGTGGTGGAATTTATTATATTTTAACCACTTATACCGCATTATCTCAAACCATTATTCAGATTATTACGATTGGAATTATTGTCAGCATTCGTACACTCGCCGTGAAATTCCATTGGCATATGCCAGCGATTAGAAAGAGTTAATACCAGTTCAGGGTTTATAGACCTATGAATCACGCTAAACCATTCCGTTAGGTTTTTACCATTATAAAGCACCACCAAGTTCAAATTGTTTAATTGGGGTTTTCTAATGAGATAAAAACTTTTAATATCGTTACAAGTAATTTATAAATCCTAATCACATTTGGGAGTTTTATTTTTTGATTTCGATGTTTTTTTTCGTTGCACGATGGCTTTTATTTCTATTCTTAATTCGTTGAGTGTAAATAGGCTGATAACAAACAATATTACACAGAGTGTTTCTACGATTCGGAATTGAATGATATCATATTCTGCAACGCTCCAAAATTCAATAACGGCATACAAGGTTATCAAAAACCCTGAAATCGCAATAAAGTTGAGAACTAAAGTGAGTTTACGCATTGGTTTACAAGTTTTTAATGATAAAATTGGCAATCAATAATATGATTTTGAAAATAAGGTGAATCATTTTTTTTAAACTCTGCTATACTTTTTTTCGCATAGCAGAGTGAGTTAAATATTTAATATAAAGTTTAATGTCCTCTTACCGTAATAAGCGTTTTTTCCTTGAGTTGATATTCTCCCTTTTGGTAAATTTCTTTATTTTTATAATTATTTCACTTCTTTAAACTGATGTTTTTCTTTGAGTATTTTTTCAACTTCTTTCCAATGGTTTTTTCCATAGAGAATGGCAAGTTTTCGGTGGGGCGTTTTTAAAATATGTTCAATTAGGATTTTATTACGACTATTTAAGGTAATGTCATTTTTAGTTTCTTTGGATATTCCGTTTCGAAACGAATAATTGCCTTTACATTTTTTTACCATCTCTTTAGCGGTTTTTGCTCTTTGTTCACAAGGTGTCAGTTTAATCTCTCCATTCTTTTTTTCGTAGAGAATAATAAAATCTTGAGCGGTAATATCTGCATTAATGCTATTTTCTTCGGTGAGTCCTAATTCTTCTGACATTGGTTGATCAATAATAGGCTTTTTCAAGGTTATATTATACTTCTTTAGAATTAAAGAATCTAATATTTTAGAATATTTAAGATTGCTAAAACCTATTTTTCTCATTTTTTTTATGACAGTTGGGTCTTTTTTCTTATTCTTTACCGTTTCATATAAGAAAAAATAGCCTTTTTCTTTTAGCGAATCTATTTTATGCTGAACATCTGCGTAGAACTCTTTTGTACTGAGATGCACCATTGGGAAATAGACGATTTCTTTTTTAGCATTGGCGATTTTGGTGAGTTGAATTTTTTCATCAAACGCCCCTATTTTTGCGAATTTTTTATTCAATCTTTCCTTTAATCGCTCCCTTATGAGCGTTTTACAACTGACTAAGCTTGTAAAAGCAAAGCCTAATAATATTAGTTTTTTCATTATATCTCTTTTTTTGTTAAGTGTAAATAGACATCAAATCTATTTACGTTATTGATTATTAATTTTTTATGCTTTTTTCTTTATGATTTTTATAAAAATTCATAAGGGTGACGAATAATATTCCAAAAAGGAGAGGAACTATTAATTCATCGAGGAAAGAAAAATTCCATTTTCCCTCAATAAGCCCATCAAAAAGAGGGTTGATAATATGGGAAATACCGTAAAATACCATTGATACCATAAACACTTTGTTTAAATATTTTTTCATTTTTTATTCTTATTGTTCCGTTTTCGGAAGTCGTTCTTAATTTGCACTCCCTTCTTTTTTTATTTTCAATCAGGTTAATATAGCTAATAGAAAAAGTGATGGATAAATAGAATTAATTGTACAAACTTTTTCATAATATTTTTTGATTAAAAAGAGACTGTATTGACTTTTTTTAGACAGCCTCTTGTTAATTAATTCAAGTAATAGACTATTCCTATTATTGCAGTTAAAATCAGGATGCTAACACCTAAAATAACTAACACTTCACTTATTGTTTTATCTGTTTTCATAATTTTTTATATTTTATTTAGATTATCCTGCGTTTCTAATTTTATAACGCCCATCAATTATCTTTTATTTTCAATCAGGTTAATACAGCTAATGGAAAAAATGATAGATAAATAGAATTAATTGTACAAACTTTTTCATTATTTTTTATTTTTTTTAGAATAATATCTCAATCCAACACTCGCTAATACTGGTCCTGTTGCAACCAATACGGAGATCATTTGTTTATCATAGCCATTTTTAAAATTAAAAAATTCACAAAGTGATAAATCATAGCTAAAACTAAAATATAGTGTTGTGATTAATATAAACTGAACCAATAATAATGTTATAAATTTTATATTTTTCATAGTATTTAATTTGCTCTTTGGATTGTATATGTTGATCATAATGTTTTTTATTTTTTTTGTTTTATAGTAAATTTTGAAACCGATGCATCTTTCTGTTTCGCTTGTTGCAAATATCTGATAATAAACGTCTTATTTCCAAATTTACCCATTTGGATAGGCTATTTAAACGGGGAAAAACTTATCTAAAAGAGGAAAAAGTATTGTCTGAAAACGGAAACCTTATCTAAAAAGAAAAATGCTTAGTGCTTTTCTCTTTGAAAATCAGTTTTTTAACTGAAAATTTGCATATCTCCTTAAAATTTCCTTTTTTTGACAGGAAATTAAACAAAAATGATAGCGAAAAAACGCCTTTTTCCCATTTTAATGGTATTGCTTTTTCCCATTTACTCAGTTGTTTGGGGGCAAAATCGTCAGCAATTCTCTTTTGACGAATTGGAAAAGGAAATTTTAAAAGCAAAATGGGATGATAAAAAATGTTTAGATCTATATCAAAAAGAAATACAAAAAGCCAAAATCAATGAAAATAAGGAGCATTTATTTAGTGCTTATTATGGGATTTTGAGTTATTGCAGTTCAGAGAATAAGATTAAATATTCGGATAGTTTAATTACAATTGGTATGAAATTAGGGGATAATAAAACAATTGGAGTAGCTTTTCGAGCTTCTTCTGATGCTTATCTTTTGTTTCATCAATATACTAAAGCTTTAGACCAAGCCCTTATCGCTCACGATTATCTAAAAAAAATACCTTATAGAGATGATGATAGGCGTGTTTTACTCAATGTTGCGGAGATTAGGTATTTATTGGGAAATACAAAAAAGGCGAAAAAAATAGCACAAGAATGCTACGACGCCTATAAAAGAAAAACGAATACATATCCTCAAAAAAGATTAAAAACCTATTATGTTTATTCTGCAATTCCATTAATTAAATATAATGCATCTTTGGGATTGTTTCAAGAAAATGAAAGTGTTTTAAAAGATGTCTATATCTTTATTAATAAACATAAAAACGTTGGAGGTTTTTTACCAAGTCTAATAAGGTCTGACGCCTATCATCTTTATTGTATGGGGAAATACAAGGAGGCAATAGAAAAATTAGACCTTGCGTACGAGAAGTATATGGAGATGGAAAAAGGAGTGGAAAAACCACACCTTTTTTTATAGATTACTATAAAGCCCAAAACAATGTAAAAGAGCAGTCAAAATATATGCAATATTATATAGACTATCAAGATAAAAATCAGCAAGATTTAAAGTTGTTATTAGACAAAATACACAAAGAATACGATAAAGAAACTTTAAAGCAAGAGAAAGCAAAACTTGAGCAATTAAGTAATAATAATTTATTAAAATATTCATTAATAGGAGGAGGTGTGATTTTATTTTTTGGCTTGGGTGGAGTTTTGTGGATAATGAAAAATAGACAGAAAAAACAAACCCCTCAAAAAGAACAAACAAAAGAACTCAAAGAGGTTATAAAAGAGCAAGTAAATCTTACAGAAGAAGTAACTAAGAAAGAAGTCCGAGAGGTTGTAACCATTGATTATGAAGATTACGCACCTATTAATCGTAAAACGGTGGATTATTTATTGGATAAATTAACAGAGTTTGAGGAGGAACGACATTTTTTAGCCTCTAATACTCGGTTGAACAGTTTGGCAGAACGCTTTAATACCAATAGAAAATATTTATCAAAGGTCATTAAAATTAGTAGGGGTAAATCCTTTAATGATTATTTGAATGATTTGCGTTTTGCTTATTTGGAAGACCAATTTAAAACCGATGAAGATTTTAAAAGGAAATCTGTGAAAGAAATTTGCGATATTTTGGGCTATGCCTCTCCTGAATCTTTCAGTAACCTTTTCCGAGAATACTTTGATTGCTCCCCAAAGGAGTATAATGTGGTTTTAGATAATATGAATAATTGATTATGTTGAAAACAGGAATGACAGCCCAAAAACTACTTTTTCGCATTTTAATAGTATTGTTTTTCCCCATTTGCACTGTTGTTTTGGGACAGAAAAGCGAACAATTCTCTTTTGACGAATTGGAAAAGGAAATTTTAAAAGCAAAATGGGACAATAAAAAATGTTTAGATCTATATCAAAAAGAAATACAAAAAGCCAAAATCAATGAAAATAAGGAGCATTTATTTAGTGCTTATTATGGGGTTTTGAACTATTGTAGTCCAGAAAATAAGATTAAATACTCGGATAGTTTGATTACACTTGGTATGAAAATGGGTGATAAGAAAGCAATTGGATTAGCTTATTGGGCGTCTTCTAGTGTACGCCTTCTCGTTTATCAATATGCTAAAGCTTTAGATCAAGCCCTTATTGCGCACGATTATCTAAAAAAAATCCCTTACAGAGATGATGACCGTATTCTTTTGCTGAATATTGCGGAGATTAGACATTTATTGGGAAATACAAAAGAAGCGAAAAAAATAGCACAAGAATGTTACGACACTTATAAAAGAAAAGCGAATAAATATCCCCAAAAAACATTAAAATACTACTATGTTTATTCAGCAATTTCATTAATAAAATATAATGCATCTTTACATTTGTTTAAGCAAAATAAAGTGATTTTAAAAGAGCTTGGTGCCTTTATTAAAAGGAATGAAAATGTAGCAGATTATTCACCAAGTGTAATAAAGGCGGATGCCTATAACCTTTATTGTATGGGGAAATACAAGGAGGCAATAGAAAAATTAGACCTTGCGTACGAGAAGTATATGGAGATGGAAAAAGGAGTGGAAAAACCACACCTTTATCCATTACTATAAGGTTAAAAACAACATAAAAGAGCAGTCAAAATATATGCAATATTATATAGACTATCAGGAAAAAAATCAGCAAGATTTAAAGTTGTTATTAGACAAAATACACAAAGAATACGATAAAGAAACTTTAAAACAAGAGAAAGCAAAACTCGACAAAATTCAAGAACATCACTTGTTGAAATACGCTTTATTAGGCGGAGTAACACTCTGTTTATTAAGCGCTTGGTTTTGGATAAGGCGTAAAAAAACAAAAACTCAGCCTTCGAAAGGTAAAATAGAAAACACTTCCCTAGATCTTGTTTTGAAAGACGAAGAGCAAGAAATAGAGCAAAAAGTACAGCAAGAAAACGAAAAAACAACACCCATAGACTATGAAGCCTATGCTCCTATCAATCGGAAAACGGTAGATTATCTATTGGGAAAACTATTGGAATTTGAGCAAGAAAAGGCTTTTTTAGCCTCTAATACTCGCTTATCCACTTTGGCAGAGGATTTTAATACGAATAGGAAGTATTTGTCCAAGGTTATTAAGGTCAGTAGAGGTAATTCATTTAATGATTATCTGAATGCTTTAAGGCTGGCTTATTTGGAGGAGCTATTAAAAACCGATAAAGAGCTGAAAACAAAATCCATTAGAGAGATTTGTGATCTTTTAGGGTACGCCTCTCCCGAGTCTTTTCATACGCTTTTCCGAGAGCATTTCGGTTGCCCACCAAAGGAGTATATGGAGACTCCTTCATAAGCCAACTATTTCGAGACTCAATCCTTGATTTCAGAACGAAATCAAGTCAAATAGCATTCCCTTTCTGATTTTTTTTCTGAAAAGAATTAACTATATAAAAGTTTTTTTTATATTTGCACCATTAATAAATTTTAAAAATAAGAAAATTATGTCAGACATTGTATCAAGAGTAAAAGCGATTATCGCTGATAAATTAGACGTTGAAGAAACAGAAGTAACAGCAGAAGCTAGTTTTACAAACGATTTAGGAGCAGATTCATTGGATACTGTAGAGTTGATTATGGAATTCGAAAAAGAATTTAACATCCAAATTCCAGACGATCAAGCAGAAAAAATCACAACAGTGGGACACGCTATCGCTTATGTAGAAGAAGTGGTAAATAAATAATTTTTTCTTTCACTTCAATTAAAAAATAAAAAATTATGGAATTAAAAAGAGTAGTTGTAACTGGTTTCGGAGCAATAACTCCGATAGGTAATAATGCAAACGAATACTGGGAAAATCTTGTGAAAGGTGAGAGCGGTGCTGCTCCAATTACTCTTTTTGATGCCACTAACTTTAAAACGCAGTTTGCGTGTGAAGTTAAAAACTTTGACCCTTTAAATCATTTCGATAGAAAGGAGTCAAAAAAAATGGATAGGAACACTCAACTCGGTCGTGTGGCAGCTCGTGAAGCGGTAGAACACTCGAGAATTATCGAGGATAATGTCGATAAAAAGAGAGTAGGCGTTATCTGGGGTTCTGGAATTGGTGGTTTAACGACTTTCGAAGGGGAAGTTTTAAACTATGCTCGATCAGAGAGACCAAGATTTAATCCGTTCTTTATCCCTAAAATGATAGCCGATATTACGCCAGGGCATATCTCTATAGAATACGGATTTCATGGTCCTAACTATACGACGGTTTCAGCTTGTGCCTCTTCGGCAAATGCTATTATTGATGCCAAAATGCTAATCCAATTAGGCAAAGCAGATGTAATTGTTTGTGGAGGTTCCGAAGCAGCAGTTACCGCAAGTGGAATTGGAGGGTTCAACGCAATGATGGCACTTTCTACAAGAAATGACGATCCTAAAACTGCATCAAGACCATTCGATAAGGATAGAGAAGGTTTTGTATTAGGAGAAGGAGCAGGAGCATTGATTTTAGAAGAATACGAACATGCCAAAAAACGAGGAGCAACCATCTACGCCGAATTAAAAGGTGGAGGTTTAAGTGCTGACGCTCACCATATGACAGCACCACATCCAGAAGGTTTAGGTGCCTCAATGGTAATGCAAAACTGTTTGGAAGATGCTAACTTAGCACCAGAAAAAGTAGATCATATCAATATGCATGGTACTTCTACGCCATTAGGTGATATTGCAGAATCTAAAGCCATTACACAAGTATTTGGAGAACACGCTTATAATATTCAGATTAACTCTACCAAGTCTATGACAGGACACCTTTTAGGTGCCGCAGGAGTGATAGAAGCCATAGCTTCGCTGAATGCCATTATTCATAATGTAGTACCTCCAACGATTAATCACTTTACAGATGATGATGGAATTGACACCAAATTAGATTTCACATTCAATAAACCTGTAGAAAAAGAAGTGAAAATAGCACTGAGTAATACTTTTGGATTCGGAGGGCATAATGCTTGTGTTTTATTTGAAGAAATCTAAATCTTTATGAAAGTTAGAAAGTATATTTCTCAACTTTTTCGTCAAAAAAATAAGCCATCCTTATCTCCAAGTGAAAAAGATTTTCGTCAAAAAATCAATCAGTTATTGGGCTGTAAAGTCAATGATATAGGTATTTATATAGAGGCATTTTGCTTTAAAACAAAAACCTGTAAAACAACTCAGCAACACGAGAGATTAGAATTTTTAGGAGATGCCGTATTGGGCTCCATTATTTCTTCTCACCTGTATAAGGTGTATCAAAACGGAAATGAGGGATACTTAACCCAAATGAAATCCAAGATAGTTAGCAGAGAAAACCTTAACCAAATAGGGGAAGATTTGAACTTGAAAAAGCTCATGAAACCCAATAAAAAAATAATTTTAAGCGCTCATATCTCAGGAAATTTACTCGAAGCTTTTATTGGAGCTATTTATTTAGATTTGGGTTACGAAGCTTGTCATCAGCTCGTTTTGGGAAGGCTTTTTACACTTGATAAGATTAATCGATTGGAAAATAAAATCGTTAGTTATAAAAGTGTCGTCTTAGAATGGGGACAAAAAAATAAGTATCAGTTTTCATTTGAAACTCAAAAAGAAAAACACGCTAAAGAAAATAATTATTTCCGATGCGATTTGTTATTAAATGGCGATAAAATAGCCAATGCTTCCGAATTTTCAAAGAAAAAAGCCGAAGAAAAGGCTGCACAAAGAGCTTTTTATGCCTTAAATAAAAAATATAAAATACTTGAAACCAACTGACTTTTTAATTGATGCAGATGATTTTGAAGACATTGTAATTGGTTTTTTAACCATTCATACCTCCGTATTGGAACATCAATTGTTTTATGACACCAACAAGGTGAATCATTTTCATTTCGAAAGGGTAGCAGATTTTGTGTTTGAGGGAGAATATTTTCGTTATTATCATAGTGTTTTTAAAGGTTATCATTGGGAATCAGAAACTACCTTTACCTTTTTTGCCAATAAATCCCATACCACAATTCAAAAAAAAGAAATCACCGAACTCTTCATAGATGAAGGAAAAGTTAATTTTTTGTTAAATAATAAGTCACCCAACGGATATATCATGAAATCAACCAATGAAAATGAGGATTTTTCATTAATTTTGCTGCCGAAACATATTGCTTACGATTGGGAGAAATTAATTTTAACTCCCCAGCAAGAAATTTATTACTTAATAGAATCTTATGAATAAAAAACTAAAAAAAACCAAAATAATTGCAACGCTAGGACCAGCGTCATCGGATAAAAAAGTAATTCGTAGGCTTATCCAAGAAGGCGTTAATGTATTTAGAATTAATTTTTCACACGCCGATTACGATTTGGTAAGGTCTAATGTAAACATTATTAGGGAATTGAACGAAGAATTGGGAACATCGGTTGCCATTTTGGGAGACCTACAAGGTCCAAAACTGAGAATAGGAAAGGTAAAAGAAGGAAGTGTTCTTCACAAAGGTGATATCCTCACTTTTTCTAATGAAAAAATGGAAGGAGATGCTACCAAAGTCTATATGACCTATAAAAAATTTCCAAAAGATGTTAAAAAAGGAGAAAATATCTTGATTGATGATGGGAAATTATTGTTAAAAGTTGTTGAAACCAACCTGAAAGATACCGTAAAAGCCAAAGTAATACAAGGAGGAAAACTGAATTCTAAAAAAGGGGTTAATTTACCCAACACTCATGTTTCTTTGCCTGCTCTTACCAAGAAGGATATTAAAGATGCCCATTTTATTTTAGACCTTGGTTTAGATTGGATCGCTTTGTCTTTCGTTCGTCACGCTCAAGATATCAAGGACTTAAAGCAACTGATCAAAAATCATCCTTCCCAAAATGATATTCCGATTATTGCCAAAATAGAAAAACCCGAAGGGATAGATAATCTTGACGAAATATTAGCGGAATGTGATGGTTTAATGGTAGCTCGTGGAGACTTGGGAATAGAAGTACCAATGGAAGAAGTGCCCGCTATTCAGAAAATGATTGTGAAAAAAGCGAGAATATTCTCAAAACCAGTTATTATTGCAACCCAAATGATGGAAAGCATGATGGATAGCCTTACGCCTTCTCGTGCAGAAGTAAATGATGTAGCGAACTCGGTTTTAGATGGTGCAGATGCCGTAATGCTCTCTGGAGAAACTTCTGTGGGAAAATATCCTGTAGATGTGATTAAAACAATGACAAAAATTGTTAAAAAAATAGAGGAAACCACCATTTATAAGTCCAAAAACAAACCATTGGATAGGGTTACTAAAATTGATGACGAAAGGTATATCACCAATAGGGTCTGTTTGGCGGCAGTAAGAATTGCGAAGAGTACTCCAGTAAAAGGAATTGTAACGCTGACCTATTCGGGATATACGGCGTTTGAAATCTCTTCTCACCGACCGAACGCCCATATCATCGTTTTTAGTTCTAATAAAAAGGTAACGACTAAACTCAATTTACTTTGGGGAGTGAGTGCGTTTTTCTATAATAATAATCATTCTACCGATAAAACCATCGTTGATGTTAATAAAAGATCTAAGGCTTTAGGCTTTGTAACGACAGGAGATTTTGTCATCAACCTCAATGCAATGCCTGCGGGTGAAAACGGGAAAACCAACACCCTACGATTGACCACGATTTAATTTTTGATTTGAAAATAAATGACCATCCCTTATTGTTTGGAGCAATAAGGGATGGTTAATATTTTAAAACGAAAGGGTGATTCTGATAAAAACACCATATTAAAAACTTGTCTGCCTCATTTTCAAAATACAAAAAAGCGTTGAAAATAATGCGTTTTCTACTTAAAAAACTTCCATTTGGGGATAATGGTAAAGAGGGCCAAAAAGATTAAAAACAAATTTTGCACACTTGTGTACATAAAAGTATCCAAATAATATAAATAACAGGTAATACTCGCTAAAACAGCTATTGGGAAAAGCCAAACACCTATCTTCCTGTACATTATAATCAAAATAATAGAGGAAAATATCACAAAATCTATACTGAAAATAATATAAAAATACCACTTTGGAATCTTTAAATTTTCATGATCTAAATATTGACTATAATCGACTCCAAATGCCATTATCGCAAATAAAAACATTAAAGCAATTGTAATCCAAAAACCTAAACCCTTTTTAGGCGATTCGTTAGCAAAATAATCTTGATTGGTCATTTGTTTATTTTTTAAGTTAAAAAAAACCCTGAAAAAAAATAGTTCAGGGTTTGTTTGTTTTTTACAGCGATATTTATTTTAATTCCGTTACAGCACCGATTAATCTATTTCTATCACTAATGAATTCTTCCATAGAAATCATACTCTCGGTTCTCATTACACCATCAATGTCATCTATTTTGTAAATTACCTCTTTGGCGTCATTCGTATTTCTTGCTTTCATCTTACAGAAAATATTGTATTTTCCAGAAGTTACACAAATCTCAATTACATTAGGAATTTGCGATAATTCTTTCAACACTTTTTTTGTCTTATCTGATTTCGTCAACAAAACTCCAATATAGGCTGTAAAATGATAATCTAATTTATCGTAATCCAAATTCAAAGAAGAACCCAAGATAATCCCTGCATCTTCCATTTTTTTCACTCTCACATGAATTGTACCCGCAGAAACATCCATTTTTTTTGCGATTTCTGTAAAAGGCATTCTGGTATTCTCCACCAAAAAACTCAAAATTTTTCTGTCTATGTTATCTAATTTGTAAGCCATAATAATTGTATATATTTCAAAATTTATTTTAATTTTTGGCAAATATACAAAAAAAATAGATTACACTCCAAAACATCACGTTTTTTTTATATTCAATAAACATTTTGTGAATTTTAACTTTTTATTATTAAAAAAACTAGTCTTTTTGAATGGAATCTTTTATAGACTTCCCTTTATTTTTAGGATTTTTAGGGTTTAATTTTTCATTATCTTTAAAAAATAGGTCATATTGTTTCCTCCACCCTATTCCAACGCCATAAGTTTGATTGTTTATCGTGTTGAGCATTCCAATATCGGTTGGTTTGGTATAAGCCCTTAATAACAGACTGCCATCATTATTTTTGGCAATATCGTATTCTGCATTCAACTCTTGGGAAAAATAATTATTGACCGCTCGTAAAGATTGGTTGGTGACCACTGGTATTCCCAAGGTTCCTTTGACTTGAAATCTCGGAGAAAACAAATAAGACAAACTCACATTTACCCTATCTCCTATATTATAGGCTTCATTTCCTTTGGTATAAGTAATATCCGTCTGAAAATCATTGGAAAAGGTGTTAAACGCCGAACTAAATCTTTTCAATACCAAATTGTAGGCATACGCCTCGGCAACAGAAGCCATATTGACCCCAAAACCTCCCGTATCGGAAACATTAAAACTATCGAAAAGTAAAACTGAACCGAATTGTAACACTCGCTCCTCTCCTTGATTCAATTTAGTTGCCAACGCCTCTTGTACCTGACTAGATGCTCCTACCGCCTCGATATCAAAACCAAGGACTGGATTTTCTAAAGTTCCTGTAATTTTGGTTTCTAAATTAATCCCAATCGATGGAATACCTTGCCCAATATTCAAATATTCTCCTACATTAGAAATAGACCTTAAATAATTGGCGGTAATATCCAAATTCGGTCTCATTACATCGCCATCCCAAGTAATACGACTGTCTTTTTCGATTTGAAAAGTTTTTTCAATTTTAAAATTTGCCAAAGCTAATTTAGAAACATAACTTCCACTTTCAACCGTATATTCTCCATCCATACTCAAGTTTCCTGCTCGGGTCATTTTGAAATTAAACTTCTCTGACTTCCCTCTTACTGCAATATCTCCAATGTCATCTCCTACCAAAACATTCACTTGAGTTCCTTTCCCTACACTTGCCGTAAAATCCACATTAATATTGGGACCTGTTTTTTCTTGTTGGGCAACAGAAAATGCTCCGTCTTCATCTTTTTGTAAAAACCTCAGCATTTTAAATTCCTCAACATTAGAGGAAGATTGAGAATTAAACGTAAAAACACTATTGTCTAAGACTTCCATGGCATCTTCCTCTGGAATTGTTAAATTCAGTGCTTTTACGGCTCCATCGACGAAGAGCGTTCCTTTAGCATAAACCCGACCCCAAAACAAATCAAAATCGTTTTGTGTAGTATTCAATAACAATAAATTATCTGCCCTGAGGAATAACGCCACACTCATCGATGCCAAAGTTTCAAACTGAATCACTCCAGAAATGGTTCCCTTAGAATTGGTTCTTCCATCTTTGATACCAACATTATTCAGCTGAGCTAAACCTTTGGAAAGGTTGATAACTGTATCATCAAATCGATAGTCCACACCTACAAAATCTAATTTCAATCCTGCTTCTTTGAGGGCAATATCACCATTATAATCAATATCGTTTAACGCTCCATTGATGTTCAATACACCACTCGCCTTTCCTTTCATATTACTGAAAACGCCTTCCACAAACTGATTCGCAAACCGAATATCAAAATCATTGAGTTCTGCCTTGATGTCCAAAACAGGTATTTTAGGATTATTATCTATTGTTCCCAAAAGGTTCAACTGTCTTTTTTGCGATAAAGAAACAGGAATAATAGTCGCATCAACATCATAAACATTAGGTTCGCCACTATTTTTAGCGTGCATTACAAGATTTCCAATCTCTTGATTTGACATTTTTAGATCGCTAATTTCAATATTTACAATCGGTTCCAACTTGGTTTCATGACGAATGACTTTTGCCATTCCATTGGCTATTCCATGGATATTCATGGTGTTTCCTGTATCCAACATATTGAAGACTTTTCCTATCTCAAAGTTTTCCACTTCAATATCGGCTTGAAAGTTTTTGGCATTTTCAAATACAGTTTCCTTGATAATAATCTGACTTTCATCGGAAGTTAAATTCAAGTATTCTACCAAAAATACGCCTTTGTCTTTTTGATAAACAATAGAATGTTTACTCTGGTCGGTATTCACTGTCCAAATTTCATTTTCCAACTGAATCTGAGTAGGCTTAAAGTCAATTACATAATCGCCTTTCTCGTCAATCGATTGTTTAAAATTAAACGCAAAAGATTGTAAATCTCCTTCGAGTTCATCTTCTGGACTTCCATATTCAAAAGTGGAAACGATGTCCAAGTATTCATCATTGTTGTTGTGGGCAACTAATTTTGTGTTTTGGAAAACATTTTGCTTAAACTCAATCCTATCAATTTCAGCATCGATTTGTTTATCCTTTTTTGTGGTGTTGATATTCAATGAAATTTGGTCAATCATCAAGCTATCTCGCCGAATTTTATCTTCCTCTTTTATTTTATAATCTTCGTTGAGTTGGGCTAAAATTTCATCGGATTTTTTAATTTGTTTTTCACTTATCACAATGTATTTCAGTTGGTCTGCGGATAGATTCAAAATTAAATCGTTGGTATCCCCGATATATTCTCCTTTAATAGTCCCTCCTTTAGGGAGTTTCAATTCTGGAGATATGTTTTTCACCAACGCTTGTTCAACATCAAAATTGATGGTAAACTGCTGACCATAAAATGGAAGCATTTTTTTGTTGGAAATTAAAATTTTATTCAACCCATTTTCTATCATCGAAGACAAATCTGCAAGGTTAAATCTACCTTTAATTTGCCCTCTGACTAAATTTGGAGCATCGATAAACACCATCCTTTCGCCATTAGCCACAAACGCTTTTACATCAGCATCTTCCAACACATATTCCCTGTCGTTCATTTTAAAATAAACATCTCTTACGACAGTATCTAATTGTAAATCGTTGAGGTCTGTCATGGCAATTTTACCATCAAATCCCCCATTTAGGATTTGCTGCGTTTTGTTACCTGTAAAATAATTCAGGTGAAAATCTTGTACATAGCCTTTAACATCAGCATTAATACGAGAAGTACTAAAATCAATTACTCCATCAACATTGGCTTTTATTTTTTTATCATTAATGGAAATAATCCCTGTATATTTTTTAGCATCAAGTACTCCGTCCAAGACCACATTATTGACTTCCTTACCCAAAATTTCAATGGTAGAAATTTTAGATCGAGTATTCAATACCATATTATTCACATCGAAACTCTGACCATTTAAAGTAAACTCTCCCGATATTTTTTTAACCGCATCATTTTTGGTAATCAGAGAAGCGTCCAAATCTTTCAACCTTACAAAACCCTTATATTTTGGCTTAGGTGTTGTATAATCGGTAAGGTAAAGTTCTTTAACTTCGGTATAGCCCAAATCAGAATTGAGCGTTCCTTTTTGAATATAAACTTGCGTAGGCGTAACTCGCACGGCTCCAGTGTACTTTAATCTACCGAAATCATCAGCAAAATTTTTCAACTTTACAGCAATAAAAGACGGTAAAGAAGCCTTTAGTTCTTTGTAAGTAAAATTGGTTTTTAAATTGGGCGTAGCAATCATGAAATTACCACCCAGCACCTTTTTAAATGAAATGAAATCAGATGACAAATTCATCTTTTCCCGATTGACTTGGAAGTTTTTCAACTGAAAATCATTCAACGCGCCCTTCATTTCCCCATTGAAATAAATCGGTTTATAATTATCCCATTGCGTGACAAAATAACTAATATCATAGCCTGAAAAATAACTTCCCTTCCTTAAGTCCATTTCCCAAACCACCTTATTGACAAAATCTTGCCAAGTTCCTTTATTCAGGTTAAATTTCAGTTTCCCTTTCAGCAAAGTATGATCGGTATGAAGTTTAACCTTAGGAAATTCTAAAAAATCTTTGGTCAGATGAAAACGCCCTGTAAGCTCTTTTACTTGGTGCTTTTTGCCCCATCTTTCAGTCACGAAATTGAACGCATCTATATTTGCCGAAATATCTACGCCTTTCACTTTTAAATCAGAAGCCACTAAATTAAATTCCTTTGCATCAAGCCATTTGCCTGCATCGCCCTCTGAATTTTGATTAACAATTGATACTTTAGAATTTAAAATTTTAATCTTAGCATCGAACTGAAATGGTGGTTTATTCGGGTCTTTCTCTCCACTAGAAAAACATTGGACATAACGGATAAAATTAGATACCTCTTCCCCTTTATAGGTAATCACCTTAATATCTGCTTCCTTTAAACTAAGTGCATTGAAATAAATGGCATTTTTCTTCTCCACCACCAATCCTTTAACCACTTTATACCAATCGGAATTGGCTTTCAGTTCTTTGGCTTTGATGAAATCAAGTCCTTTTTTATCGGTAACTTTAAAGTCTTTAATGGTAATATCTCCCCAAAAATCAATATCAATTTGGTCGATTTTCATTTCGGTTTTAAAATCCTCATTGAGTTTTTGCATTGCTTTTTGTGCAATCCAATTCTGACCTTTTTCGCTATTAATAATCAAGAATATACCCACCAAAAGTCCTATAATCAAGAATGAAAAAATCCAAAATGCTTTTACCCACCATCTTTTTTTCTGTTTGGGAGATTGTGGAGAATTTTCATCACGAAGGAATTGTTCAACATCTTTTGCTGAATTATTTTCTTTATCGTAATTATTATTTAACTTTGCCATCGATGAGTGAAACAATTATTTTAGGAATAGAGTCTTCTTGTGATGATACCTCGGCGGCAATCATTAAGGGCAACCAAATCCTTTCCAATATCGCTGATAGTCAAGAGATTCACAACGAATACGGAGGAGTAGTTCCCGAACTTGCCTCACGAGCACACCAACAGAATATCATCCCTGTAGTTCAAAAATCCATTATGGAAGCAAATATACAACAAAAAGATATTTCTGCCATAGGTTTTACTCGTGGACCTGGACTTTTGGGTTCTTTATTGGTCGGAGTTTCCTTTGCTAAATCTTTAGCCATGAGCCTTAATGTACCATTAATAGAGGTTAACCACCTTCAAGCACATATTTTGGCTCACTTTATAAAAGATGCCAATATCGTGCCACCACAATTTCCTTTCCTTTGCCTTACCGTAAGTGGCGGACATACGATGATTGTCTTGGTGAAAGATTATTTCGATATGGAAATCATTGGGAAATCCATTGATGATGCAGCAGGAGAAGCCTTTGATAAAATCGGTAAAATATTCGATTTGGATTATCCCGCAGGACCTATTATTGATCAATTAGCCCAAAAAGGCGATGAAAATGCATTTACCTTTGGAAAGCCTAAATTACAAGAATATAATTATTCCTTTAGTGGCGTGAAAACTTCTGTTTTATATTTCGTTCAGAAACAAGTGAAAGCAAACGAAAATTTCGTTCAGGAGAATTTACACGACCTCTGTGCATCGGTACAAAAAACCATTGTGGACATTCTGATGAACAAACTCAAAAAAGCAGCAAAAGATTTAAAAATCAATCGAATTGCCATTGCAGGTGGTGTTTCGGCTAATTCAAAACTAAGAAGCACTTTAGAGGAATATTCGGCGAAATTAGGTTGGGAAATTTTCATCCCTAAATTTGAATATACCACAGACAACGCCGCAATGATTGCCATGGTCGCCCAACTGAAATACGAAAGGAAAATCTTTACTGATTTATCCGTTACAGCAAGTTCAAGATATGAAATCAATGAGGATGATTTAACAATGTAGTAGTCTAATAATGTATTTTTAATCTTTTAATTTTTCAATCTTTTTTATGAAACTTTTTTTTGGACAGATATTCCCTGAAATCATTATCGATGCTGACGAGCAACAACACATCAGTAAAGTTTTACGAATGAAAAACGGAGATGAAATTCACCTGACCGATGGAAAAGGGAATTTGGCTTTTGGGAAAATAGTATTTGAAGGCAAAAAAGTGAAACTCAACCCGATTGAGATTAAGGAAAATTTAACCAACAATTCTACTCCTTTACACATTGCCATTGCACCAACAAAAAACATCAACAGAACAGAGTTTTTCTTGGAAAAAGCCATAGAAATGGGCATTAGTGAAATTTCATTTTTACTCACTGATAATTCCGAAAGGAAAAACATTAAAATCGAAAAACTGAGAAAACAAGCCCTAAGTGCCTGTAAACAAAGCCTAAGGTTTCACTTTCCGAAAATAAATGATTTAAGAACTTTTTCGGATTTTATTGATACCGTAGAACCTTCCACGACTTTTATTGCTCATTGTAATGAGAATTTTGAGCGAGAACATTTAGATAATATTCAGACTTCGGAGCAAATCACTTTTCTTGTAGGACCCGAAGGCGACTTTTCGGAAAAAGAAATCAAACAACTTGCCAAAAAAAACATTAAAGCCGTTTCGCTCGGTCATCAAAGATTACGAACAGAAACCGCAGGACTTTTCATCAGTGCATGGAGGTATAAAGCATTCGTTTAAGGTTTAAAATTGTTCAAAGTTTAAAGTTGTTCAATATTGTTTAAAATTGAGAATTACCCTCTTGATTCTTCGGATGTAACAAAATGTACCAAAACGATACTAATCACTTAAAATAATAAAAATCATTATATTTGGAAATGAAAAAAATACTAACAACAATAGGAATTTTAGGGAGCGTATTTTTTGCTCAAACCTATGCTCAAACCGATACTTCGGGAAGACAAGAGGTCTATCGACAAACCCACACCAAATCCACCGAACTGAAACACACCAAGTTGAAAGTGAGTTTCGATTACCAAAAAGAACAAATGAAAGGAGAAGAATGGTTGACTGCATCACCTTACTTCTACCCTTCTAATCAATTGGTTTTAGACGCCAAAGGAATGCTTATTCACCAAGTGGCTTTGGATAAAAATGGACAAAAACAAGACCTACAATACGATTACAAAGATAACCAACTGACCATTCAGCTGGATAAAACTTATCAAAAAGGGCAAGACTATACCGTTTATATCAGTTATACCGCAAGACCCAATGAAGTAAGGCAAAAAGGAAGTGCCGCAATTAGCAGTGCCAAAGGATTATATTTCATTAATCCAAGAGGTGAAGATTCCAATAAACCTACACAAATTTGGACGCAAGGAGAAACAGAATCAAGTTCAGCATGGTTTCCAACAATTGATAAACCTAACCAAAAAACCACTCAGGAAATCTATATGACCGTTCCTGATAAATACATTTCACTTTCTAATGGTGAACTGAAATCACAAAAGAAAATTGGTGATGGTCTTAGAACCGACCATTGGGTAATGAACCAAAAGCACGCTCCATATTTGTTTTTTATGGCAGTGGGAGATTATGCCTTAGTGAAGGATAAATGGAGAGATATTGCGGTGGATTATTATGTAGAAAAAGAATATGAACCTTATGCCAAAGAGATTTTTGGCGATACACCAGCAATGTTAGAGTTCTTTTCTAAAAAACTAAAATACGATTATCCTTGGAATAAGTACGCTCAGATTACAGGTAGAGATTATGTAAGTGGAGCAATGGAAAATACAACCGCCGTAATTCACGGGTCGAGAGCCCAACAAAAACATGGCGATTTGATAGATGAAAACCGTTGGGAAAGCACTGTGGCTCATGAAATTTTCCACCATTGGTTTGGAGATTTAGTAACGACAGAGAGCTGGAGTAATTTAACGGTAAACGAATCTTTTGCGAATTATTCGGAATATTTATGGTTAGAGCATAAATACGGAAAAGACGAAGCCGACCACCATTTATTGGATTACAGAATTGCCTATATGATGAATCCAATGAATATTTCTAAAGATTTGGTAAGGTTCGACTATCATCACAGAGGAGATATGTTCGATAGGGTTTCTTATAATAAAGGAGGAAATATTCTACATATGCTAAGAAATTATTTAGGAGATGATGCCTTCTTTGGAGGAATGACCAAATACCTAAAATCAAACGAATATGGAACAGGAGAAGCTCACCAACTGAGATTGGCTTTCGAGGAAGTTTCAGGGAAAGACTTGAGTTGGTTCTTCAATCAGTGGTATTTTGGAAAAGGACACCCAAAATTGAGTTATTCCACGAAATACAACCCTGTTAAAAAAGAAACTACGCTAAGCATTGAGCAATCTCAGCAACCTTTATTTGAATTTCCACTAACGGTAGATGTCTTTGTAAAAGGAAAACGAACAAGAGAAAAGGTTTGGATAAATGCCCAAAAAAATTATAGTGTAATTTTAAAAACTAATAAACAACCTGATTTCATTAATATTAATGCTGATGGCGTTCTATTAGCCAATATTCATGAGGAGAAAACACCTGAGCAATATTTAGTTCAATATCAAACTTCACCTGATTTTTATAGTCGATACAAGGCGATTAAAAAATCCATCAATAACGATAGCAAATACGCTGTACAAACATTGGTAAAAGGTTTAGATGATAAGAGTTTCAGAGTGGTCATTGATGCGATTAATGGAATTGATTTATCCAACAAGAAACATCAAAAATCAACCTTAAAGAAAATGGTGACATTAGCGAAAAAACACCCAAAAACTTTGGTGAGAGCGGCTGCAATTTCAGCATTGGTGAAGACCAAAAACGAGAAATATTTACCGATTTTTGAAAAAGGGCTAAAAGCAGAATCGAATGCAATAAAATCGGCATCGTTACTTGGAATTTCCAAATTAAAGCCTTCGGACTTAAAAAAGTATATCAACGATATTGATTTGGAGAACGCTAACGAAAAAATGATGAATGAATTATTGCCTATCATCATTGAAGAAAAAGTAGAAAAACATATGCCTGCGGTAGCTCAGATAGCGGTATTTTATCCATTCTTAAAATTCCAAAATCCAGAATTAGGCGTGAATGCTGAAAAAGGATTTAATTGGATAATGGGAGCTGACAACCTAAAAGCCACTTCGAGTGTTGTAAGTATTTTGAAACAAGCTAAAGGTCAGTTAGGAGAAAATCCACAAGTCAAAATGATGATGCAACAAGTCATTCAAAAAGGATTGGACATGAAAATGAAGCTCCTTAAAGCCAACCCACAAAGCCAATCTTTGAACCAACAAGTTAAAATGATGAATAACGTTTTACAAGCGTATAAATAATAGCATTCATCTTCATTGATACAACGAAAGACTGTCTTACGAGATGGTCTTTTTACTGTTTATTTTTGATTTTATTGAACAGAATAAAGGCTAATGTGAAAGAAAATTAATCCTCATCTTAGGGGGAATAAAATTTCCCTTAAGACCGTTACTACTAAATGTAATGACCAAATGTAAAAGTTTCTATATGTAAATATGATGGACTGAAGTTTTATATTCGATTCAGGTTGCATAAATTAATTTAAAATCACTAACTTTGCTACCAATATTTTTCACAATAATATGCCTACATCAAGGATTAAAAAAATAGGAGTTTTTACTTCTGGTGGAGATGCACCAGGGATGAACGCAGCCATTAGGGCTGTCGTGAGATCGTGTCATCATTACAACATCGAGGTAGTAGGAATAAAAGAAGGCTACAACGGTCTTATCGATGGAAAATTTATTGAGATGGGAGCTCGCTCGGTGAGTAACATTATCAATTTAGGAGGAACGATTTTAAAATCGGCGAGGTCAAAAGCCTTTAGAACCAAAGAAGGGAGAGCCAAGGCCTTTCAAAATTGCCAAGAAAATGGCATCGATGGATTGGTTTGTATCGGTGGAGATGGAACTTTTACAGGAGCAAAAATTTTCAGTGAAGAATTTGGCATTAAAGTCATCGGTGTACCAGGGACAATCGACAACGATATTTTCGGAACAGATAATACCATTGGTTATGACACAGCCCTTAATACGGCAATCCAAGCCATTGATAAAGTACGAGATACTGCCACTTCCCATAATCGAGTTTTTTTTATTGAAGTCATGGGAAGAGATGCGGGTTTTATCGCTCTAAATAGTGGGATTGCATCGGGGGCGATAGATATTCTTATCCCTGAACAAAAAGATAGTTTAGAAGAATTATTCGACACCTTTACCAAAGCAAAAGAAAGAGGTAAAACTTCAAGTATTGTGGTTGTAGCAGAAGGTGAAAAATTAGCTTCTACCTACGAATTAGCCGAAAAAACAAAAGAAAGATTTCCTGATTACGACATTAGGGTAACCATTCTAGGACACACCCAAAGAGGTGGCTCACCGAGTTGTGCCGATAGAATTTTAGCCAGTAGATTAGGATTGGGAGCAGTAGAGGGATTGAGAAAAGGACTCACGAATGTAATGGCAGGAATGAGATCTAATCAGTTGGTTTACACCCCAATAGAAGACGCTATTCAGAAACACAACGAAATTAATAGAAGTCTGTTGAAAACAGCAGAAATATTAGCATTATAAAATCAATTTAAACATATTAAAATTAAATCATTATGTCAACAATTAAAGTAGGTATCAACGGATTCGGAAGAATTGGAAGCTTGGTATTCAACGCCATGGCGGAAAGAGAAAACATTGAAGTAGTAGGAATCAATGACCTTATCAATGTAGAGTATTTGGCTTATATGTTAAAGTACGACTCTGTACACGGAAGATTCAACGGAGAGGTTTCTGTAGAAGGAAACGACCTTATCGTAAATGGTAAAAAAATTAGAGTTTCTGCAGAAAGAGATCCTAACAACTTAAAGTGGGACGCTGTAGGAGCTGACTTCGTAGTAGAGTCTACAGGTCTTTTCTTAACAGAGGATAAAGCGAAAGCTCACATCAATGCAGGTGCTAAGAAAGTTGTTCTTTCTGCTCCATCTAAAGACGACACTCCAATGTTCGTAATGGGAGTAAACCACAAAGATTTAACCGCTGACCAAGCGATTTTTTCTAACGCATCTTGTACAACCAACTGTTTAGCGCCTATCGCTAAAGTATTAAACGATAACTTCGGAATTACAGAAGGATTAATGACTACCGTTCACGCTGCAACGGCAACACAAAGAACTGTAGATGGACCATCAATGAAAGATTGGAGAGGAGGGCGTTCTGCATTAATGAACATTATCCCATCTTCTACTGGAGCTGCAAAAGCAGTGGGAAAAGTAATCCCTTCATTGAACGGAAAATTAACAGGTATGGCTTTCAGAGTACCAACTGCTGATGTATCTGTGGTAGATTTAACAGTGAGATTAGGTAAAGATACTTCTTACGAAGAAATCTCTGCAGCAATGAAATCTGCATCTGAAAACGAATTAAAAGGAATTTTAGGTTATACAGAAGAAGCGGTGGTTTCTCAAGACTTCGTAGGAGACAAGAGAACTTCTATCTTCGACCAAGGAGCAGGAATTATGCTTTCTCCAAACTTTGTGAAAGTGGTTTCTTGGTATGATAACGAAACAGGATACTCTAATAAACTAACTGATTTATTAGTTCACGCTGCGTCTTTGTAATCTGAATAGTAGATTAAACTATAAAACCTCTCAGAAATGGGAGGTTTTTGCAATATAGCTCTCATTACCTTCCCTTCAACCTTACTTCTATTTTCTTTTTGATGACGGTAAGCCTTTTCATCAAGTCCATTAATTCTTCTTCTTTCGATGTTTTATAAAACTCATTGATGGACAGGATAATATCTTTCACTTTCCTTGAAGCGAGTATTTTTTCGTTCCGTGTTTTAAAGGATTTATAATTTTCTTCGAACTCCAGTGCTTTTTTGATTAATTCTTCTTTTTCCATCTGTTATGTTCTTATGTTTTGGTAAATATACTATAACGGATTGGTTTTATCAAATAAAATACACGCAATTCCATAAATAGTTTTTATCTTTGTGAAAAAGTAAACTTTTATATATGAAATTTTTTATAGACACTGCTAATATTGACCAAATTAAAGAAGCTCAAGAACTTGGCATTTTGGACGGAGTAACCACCAATCCTTCATTGATGGCAAAGGAAGGTATCAATGGAAAGGAAAATATTAAGGCTCATTACAAAGCCATTTGTGAGATTGTTGACGGAGATATTTCGGCAGAAGTTCTTTCTACTACCTACGAAGAAATGATAAAAGAAGGTGAAGAGTTAGCTGCTATTCATGAGAATATCGTAGTGAAAATCCCAATGATAAAAGATGGTGTAAAAGCCTTGAAGTATTTTTCTGATAAAGGAATTAAAACCAATTGCACCCTTATTTTTTCAGCGGGGCAAGCTCTTTTAGCGGCTAAAGCGGGAGCAACTTACGTTTCACCATTTTTAGGAAGGTTGGATGATATTTCTTCTGACGGATTAAACTTAATTGATGAGATTAGAATGATTTTTGATAATTATGGTTTTGATACCGAAATTTTGGCAGCATCTATTCGTCACAGTATGCACATTATTGATTGTGCTAAATTAGGTGCCGATGTGATTACTTCACCACTTAAGCCTATTCTTTCCTTATTGAATCACCCTTTAACAGATAAAGGTTTGGCTCAGTTTGTTGCTGATGCTGAAAAATTATCTTAATCATCAATAATATTTAAAAATCAAAGAAATAGTTTAAAATTATTTCTTTGATTTTTTTTTGAGGTGTTATAAATTACAAGCCTATTTATGTTTTAACATTTCGTATAGCGACCAATTTGGACGCAATCTTTTAGCGAACACTTGGTTTTCATACAGCGATAGCGAAATGCTGAGTGTAGTTGCGTTGTTGAAAAATTATAAAGCAATATTGTGTTTAAATTTTTCAACAAACAAGCACGAAACGAGGAGCATGAGCGATGCGGAGCAATCGCCTTATGAAAACCTTGAATTTTTGGTTCTTTTGCTTCAAGGCAAAATGAACATAAAAGAAAACTTTACAATATAAAAACTCCTTAAATTAGTTTGGGCAAAATTTTTACTTGTAACCTATTTAATATGCCTTTTCTACAATTGCTTTCACATCATTAGGACTAATATTTCTATGTTCACCAATTCCTGACCATCCTCTTTCGGTAAAGCGTTGAGCGATTTTTTCAGCGGTTCCCTCATAATTTTCGGTATAATCAGAAAGTTGAGTTTTCACTTCTAACGAACGGAAAAACGCTTCTATTTGCTCAATGGCTTTTTGAGCTTTTTCTTCGGTTGTTCCTTCGGAAACCTGTCCAACTCGCTCGGCAAACTGAGCCAATTTTTCTTTTTTATTATCAAAACAATATTGATAGTAACTAGGAGTGATAATTGCTAAGGTTCTCGCATGGTCAATTCCAAATAATGCGGTTAATTCGTGTCCAATTGCATGAATTCCCCAATCTGTAGGAACGCCTTTGGCGATTAACCCGTTTAAAGCCATGGTACAAGACCACATAAAATTAGATGCCGATACATCATCGCTTGGGTTTTCAACCACTTTAGCACTAATTTCCATTAGGGTTTGGAAAATACTCTCCGCCAATCGGTCTTGCAGTAATGCTCCCACAGGATAAGTCATATACTGCTCCAAGGTATGTGTAAAAGCATCAATAATACCGTTCACGATTTGCCTTTTGGGCAACGACTGAATCACCGTTGGATCAAGCACAGAAAATTGCGGAAACAATAATGGCGAACCGAAAGATAATTTTTCTTTCGTTGCACGACGAGAAACCACCGAACCAGAGTTCATTTCCGAACCTGTGGCGGGAAGTGTAAGCACCGTTGCAAAAGGTAAGGCGTCGGTAATTGGTTCTTTTTTAGCTAAAATATCCCACGCATCTTGACCTTTGTATTTTACTCCTGCCGAGACAAATTTAGCTCCATCAATCACAGAGCCTCCACCAACCGCTAATATATAATCTAAATTTTGTTCTTTAATCACCTTGATAGCCTCCATTAAGACTTCGTATTCAGGATTGGCAGGAACACCACCAAACTCCACAACTTTACGAACATTTAAGGCTTGTATTACTTGTTCATAAATGCCATTTCGTTTGATGCTTCCACCTCCGTAGAGCATTAGAATTTTGGCATTTTTAGGAATTTCCTTGTCTAAATTCGCCATTTGTCCTTTTCCAAAAAGGATTTTTGTTGGGTTTTTATATTCAAAATTTTTCATTTTACTTCGTTTTTTGATTATTATTAAATTGTTTTCTATCAATTATTTGATGTCCTTTATTTTCAACACCTAAATATAAGACTTTTGCTAAATCTTCACCACTAATGGCTCGGTATTTTTTGAGTTTTCCAATCATTAAAAATTCTAAAGCTTTGATTATAAAAGCACTTATTTTTTCAGCTAAACGAGTGTCTTTCCGCTTTCCATGAATAATAGATGGTCTGTAAATCAAAATATTTGGAATATTATATTTTAAAACTGCTTGTTCCATTTCGCCTTTGGTTCGGCTATAAAAAACGGAACTTTTTGCATCAGCACCAATGGCAGAAACAACACTAAAAGTTTTAATATTATTGCGTTCGGCTAATTTTGCAGATGTTACAGGAATACCATAATCAATTGCGTGATATAATTTTTTATCAGGTGTTTTAGCTTTGGTCGTTCCAATGCAAACAAAAACCTCATCAGCTCTGAATTTATCGGCTTGTTCTTCCAATTTCAAGACATTACAAACGATTTCTTCTAATTTTGGGTGCGTTTTTCCTGTTGCTCTACGCGTAAAAACTTTTACTTTTTCATAATCATCGCTATTGAGTAACAAATCTAATAAATAACTTCCCGTTAAACCTGTTGCTCCAAGTATAATAGCTGTTTTTTTCATCTCATTAATTTTTACTTAACTTAATAATTTCAGCTACCCAAATTGGAATAAAATAAATCCCCAAAAGGCAAGTAACCATGATTGGAGCATAAGAATGTGCTATATAACTAATCAAAATATGCCAAATTAAAAAGAAAGACAAACCGATTATATATAAA
>PDWJ01000956.1_pt1 | contig 39019 bp, 36 predicted proteins | sample 1430881 | NCBI WGS metagenome assembly PDWJ01 (sample SAMN01162460, study PRJNA174530) | Oral metagenome, whole genome shotgun sequencing project. | biome: Marine environment; feature: Marine mammal; material: Swab sample of the gingival sulcus; isolation source: swab sample of gingival sulcus...
TATTAACCAATACAAAGAACAAATAGCGCAATTTATTGGGCTAAAATTTCAAACTTTTGGTAATGTGAAAATCTGAAAACCAATTTCTCTTTAGTATAATTATAACTTTAGGATACAGCAGCGCTATGTATATTTCTATCGGTTACCATAATTAAAATTTCTTCAAACTACCAAAGGCGAAGCCCTCGTGTAAGTAGTTGAGGATTTAATATGTTGATAGTCAGGTAGTTATGAAACGAGTGGCGGTAGTGATATAATTCCTTGATTATCAGCAATTTGTGAAAAAAGAATGACCTATTGATAATAATAGCAGCATATTTTTAAAGTACCGCCAAACATAGATTTAAAAAAATAAATTACTTTTGTAGCCGAAAAAATAATAAAGTGAGTAAAAAAGTAGCATTTCATACATTAGGTTGTAAATTAAATTTTGCCGAAAGTTCATCTCTATTGCGTGATTTTGTTGAAAACGGTTGGCAAATGACACAAAAAGGCGAGGAAGCTGATTTGGTTTTTATCAACACATGTACAGTTACACAATCGGCTGATGCAAAAAGTCGTAAAGCCGTACGACAAGCAGCCAAAAAATTCCCTAACGCATTTGTTGTGGTAACAGGTTGCAGCGTACAAACCAACACTCAAGCATTCAGTACTATGGAGGAAGTTGACATGGTTTTAGGAATGGGTGAAAAGTTCAACTTTTTTAAATATTTTGATGAGAAAAACAACGAAAACATTCCCGCCATACATTCTTGTAACATAGATAGAGTGCAACATTTCGATTCGGCATGGTCGGGGCAGGACAGAACACGGACTTTCCTGAAAATTCAAGACGGTTGCGACTATGCTTGCTCATATTGCATAATTCCCAAAGCCCGCGGTAAAAGTAGAAATAAACCTATTGCCGAAATCTTGAAAGATACCGAAAAAATAGCCAAAAACGGAAAAAAAGAAATAATACTTACAGGAGTAAACATAGGCGACTTCGGAAAATCAACAGGCGAAAGTTTTTACGACCTCCTTAATGCTCTCGACAAACAAGCCGCCGTACCGGGTATTCGCATATCTTCCGTTGAACCTAACTTGTTGAAATCCCGAATAATAGACCTTGTAAGCAATTCCAAAATATTTAAACCACACTTTCATATACCGCTACAATCAGGCAGTTCCGCTATTTTGAAAAAAATGAAAAGAGCATACAACACAACTCTTTTCGCAAAACGTATTGAGTATATAAAAAAATGTATGCCTCATGCTTTTATAGGAATAGATATAATAGTAGGTTTCCCGGGAGAAACAGAAAATAATTTTAAAGAAAGTTATAATTTATTAAAAGAATTAGAACCTGCATTTTTACACGTTTTTTCATATTCTGACAGACAAGGAACACCGGCATCCGTAAACAAAGAAAAAGTTGCCTCTGAGGTGATAAAAAAACGTAGCGATACCATGCACGAGCTATCAAATTCTTTACACACAGCTTTCTACAAAAAATTTGCAGACACAGAACAAAACGTCCTGTTTGAATATGCAAACAAAAAAGGAAAAATAGGCGGGTTCACAGACAATTATCTGCGCGTGGAAACAAATTATAAAAAAGGACTGGCAAATACTATACAAAAAGTAAGACTATTAGAAATTAATGAAAATTTACACTATACATGTGAGCCTGTGAAAAATAATACAAAGCTCAAAACTTGAACAACACAAAAAAGTGAAAATAAATATTTATTTTAATGAAAAACAGCAAAGAGTTTTAAAAATCTTTTTATAAATTTGCACAAACGAAAAATAAGTATAATAAAACAAAATATTATGTCAAATAAAGAACTTACTCAAGAAGATAAAATTTTTATCCGCACAGTTTTCAAAGAAATGCGTAAAAAAACTCAAGCATACATGGACGACCGTGATTTTCACATGTCCAATGCGCAACTATTCCTGTTTTTGAGCAATGCTCCCGCCGCACTTGCCATAGCAGGCGACGGAGAAGTAGACGAAACTGAAATACAAGCCATTGAAGACCTATCTGCATTTATTAATGTAGGCAATTCAGTAGACTTAGCCCTTCAAGAAATGATGGCAATAGCCGTGGAACCTGACGAAACCATGTTAAATCAAGAATTTAATATACGAATTGGTTCGGAATTACTATACCTCAGTCGAAACATACAAAAATACGAAAGCGATATTATTGCCGCAATAAAAGCAATGCTCACTTTTGGGTTAAACTCTAAAGACGGTTCATTAAGCACTGCTATAAGTAAATTAATGGACATGGTAGTTGAAAATAATTTCAGTAAAAACAAAGAAGAAGAAACTGAAAAAATGAATAAAATAAAAGCTGAATTAGGTATATTGTAATTTTAGCTGACCTCTAAAATTAATAAACCAAACCTTTTTTATCATAGCAAAAACAGATTTCATACAGTCTGTTTTTGCACTTTATTTTATACAATAGAGCGTCGTTTTTTATTGTAAAACTTTGATAATCAATGGTTTATTTTGTTAATTGCGCATTTGTAATAGTCTGATTATCAGCTTGTTAAATAACACTGTAAGAGGACTGACCTGCTTAAAAATTTTATTCATAATTTAATAAAGCAATAGTTCGTTAATTTTTTTCATAAATAATTGATAGCTCAAGAGTTATATTGTTATTGACAGGTGTTTGTAATTGTCTGATTTTTCAATTACTTATGTGAAGACTTTGCTGTTCTCAATTTAACGAAGTATTGATAAAGTATACTTTAGAAATATAAAAAAAATACAATGTATCCTAATCTGACTGAATTTTTCAGACAAGTTTTCGGCGTAAATATCCCTCTGCCCATTCAATCATACGGACTTATGGTTGCAATGGCATTTCTTACAGGTTTGTGGATTTTAATTAAAGAATTTAAACGCAAAGAAAAAGAAGGAATTTTCCATGCAAAAAAATACACAGAAACAATAGGCGAAGGAGCCAAGCCCAAAGAATTAATAACCTCCGGAATTTTCGGATTTTTAATAGGTTTCAAACTGATATATGCTACAATGCACTACGACGCATTAGTTAAAGACCCTCAGGGATTTATATTATCAGGCAATGGAAGCATTCTGTGGGGTATTGTTACAGCGGCGGCATTTGTTTACTTTACTTTTAGAAGTAAAAACAAACAAAAATTAGAAACACCGAAAAAAGTTGAAAAACTGATGCACCCGCACGAATTAGCAGGAAACATACTCATTGTAGCAGGAATTTTCGGCTTGCTTGGAGCAAAAATTTTTCACAATCTCGAATACTACGAAGATTTTTTGGCAAACCCATGGGAAAGCTTGATTTCATTCAGCGGACTTACTTTTTTAGGCGGACTGATAGTAGGAACAACAGCCGTTTTCATATATCTGCGAAAGTTCCATTTTAACACATACCACCTGTTAGATGTTGCCGCAGTAGCCATGCCTATTGCCTATGCCGTAGGGCGGCTCGGTTGCCAAATCTCCGGCGACGGCTGTTGGGGTATCGAAAACCCTAACCCTGCACCCGAATGGCTTGCATGGTTGCCCGATTGGTTAATGGCTTACGACTATCCGCACAATGTTTTAAAAGAAGGAGTTGCTATAACAGACTGTGCAGGAGCATATTGCAATCATCTTGCTGTGCCGGTTTATCCCACACCTATATACGAATCTACCATAATGCTTATAGTTTTTGGAATATTGTGGGTTCTGCGCAAGCGTATAAAAATACCGGCAATGCTATTTAGTATATATCTGATTTTTGCCGGTTTAGAGCGTTTTTTTATAGAAAAAATAAGAGTAAACATACCATACAAAATATGGGGATACGATGTAACACAAGCCGAATTAATCTCAATTTTTATGGTTTTGGCAGGTATAGCAGGAGTAATTTTAACCTATAAATTTAAAGATAAAATTATAAATTCAGTTGAGAAAGACATAAATAGAGCTACGGTTTAAAATTTTATAAAAAATTAGAAAAAAAACTTTAAAAATAAATTTTTAAAAATAAAACTTTTAAATTTGTGGATGTGCAAGTACACTTACTTAAAAAATAAAGTCTATGAGTAATGAACAATTAGTTTGCCCGCCTTGCGGCGCTCCGCTTGAAAAAAAATACCGCTTCTCAAAAACGATAGTTTGCGAATATTGCGGACAAACATCAATTTTAGGTAGCGACAATACCTTGAAAGCCGAAGGCGAAAAAAGTCCGCTAACTGATTATGGCTCAGTTATTTCAGTAGGAGCAAATTTAACTATAAAAGAAGTTAAGTATATTGTTTTAGGACGCGTTCGCTTTGTTTATCCCTCAGGATTTTGGGACGAATGGTTTCTGCAAGCCGACAACGACAGCCAAAAAGAATACTGGTTGCAAGAAGACGAAGGCGAATACACACTTTTTGAAAAAGCAAAAGAAATAAAAGCCGTTTTTTCAGATTTTGCCGTAGCCGATACATATAAATTCACAGATAACGAAGACGAAACTTTTGTTATTGAAAAAAATACCGCACAAATTAAAGGTGGAGAAGGCGAATTACCGTTCAGAGTAGTGCCCGGCGAACAAGCTAATTTTGTAGATGGAATAATTGTTGGAAAACAAACTCTTACAAGTATTGAATTTTTACCGGAAGAAACCCTTTTGTATATTGGGAAGCAAGTACTGTTAAATGAAATAAAACTAGGGTAATGATTACTTCAGAAACTAATAAAATAAGACAATTCAGATGTAAAAATTGCGGCGGAGAAATTCAGCTGCAAAATAGGCGTACACAATACGTAGCTTGTCAATATTGCGGTTCGGTATCCGATGCCGACAGCGAAGCAGGCAAAATATTAACAAAAATGGCAGACCCCGCCGATTATCCGTCTATGTCCTTTATAAAATTGGGCATGGAGGGAACTTTTAACGGAAAATTACATCACGTAATAGGACGTACTCGCCGCCAAAACACCTATAAAGAATACTGGGAAGAAGACGGAGAAGCCGGCTATTCGGATGAAGTTTGGATATTTGACGAATGGTTGCTGATAAGCGAAGATGGTACATATTTTACAATAGTGGAAGACGAAGAAAGATATTACTTTGTAGCGCCTGTTATCCCTCTTTATCCATCGTTGCCACAAGGTCAACGGATGCAAGATTTTTTCAAAAAGAACAAAGAACATAGAGTTACGGAATACGGCGAAACTCAAATAATGTACTACGAGGGCGAGAGTACTTATTTGGTGCAAGCAGGATTGAAATCGGAATTTGCACAATATGAGTCCGGACGTTCAAGTTATTCAGCCGAGTGGCGATACGAAGAAGGAAACGAAATAAAAGAAATAGAATTTTTTGAAGAAACTACAATTCCTGTAAAAAAACTTAAAGAAGCCTTTGGAATTACTAAAAAAGTAGGCAGTAAAAGTAAGAAGACTGAAGCTCGCAAAGGTATAAAAAACAGGTATATCATACTCGTAGCCGGAATATTAAATCTTTTGATAGGACTTTTGGCATCATCAGGTGTTGAAACTTCGGAGGTTTTTAATAAAAAAATATTAGTAAACAAAGAGGCAGAAACAACCGGTTGGCAAAATGTTAACGATACTTTGCATGGAATAACTTTTCAGCAACCAATATCTTTGAAACCGGATTCTAAAATTCTGAATGTTAGAATGTTTGCAAACTTACCGGAATCGTCCGAAGCATTGTTGGAGTTAGTGTTTTTAGATAAAAATAAAGATACTCTTTTTTATAGCTATGAGTATGGATACAATTACATTTATAGCGAAAAACTTGAAGCTGTACATATCCCTAATTTATCAAATAATTATAAAATTGACAACTCAATAAGAAATTTTGATATGCAATTTACAATAAAGGTTCCTAAAAAATGGAAAAAAATAGGTGATGATATTAAAGCTGAACTTGTGTTAAAAGAAAGTAATAAAACAAGCATAGATAAAAAAGAACAAACTATTGGTTTAGGTGCTTTGTTAATATTTTTAGGTATTGGTATTATTATAGTTAAACGATTTAGAAATAACTAATTGTCTGTAAATCAAGGAGTTATTAAATATTTTGAAAGATGAAAAAATTATCAACAAAAAATATAATAGTCATTGTAGGTTTGGTTTTGTTATCGGGCATAACATTTTTTTCAAGTAGTGCTCCCGAAGCAAAAAAAGACTTAAAAGGACAAAGAGCAGTCATTGTTCCTTTAGTTATACACAAAACCGTCAGACAAGGAGGTAGTCATTCCGGCAGCTCATCACGAAGTAATTCAGGTGGCGGTTCATCTTACGGGAAATAAATCGTATGCAAAAAAAATTACAACAAGCACTTTATCCCGTACTGCTCGTATCTGTTTTTATTATAGCCTCATGCGGATTACTTTATGAATTGCTAATCGGCAGTTTATCTTCTTACTTTCTGGGCAACAGCATATTACAGTTTTCACTTACCATAGGACTGTTTATGTTTTTTATGGGCGTAGGCTCTTATTTATCTAAATATTTTACCAAAGAATTATTCACAGCTTTTGTAATTATTGAAATAATTCTCGGAATTATAGGCGGAATTTCTGCATTTAGCCTTAATTATATATATTCCCATACCTCGTATTTTAGGCTTTACAGCTTGATTTTCATAGCCTTACCCGGCATGTTTATAGGACTTGAAATACCAATTGTAACACGTATAATAGCCCAATATTCCACCTTGAAAGATACCGTAGCAAAAGTTCTAACTTTTGATTATGTGGGGGCATTGGCGGCATCGTTAATATTTCCTTTATTACTTTTGCCTAAACTTGGCATTATAGGTACTTCATTTCTTATAGGAACATTAAATATTGGAGTAGCTGCACTAAATGCCTTTATTTTCAAGGAAATAATAAAATATGATAAAGTGTTGAAAATAAGCTCTTTAACGATCATGGGAGTATTGGTAGCAGGAATATTTTTGTCGGGAAAAATAGAACGAAAATTAGAACAAAAAATATATCAAGACAAAATTATATTTTCGGAAGATACTCAATATCAGCATATTGTGATGACACGTTGGAAAAATGATTACCGCCTTTACATAAATGGAAGTATACAATTTTCGAGCATTGATGAGTATCGCTATCATGAAAGTTTAGTACACCTGCCAATGGCATTAATTAATGAACACGAAAAAGTGTTAGTATTGGGTGGTGGCGACGGCATGGTAGTGCGTGAAGTATTGAAATACAATGACATACAAGAAATCCATCTGGTAGATTTAGACCCTCGCATGACCGATTTGGGTAAAAATAATTCCATTTTCCGTAAACTGAATAATGATGCTTTGCGAAACCCGAAAGTAAAAATTTTTAATGAAGATGCTTTTTCTTTTGTCGAAAATTCAAATGAAATTTACTCTGCTGTGATAATTGATTTGCCTGATCCCAACGACACAGGACTTGCCAAATTATATACCAAAGAATTTTATGAATTACTAAAAAAACGAATGAGCCTATTTGGCATAATGGTAACGCAATCAACCTCACCTTATTTTGCTTCAAAAGCCTATTGGTGTATTAATCATACTGTAAATCAAGCGTTTAACAACGTATTGGCTTATAATGCCAATGTTCCTTCTTTTGGAATATGGGGATTTACTGCGGCAGGCGGTGGTGTGGATTTTCTCTGTAAAGATACTGATTTACAGATAGATACCGTGATAAGAAAAGCACAAACGAACTTAATAAAAAACTTACATTTCTTAGATTCGGCAATGTTGCCAAGTGTTTTCACATTCAACAAAGACATGCGAGAATGTCCTACGGAAATAAATACTTTGAATACTCAAAAACTTTTGGAATATTATAATAAAAGTGCCGAGCAATGGAGATAAGCAACAGACAAAACAATAAAAACAGCATACCCCAAAAGGCAAAACATGCCAATCCTTTGTATTTGAATTATTATTTGTTTGGAGATACTAATTTCGAGAATAAATTTAAAATTATAGATAAAAAATTAACAGATACCTTAATCGGTAAATTAGAAATAGCGATAATAGCAGAGTCGCATTACATTATGCTAGATAATGTTTTCACCGAGCTGTTGAGTTGTAGCGACAATATCAAAATCCCAAGCATTCCGATAAAAAAACAAAGCTCCCCCCGAATGCAATTTTCGTATAAATTTAATTCGTTTTTATACTCTACCTCAATTTATAACAAAGAATTTGCAGATGATAAAATTTTCAAAAAAGAAGAACAAAAAATAGCCACGCAAAAAAACTTACTTTTTCATTTTTTTGAAAAAAATACGGCACTTACTTCCATAATTTTAAAGGAAAATTCAAACCAACGCTGTATTATTGAAACTTGTCACAGCTACCCCGATTTTAACACTATTGTCTACAGCAAAACGGAGTTTTCTTCTGTAAAATAATTTGGAATTAATTAGTAGTCAGTAGGTTACAGTATTTAACTTATAGGCTATAACCAGTTGATTTTTAGTATATTAAATTTTTAATTTAATTAAGTATTATAAATTTAAAAGTAAAAAAATAAAATAATCTCATAGTTACTTGCTTATAGGTTATTTTGTTTGGTAATATTTTTTTAGGAAAGTGTAATTTAACCCAAAGTGGTATTGCAAGCCCATTGTACTATGTGTTTTAACGCCTATATCAAGCGTTATCCCTTTAAAACTATAACCTAAACCAAACGAATATTCTGCCGGCTTAGTAGACATACCTACTCTTAGGAAAAAGTTTTTAATAAATTCGTATTCTGTGCCAAATTTCACGCTTACCGGAAGTTCTAAGTCTTTTTCTACCTCGGCTGCAACAAGCACTTTATCTGAAAAATTATAAGCAACACCTAAACTGAATACAGAATTAAGGTGTCCGTTTACATTATCTTTTATTTTAAAACCCCAAGGATTAAAAGCATGTGCGCCTACAAAAAAATTATCTATCGGTTCAATTAGAACTCCTATCTCAGCAGTTGGAAATCCTTTAGCACCGTATTCTCTGCCTTGTTCCACCCTAAAATAATCAATAGCAATACCTACGTCTACGCGTTCAAAAAGTTTTTTGCCGTATGCAAATGAAAATTTACTTTGTTTGAACATTTCGTATCCGAATTGTGTATAGTTCAAACCAAATGTACCCATATTTTTAGAAGGGTATACTAATGCAAAACCTAAGGTTCTAAGTTCCTGAAGTTGAAAACGATTATTGAAATAACTACCAAATGATGGACCTTCTGCCTTTGCCAAGCCTGCTTGATTGTGCACCGACATCCAAACATCATTTCCAAATAAGCCTACCCCGCCAAGAGATGCTTGCCTTGTACCTATTGGCATATTTTCTTGGGCTTTTAATTCTATAACTAAACTGATAATTAATATCGGAATAAAAAATAATTGTTTTTTCATATATTTGCTCTTTAGTTGGAAGTTGGAAGAGGGAAGTTTTCGTTCTCGGGCTTTCCTCTATATAATCATTTTGTTGTGTGTCTTATTTAAGTCATGGGTGTTTCATTGCTTATAATAATAGTTTGTCGTTTCTATAAGTAGTTGATAATCAGAAATTTACAGCACTGTCGTTCTGTCTATAACTATCTGTTTATCAACGTGTTAAGCTTTCAGTTTTCAATTTAACTAAGTGTTGTTATAACTATACGCTAATAAAAACTTTAGCAAATATAAAAAACAAAATGTAAATATAGACTTAACAAATATTTTTTAGTAAAAAAACTCTGAAAAATTTATCACTAAGGGTGGGGAAGCTATTAATTATTATTATTGTCATTGATGAAGTGTAAATCTCTTTGAGGAAACGGAATTGAAATTTTGGCTTTACGAAATTCTTTATCTATGGCTATCCTTATGTCGCTTTTCACAGTTTCTATGGTCATGTTTTTATTAGACCAAAAAAACAGAGAAAAATCAAGTGAGGAATCGCCAAAATTTTCAAATCGAACAAAAGGTTCAGGTTTTTTTGCTACAAATTTGTGTTCTGTTGCACATTTTTTCATGGTTTCCATAACTAATTCAACATCAGAACCATAAGCTACCCCTATGTTTACTCTAAATCGAGTGTTGTTTTTAAGGTCGCTCCAGTTTATTATTTTATCCGAAGTAAATTTAGAGTTAGGTACACGTATCACGGTGTCGTCGCGGGTATATAGCGTGGTAGTACGAATGCCTATATTTATGACCTTTCCCACCATACCATCCACTTCTATTATGTCGGTAGTGCGCAATGGACGCTCCAGCAATAGAATAAATCCTGAAACAATATCGCTAAAAATATTTTGAATACCTATTCCAAAACCTACGAGTAAGGCTGCCGAACCTGCAAGAATTATTGATAAATCGAAGCCCGTGGAGCGTAATCCTATAATGATTGTTGTAATCCAAAGAACATATTTTGTAATCTTGAAAAGTGCTGCGGCATTACCTGCTGCTATTTTTTTAGTTTCAACTTGGTAGTTGAAATATCTTTTCAGACCCAATAGGAATAAACCTGTAAAAGCTATTATTATGGTAAAAAATACAAGGTCAAAAATTGAGATACTAACATTTTTTATTTTTAAAAGTTCAAAATTTACGAGTTTATCAGGAGTTATTAGTGTAATTTTTAAAATAAATATCAGTGCAACAATCCATATTAGATATTTACTTATAATTATTGTTTCTTTTTTGGTATTTAGTTTAGCTTGTATGTTGTTTTGTTTCTTTTGTATTAAAATTGAAATAAGTTTTGAACAAAAAAATGCAATTGAGAAAATGAATATTACATAAAAAATATGTGGAAAATTGAAATGAAGATATTTAGTTCTAAATATGGGGTGTGTAAAAAAATCTTTTATTGTAATACTTGAAAAAATGTATAGAATTATGAGTACAGTTGTAAGAAGTAAGGTGTTTTGAAATAATGTTTTTGCGGCTAAATTTTTATTTTTATTTATAAATTTCATTAAAAAAAAATGCCCTACTACTATTAGTATTGTTACTAGTATACTTACTATAAGGTTAGAAAGAGTGATTTGAAAAAATGAATTTTCTATTAAAAATTTACTTTTCATGTGTTTATGTTTTTAGTTGGAAGTTGGAAGAGTGATGTTGGAAGCGGGGGCTTGTTTTCTAACGTCATAGGTGTTTCATTTTATCGTAGAGGACGCAAAGTTTTCGTTGCACTTTCGGTCTGCTGACTTCGGTCTTCTGTCTTTTTATAAATTTCGCTTTGCTATAAAAAAGGGATTTCTTAAGTGTTCTTTGTTGTATAATAAAGGTTTGCCGTCGGGTTGGCTTATAGAAGCCCCCGAAGCCGTTAATATGGCATGTCCTGCGGCGATATCCCATTCCATTGTGGGACTAAAACGGGGATAAATATCGGCATTGCCTTCGGCTATAATGCACATTTTAAGCGAACTGCCAATTGATACAGTTTCTATTGGGTTGTGTTTTTGTTCTAAATTTTGCAAAAAGTCTTTTGTAGCTTGCGAAAGATGCGACCTGCTAACAACAACTCTGTATTTTCTTTTGGTTTGGGGCAAAGGTAATTTTGTGGCGTGTGTAATAAGGCTTTCGTAGTTGTGTTTATCGTCAAAATAATCGGATGACAAATTTTGTATGACAAATGCACCATGCAGCTTATCGCCAAAATAAATTTTTCTTAAATTAGGAACATAAATAACTCCCATAATAGGTGTGTTTTTATCTACGAGTGCTATGTTTACTGTAAATTCGCCATTTTTTTTAATAAATTCTTTGGTACCGTCCAAAGGGTCTACCAGCCAAAATAATTTTCTGTCTTTTCTTTCAGAGTAGCTGTGTGCTTTATCTTCTTCACTAAGAATTGGTATTTGGGTTTCGTTGAGTAGATTAATTATTTTATCGTGCGCCCTCTTGTCTGCTAATGTTACCGGACTTTGGTCGGCTTTTTTTTCTATTTTAAAATCATTATATTCATACACTTGCATTATCTCTACACCTGCCTTGTAAGCAGTTGTTACGGCTTTGAATAATAGATTTTCAGTTACTTTCATTTTTATGTCTTTGTTGTGTATTTTTTTTGATAATCAAGTAGTTATATTTTGGAGTTCGTGTCTTGTTTTTTGAAAGCCCCCTTGGTAATGAGAGGCTTTTTTTATTTAGCAATTATGCTGTTTAGTATGGTTTTGCTATTCTACGTGTGTGTGAAAAGCATCTGCTTGTGCGGTAGGCATTATAAGTATATCGTTAATATTGACATGAGCCGGTCGAGTGATAATAAATTCCATAGTTTCGGCAATATCTTCAGCGATTAGCGGTGTGTAGCCTTTGTATACATTTTTGGCTTTTTGTTTGTCTTTGAGACGTACTTCTGAAAATTCGGTCTCTACCGCTCCCGGACTAATAGAGCTTACTTTTATTTTAAAAGGTAATAGGTCTATTCGCATGTTTCGAGTAAGTGCCTCTACGGCGTGTTTTGTGGAACAATAAACTCCACCTCGTGAGTAAGATTGTTTTCCGGCAATTGAACTAATGTTTATTATGTGTCCGTTTTTTTGTTCAGCCATTTTTGGGGCAATTATACGGCTCATGTATAAAAGACCTTTTATGTTGGTATCTATCATTTGCTCCCAATCGTTTATGTCGCCCTCGTGGAAAAGGTCTAAACCTGCTGCTAATCCGGCATTGTTTATCAATAGGTCTATGTTCTTAAACTCTTCGGGTAGATTTTCTATGTGTTGTTTGGTTGCTTCATAATTACGAATATCGAAGCAAGCTATATGTACTTTTACCTTGTAGTTCGTTTCAAGTTTATTTTTTAAACTTATAAGTCGTTCTTTTCGACGCCCTGTTGTTACTATATTGTAATTCATCTGAGCAAGTTTTTCGGCACAAGCTTCGCCTATACCGGCTGTTGCTCCTGTTACTATTGCGTTTTTCATTTGTTTATATTTTAGTTAGAAGTTGGGTGCGGAAAGCTGGAATTTTTGTTCTGCGGCTTCCGTCTTCGGTCTTCCGTCTCCCGTCTTCGGTCTCCCTATACTTATTCCGTTGTTTGTCCTTTTATAGTCATGTGGGGGCATATAAAAAAATGTGTATTGTTGAAAATAAAACAATTGTAGAGACCTTTGTAATTAAGGTCTCTACAACTTTGATACAGTATTTTAAACAATAAATTTTTTTCCAAATTACAATTAAAGTATTAATTTTTTACCACTTTTTGGTTGTAAACACCTTGCTTTGTGGTAATTTGCAGAAAGTAAGTTCCGTTTGGTAGCTCAGATATAGAAATTTGATTTTGATTTTCTGCACTTAATACCAATTTCCCGATAGAATTGTAAATGTCTATTGTGAAATTTGATTCATCTGTTTTTATATTCAAAAGGTCTTTTGCCGGATTTGGATATATTTCTATATTATCTATTGCGATATCGTCAATATTAGAACTACATTCGTATTCGCCGGTTGTTGCCGGTATGGGGGAGGCATTGCTGAAATATACTAATGTCCAATTTTTATCTAATGCGTTTTGGGCATCAGAAGCTATAACGTCAGCGTGGTTATCATCAGTTGGGCTAAATAGAATGGTTATTTTTGCATTATCATTAGCTTTTTTACGAGGCAACGAGCAGAAGAAATTGTTTAGAGCTTCCGTATTTAGAGGGTTTATTTGACATAAAATTTCTCCTAAGTTTATGTTTTCTGACACATCTAAACTTTCGAGTTTGTTTCTAGCACAGTGAAGATACCTTAATTTTTTATTATTTGAAAGGTCTAAACTTGTAATTTGATTAGTGTAACAATAAAGCGTTTCTAAGTCAGGGTTGTTAGAAAGGTCTAAACTTGAGATTTTATTTTTGGAACACCAAATTTTTTTTAATTTAGAGTTATGTGAAACATCTAAAGCAAATAATTTTTCTCCATTATCCCAGCAATCAAATAATAATATGTCGCCGTAAATAGTCATAGTATCAGCATTGCTGAGGTATTTTTTATAACCTGTCCATTCAGCTTCCACTTGAATATTATAGACCTTATTGCCGCTGACTATTCTAACAGGAGTGTTGTTTTTATCTGCGAATAAGTCTAAATTAATTTTTGCACCATTTTTTACTCCAATGGTAATGTAGCGCTCCATGTTTTGTGCTATCAAAGCACTGTTAAATATTACTCCTATAATCAAGAGTAAAGCTGTTTGTTTAATTTGTTTTTTCATATTAAAATATTTAATTTTTTTGTGCCTTACGGCTGTTATTTAAATTGTTTTTTTTGCAAAAGTAATAAGTATTTTTTTTTTAACAATAGAGAGTTAAATTATTTTTTTTAAAGAATATTAAGACCTTATTTAAAATTGGAGTTTTTAAGTTAACTTATTGATTATAAATATTTTGTATGTTGTTTTGTTAGCCGTTTGCAGTCTTTTATTTTTCAATTTAATGAAAAATTCCTTAAAAAAATATGTTCTAAAATTCAGATAAAAATTAATTGATAAAACTTAACTATTTTTTTATTTTTGTGAGAGTATTTTTATTAATAACACACCTTATAAATCAAAAATTAAGATAAATATTGTTTAATTCAATGGGAAGTATAAATGATTAAAAAATTTAAATTTATGAAAAAGTTATCATTATTTTTAGTATTGTTTTTTGTGGTGGGAGTAGTTTTTGCGCAAGAAAAAGGTAGTTTCAAAGACAAGCGAGATGGCAAAGTTTACAAAATAGTAAAAATAGGAACACAAATATGGATGGCAGAAAACCTTGCTTATAAAACAGATTTCGGTTGTTGGGTTTATGATGACGACAATAATAATGTAAAAAAATACGGCTATCTTTATAACTATTATATAGCAAAAAATGTTTGTCCTTCCGGCTGGCATTTGCCTGAAGATACAGAGTGGATGCAATTGGCGACTTATCTTGGTGGCAAAAAACTTGCAGGAGAAAAAATGAAAAGTACTACCTATTGGGAGTTGGTAGAAGATGCTAAATATGACGACAATAAAAGTGGTTTTGAGGCTTTACCGGGCGGCTATTTCGACTATGATAAAAAAATATTCAAAGGCTTAGGCAATGCAGGTAGTTGGTGGAGTAATACGTTTAATAAAGAAGAAAAGCGTTCTGTGATGCTGTTACTTACTTTTGCAGATGGAGGAATATCTTTATTCCTTTCGCATCGCAATAATGGATGCAGTGTGCGATGCGTTATGGATTAATGATTTTTTCCTTACATGTAAGTTCCATCAAGATAAAATTTAAGTATTTCCTAAACAATTGATAATTATGTAATTATATTATTCGTTCGCAGTTTGTAACTGCTTGGTTATCAATGCCTTAGTTTTGTAGTTGGATAAATTGTAAATAAATGAATTATAATAAAAAACATAAATCAGAAAAGAAGAATTGGATAATAAGTGGTTTGATATTTGGAATACTTATGTTTTTAGTAAACCAAATAATTTTTCCACTGATAAAAGGTGAAAAAATAACTTCACAGGTTTTTTTAATCTGGCTCCCTATTTGGTTAGTCGGCGGGCTTGGCTGGGGCTTTGTAATGCGCTGGTGGTATAGAAGACAAGAAAAACGTAACCAAAATAAAAACACTCAAAAATAAATATGTAATCTTTTGATTATTAGAGGTATAGCTGTTTTGTAATTATTGCTATTTATTAAACCCGAATTATGCGTTAGAACTTCGTAATGAGCATTCAAATTACAATAAAACAAGAATTTACAAAACTGATGTATAGTACCGCTATGGTGAAGTTTTGTAAATTAACGAAGTGCCTTGTTTTGAAGTAATTTGAGTGCGTAATAGATTTTCTAATGCATATTTCGGGTTAAAAGGCTTATCAGAAATACAATAGACTTAAAATAGTGATTGTTACAATCATATAAATAAAAGTTAGGGGCGTGCCTACCTTTATAAAATCTTTAAATTTATATCCGCCCGGTCCATATACCATAAGGTTGGTTTGGTACCCTATCGGAGTGCTAAAATTGGCAGCTGCGGCATAGGCTACTACTATTACAAAGGGCATTATATTGGCGTTTAGTTCCATTCCGGCACTCAGCGAAACCGGAAAAACAACCGCTACGGCTGCTTTATTTGTTATGAAAGCCGCCAATACCGTAGTGATTAAATAAATCCCTGTTAGTACACCCACTTTCCCAAAAGGACTAAAAATTTTTAATATTGAACTTGCCACAAGGTCTGCTACTCCGGTTTTCATCATGGCAACTCCCAGTGCCAAGGACATTGCTATTATTATAGCTAATTCATAATCAACAGATTTTACAATATCTTTCGGGCGCGTTATTTTGAATAGAACCGATAATGTCAATAGTGTTAGTAATCCGTTGAAAAGGCTTATTAATTTGAAAGCTGAAAATGCTATTATTCCTATTGTGCCGCCAACTAAAAATATTGTACGCCAAAATCCCGGACGTGTAATTTCTTTTATTCGAGAAATAAGATACAAATCGGATGTTTCGCGTAGTCGTTCTTCAAAATATGTGCCTGCAAGCAATAAAATGGCATCGCCGGCTTTCAGTTCAACATTTCCTATGGTGCCTGATAATGTTTCCCCATTTCTATGAACTGCAATAGCTGTGGCATCAAAACGCCCCCTGAAATTGACTTCTTTTAATGATTTTCTTATCATGTCGGAATTATGAGGGACTACCACTTCTATTACTTCCGTGTTTTTTTTACGTGCAAACATGCCCACCGAGGGAATTACTAATCCTTCGGAAGAATTAACCAAGTCGGCTATGGAATCGGTGCTGCCCGTAAATAGCAGTATATCTTCTTCTAATAATATGGTGTCGCTCGGAACGGCAGTAATTCTTATGTCGTTGCGAAGTATTTCAAATAAAAATAAATCTTCCATTTCTCTAAGACCGGCTTCTTTTATTGTTTTGCCTATCCATTTGCTGCCGGCTTTTATTCTTGCTTCAACAATGTATTTTCTTTTTATGGAATCAATTTTGTTGATAGGACTGTGTCGGTTAGGAAGCAATTTGGGTCCTAAATATAACAAATACAAAATCCCTATTAAAATCATAGGAACTCCTACTGCCGAAAAATCAAATATATCTAACGAATGAAAATTGGGTACTATGTCTTGGTCGGTTAGTAATCCATTCACAATCAGGTTGGTAGACGTTCCTATCAATGTAGCACAACCACCCAAAATTGCCGCAAATGAAAGAGGTATCATTAGTTGCGAAACATATTCTCCGGTTTTTCTGGCGCGAGAATGCACATAAGGCATGAGTAGAGCAACCAATGGGGTGTTATTCAAAAAAGCTGATAAGGGAGCTACCAGAAACATCATACGAGCATTGAAGTTCATTGTGCTTTTGGCTTTGTTAAATACTTTGTTGAATAGTATATCTAAAACTGAAACTTTGCGGAATATATCGCCAAGTACTAAAAGCATTATAACAACTGCAACTTGTTCATTTGCAAAACCATTGAGTATTTCTTTGGGGCTTAAAACTTTAGTTATACCCAGTATAATTACAGCTATGATAAAAGTCATGGCAGGTCCTACAATTTCTTTGTATAGTGACACAACCAAAAACAATATCACAAGTATAACAACTACGGCATCAAAGGAAAACATAGCAAAAAAATAGCCGACCCTTGCAGATATGAGTTATTTTTAAATATCTGCAATAAAAAAAATTAAATTTTGTAATTTACTTATAAGCCAAATCTCAGCCGCTAAATTAAATAAAAAACTAAATTAGCACAAACTTTTGAAATTTGATGTCGGTACTTGCTTTTTTATCTGAATTATATAATTTTTTGAAAGTTAATATCTAAAATTATATACGTTTAAAAATAGTTTGTTGTTTTTGTAAGTGCTTGGTAATTAGGTGGTTATGTTGCTGTATTGTGTGTTTGTAACTGTTTGATTATCAGTGGTTTAAAGTGTTCCGGTGAGAGCTTTATCATTTGTAATCTTATGCAGTGTTAAGTTTTAGATAGTTGTGATATTTTTATTAAATATACATTTTGATTTATATAAATATTAGTAAGAAAAATTTTGGAAATAAATTAAAAAATAAAGACCTTTACAAAAACTAAATCATGGTAATCTTTGAAGAATTCAATATAACGCAGAAGTTTGAAATTCAATAGGTTAAATTATAAAATTTTAAAAGTATAAAGAAATGAATAATAATATATTAGAAAAAGCTCAAAAGTGGTTAAGTGAAAATTATGATGTAGAAACACGGGAAAAAGTAGAAAAACTCATAGCTGAAAACTCACAAGAATTGACAGATGCTTTTTATAAAAATCTTGAATTTGGTACGGGTGGAATGCGAGGAATAATGGGAGTAGGTACAAATAGAATAAATAAATACACCTTGGGAGTGGCTACTCAGGGTTTTAGCAACTATCTCTTGAAAAATTTTCCCGATAATGAAAAAATAAGCGTAGTCGTTTCGTATGATAATAGAAACAATAGTCGTTCGCTGGCTGAACTTACCGCACAAGTATTTGCCGCAAACGGAATGAAAGTTTTTTTGTTCAACGAACTACACCCCACACCCTTACTTTCATTTGCCGTGCGACATTTAAAATGTCAAGGCGGAGTAATGCTCACGGCATCGCATAACCCGAAAGAATATAACGGATACAAAGCATACTGGGAAGACGGAGCGCAAGTTATTCCGCCACATGACAAAGGTATAATAGAAGAAGTGAACAAAATAACTGAGGTAACGCAAATAAAATTTGATGGTAATGCCAATTTAATAGAAATAATAGATGATGAAATAGATAAAATATATCTTGAAAAATTAAAAAAACTTTCACTATCATCTGAGCTTATAAAAAAAGACAAAGATTTTAAAATTGTATTTTCTCCCTTACATGGTACAGCTGTGAAAATGGTGCCGGCAGCACTAAAAGAATTTGGGTTTAATAATGTAATAACAGTTCCCGAACAAAATATTACATCGGGAGATTTTCCAACAGTGAAATCGCCAAACCCCGAAAATGCCGAAGCACTAACAATGGCACTTAAAAAAGCTGAAGAAACTAATGCCGACATGGTGGCAGCTACCGACCCTGATGCCGACAGAGTAGGTATAGCTGTGCGTAATAATAAAAATGAATTTGTATTGCTAAACGGCAACCAAACAGCAAGCGTTCTAATATATTATTTACTGAAAAAACATCAAGAAAAATCTTTACTTAAAGGTAAAGAATATATTGTGAAAACCATTGTTACAACAGAACTTCTTGTTGATATAGCCAAGCATTTTGGTGTAGAATATTACGACACACTCACCGGCTTCAAATACATTGCCGAATTGTTGCGCAAATTTGAAGGACAAAAAAACTTTATAGGAGGTGGCGAAGAAAGTTACGGATATTTGGCAAGTGATTTTGTACGCGATAAAGATGCTATAATGTCGGTAGCCTTAATTGCTGAGGCAGCAGTATGGGCAAAAAGCATCGGTAAGTCTTTCTATGAAATACTTATTGACATATATGTTCAATTTGGCTTTTACAGAGAAGTACTTGTAAATCTTGTAAAACAAGGAAAAAAAGGCGAAGAAGAGATAAAACAGATGATGAACGATTATCAAGAAAATCCACCCAAAAGTTTGGGAGGAAATAAAATTGTATTGATAAAAGATTATAAAACAGGCAAATGCAATAATATTGAAACAGGCGAAGAAAGCGAACTTGATTTTCCAAAATCAAATGTATTGCAGTTTTTTACAACCACTGGTGATAAAATTACTGTAAGACCTTCGGGTACAGAGCCTAAAATAAAATTTTATATAGGTCTTAAAATGTCAATAGCAAGTAAATCAGAATACTCGGAAGCCTATAAAAAATCGGAAGAACGAATAAATAAAATAAAATCTGATTTGAGTTTATAATGTAAATAAGTCTAAAAAAAAACGAGGCAATTTTGTTGCCTCGTTTTTTTTGATAGGGACTTTTCAGTAGTTTGTTGTTTTTCGTAAGTTGTTGATAGTAAACAGGTTATAGTAGTTTGTCTGGGTGTGCTGTAACTATCTGTTTATCAGTATGTTAGATTTACGATAGTTTTTTCCCATTCGTAATTTAATGAAGTCTTGATTATTGTAATCTGTAACGTCTTTTTGCTTCTTCGGCAATTACCATTCTTCTGAAAGGACCTATTGCAAGTTTCTTTTGATAAACTCCGGTTTGCATCATTTCGGCAAAAGTACCGTATTTGCCCGGGAAAATAGCCGCCGGAATACGTTTTATGCCATAAGAGCCTGAACGTTCTCTTATAAATAGGTCTATATAAAAATAAAATGATTCGGCTTCTCTATCTATTTTTTTATCAATTACAATTGTGTCTTTAGAGAAATTTTTGTAAAAAGTTTGAGCATCTTCTGCCTCGTAATAGTTTTCAAAAGGTCCAATGGCAACTTTAGCACCTTTGGAAAGGTATTTCCATAATTGAACATCAAATTCTTCAGCATTACCGGCTTTTATATTACTGCTAACTAATCTGATACGGTAAGATTCAATACGAGTTTTAGGGTGTTTTTCGGGAGTAACCTTCACAAAAAACCAGTATACCAATTGGTCTTCATCAAACACATTTTTCTTTTCGGTTACTTCTTGCGATTTTGCAGTCTGAAAAAATAATATTGAAAAAATAAATATACTGAATATTATAGTTGTATGTTTCATCTTTTTAATTTAAGTTATTAAATTACTGTATTATAAAAAAAATATTATTGTTTTAATAGGCTTTTTGCAAATGGTATGCCGAAGTTAAAATATTTTCTGCCGACTTAAGCCTTTTTTGGTGAATGCCACTTATTTTTACATAAGTGAATTTATGAAGTCTGAGTATTTGTTCGTATCTTTTTAGCAGATAGTGTCTTTTTATTGTACCGTTTTCTCGTACTTTGTCTTTTTGCCATGCCAAGTCAGTGTCGCATACCATAAATATTGTTTTTGATAATGACTTTATGTACTCGGTTAAAAATTTTGGACATTTTCCGTATACTTCTTCAAACCATACTTGGGTTATTTCCGGTCCGGTATCGAAAAATATTGCTTGATGGTTACTACTGTATTGTTTTTCTAATTGTTCTATTTGTTTTTTTGCTATGTTTACTATATCAAGATAGTTGTATGGGCGGTTTAATTTTTCTATGTATTCGCGTGCATATTCAGGCACTGCGAGTCCGTTATACTTCTCGGCAAGGAGTTCGCATAAGCTTGACTTACCGGTAGATTCCGGTCCTGTTATTATTATTCGTAAAGGTCTGATTATTATCGTTTTATGTTTATAATTCGGAGGTCGAAAATAAGAGTAGAGTAGGGGGGGATTATACCGGTTTGTTTTGCTTTGTAGGCTAATTTTGATGGTACTATAAGTTTTGCGGTAATACCTTTTCTTGTAAGTCCTATGCCCTCTTCCCATCCCGGTATCGACATGTCTTTTTGGTATATGTATGAGAGTGGGTTTTCGATTGTTCTTTGGTCGAAAATTTTTGAGGTATCGGCAAGTAAGTAGCCTTTGTATGCCAGAATTATTGTATCGCCCCATTCAGGAGGTAAGGCGTTTATACTTTCTATTCCCGAAAATCCGCTTTCTATATAGTATAGACCGCTTTTTCGGGCTTTTTCATCGGATATATTATTTTCTTTAAGCCATTTTCGTAATAAAACATATTCTTGTTCTTTTTGCTCTTTGTTACAAGCTGTGTGGCTAAAAGCAATTGATATAATCAGAATTGAAGCAAAGTATTTTACCCGTTTATGTTTAAGCATTTAATATTAGTTTGAATTTAGGTTATGTTTCAGATGATTTATCTGTACACATTAATTTTACGGCGTTTAGGAGTGTTTTAGTTTGAATTTATAACAACTCTAAATCCGTAGTTGTAGTTTGAAAATTCAGGGTAAGGGCCGTCTCGGGTTGTTAGTTTAGACATGTGTTCGTCGTAGTACCACGAACCTCCTCTTACTACTTTAAATTCACCTGAGCTTGGACCTTTGGGGTTTACTCTTCTGGAGCCTGAGTATTTACCGTAGAAGTCAAGACACCATTCCCATACGTTTCCGCTCATGTCGTATATTCCCAGTTCGTTTGGTTTTAGTTTTCCTACCGGCATTGGGCCTCTTTCGTAAGTTGTTTCGTCGTGCCAAGCTACTTCTCTTATAATGTTGCTGCCGCTGTATTTGAATCTTTGGCTTTTTTGTCCGCCTCGTGCGGCGTATTCCCATTGGGCTTCGGTTGGCAGGTCGTAATTTTTTCCGCTTACTTTCGACAGCCATTTGCAATATGCTTTGGCATCGTTCCAATTAACTTTGCTTATTGGTTTGTCGTCTGCCCATACCCATTTAGCTGCTCTATCGTGTTCTATATACCATACCTCGGTTGGTTTTACGGGGAATTTATGTCCGGTTGCTTCGCAAAATTCTCTGTATTGTTTTACGGTTATTTCGTATTTACTTATTTCAAAGGAGTTTAATTTTACAGTGTGTACCGGTTTTTCATCAAAGTCACCTTGCGAGTTTCCCATTTTAAATGAGCCTCCTTCAACCAAAACCATTTCCGGTTCGGTTTGAGCTGACGATGTTTTTATGTTTACAAATACAAAAATAATTATAAAAAGATTTAAAAGGCGTTTCATAAATCTTGTTTAATTTGTTTTAGCAATACGGAACCCATAGTTGTAGTTTGAAAATTTAGGTTCGGGACCATCTCTTCCGCTTACGGTGGCATATTCTACTCGGTAGTGCCAAGCGCCTCCTCTTAGTACTCTGTATGTTGAGAATTTATCGTTAAAAGGTGCTTTAACAGGGCTGTTTTTATAGAAGTTTGCATCGTAATAGTCGCTACACCATTCCCAAACATTTCCGCTCATGTCGTATATTCCCAGTTCGTTTGGGGCTTTAGTTTTAATTTTTTGCGGGCTTTTTTGATTTGAGGTGTCATCGTACCAAGCTACGGTGCTTGGGGCGTTGCTCCCGCTGTATGAGTAGCCTTGACTTTTTTGACCTCCTCGTGCTGCGTATTCCCATTCGGCTTCGGTGGGAAGGCGGTATCCTTTTTTTGATAAATCAACTAACCAACCGCCTTGGGGGTCTTCGGAGTAGCATTTTTCCAGACCATTTTTTTCGCTTAGCCAGTTGCAATAAGCAATTGCGTCGTACCAATTTACTTTGTGCATTGGAAAATCGGCTTCCCAGCCCCACCATCTTTTGGCGGGTGAGGTGTAGTATTTCATTGTGTGTATATGGGTTTTCATCCATTCTTCGCTGGGTGGCTGGGGCATTTTACGCCCGGTGGCTTCTGTAAATTCTTGATACTGGGCTACTGTTGTTTCATGTTCGGCAATATAAAAACTTTTCAGTTCGACGGTGTGGGTTGGTTTCTCGTTTTCTTCGCCTTGGTTGTTGCCTATTGTAAGCTGTCCGCCTTCTACCAAAATCATTTTGGGAACGGACTGGCTGTAAGACTGAAAGTTTAATAAAAAAGTTGCTATGAACAATATCGAAATAAAAAAACTGTGTCTTTGCATTGTGTTTTGTAATGTTTAGTTGTTGTTAATAACGTCCGTTAAGTTACTTCTGTTGTATAATTTAATTTTTTTATGTTAAATTTAGCTTACGAAAACGTAAATTTATGATTTGTTACATAATATTAAATTTTATTTTGCTAAAGTAATAAAATAGAAATAAAAAAAGGAATATTTATGTATTTAATTGGTTATGAAATAGTCTACTAGTCGCTTAGTTGATTGATTTTCAATATTTTAGCTGTCGACATAAATTAACTTTAAATATCATTTAATATTCGAGAAGCGTAGTCTCGTACGCTTTTACTGGTATCTTCTTTTGCCATTTTTTCTACTTTTTTCTTAAACCTGGAAAAATATTTAGTGTTTTTATTTTTAGATATGGTTTGCAAGGCTTTAAGTCTGAATAAGTGATATGGATTATTTAACATTTCTATAAAAGCATTTGCCACATTTTCATTTTCTACCAATGGTTTCAAGACTCTTATTGCTTGTTCTTGGTCTGTATATTTATTTACTTTTTTTAGTATAAAAATATAATCATTTAAGTTTCGATTTTCTTCTTTTTTGCACAATAGACTATTTTCGGCATCATATTTTACAAATTTTACTTTTTTCTTAAAGCTGAAATGATATTTTTGTTCTTTTTTATCTAATAAAACAGTTTTTCTTTCTACCGAATTATTAAAATAAAAATCTACGGGAACATGGAATTCATATAAAGGTGTTTTTTTAAGTTTTTGAGTTTGTTTTACTTCTATTGTCCAATTTAAACTATCTTTAGTTGAATACTTTATATCTAATTTTAGGTGTCCTTTGTCTAAAAACATATTGTTGAAAAAATAGTTTAAATCACGTCCGGTTATTTTTTCAAAAGCCAGTCGCAAATCGTGTACTTCGACGGAGGAATAGGCATGTTTTTTTAAATAATAGGTGAGTGCTTCAAAAAAAGCCTCATCGCCTACTTCATAGCGCAAACAATGGAGTATAGCTGCTCCTTTTTGATATGAGTGTTCGTCGAACATATCTCCCGATTTGTCGTGATGAAAGCGGATTAAGTTTTTATTTTTCAATAAACTCATAAAAAAGTATATCATTTTTTGGTCTTCGAGATTGCTGTCGGCGGTATATCTTCCGTATTTGTGTTCAAGCCATAGGTATTCGCCATAAGTTGCAAAAGCCTCATTTAGCGGGAGGTTAGCCCACGATTCGCATGTTACTAAATCTCCAAACCAGTGATGAAAAAGCTCATGAGCTACTATTGTTTCGTTTTCGGGGCTTATGTATAAATTTTTGGAAAGAGGTAAATAGCTATCGGAAAAAACAACGGCACCGGTATTTTCCATAGCTCCGCTTATGAAGTCTCTCACTACTACTTGTGAATATTTATCCCATGGAAAATCATATTTTAGTTTATGCGAGAAAAAATCAATCATTTCCACTGTATTTTGAAAAAGTTTTTTAGCCGTATTGAGTTGGTTGGGTTCTGCATAGACCCAAACAGGGGTATCTCGCCAGTAGGATTTTAAAATATCGAAACGTCCCACAATCAGTGCCGTAAGGTATGGTGCATGAGCTTGTTTTTGCAACCAGCGTACTGTTTTTGTACCGTCGGTATTTAGCAAAACGGCATTTCGCACACCGTTTGAGAGTGTTTGAAAAGCGGTATCTACCGTTACTATAATTTCTTGTGTCATTCGTTCGTTGGGTTTATCTATTGTAGGAAACCAACCTGAATTGTCGTCGGACTCACCCTGTGTCCATATTTGCGGATTGTTTGATTTTGCATTTTTAAAATATAAACCTTTATGCGGTTTTACGGTGTAATCTATTTTCAGACAAAATGTATCTTTTCTATTATATAAAGGTGTGTAAATTGTAATTTGCTTACCGTTGTATTTATATTTTAGGTCTTGCAAAGTTCCGTTTTTATTTAGTAAAGCAACTTTATCTAAATTAAAATCTTGAGCATCAAGCAAAACCGAATCTACTGCGTAAAAGTAAGGTCGTAAATTAATTTCCGCTTTCCCAAACACCTTTTGGTTCGGAATATCGAAGCTGATTTCTAATTTGGTATGAATTAAATCATGTTGTCTTAAGTTTGAGCCTTTGTAAGGAGCTGAATTTTTTTCCTTTTTGGGTTTAACTTTATTATAATCAACTACAACGATAGTATCCGCCGATATAGTTTTTTTATCAGAAACAGTATTGTTTTTTTTATGGGTAAAACACCCCCACGAAAATACAATAAGCACAGTAAGTAACCCTATTAATTTATTCATAGTTTTAAATTCATTAAAGTAGATAATTTAAAATAATCTCTAAAAATTCATAAATCAAGGATTTTAAAATTTTAAAGTAATGCAGAGTTAGGGATTTTTAGAGATTAATTGAATACAAAAGTATAAATAAAAAACAGAACTGATGAATAAACATTTCGTTAAATTTTTATAAAATATTAAAGCTTGAAATTTTAAACATTTTATATTCTTTCTCGTAGATTGTTGATTATTGATAACTTTATTCTGACTTTTCAATTTAAAAATTAAATTAACTAAGGCTTGAGAAAATATTGAAATCAGTAAATATTGAAATTTTAAGTTAAAAATATATAAAATTTGTTATTTTTATATATCTTTGTTGTAAACTTTTAAAAACAATAAATATGAAAAAATTTACAATTGCAGTAGTACTGCTAATTTTTACGATTTCATCCGTAGATGCACAAAAATTTGCATTTGGTACACGTATTGCTCCCATGATTAGTTGGAGTAAAGTGACCCCTTACGAAGATAACACAACCTCATACTCTAACGATGGTGTACGAGGCGGTATAGCTTTAGGACCTTCGATGCAGTATAATTTTAGTGAAAAATTTGGCTTAGAAGTTGGATTTTTATTTTCGTGGCAAGGAAATAAATTTAACCAAACAGCAACATTAGGCGTGATTGACATTGACCTTAATTACAAAGTAAAACGTCAATACTTACATATTCCCGTTACCGTTAATGGAAATATACCAATAATTGATTTGCTTGATGTAGTTATGACATTTGGTGCAATGCCTTCGGTACAATTGTCCGGAAAATGCGATATTACCGAAAACAAAACCGGAAAAGAAATTAAATTAGACCACAAAGTACCGAGTATACCTGTAAACTTTTACTTGATAGCAGGCGCAGGCGCATTGATACATTTAACTGACGATGTAGGTTTATCAGCCGGAATAAAATACAACCACGGTTTGATAGACGCTTGGGATGATGACCAAAGTAATCTTTTTGTGAAAAAAATGACAGAGAAACATCATTTCGTAGCTTTAGATTTAGGATTGTATATTAAATTCTAAATTTTATACATAATTTTAAACCCGAATTTTGAGACTTTTTTAAAGTTTTGAAATTCGGGTTTACTTTGTTTAAAAACTGAGGTATAAAAAATATTTAAAGATATTTCCAAATAAAAGCATTTTTGCTAACTTTGCCCGTCAATATATTTATAACTATAATACCAAAAATTATGGCAGGACACAGTAAATGGGCAAATATAAAACATCGAAAAGGTAAAGTTGATGCACAAAAAGCAAAAATATTCGGACGTATAGTAAAAGAAATAACTATCGCCGTGAAAGAAGGCGGAAGCAGCGACCCCGATTTTAACCCCTCGTTGCGACTGGCATTGGCAAACGCCAAAGGCGCCAACATGCCTAAAGACAACATAGAACGTGCTGTAAAAAAAGCAGAAACCTCCGACGAAAAATTAGAAGCCCTAACCTACGAAGGCACAGGACCCGAAGGCATAGCCGTATACGTGGAATGTCTTTCCGATAATTCGCAACGAACAGTATCGGCAGTGCGACACGCATTCAGTAAATTCAACGGAAACCTTGGCAAAAACGGTTCTTTAAGCTATCTGTTTGACCGAAAAGGAATATTTACCGTAACTTTTCCCGAAGGCACAGACCCCGAAGAATTAGAATTGGAACTTATTGACGGCGGTCTCGAAGAAATGGAAAAAGACCAAGACAAATACTACCTTACCGTAGGAATGAGCGATTTTGGCAACATGCAAAGCACCTTAGAGAAACTGAAAATAGAAGCCGAAAACGCAGAACTCCGACGAATACCCAAAACCGAACGCGAGGTATCGGTAGATACAGCTTTGTCAAATCTTAAACTTATAGATTTTCTTGAAGAAATTGAAGACGTGCAAAATGTTTTTCACGATATGAAAATGACAGACGAAATAATGAAAGCTCTTGACGAAATTTAAACCTAATTTATATTATAAAATCGTTATAAGAACCCGGAAATTACAATAAAACAAGAATTTACAAAACCCTAAGTGTAAGCCCCTTTCGGTGAAACTTTGAAAATTAGTAAAATATTTTGTTTTAAAGTAAAATCGAAGCGATTGATGGGCTGCTGTTTTTTGTAAATAGCTGATAATTAGCAAGTTATGTTTGTCTTTTGCGTGTGTTGTAACTGTTTGATTATCAGTGTTTTAAAGCTGTATTTTAACGCAATATTGGGAAGTAATTAGGGTTTAAAATTCATATTTTGAGTTTATGCAAGTTCTTAAAAAAGTGCTTATCCATAAAATAAGAATAGTCTGTTTTTATTTTTTAATAGCTTGATTTATAAGTTTATAGAATGATTGTATAGTAGATTATTTTTAAGAGAAATAGTGAACCATTTATTATATAAAACACATAAAAAACAATAAATATGAAACGATACTTTTTATTGATGCTGACAGCAGTTTTTGCATTACAACTTTCAGCTCAAACAAATAATTTCAAGAAAAACAACATAGGATTGTTTGTTGATTGGTCGATGTACGCCGGAAATTCAAAAGGCGAAGGAGCCGACGTACAATTAGGCTTGACATACAACTTAACTTATGGAGTAAAATATTTGCGAAACTTTCACAGTGTTTTTGGAGCAGGCGCAGGTATTCATTATCAATATCAAGCTTTCCGTTTGAAACAAAACGACGACAAAAAAGTACCCAACGCAATTACCCACGATAAAGAAGTTTTGAAATTCAACAATCTGGGAAGCGAAGTTTTCATGCGATTTAATATAATAAAAAAATTGAGCAAAACTTTATTATACGCGGAAACGGGCGGCTACTTTAATTGGGTATTCGGAGCCAATGATTATACTTTCGATAAGGTAGATAACGGCTTACCCTCGTCCACATCAAGCAAACAAACCGTAATTTTAAGCGATTTGAACTACATAAAAAAAATCAACTATGGAGTAAGCCTGAAAGTAGGATATAAAATGTTTGCATTAATTGCCCAATATCGCCTTTCAGATTACTTTACAGATGATTTTAAAAGAGATATTGCAGACGTTACCTTCCCGCGTTTTTCAATAGGAATACAATTTAATCCTATTAATTAATATTTGATAAAAAAATATAAATAAGGCTCGGCAAAAAACCAACCTGATTGCCGAGCTTTTATTATGTAAATAGTATGAATAACGGCATGAATAATCCGGTAAAACCATATAAAAACGGTTCTTTAACCAAAAAGAAAGAAGTAGCTATGATGTTTAATAAAATAGCTCACAGATATGATTTTTTAAATCATTTCCTTTCGTTAAACATAGATAAATGGTGGCGGAAAAAATCCGTAAGACAATTAGACGGAATTAATGCCAACCAAATATTAGACCTTGCTTGCGGAACCGGCGATTTGAGTATTCAACTTCATAAAAAATTTCCCGAAGCTAAAATAACAGGCGTAGATATTTCAAAAACAATGTTGAAATACGGAAGAGCAAAAATTAAAAAACAAAAACTTGAAAAGCACATAAAATTACTATATGGCGACTCGGAAAACTTACCTTTTAAAGATGCTTGTTTTGAGATAGTTACAACTGCTTTTGGAGTAAGAAATTTTGATAATTTATCTAAAAGCCTGTTGGAAATGAACCGTGTTTTGAAACCCAATGGAACAATGCTCATTTTGGAATTTTCTAAAATTACAAAATTCCCATTGAAACAAATATATAATTTTTATTTACATAAAGTTTTACCTCTAATAAGTCGCATTTTTTCCAAAGACCGTGCTGCCTATAAGTACCTGCCGGAGTCGGTTGGAGCATTTTCAAATGGCAACAATTTGATTAAAACTCTCGAAAAATCTAATTTTAAAAACATAGAAATAAAACCTTTGACTTTTGGAGTTGTGTCAATGTATATTGCTACCAAAAAAACTACCAAAAAAAAGACAAATAAAGTACGTATGAAAGTTAGTGCAGAATTGTAAATAAAGCTACTTTTTTGTACTATATTTTTAACTGTAAAAAGTTATAATTTTTTATAAGATTAAAATGAAAATAATAATATCATCAGCCAAAAGATTGGATTTAGACAACCAAGCCCCCACAACAAAATTTTCTAAAGCTTTTTTTGAAAAAGAAAGTCAAGAATTGATTAATATTTTGAAAAAGAAAACTGTAAGCGAAATAAAATCTTTAATGAAAATCAGTCCGGCTTTGGCACAATTAAACTATGAACGATATGCAAAATGGCAACTTCCTTTCAATATCAAAAATGCAAAACAAGCGCTGTTTATGTTAGATGGAGACGTTTTTAAAGTGTTGAAAAGCAGGGGGCTAGAAGAGCTTGATTTTGATGTTTTGCAAAATAATTTACGGATTTTATCGGGACTGCATGGCATTTTGAAACCTCTTGACCTTATTCAAGCACACCGCTTAGAGGGCGGCACAAGATTAGAAACCACAAAAGGAAAGAACTTATACGAATTTTGGGGAAGTAAAATAACGAATTTTCTAAATAATGAATTTAGCGCAGAAAAAAATAAACTTCTTGTGAATTTGGCTTCGGGTGAATATTTCAAATATATTAAGAAAAAAGAATTAGATGCCGACATTGTAAATGTGAACTTTAAAGAGTTTAAAAACAATAAGTTAAAGACCATAGTGCTATACACAAAACGCGCAAGAGGTATGATGTTGCACTATATAACAAAAAATAGAATAGAAAATGCAGAAGACCTGAAAGGTTTTGATTATGAGAACTATATGTTTAGTGAAAAATTATCAGACACAAATACTTATACATTCATAAGGTGATGATAAATTCCTAAAGACAAAAGTCTCTTTGTGTTGGTTAAAGTGTTGATAATCAGTGAGTTGCGAAATGTTTTTTTGATTATAGTGTAACCTTCTGGTTATCAGCTTTTTATAAAAAACAACAAACTATTAAGCAGTGGCAATTTCTGTGAAAACAAACTGTATTTGATATTTTTTTTTGAAAAAAAGAAATAAAACAAGACCTTTACACCCTTATAAAAAAAGAAAAAATGAGTAATGAAATAACAGGCAAAGTTGTAAAAATACTGCCGCAACAATCAGGACAAGGACAATTCGGTGCTTGGGTAAAACAAGAATTTGTAATAGAAACAGAAGATAAATTTCCTAAAAAAGTATGTTTCACGACTTGGGGCGATAAAACTGATGAATTGAAAAAACTATTCCAAGGTGATTTGGTTACGGTAAGTTTCAATCCCGAAAGCCGCGAGTATAAAGAGCGCTGGTATACCGACCTGAAAGCGTGGAAGATACAAAAAAACGGCGAAAATCAATCAATGCCCGCCGACGAAATGCCTCCCATCTCCGAAGACGATATTCCGCCGGAGGAATATGGAAACGATTTACAGTTTTAATCCAATTTGGGTAATATAAATTGTAATCGCTTGATTATCAAACCCTTACTTTTGTGAAAACAAGAGGTAATCAATTGATTATTGGTAATTTACTATCATAAAAAAATATAAAAATGCGTATTCATTTTATTGTTTTATTATCAATTATTTTTTTGCTTGGCTGCAACAATGATAAGCCTGCATCAACGGAATTAAAAGGAAACCTAATCGACAACACTGAAAAAATCGATACCAAAATAGAGGAAACAACCCTACAAAAAGACACTACTGCCACCAAGAGCAATTCCGCCGAGCCTGTTGAAAAAGTGAAAATTGAAACTACTGAAAATCAGGCACACTATATATGTCCAAACTCTTGCCCCGAAGGCAAAAGCGACAAGCCGGACAGTTGTAAATCTTGCAATATGGAACTTATTGAAAATCCCGATTATTTGTCGGAATAAACGTGTAAGCCAACGATTTTTAATTTGATATTTTTACTTAATAGATTTACCATAACTTGTTAATAATAAGTGCTTTGTGTTTTGTTTTCTTTCTATGTAAAACAAAAGTATCAACAATTAATATTTTACATTAACAGTCATACCTATTCTGTAAATGTTTAATTATCAGTTTTTTACTTTTTCCTTTAAAAACCTTATTTTAGAAATATATGCGAGAAAATATTTTCTATCGCATAATTTAGCTAAAAAAAAAATCAATTATTTGTTTCTCAATATAAAAACATTAAATTTGGGTGATATTTTAGGATTAAAAATTAAACCACTTATATCAGTTTGAAATTATTAATAAAAAATCCAAAAGTATATGGCTATTGCCGATGACAGAAATCCGAAGTAGTAACCTCTTCTGATTTCAGTTATCCGGTTTTTTTGTTGTATATAGAACTAATGGTTTACTCTTAACTCTTAACTTTTAACTTTTAACTCTTAATTCTTAAGAAACATTACAGGATAGCATACCTTATAAAACTGATATAAGCCATTTAATTTTCTTTCCTTAATAAAAAAGCCTCAGTTGAATTTTAGCTTTTTTAAACTTCAATTGAGATAATATATAAACTTATAAAATTTTAAAATATGAGTCAAGAAATAAAAAAACTTCAACCCAATGCAATTTGGGAAAACTTCTTTAAACTCACTCAAATTCCTCGTCCTTCAAAAAAAGAAGAAAAAATTATTGCTTTCATGCAAGAATGGGCAAAAGAGAAAAATTTGGAATGCCATACCGATAAAATAGGCAACGTTATAATGCGCAAACCTGCCACTAAAGGTATGGAAAATCTTAAGACAGTTATTTTGCAAGCACATTTAGACATGGTGCCTCAAAAAAATAACGATGTTGAACACGATTTTGAAAAAGACCCGATACAAGCCTACATAGACGGCGACTGGGTTACAGCCAAAGGCACAACATTAGGCTCAGACAATGGTATGGGAGTAGCTGCGGCAATGTCGGTACTCGAAAGCACCGATATAGAGCATGGGCCGCTCGAAGCCCTTTTTACAATAGACGAAGAAACCGGAATGACCGGAGCATTCAATTTAGAACCGGACGTTTTGAAAGGCGATATACTTCTAAATTTAGACTCGGAAGATGAAGGCGAGCTGTACATAGGCTGTGCAGGCGGTGTGGATACCACTCTTACGCTTAAATTGAGAAGAACCGAAGTGCCGGAAAAATCAGTAGCCGTAAAAGTTGTTACAGGCGGCATGAAAGGTGGACACTCAGGAATGGATATACCTTTGCAAAGAGCAAATTCAAATAAAGTGCTATTCAGATTGCTTTATGATGCTTTAGGTAAATTTAAAATCAACCTATCTAATGTGAAAGGCGGCAACATGCGAAATGCAATTCCGCGCGAATCGGAAGCATTGGTGGTATTACCTGCAAAACAACTTGATAAATTTAAAAAATTTGTAGAAAAAACCGCCCAAATTATAAAAACCGAATTTCAAAAAGCCGACCCCGGACTTTTCATAAATTGCGAAGAAGCAAAACTACCTAAAGATGTGATAAAGAAAAGCGATATGAAAAAATTAATTCATCTCGTGAAAGCAATGCCGCATGGACCCGTGCGCTTTATGGATGATGTACCTAATGTACCCGAAACCTCTGTAAATCTGGCTATTGTAGAAACTAAAAAGAAAAAAGCTGTTTTGGCAAGTCTGCTAAGAAGCTCGGTTGATACTGCTAAAACAGACCTGCAAAGAAATATTGAAAGCATTGCAGAATTAGCCGGAGCAAAATATGAACACGCAGGCGAATATCCGGGTTGGAAACCTCGTTTGGATTCGCCGGTACTCGAAACCATGAAAAATGTATACGACAAAAAATTCGGCAAAAAACCTGAAGTGAAAATAATACATGCCGGATTAGAATGCGGAATATTAGGCTCAATTTATCCCTCGTGGGATATGATTTCATTTGGACCAACAATCCGTTTCCCTCATTCGCCCGACGAAAAAGTACACATTGAATCAGTTAAAATGTTTTGGGACTATCTAACCGAAACACTCAAAAATATTCCCGCCAAATAATAATTATTTAAAGGAATTTTTATGTTTTAACCGTCAAACTTTTTGTTTGGCGGTTTTTTTATATATTTGTAATCAATAAACTCAGTAATTTATTGTATTGCCACCCGAATTATGTAATACAGAATTGTTATAAACACTTAAATTACAATGAAATAAAAACTTATCAAACTACAATATTTAAGTCAGTAAGTTTTTGATTATCAGTTTCTTACAAGGATTTTAATCATTGAATTTTTTAAAAATGAAAAAAATAAAAATTGAAATATTGCTGCATGAAATAAATTCGCCGGATGAACTTCCAAAGCAAGACAAAGATTTAGTTATTGAAGCAAAAAAAGCAGTTCAAAATTCCTATTCTCCCTATTCGGAGTTTAGCGTAGGAGTTGCACTTTTGTTAGAAAACGGTAAGATAATTACCGGCAGCAATCAAGAAAATGCAGCCTATCCATCAGGCATGTGTGCCGAAAGAGTTGCCATGTATTATGCCAACTCCCAATATCCTGATGTACCCGTTAAAGCTATGGCAATCAGTGCTTTCTATAAAAATGAATATATCGATAATCCTATTCCTCCCTGTGGCGGATGCCGACAAGTATTGCTCGAAAGCGAATTGAGATTTCAAAAACCAATAAAATTATTACTCGTAGGAAAAACAAAAATATTGATATCTGAAAATATAAAAACACTTTTACCCCTTAATTTTGATGACTCTTTTTTAAAATTATAAAGTAGTTACAAAATTCAATATTGGGCTTAAATTTACCCCATAATTAAATTCGATTTTATAAACAAAAAATTTTAAACTATGAAACGAAACGTATTAATTTTTTTTATTATTAATTTATTAATTGCGCAAAATATTTTTGCACAAGAAAATGCACAAATTCCAAATTCAAATTTTGAACAATGGACAGATGAACACCACGCCGAAGGATGGAACTCTTTTGACATTTTAAGTTTATATTACACGGCAGAACGTAGCGAAGATGCAGCGCTTGGTGACTATGCTGTAAAACTTAAAACGCAAGATTTGATTTTTCAAGTAGTACCCGGCACTATAATGTTGGGCGAAGTAGACATGAGTACATTCAGTCCGTATGGTGGTATACCTTTCTCATCGCGCCCCACAGGAATGACTTTTTCTCATAAATACCTCCCTAAAGGCGACGACTACGGATTAGCAGCAGTGATATTGACTAAATGGAATGAAACAACAGAATCCACCGACACGATAGGAGGAAATTTACTGATGCTAACTGCAACACAGTCAGAATATACCTCGAAAACTATGCCTATTTTTTATAAATCATTGGAAACACCTGACACCTTAAATGTAATTTTTGTGTCTTCGGGCGACAATCCTGTTGCAGGTAGTAAAATGTTTGTTGATGATGTAAAATTGGTTTATGACCTATTAAGTTATCCGACTTTATGTTTGCCGGCTATATCAGTAAACCATCAGCAATTTACTACTATATGGGCACCTTTACCTCATGCAATTTCGTATCGTTTAGAAGTAGCTTCCGACTCAAACTTTGATAATATGTTGTCGGGCTATCCCATGGAAATACTTAATGGATTAGATGCTTCCACTTCAGTTGTAACCCCCGAAGCGCCGAGCAAGTATTTTTATAGAGTAAAAGTTATTTATCTTAATGACGAAAGTGAATATTCTAATGTAGTACAAGTTGTGATGCCGGTTGAGGCTCTTGCAGCTACAGATGTAAACACCGAAGGTTTTAAAGCCAATTGGTCATCGGCTCTAAATGCTGACGAGTATTTATTGTATGTGGCTACAGATAAAGATTTTACAAATATTTTACCTGATTACAACGGCATTTCGGCAGGTAGCAACCTTGGATATGAAGTTACGGGTTTGTCAAAAACCACAGAATATTTTTATCGTACTAAAACGGTATACGGCACAGATACTTCCAAAGTATCCAACACTGTATCGGTTAATCTATCAACAGGTTTACAATCAGTTATTTCATCAGACCAAATAAAGGTTCATAATATCTCGGGCGGGTTTGCATTGAACTTAAAATCGGAAATATTACCGGCTGAGTTAGAGGTATATGATTTAAGCGGACGAAAAATTAAAGATCAAGTTATAAGCTCTGATTATGAAGAAGTTAAACTTCCTTACAAAGGAGTTTTTGTGTTGCGCGTAAAATTTGAAAATTCTGTTTTCAATAAAAAAATCATAACGAATTTTTAGGATTTTTTCAAGATATTTAAAAACAAGGGAGTAGAGCGCTCCCTTGTTTTGTGTATTTGGACTTTAAACCCGAATTATACAATAGGTATCCCATTACGTATTTGGGATTTAAGAACGTTTATTTTTTCGTCTTTTCAAACGTCCTATTTCGTGTTGATTTAGATAACGCCACCTGCCTCTATTTAGTCCTGCTTTGGTTAAACCTGCAAAATATACACGGTCTAATTTCACAACCGTATAGCCTAAATATTCAAACATGCGGCGTACAATTCGGTTACGCCCCGAGTGAATTTCGACACCCACTTCTCGTTTGTCGGCAGGATTTGATATTGCTACGGCATCGAAAAACATCATACCATCGCCCGGATCAAAGCCTTTGGCAAGCCGGTCGAGGTCTTCTCTCGTTATGGGTTTATCCAATACTGCATGATAAATCTTTTTTTTGAGGTAAGTAGGGTGGGTCATCCTTTGAGTTAGTTCGCCGTCGTTTGTTAGCAGCAATACCCCTGTGGTATTGCGGTCTAATCTGCCTACGGGATGTACTTTTACTTTCACTCGATTTTTTAATAAATCAATAACCGTTTTTCGTTCAGCATCGTCTTTAGTTGTAGTTATTGTATCTTTGGGTTTGTTCATTACAATGTAAACCAGAGGTTCGGGATTTATCTCTTTGCCCTTGTACTCAACCCTGTCTTTGGTAGATATTTGTATGCCTAATTCTCTTACTACTTTACCGTTTACTTTTATTAAGCCTTTCATTATCAGTTCATCAGCTTTGCGTCTCGAAGCTATTCCGGCATTTGAAAGATATTTGTTTAAACGTATCATTTTTTGTTTTGTTTGTTTTTGTAATTAGATTTATCATTACAAGTTGAAAATGCAAAAGTATCAAAGAATTTATTAATCTATGCAAAATTATCAATACTTCATTAAATTAAGAGCTTAATGTATTGGTAATCAAGTAGTTGTTGTTGTAACACGGAATTGTCGTAACTCTTTGATTATTAGCTATTTATAAGTATGATAGACTGTCGATAAATTTAAAGTAACTTTTAAAAATATAGAAGTTTGAATTTTTAGAGTTTATTTTAACAACCAAAAATTACAACCATGAAAAAACAATTATTATTAATTTTAACACTGCTCCTAAGCCTCAATGCCTTGGGACAAAAAATAGACAAATTTCCATACACTTTATATGAAGGTAAATATTCCAATAAAGATTTTTTTAATAAATCTGAGTATATTTTTGAGGGTGAAGTTTTATATACTAAAAATTACTTAAATGAAGATACGACTAGAGTATTGGCATCTTCTGTGGTAAAAGTAATTCATGTTTTTAAAGGAGATTTAAGTGTAGATACGATTGAATTTGCAGAAAATGGAGCGGAATGGTGGGTAAGAACAGACTCAACTAATAGCCAATTTTCAAGATATGATGATGTAGATTTTTTATTTTTTAGCACACGGAGAGTGATATTTTTTGCTAAAAAAAGAGAAGAACGAGTTTTTAATGATAGATTTAAAATAAAATTAACCTCTTTTGCTGATGAAAACTATGGTGCAATTTATTATTCTGAAGATTCTGACTATAATTTTATGTTGTATGGTTTGAGAGACCTGTATTTTAAATCATTAAATCAATTTCAGCGATATGCTAAGAGGCAAATGGATAATAAAAATGAATTTAAAAGAAAAAGATTGTTCAAAAGCTGGGCAACAAGATACCGACTTAGAGACTGATAAAAAAATTTATTACCAAAAATTACAATTATGAAAAAACAATTATTCTTAATTTTAATACTCCTCCTAAGCCTCAATGCCTTAGGACAAAAAATAGATAAATTTTCATACCCTTTATATGAAGGTAAATATTCCAATAAAGATTTTTTTAATAAAGCCGAGTATATTTTTGAGGGTGAAGTTTTATACACTAAAAATTACTTAAATGAAGATACGACTAGAGTATTGGCATCTTCCGTGGTAAAAGTAATTCATGTTTTTAAAGGGAATTTAGAAGCAGATACTATTGAGTTTGTAAGATATGGTGGTCAGTATAGAGTAAATTATCCGGATAATACTTTTTTGATTTTAGAAGAAAACTATCATGGTAGTGGTTTCAGTCTAGCTCGTAGAATGATATTTTTTGCAAAAAAAAGGGAAGGTCGTACTTTTAATAATAAATTTAAAGTAAAATTAACACCTCTTGATAATGTAGCGCATGCTTCACTTAATTATTCAATTTGGTCAGACCATAATTTTATTTTATATGGTTTAAGAGACCTGTATTTTAAAAGCATGGAGGAATTTTACAAATACGCAAAAAAGCAAATGAGAAGGAAAAAAGAATTTATTTTACCCCCAAAAAAAGAGAAAAAGCAAAATCCGGAAGATACAGTTAAATTTGAAAATCCGGAGTTAGACGCTTTTATGGAGCGTCAATTTGAATTGTTAGAAATAGCAAAACAAAATAAAAAGAGAAGGGAAAAGAGAAGGGAAAAAGAGAAAAAAAAAGAGTTGCCAATAAATGGACAGTAAAAATGAGTTCAAAAGATGGGCAACAAGATACCAACTTAGAGACTGATAAAAAATTTTTAATAGTTTAAGTTTTTTGTATATTCACCGAAAAATTTATTAACAAAAAATTATAACCATGAAAAAACAATTATTATTAATTTTAACACTGCTCCTAAGCCTCAACGCCTTGGGGCAAAAAATAGACAGATTTCCAGACCCTTTATACGAAGGTAAATACTCAAACAAAGACTTTTTTAACAAAGCCGAGTATATTTTTGAGGGCGAACTTATATCTACAAAACATTATATAAATAAAGATACAACTCAAGTATTTGCTTCTTCTATTGTGAAAATAATTCATGTCTTTAAAGGTAATTTGAATGCAGATACTATTGAATTTGTAAGAGATGGAGGCCCGTATTATGAAGCAGAAACAGGCTTTCTAATTTTTAATGATGTTTATCATGGCTCTTTAAATTTAAGGCAAAACATGATTTTTTTCGCTAAGAAAAGAAAAGGACGT
>PDWJ01000971.1_pt1 | contig 39013 bp, 31 predicted proteins | sample 1430881 | NCBI WGS metagenome assembly PDWJ01 (sample SAMN01162460, study PRJNA174530) | Oral metagenome, whole genome shotgun sequencing project. | biome: Marine environment; feature: Marine mammal; material: Swab sample of the gingival sulcus; isolation source: swab sample of gingival sulcus...
CTGGAAGCCTGCGATGAATCGTTTTCTTATTCAGTATGAAGACCGATTCGCTGATATTTAATGAAAAGGGCAGTTACACAAAATATTTGACAGAGTCCTAACATGGGCTGACCAGTATTTTGATGGCTGGAGCTACATTAAAGAGGACTGGGGGGGGGGGAGAGTATAAAGTCACGATAACTGGCTACGATGGTGACGAAGGAGATGTGACTATACCTGACACAATTGATGGGGCACCCGTTACAACAATCGGATATCAGGCACTTATGGGGAACACTATCTTGACCAGCGTTGCAATTTCCGAGACTGTTGAAACAATAGAAAGTGAAGCATTTATGGATTGCATCAACTTGACCCGTGTCACCATTCCCGATGGTGTCACGGGAATTGAAAGTTTTGCGTTTAGTGGGTGCAAGAAATTGCCAAACGTCACCATTTCCAGTACTGTTACAACAATAGAAGAAGATGCATTTGCCTTATGCACCATGCTGGAAAATATAAATGTGAACACAGCCAATCAAAATTATTCCAGCCTGAACGGGGTATTATTTAACAAGTTACAAACAAAACTAGTGACATATCCTGAAGGCAAGACCGGTGACTATTCTATTCCTGCGAGTGTCGAAACAATAGGAGACTCTGCATTCAGCACTTGCACAGGTTTAAACAGTATCACCATTTCCAACAGCGTCACAACAATAGGAGAGGCAGCGTTTCACGCGTGTACCGGCCTGACAACCATCGACATTCCCGAAAGCGTTACAACACTAGGAGATTCGGCGTTTTTAGATTGCTCTGGTCTAACCGCTATAGGTGTACACGCAAGCAATGTAAATTTTTCCAGCTCGGGCGGCGTATTATTTAACAAGGAAAAAACAGAACTGATTGCATGTCCTGGAGGTAAGACCGGTGCGTATTCTATTCCTGCGGGCGTCACTACACTAGGCATAGGCGCATTTGCCGCCTGTAAGAAGATAACCACCGTCACCATTCCCACTAGCGTCACAACAATAGAAAATAGGGTGTTTCTAAATTGCAAAAACTTAACCAGCGTCAACATCCTTGCCAGCGTCACAGAACTTCCATATGAAATATTTTACGGATGCTCCAGATTGACCAGCATCACTATTCCTGACAGTGTCGCAACAATTGAAGCAGAAGCGTTTTACGGGTGTACCGGTTTGACCGATTTTACCATTCCTGACAGCGTCACAGGCATTCTCTATAGCGCGTTTCATGGATGCACTGGCTTAACAAGGGTTACCATCCCTGACAGCGTCACAACAATTGAAACTTACGCGTTTTATCATTGTGGTAACCTAGGGGCTGCCAATTTTCTGGGTAACGCGCCCGACACATTTGGAACAGATGTGTTCACTGATTGTGCGGCTGATTTTACGATCACCTATCTTTCAGGGAAAACAGGTTTCACCACACCCGCATGGAACGGCTATCCCTCTGTAATGCTTTATATCGTCACATTTCAGACGGACGGTACAGCAGGCGCAACCCTGAACGGCAGTACAACTCAGCAGGTCATGCCCGGAGAAGACACAACCCCGGTGGAAGCCGTTGCTCCAACAGGATATCGGCTGACTGGCTGGACGGCATCAAACGGTGCTACCTATTCAGATAATCCACTGAAAATAAAAAATATTACGACAAATCTCACGCTGACTGCAGATTTTGTTAAAGATGGAAAAAGCGCTATTTCGTCTGTCATTCTACCGCTGTTACTGTCAGATAACGAATAATGCTACAATGCAGTCATGTGAAACAGGGACTTGCACATACGTTCAGTCCCTGTAACACCGCTATGCCCACTTACGAGGGGGCAGTGTCTTGACATTGGGGATGGCCAGGATAACGCTTTGATTATTTAATATGTATTTGCCGAAAATAGCTGTTTTTAGGGCTGTCGTCTGTCAGGACCACCAGGCGTGAAAATGGTGCACTGGCCCCGCACCCGTGCCCAGATGGTAATCCGTCCCTGAAATCAGAGCGTTTGTCAGGTACTGCTTGGCATGGGCGACCGCGTCTTCAAGGGGGTCTCCTTTGGCAAGGAATGCGGTAATCGCCGCAGACAGGGTACAGCCCGTTCCATGATTGTTAAGGGTTTCCGCACGGGGGGCGGTGAAGCGGATGGGTCTTGACGCTCCCGGCAGCCAGAGATCGTCCGTGCTTTCCTTTTCCCGGGCATGGCCCCCTTTGATCAGGAACGCGGTCTCATGGGTTTCAGCAAGCATCCGGCCGGTTTTCATCAGATCGTCAGGGGTGCGTATTGTGTGTCCGGTCAGGATTTCCGCTTCCGGCAGATTCGGCGTTACCAGGGTGACATGGGGCAGCAGGCAGGACAAGAGGGCCGAAACCGCGTCTGCCTCAAGGAGCGGGTCTCCGCTCTGGGCCACCATGACCGGGTCAAGTACCACCGGCCCTTTGTGAACCGCTTTCAAACCGGCTGCCACGGTCCGGATCAGGTCTGCGGAATAGAGCATACCGATTTTCACGGCATCCGCGCCCATGTCATCAAACACCGCACGGATCTGTGCGTCCACAATGTCCGGCGGCACCGGATGGATGCGGGTCACGCCGCGGGTATTCTGCGCCGTAACCGCGGTGATGGCAGTCATGGCAAAGCATCCCAGAGCGGAAACCGTTTTGAGATCCGCCTGAATACCGGCCCCCCCGCCGCTGTCTGATCCGGCAATGGTCAGTACGGTTGTGTAGGTTTTCATTATGATTCAGTATCTGCCTTGATAAAGGTGGGGTCTAGGGGCTCAAGGTCTAAGCTCCCAAAAATTTTTTTTATTTCCGCTGCTTTCCCGCAGGTGAATTTCCCTTCCGGGCAGTTGCCGTCCATGAAACAGGCCGGTCCCACACGGTTGAAGAGTCTGGGTGCTTCTGACCGCAGTTTTTTCAGCATGTCAATGGCAATCCCCCGGATCTCCCACTGGGCCCGGTTGCAGGTGCGCAGGCGCAGAAAATGATAGAGTTCCCGGGCATTCATGGTGGTGATCACATCCAGCACATTTCCCGCATTGTAGAGGTAAACACCGTCTTCCGGTACCAGGCCTTCTGCCAGCATGCGGTGGAAGAGCTGGTAGTTTGTCCGCACCGCGTCGGTATACAGGTCTGCCGCATCCCTGTTTTCGATGAGGGTCTGGGGCAGCACAAACGTCTTGCTTTTTCCGAACTGGGTAAACGACGGAACCATCAGGGACTGAATCCGGTGACGGGCCAGATGGGTCAGGCCGGCCAGCGACAGGTTGCGGATGCGGAACATGAACGCGGCCTGCTCGAGCTCGCGTTTGCGCCGGTCTGTGGTGACCACATCCAGTACCCGGTCAAAGGTGGCCGGATCCTGGTTGAGCCGGTCAATGGCCGCTTTCGTGGAAAGACCCGTATGTCCGGTGACTGCGGCTGCCGCAACGGCGAGTTCCGGGTTTTCCGAAGATGTGATCAGTTCCGAGCGTTCCCCTGCATCTGCATACGCGTCAACAGCCGGCGGGCCGAGAATTTCCCCAAGGCGTGCCTCCTTGTCTTCCCGGCCAGCTTCCACCCGGTCGAGCAGGGAAAAGACATCTGGCAGAATCTTTGTTGCCTGCGCGAGCAGCTGCTCGCCCATGGCCTTGATCTCCGGATAGGCGGCGCCCCGGCCGCGGATGCTGGCGTAGATAATGTGCATCAGCTCGCGTGCATTGAGTGTGCAGTAGATATGGCTTCTGAAGGCATAGGGCAAGAGAAATCGGGCGTCTTCCTTGGGAATTTCCATCTGGAGGAGATCCTGATAGGCGTCAAACAGAAATTGGAAGTGGGTATTGATCTCCGTTTTCAGGGCCGCAGTTTCCGCAGCTGTTTTCCCCGGAGAAAACCGGTAATCCGGGGTGAAAAAACCCATGCCCGTATAATCGACATACCGCCGCGACTTGATGGTATAGGCGGCCAGCCGGAATTCAATGAGAAACTGCTCGTAAAAGGCGGATACATTCTCAAAGGCGATGGTGAAGACCGCGTGTTCGGTGATGGTTTTATGGCCCATGCGCACGACAGCTTCAATGAGCTTGCCGATATTTTCGCGCCGGGTGTGGGTATAGATCTGGGTGGCGGTTCCCGGGGTGGAAGAAATCCGGGCGCTGGCCGCGCAGATGCGTTCAGGTTCAGGTGTATAGTTGATGATGAGCGCTTTGGCTTGGTGCATATAGATCTCCGCGGAACAGCTGGGAAAAAGATCCTTTCTCCGGGTATCAGAAACGGCTGCAGCCGTCAGGGGCGTACTCAGGACCGGTTTTGCAGCAGATCAGATCCGGCAGGTGCGGATATCGGTTATAATGATACCGCGGGCCCCAAGGGCGGCCAGATCATCCAGAATCTGGTTGATATCCGATTTTTTTGCCATGGACTTCACGGCGACCCAGCCGGTTTTGCTGAGCGGCGCCACCGTGGGCGACTCGATTCCCGGTGTAATGGCCGTGGCTTTATCAAGGTGTGCCGATTCGATGTCATACTCGACCATAACATAGCTGCGGGCCACCACAATGCCCTGGAGCCGCTCGAGAAAATGAATCACCCGCCCGGATTCGGCAATGGCCGGATCTCTGGCGATGATCACGGCCTGGGAGTGCATGATCGGCTCACCGACGATTTTCAGCCCGGCTTCGATCAGGGTCCGCCCGGTCTGAACCACATCGGCAATGGCATCGGCCACACCCAGGCGGATGGAGATTTCAACCGCCCCGTCAAGTTTGATCACCGTTGCATCAATACCCCGCTTTTCCAGATCCTGTTTGACGATGTTCGGGTAGGATGTGGCAATGCGCAATCCCGAAAAGTCAGCAGGCATCCGTGCCGTTTCTTTGGGGACCGCATAGTGGAAGGTGGATTTGCCAAACCCCAGGCTGAGGAGTTCCGTAACCGAAGACTGGCTGTCCGCAGACAGATCCTGGCCGGTGATGCCGATGTCCAGGACGCCGCGGCTGACATAGATGGCAATGTCTCTGGGGCGCAGAAAAATAAACTCCACAGCGTTGATGGTATCTGAAACAATGAGCTCCCGGCTGTACCGGCGGCAGTTGTAGCCGGCTTCCTGAACCAGCCGGACCGCGTCGTCGGATAGGGATCCCTTGTTGGGAAGGGCAATCTTGAGCATGGTGCATTCCTTTAAATTGGAAGAACGGTTACCGTTCAGGGGAAAAAACGCCCGGTTATAAATATTTGTAGACATCGTCAAGCTCAAGCCCGGCGGCCAGCATCATGACCTGAATATGGTAAAGGAGCTGGGATATCTCTTCAGCTGTTTTTTCCTTTCCCTCATATTCGGCCGCGATCCAGACTTCTCCGGCTTCTTCCAGCAGTTTTTTCCCGATGGTATGGACGCCCTGATTCACCGCGCGCACGGTTCCGGATGCCGGATCCTGCCGGCGGACTTTTGCTTTGAGTTCTTCAAACAGTGGTTCAAATCGTTTCATACGGTATCCGTTGGTCGTGGCACAGGGGCCGGATTATACATACAAAAAGCGTATCCCGCTCAATTCCCGGTGTCACATGCCTTGCGTGGCAGTTCGGTCAGGTTTTGATGCGATAAGCGCTGCGTTGGTTTTTACTTCAGGCCAGGTCAGGAGCTTCCCATATTTGACAGCGTTTCTTCCAGTTTTTTCTGGAGAAGCAGGAGGGTGGTATCTGACATGGAGAGCAGTCGGGCCTCGGGCAGTAACAACAGATCAAGATCCGGATCCTTGTGCAGGCCGATCCCCATTTTCCGGCAGACTTTATTGACGAAGCGCGTGGCCACCAATAACAGATTGTCGCCGTCAAAATCATCCTTATGATGATCCCGCACCACCACGGCATATTCCTCCGGGAGTTTCCAGTATTTGAGCAGTTGATAACCCTGCGCCGCATGGTGCGAGGCCAGCATGCCCTCAATAAAGGCCGGCGTCGGGTTGAAGTCCGTATCTGGTTTTTTTCGGATTTCGCTGAAAACAGTCAGGAGAAACAGTTTTCCCACATCATGCAACAGCCCTGAAATAAAGGTGTGATGATGAATGTCCTGCCATCCCATGCGGGCAGACAGCCACTGCGTGCCGATGGCCGTGCAGACTGCATGGGGCCAGAGCGGATTCAGATAGGTGTTGAGCAGGGGATCCTGGCTGCTGAAATTCGGCCGCTGGGTGATGAACATGACAATGTTGGCCACCTCGTTCAGTCCCATACGGATGATGGCGTCATGTACGGTCATCACCTTTTCATACCCTTTGAAAAATATGGAATTGGCCATTTTCAGGACTTCAAGTGTCAGGGTGGGGTCGCTGGATATCAGAATCTCCATGATACGGAAATCCGGGTCTGGTTTGCTGATCTCCCGTTGAATGCGCAGGGCGGTTTTGTCAAACAGAGGAAGTTTGGTCTTTACAAACTGAATCTGTGAGTTGATGATGTCAGCAAGTGATGTTCCTGATTCCAAATTGCATCTCCATCTGGTTCAAAAAAGGGTCCGGGGTTTCATACAGGAAGACCTGTAGCCCGCTGGATTCGGACCGTTCACTAGTAATTGGCATCGGCATAACCAACCCATCCGCCGGCGTCGACCAGGCTTCTGTCAAACTCGGACATGGTAAACTTTATCTCTTGTGTCACCTTACCTGCCGTGAACCGGAACACATTCTGATTCAGGTCGGTTTCCAGCCAGGTCTCCTGTCCTGCAAATGTGCTGAACAGGGCATCGATCTGGCTTTTTGTCAGTTCAACCGCCATCATACCGCAGTTAAACATGTTTTGTCGAAAAATGCGCGCAAAACTCTCTCCGATGACCAGATTGATGTCATTGACTTCAAAGGCCCAGGGGGCATGTTCACGGGATGAACCGCAGCCGAAGTTGGAGCGGGTGATGACAACGCGGATTCCTTCAAGATCAGCCGATGGATCGAATCCGTCCATGGACAGATCTTCGAGAAGAAAGGGCTTCAATGCTTCCTTTGTAATCTCTGTCAGATAGCGTGCCGGAATAATTTCGTCCGTATTGATGTCGGAACGATCCAGAAACAGTACTTTTCCGTTAAATGTCTTCATTGGTACAGCCCTCTGTAAACAGGTTCGAGTTGGTGATGGTGCCGGAAATGGCCGTTGCCGCTGCTGTAGCCGGGCTCATGAGATGAACCATGCCGCCTTTGCCCATGCGGCCGTTAAAGTTCCGGTTGGTGGTGGATGCACAGACTTCTCCGTCGGCCAGCACACCGTTGCTCATGCCCAGGCAGGCCCCGCAGGTGGGGTTGGTCACGCAAAAACCGGCGTCCATGAACGTGGCGATGATCCCTTCTTTGAGGGCCTGGCTGTAGATGGCCGGCGTGGCTGGCGAGACGATGCCGCGCACGTTCGGGCTGATTTGTTTTCCGTCGAGCACGCGCGCAGCCACCCGGAGGTCTTCGATTCGGCCGTTGGTGCAGGAGCCGATATAGATCTGGTTCACCGCCGTGCCCGCCAGTTCGGATACGGCTTTCACCTGATCCGGCTTGTAGCCGAAGGTCGCCTGGGGGGACAGGGCAGACATATCGTAGGTGATGACATCCGCGTATTCGGCATCGTTATCTGGCAGAAACTGCGCATAGTCAGCCATGGCCGCTGCTTTGGTTTCAAATTCGCCTTTAATGAACGGCCAGAGGTAGTCGACCGTGGTCATGTCCGGATAACAGATGCCGCAGGTGGCACCCGCTTCGATGGCCATGTTGCACAGGGTCATACGGGCTTCCATGGTCATCTCGTCGACAATGGGACCGCAGAACTCAATGACCCGGTTGGTGGCGCCGTTCACGCCGATCTGGCTGATAATGTAAAGGATCACGTCTTTGGCATAAACCCCGGAAGGTAGCGTGCCCGTAAGGCAAATCTTCATGCTGGCCGGTGTCTTGAACGCACACACGCCTTTGAGGATACCCACCTCCAGGTCCGTGGTGCCCACGCCGGCGGCAAAGGCACCGAACGCGCCGTGGGTACAGGTATGTGAGTCTCCCATGATAATGGTATACCCGGGGCGGACAAATCCTTTTTCCGGGAAGATGGCATGGCAGACACCGTTACGGCCCACATCGAAAAAATCGATGATGCCATGGCGGAGTGCCCAGTCTCTCAGAATTTTACCCTGGGCAGCGGTTTTGGAATCCTTGGCCGGTGTGACATGGTCAATCACGGCTTTTATTTTCGCGGGATCGAATACCCGGTCCATTTTCCGGCTCATCAGGTCGGTAATGGCGATAGGGGTGGTGATTTCATGACAGAACACGGCATCCAGGCGGATGACGTGAATATCTTCGGACGGGTTGTCGACCCGGTGGGTGTCGAAGATCTTTTCAGCTACGGTTTTTCCCATGACTCCTGCTCCTCGTTGATGGTAAGGGCCCGTTATCTTCCGGTGCCGGATGCGGGACGCTCATCCTGTACGTGATATGCGATGTTTCTGCCTGAAGGAAAGCAGGCCCCTGTCGCCCGGATTATGTATCCGGACTATGTAACAAAAATCCATGGGGTATGGCAAGGTTGAAGGTTTCCCCACATCCACCCCTGTTTTTATGAACATCTGATTCAGGACAATCTTGAGACGTTTTTTCACGGCGTGCGACGATAGCCGGATCCGGTGTTAAGCTGGATGCCCGCATCAGCTCGTGCGCTGATCCGGCTGCATCTGTTAAGGAAACGAAAATCTCCCTGTTTCTTTTCACCTGTCTCTGCACGTTGAAAATGAACCGGCATAGGTGACAAGAATCACTGAAACGGATCGCGAAAAATCCTTTACAGGGCGTGTTAGAATGCTTTAAGTTGAGCATGTACGATGGTTTTGGGGTTGAACGCGGTTCTGATCAGTCATTGAGGTACACACCTGTTGAGTAAGGAGGCAACATGAAGAAATGGATCGGTTTGATTATCCTGATGGGGATGGGGGTGGGGAGCGCCTATGGTGCTGCTGTGGATACCTTTGGCATCGGTGCCAAAGCAACCGCGCTGGGCGGGGCATTTACCGCTTATGCGGATGATGTCTTTGCCATTTATTATAATCCCGGCGGACTGACCCAGCTGGAAGGCCCCGTCTTTTCAGCCGGTATCCATGTGATTGACCCGACGCTGAAGGTTGACAACTTCACGGTGGAAGCAGACGAGATTACCTCTCCGTTCGGCAGCACGTTCAATGCCAGTGCCGGTCCTGCTGATTTTGAGGATGAGTCGGACACCCTTCCTGTACCGCACATGGGTTTTGCCATGCCTGTGGGTGATCGTCTGGCCATGGGCGTGGCTTTGTATGCCCCGTTCGGACTGCACATCAAATGGGACCAGGATCTGGAAAAAAATCCCGCAGCCCTTCATTATTATGAATCCTGGTATACCCGTGTGGCTGTGACGCCAACCATTGCCTACAAAGTGTCTGACAACCTGTCTGTGGGGTTTGGCATTTCATTCGGTCGTTCTGAGGCGGGTGAAGAGCGTTTGCTCAATTATCCCGGGCTGCCGGCAGGGTTGTTCGGAGACATCGCGTTTGGATCCCATATCAAGGCGGACCTGGTGGATGATCTCAACTATTCCGCCAACATAGGTGTGTTTTACAAGCCGTTTGACCATTTATCTCTGGGCCTGACCTACAGGGGGCGTGCAGATACAGATTTTGAAGGCTATCTGTATGTGGACGGCAAAAAATGGAAAGCCGCTGACGGTCGGAATACTAAGCTCAAGCTTGATTATGACCATCCGGATCAGCTTCAGGTGGGTCTGCGATACATCACGATTCACAATTTTTCCGTTGAGACGGATGTGGTCTGGACCCACTGGTCTGTCGGAGATGAACAGAACACCAGCATCTCTCCGGCATTTTTGGGTAGAAAAGACAGGGCAATCCATAATCGTGACTGGCATGACACCGTGCAGGTCCGTTTGGGTGTGGAGTGGGCCTGGGATGAAATGTTCACCTTTCGGGGCGGGTATTTTTACGACCCCTCACCCATTCCCGATGAAACGTTCGACATGATGTGGCCGGACGGTGACCGAAAAACCTATAGCCTGGGAGTTGGCGTTAATCTAGGCAAGTTTGTCATTGACGGGATACTTGAATATGCCTTGTCCGAAGGCAAGCGGGAAATCGGCGGGGAAACTGATAACATGAACCATTCCTATAACCCCTATGAACCGTTGGGACTTGACAATGATGCGCGCGTGTCCCTGAGCGCAGAGGGGTATCTCTGGGCCTGCGGACTGACGGTGAGTTACCAGTTCTGATTCGGTAACAGCCATTCGAATCTGACAAGGGGACGATGCCACGTGCATCGTCCCCTTTTTTATGGGAATCTTTTTTTCGCGCTTGAAAAACCAATGCCGATCAGCACCCTCTTTTTGCCCTAGCCCGGTATTTTTCGGCGCAGCCTCTGGCCTTGATCTGGCCAGGGGGTTTTTCTTTGGGCATATCCACCTTGAATGCAATCAGAAATGTCTTTTATGATATGTATCGTCACCCTTACGCATTTCGCTCATACCAGCGGTTACGGAAATAGAGCAGGATGTCGATGGCCACCAGAAGGCCGTTGAAGATATAGAGGAAGATCACATTGTCTGGATGGTAAAAGACCTTGTGAAGCATCCCCGAAACATAGCCGAAGAAGACGATGATCATGAAGGGCAGGCTTTTTCCGGCAGTGGCGCGGGAAGTCCAGGATTTCCAGATAGACGTCGGCCAGGCCAGGCCGAAACAGATCAGCATGATGATTTCGAAAATACTCACGGCGCAACTCCTTTTCAGATGACACGCGGCCGCTTGCCGGTGATGCAGGAAGAAATTTACCGCGTAAGGTAACTGAACCGGCCCCGGCATGCAATGGAAATGAAAAAAGATGGACAGAATCTGCTTTTTTCATGAGAAGGAAGCGTCGTTACCCCCCGAACGGACCGGGGGACAGGGGAACCCTTATCCTCTCTTTTTCGGTGTGTATTGACAACCGCAGCGCACCGGTTTAGAACCGTATGGTCTGTTCGCATCACCTGCCGGTGTCGAAGGATTTCAGCTTGCCATCAAGGAGAATGACAGTGCCAAAAATGATGTGGGTCGGGTTGGGGGGGGCTGTGGGTGCCATGTGCCGGTACGTGGTCAGCGGATTGGCCACACGGCTGGCCGGCGCAACGGTTTTTCCCGCAGGCACAGTGACCGTGAATCTGCTGGGGTGTTTTTTGATCGGTTTGCTGGGCAGCCTCATCGAGACCCGTCAATTGGTTTCATCTCCGATGCGGCTGCTGTTCATGACCGGTTTTCTGGGCGGTTTTACGACCTTTTCCACATACGGGTATGAATCGTTCGGGTTGCTTCGCACCGGTGAAATTCCTGCCATGGTGATGAATATCGGTATCCATACGCTGGCAGGGCTGCTGACCGTGTGGGCAGGCTATGCGCTGGCCCGCCTGTTCTGAGCATCCGGCGTAGTGTTTCGCATGCGATAAACGGGGTGGGTCTTAGCTCCTCTGGAAGGGGTCAGCGCCGTATGCACTGGCGCCGGCCGGTGATGGATGCCTTATGGCTTGACCAGCGTGTAGGCAATCCCGGCATCGGAAAGGCGTTTGACCATGCCACGGGCCTCTTCGGGATGCCGGTAGGCGCCGACCCGGCAGGCGGATGCATCGTCCGACATCATGGGGAACGCGCCTAAGGCGATCAGCTTTGTAACAAGGCGGTCTCTGGCATCGGGTGCTTCGGAGGTAACGATATTAAGAAACAAGGGCTTACGGGTTGTAATTGCCGTGGCAGCCCCGCTTTTTTTGACGGCGGCAAGGGCCGCGTCTGCTGCTGTTTTATCCGGATATCGGCCGTAAAACATGCGATACCAGATGCCCTTTCCGGGGACCTCTACAGGGGTGGTGTAAATCGGTTCCCCTTTTGAAAGCAGGGCGGTTGCGGTATGTTTGGCAACTTCCCATTTCCGGTAGGACGCCATTTGAACTGTCCACGGGACAGGCGGGCTGTCCGTGGCGGTTTTCACGGTCTTTTGTTCTTCTGTTTCAGGTAAGGCCTCAGGGATGTTTGGGGGAGGTGATAGCGCTGCAACCGGTGCCGGCGGCTGGCGGGTCATCTCATCCAGGGCCTTGAGTGCATCCCAGACCCCTGATTCTCTGGCAATCTGAAGACCGGTATCGGTGTGTTTGACGGCTAAGGTCACGGCCTGGGTGACGGTGGCATCTGCCTTGATCAGGCTGAGGGTGAAGGCGGCAGTGGGGGTCGGTTCTGCATCCATGTCAATATCAATCCCGGACACATGAATACCCATACCGGGAAGTCCTGCCAGTGTGGTTGTAAATTTTTGTGGACTGATGGGCCCTGAAACACTGAGTCGCTGTACGTCAGGACAGTAGAGTGTGAACAGGGTTTCGGCTTCACCGGGGGACGCGGCTGCTTTAGCCAGCTCTGAAGCCCATCTGTTCAAAAACGATCTGATTTCAGATGCCGGTGACATCGGTGCGGGTGCGTCCAGGGGAGGGGGCGCTGATTCCGGGGCATTGGGGATGGCAATTTCAACTCTGGATACGCTGGCGGGGCCTTTCGCTTTTGGGGTGATGAAGAAGGCCAGGTAGACAGATCCCCCAATGACAAGGGCAAAAGCGACCCCGGCAATGACATAGAACGACTTGAAAGGGTACAGCTTTGTTTCGAGAATGGCGATGATGATAATGGCAATAAGCGGTCCTGCCCATAATGCAGTCATGTCTTCTCCATGCCGTTCCGGCGCTTCACCGGTGGCTGATAAAAATCGCTTCCGATTTCTGCTGCACGAAACAGCTGAGTATCCGGAAACGGGAAACGATGACGGTTTAATCGGCTCATACGTGGTTGCACGTTCAGTCATAATGAGATTTTCTGATGCATGTAAAGAAAAAAATGAGCTGTTTTTAAGCAAAACCGGTTGTGCATCCTTTATAGACAGGAGGGCGCATGGGAGAACGCCAGCGGGACTCGTCTGCGTTCCGGCCGTTTGAAGCCTTCAGAGATCAACTGCTCAGTCGGTCGTATCCGTCTAAACCGACCTATTACCGGCCATCGGTACCACCTGCATCCGGTTTGGTGCAAACGGCAACTGATGATGACAGGGCGACCGACGCTGCATTGTTTGCCGAGGCCATGGACGGTGTGGCACCCCTGTCCGGTACCCGGCGTATTGTTCCGCCGCTCTGCCGGGTGAGAAAATCTGCGGCCCAGGATACTGCCATTGAAGCGGATACGGCGGCCTTCAGTCAGCTTCGGGAGCTGGTCGCAACCGGCCGGGGCTTCCGGGTTTGGCAGACGCCTGAATACATGTGCGGCAGTGCTGATTCGGCGCATCCAGAACTCTGCTTCCGGCTGCACCGGGGGGATTTTCCCGTTCAGGGCCATTTAGATCTTCATGGCCTGACCGTGGATGAGGCCCGGCCGGTGTTTCTGCAGTTTTTGAAAGAAAGCATTCGGTCCGGTAAACGGAACGTCCTGGTCATTCATGGCCGCGGGCTGTCGTCTCCCAGGGAACCGGTGTTGAAATCCCGGATCTATGCATGGCTGTCATCCCGCGCCTTGCGAAAATGGGTGCTGGCGTTCTCCAGTGCGCGGATGTGTGACGGCGGGGCAGGGGGGACCTATGTGTTGCTCAACGTATTTCCTTGACCTTGATCATGGTGGTGGTGCCAGCCTGGCCCAGCGGATAACCGGCAGTAATGACGATCCGGTCACCCGCAGCGACGGCCTGTTCCTGAACCGCCGTTTCCGCGCACAGCGTAAACATCTGATCCATATCTTCTGCCAGGGGGACATGGAGGGGAATGCATCCCCAGTAGAGTGACAGACGGCGGACCGCACTGCTGTCGTGGGACATGGCGAGAATTTTTGCCCGCGGACGAAACCGGGAGATCTGTTTGGCCGTGAAACCGGACGTGGTGGCAGCCACCACCGCCTGTGCACCCAGATGTTCGGCAAGGACACAGGCGGCGTAGGCCACGGACTCGGAGATCTCCATGCGGGGGCTCAGGTTGAGATATTGGGTGTGCGGGTAGCGTTCCTCGGCGCTGCTCGCGATCGCGGCCAAATAATGCACGGCCTTTACCGGGTAAAGGCCGCTGGCCGACTCTTCGGACAGCATGACCGCATCTGCACCGTCGAGTACCGCATTGGCCACATCATTGGCTTCTGCGCGGGTGGGGCGGGGGGATTCGCACATGGACCGTAGCATCTGGGTGGCCACGATCACCGGTTTTCCCCTGTTATTGGCCAGCCGGATCAGGCGTTTCTGAATGTTAGGGACCGTCTCCAGGGGGATTTCGACGCCCAGGTCGCCGCGGGCGATCATGATGGCATCGGCCGCTTCGAGGATGGCGTCAATGTTGCTCAGGGATTCGTGTTTTTCGATCTTGGCCACCACCGGGATGGTTTTTCCGGCAGCCTGTATCATGGCTTTTATCGCTTTGATATCCTCTGCGCACCGGACAAACGAGAGGGCCACGTAATCCACATCCATACGGATGCCAAAGGCTAGGTCTTTTTTGTCTTTATCTGTCAGGGAGGGTACATTCAGACGGCTGCTCGGGAGATTGATCCCCTTGTTTGAGGTGAGGACGCCGCCGGTAATGACCTTACACAGAATCTCCGATGGGTGGGTATCCCGGACGACCAGTTCCATCATGCCGTCAGCCAGCAGAATGATATCGTCTGTGGTGACATCATGGGGCAGTTGTTCATAGGAAATCGGGATCCGGTTGCCCTGGCCGATCTCCTGTTTTGTGGTCAGGATGACGTCCTGTCCGGGTTCCAGCCGGATGCCGGGCGCGGCGATTTTACCGACCCGGATCTTCGGGCCGCAGAGATCCTGAAGAATCGCAACGGGTGTTCCCATGGCATCTGACACGGACCGGAGCATCCGAATTTTTTTTTCATGGCCGGCGAGATCACCATGGGAAAAATTGAGCCGGGCCACATTCATGCCTTCGTGAATCATGGCTTGGATGATCTCCCGGGTTTCACTGGCAGGACCGATGGTGCAGATGATTTTTGTGCGTGGCATCTGGTTCCTCTGTACGCTATCTCGTTATCCGGTTAGGCCGTTTATCAGGGATTCGGGTTTGTGTGTCTCTTGTGAAGAATTTTTTTTAACACCGTGTCATGGTTGACACAAAAACAGGCTATGTGGTAAGGCCTCTTACCCGTAATTATACTGAAAAGTAAAGAAAAAAACGATGGCATGTGACAACGGGCGGGGTGGGATTTGAGCGATGTGATGTCAGTGAACGTTGCACGCCGTTACTGGGCTGGACAGCTGAACAAGGGGATACTGAAATAGCGGCGCAACGGCTGTCAGTCTGATCAATTCACGTTTTTAAAAACATGCAAGGCGGCTCGGTGAGCCGCCTTGCATGTTTACACGATTGAATTGAGTCTTCTGGGTCGGCCGGAAGAATTCGTCACGCCCCATGTCGTCTGCGTCATTACTTGTTTGCCTGGCACCAGATCCGCATGTTTTGGGCTTCGCGCACCAGTTCATCCCGGAAATCGGGGTGGGCAATGCTGATCAGGGCTTCGGCCCGTTCCCAGGTTGATTTCCCTTTCAGCGACACCATCCCGTATTCGGTGACCACATAATGGGTTACGGTTCGGGGCAGGGTAACAATGGTGCCGGGATCAAAGACCGGCCGGATCCGGGACTTTACATTACCTTCCTTGTCCTTGGTGGTCGAGGAAAGGCAGATGAAGGACTTGCCGCCCTTGGAATGATAGGCGCCATAAGCAAAATCAAACTGGCCGCCGGTGCCGGTGATGTGGCGGAAACCGGAAGATTCGGAGGATACCTGGCCGTAAAGGTCGACTTCCAGAGCGTTGTTGATGGAAATCACGTTGTCGTTGGAAGCGATCCGGGCCAGGTCATTGGTGTAGTCAACCGGGTAACTGGCACAGGCACTGTTGTTGTCAAGAAAATCATAGAGCCGGCTGCTGCCCAGGGCAAAGGTGTAGACCATGCGTCCCTGATCGCAGACCTTTTTCCGGTTGGTGATCCTGCCAGCCTCGAACATGTCCAGGTAGGCGTCGGCCAGCATTTCCGTGTGAACCCCGAGGTCTTTCACGTCTGACTGGGCGATCATTTTGCCGACCGCATTGGGCATACCGCCGATACCGAGCTGGATGCAGGATCCGTCGCGGATTTCGGAAACGATGGATTCGGCAATGGTCTGGTCAATGTCGCTGATCACCGGATCGGGCAGGGCCGGCAGGGGAATGGGTTCCGCTTCGACCACATAGTCAACTTCCGAGATATGGATCGTTTCATGGATACCGCCCAGGCAGCGGGGAATATGTTCGTTGACTTCCACGATAACGCATTTGGCGTTGTCAATCATGGCCCGCTGAAAGGAATTGGCGATCCCGAAATTGAAATACCCTTCCGCATCCATGGGCCCGGTGACCAGCACACAGAAGTCAGAAGAGAGGTTCTGACGGTAATGAGAGGGGCCTTCATGATAAATAAACGGAATAAAATGGCAGTTGCCGTTATCATGGAATTTCCGCTCAGCGGCTGAAAAATGCCAGCTGTTATAGATGAACGAGCCATGGCCGGCATCGGGGAGCGCTGATTTCCCCGGATAGGCAAGGGTGCGTATTTTTACATTTTTGAGACTGTCGGCGCGTTTGGCGAGGGCTGCATCCACGTGGCGGGGCACTGCGCAGAAGGCACCATATTCGACCCAGCTGTCGGATGTGATGGCGGCGGCTGCGGCTTCTGCAGTAGCCCGTTTGGCTTCATAGTCGCGGTAAATAGCTTTCATGTTTTTTCCTTTATTTTTAGGTGAATAGAATTGTGTCTGGAGTTAGCTACCAGCAAACGGGGTGCCAGCCCGGTGAGAATCGTGTGTTCAGGTCGTTTTGAAAGGGGTGTTTTTATATTTAACTATTTTAAATAATATAATATATTTATTATTTTATTTGGGCGATGTATGAAAGGTGCTGACGAACGGTGCTCGTGTTTCAGGTGGAAACTTTGCGGAAAAGTGGGGCGCTTTTGCCCCGATGGCAGTGAAACGATATAGGTTTTTTTTATCTGATTGATAATACTTTGTTTTTTATATATGGGGTCATATGGCCTCATATTGGGATGATTGGTTATTGTGGCGGTGTCGCGTGTTTGGGACCGGCTTGCCTTGGCCCTGGGTGCCGAAGCGCACAGCATGAGGACAAGCCCAGTCGGCAACGTCTCCACTCTGCCCACAACGTCCATTCAGCCTACCCCACAACCGCCTGCCAGACCCTGCCAACATCTCATTCAATTCCATGCTTTTTCATCTTGGTGAACAGGGTCTTTCGGTTCATCCCCAGCACAGTGGCGGTCTGGGTCCGGTTCCACCGGTACTGGTCCAGGGTCCGGGTAATGAGTTCCTTTTCCACGCGGTCAATGACAGCGTAAAGGGTTTCTCCGGATACCTCGGGAACCGGCAGACGCGGCTGCAAAGACACCGGCACTGCATCTGGAATCAGGGCGTCGATGATCTCATCTCCGCCCACCGCGCAGTAGCGGTAGAGCAGATTCTGGAGCTCACGCACGTTTCCCGGCCAGTCGTACCGGAGAAACGCGTCCAGCAGATGGCCGGAAATCTCTCTTCGGGTTTCGGGTGCAGACTGCAGGGCAAGGAAATGCTCGATGAGCAGTGGTATATCCTCCGTCCGCTCCCTGAGGGGGGGAAGATGGATGGGGATGATATGCACCCGGTAAAAGAAATCGGTTCGCATGGCACCATCCGCGACCAGGGATTTCAAATCCCGGTTGGTGGCGGCGATGATGCGGATATCTGAAAAACAGGGCATATTCGAACCTACGGGCGTGTAGCCGCCGCCGTCAATGGCCCGGAGCAGTTTGATCTGCATGGAAAGCGGAATCTCGCCGATCTCGTCGAGAAAAAGGGTGCCCCCGTCTGCGGCATCGAAATAGCCGGGGGTATCCGTGTTTGCCCCGGTAAACGCGCCTTTCTTGTAGCCGAAAAATTCACTTTCAAAGAGGCCCTCGCTGATGGCGCCGCAGTTGACCGGAATAAACGGTCCGTGACTGCGGGAGCCGGTGTCATGAATTTCCCGTGAAACCAGTTCTTTACCCGTACCGGATTCCCCGGTGACAATCACGGGAGCTTCGGAATCTGCGGCTTTGAGGATGCGTTCATACACGCCCTGCATGGTCGGGCTTTTTCCGATAAGCCGGCCGAACCGGAACCGTTCCCTGAACGCGGTTCGCAGGCGTTTGTTTTCACTGGTAAGGGCTTCTTCGGCCTGTTTACGTTCGGTGATGTCCATGAGGATGGTTTGGATGCGTACGATGTTACCGTTTCGGTCGGAAAGCGGTGTCTTGACCGTGGCATACCAGTTTCCGTCCAGCGGACTCTGTATTTCATCCCGAATGGTTCGTCCGGAAAGGACGGCTTCCAGGCGGCAGTGGGGGCAGGGGCCATCCTGACCGTGGACCACATGATAGCAGTACCCCCCCATTCGTTCCCCGCCTGTGCGGCGGATCAGGGTCGGGTTCATAAATTCCAGCCGGTAATCGGCATCCGTGATATAGATCAGCCCGTCAAAGGTTTCGATGATGGCGGAAAGCCGGGCTTCACTTCGGCGCAGGGCTTCTTCGGCCTGTTTGTGTTCGGTGATGTCCATGAACGAGGCAATGCTGAGGTCGGTACCCGGAATCATCCCCACTTTCAGGGTGATGTAAAGGATCTGGCCGTTGCGGTTGATGACACGGCACTCGTACTCGGTGGGGATGGCGTCTGGGGTGATACGGCGGCCGTAATGGTACTGCTGCATGCGGTCCAGATCTGCGGGGGCCACAAACTGGGTCCATTTCATTTTGTGTTCAATGGCGTTGTGGTTCTCATAGCCGGTCATCTCCACGAATCTGGCATTGGCCTGAAGGATGGTCATTTCCCGGTCGATAATGATGGTGCCGGTACCGGTATTTTCGAACACCGACCGGTACAGTTCAGCGTCCCGGTCAATGGCGGCTTCGGAACAGTGGTTATCGAATGCGTGTATCGTTTTGTTCATGAACGGGAGTATAGCATTTTTTTGCAGTAAAACTGAACTCAAAAATGAGATTCACGGTTATTGCGCAGGTGGTTTGTAATCGCAGCGGTGGCCAACTGGTCCGCGGCTTCGTTTCCGGGGATTCCGGAATGGCCTTTTACCTTGATCAGTTTCAGATCCGGAAATTGTGTCATCAGCTTGCGGATGGATGCCACGAGAGCCTGGTTCTGCGTCGCTTTCCAGTTTTGCGTGAGCAGGCCGATGGCATAGCTGCTGTCCGTGTACAGGCGGATGGGAAGCGCCGGGTTTTTGACCGTCTCCAGGGCCACGCGGATGGCTTCAAGCTCTGCTATATTGTTGGTGGCATTTCCGATGTACCGGGAAACTTTCTTTTCATGTTCCTGATACTGCATGAGGATGCCGATCCCCGAGGGGCCGGGGTTACCTGAAGACGCCCCGTCGGTGTAGATGACAATGGCGTTGTCTAAAAGCTCGCTGCCCGCTGTCCCGGATGGGTTAGCGGTGTTTGCCGGGTCAGTTTTTTTTCCAGATGCCGTGCCTTTTTTTTTGATTCTGGATGTTGCTGGTACGGCCGCATGTTCGGGTTCCAGATCTTTGGGGTAGACACGGTATTCATGGGTCTGCTTCAGGTTGTATTTGATCCGTATCCGGTTTTTCTCCGTCATGTAGCTGCCGTCCGGGCCGGTCTCCGCCCAAACCTTGTTTTTCTTGAAACAGCGGCGGACCCAGTGGCATCCCTGATCGTCTGTCTTGATGGTGTCGGTGGTCATCTGTTGCCTCGCGTGCGGTCGTCGGTTAAGGGTCAATACAGGAGGCAGGCTGCGCGCCAGGCCATAAATTCGGTCAGCTTCGGCGTCCATGCCGCTTTCAGCGCATCAATGGGTGTTCCCTGTTCAAGTTGCATCCGCAGCCACTGGCTGCCGAGAATCAGGTCCATGGGCAGGTCCGTATCATTGTATTCGTAGGGTGGTTCTTTCCACTGAAACTGATCCGGATACCGCCGGATAATGGCCTGAAGGATTCTGAGCGCGGTTTCATAGGGGCAGTAGGTGTCAGGGTTTGTGACATGGAGAAAAAATCCCCGGCAGACCTGGCCGGCCCACTTGTGGAAGGTGGGCTCAAATAATGCCTCCCGGAGATGGACGCCCGAAAGGTCTGATGGATCCAGATCGCTCAGGAGTTCAGCCGTGTCGATAAACGGGGCACCGAACAGTTCAAAGGGCGTGGTGGTGCCCCTTCCTTCAGATACGTGGGTGCCCTCCCAGATGACCTGCCCCGGATACACGGCGCCAGAGGCGGGGGTGGGCAGGTTGGGCGAGGGGGGAATCCACGGAAGACCGGTGCCGGAAAATGGCATGTCCCGGTGCCACCCGTTCATGGGGATGACCGTCAGGTCGCAGTCAATGCCAAAGGGGTCTGCAAACAGGCGGGCGATCTCTCCGATGGTCATGCCGTGACGCATGGGAAGGGGAAAACGCCCCACAAAGGAGGCCCATTCCGGTTCCAGGACATTTCCTTCCACCCGTCTGCCGCCGATGGGATTGGGACGGTCAAGGATGACAATGCGGACATGGTCTCCGGCAGCTGCCATGCAGTAGGAAAGGGTATATATAAAGGTGTACACCCGGGTGCCCACATCCTGAAGGTCGACCAGCAACACATCGATGTCATCGAACATATACGGCTTAGGCCAGCGGGTGTCTCCGTACAGGCTGTAGATGGGAATGCCCAGCACCCTGTCTTCCCCATGCGCAGATTCAACCATGTTGTCTTGTTTTTCAGCAAAGAATCCGTGCTGGGGGGAGAAGAGGGCCTTGAGTTGGCCGGGGAACCGCCGGTGAATGGCATCCCGGGCATGCATGAAATCGGCGGTGACCGATGCCGGATTGGCCAGGAGGCCGAACCGGGCCGTTTTTGCCCAGGCAGGCGGTGTGCTGATAAAGTGTTCCAGACCGGTCTGAATCTGAGGCATCATGGTTTCTGCTTTCTGTCAATCGTTTCCGCATCACTCCTTACGAAACGCCTCGGTTTTATCGCAGATAACCGGATGTCATCAAGGAGAAAAACCGTTTTTGGATGTGACATCGCTGAAGGAAAGACCGGTACCGCAAATCTGGACCTGTGTTTTGGGGGCGATGGGCTCTGGCTGCGGAAAAGGGGGTGTCATCCTGTTTCGAAAATCTTGACAGCAGAGAGTGCCGCCATTAAAGTGATCCGATTCTGCACAACGTAACCTGAATGCATCATAAGGAAAGGCGTGTCATGACGTATCCGGTACCGGAACACATTCTGTCCATCTCAACATACAAACCCGGAAAACCAATCCAGGAGCTGGAGCGGGAGCTTGGCATCTCCGGGGTCATCAAGCTCGCATCAAACGAGAATCCGCTGGGGCCGTCTCCCAGGGCCATGCAGGCCATTGCAGATCATATCGGCAGCCTTCACCGGTACCCGGACGGCAGCGGGTTTTATCTGACCCGGGCATTATCTGAATGGTTACATGTCCCCGAGGCGTCCATTGTTCTGGGAAACGGTTCTGATGATATTATCGGGCTGCTGACCCGTGCCTTTCTGTTGCCCGGTGACACTGCCGTCATGACCGATCCGTCGTTTCTCATGTACGAAATTACGGTGAAGGCCGCTGGCGCTGAGCCGGTGATGGTCCCCCTTGACGGTGTGAATGTGGATTTAGATGCCATTGGTGAGGCCATCAGGCCGTCGACGCGCATGGTTTTTCTCACCCACCCCAACAACCCCACAGGAAAGGCGATCCCCCGGGCCGAGCTGGACCGGTTTCTGGACAAACTCCCCCGGAATATTCTGCTGGTGATGGATGAAGCCTATGTCGAATTTATACGCACACCAGGCTGTGGCAGTACCCTTGACCTGGTGGGTTCCGGCCGTCCGGTGGTGGTGCTGCGGACCTTTTCTAAAGCGTACGGCCTGGCCGGCATCCGGGTGGGATACGGGGTCATGGATCCGGAGATTGCCGGCGTGCTGCAACGGATCCGCCAGCCGTTCAATGTCAACTCCCTGGCCCTGGTGGCAGCGGAGGCGGCGCTGAAGGACACGGCATTTCTGGAAAAAACCGTCTCGGTGGTGCATGCCGGGCTTGATTATTTCTACCAATCCGCAGAAGCGATGGGGCTGCCGTATTATAAGAGCGATGCCAACTTCTGCATGATCCGCGTGAACCGGCCGTCCGTTGAGGTGTTTGAGGCCATGCTGAAAGCGGGTGTGATTATTCGGTCCATGCACGCCTACGGGTTTCCGGACTGTATCCGGGTGAATGCCGGGCTGGAAACGGAAAACAGCCGGTTTATCGCCACGCTGAAAACGGTTCTGGCCAGCTGACGGGGAACACGCCATGTCCAAAAGACTTGTTATCACCATTGACGGACCGGCAGGCGCCGGAAAAACGACGGTCAGCCGCAGCCTGGCAGCGCGGCTGGGATATACCTATGTGGATACGGGTGCCCTCTACCGGGCCGTGGGGTTTGCGGCGAAACTAAAAGGCATAGACCCGGACGACGATGATGCCATGGCGGTGCTTTGTAAGGAGATGCGGCTTGAAATGACCCTGTCCGGTGGAAATCTCAGTCTCAGGGTGAACGGAGAGGAGATCGCAGACAAGATTCGGACACCGGAAATGTCCAGGATGGCCTCTGCGGTCTCCGCGCGTCCGGTGGTTCGGGAATTTCTGCTGGATATGCAACGGCAGATGGGTGCTGCGGGCGGTGTTGTGCTCGAAGGCCGTGATACGGGCTCGGTGATCGTTCCCGACGCGGATGTAAAATTCTATTTGGATGCGGACCTGGCGGTCCGGGCGGCACGCCGCTTTGCGGAACTTCCCCCGGAAGCAGGCCAGCCGCTGGACGCTGTGACCCGCGATATGAAAAAACGGGATGAAAAGGATAAAAATCGAGCCATTGCCCCGCTGATTGTGCCGGATGGGGCGGTGGTCATCGATGCATCGGAAATGGATGCGGAGGCAGTGGTCGCCTGCATGCTGGATCATGTGGGCGACTACAGATCCCGGTAGGGGAAAAAACTTGAAATTCGGTACAAAAAACAACGGTTTTAGGTTGAAATGCACCGTCTGTTCTGATATTTAATAGCGGATACGCAGTCCGGGAGGGCTGTTAGACTACTCGACTTAGGGGGAAATCTTATTAACATGGAAAACTCGGTAAACAACGAAAACACTCAAGACGCCAGGGATCCAGGCGAAGGGATCGACACACCGTCCATTGATCTTCCTGAAGAAGAGGAAACAATGGAATCCCTGATGGGAATGTATGAAGAAAGCTTCCAGCGCTTTGCCGAAGGCGAAGTCGTGGAAGGCCGCATCATCACCGTAGACAAGGACTACGTCCTGGTGGATGTGGGATACAAGTCCGAAGGACAGATCCCCATTCACGAATTTAAGGATGAAGCGGGTCAGGTATCGGTTCAGCCGGGAGACACGGTTGAAGTCATGATCGAACTCTGGGACGAAGAAGAAGAAACGGTGCTTCTGTCCAAGGAGAAAGCGGACAAAGTCAAGATCTGGGAAGCGATCAAGGCGATTCATGATGAAGACGGTACGGTTGAGGGTGTGATCACAAGCCGCGTCAAGGGTGGTTTCTCCGTGGATGTCGGACTTCAGGCATTCCTGCCCGGTTCACAGGCAGACCTGCGTCCCATTCGGAATCTGGATGAAATGGTTGGCAAGACGTTCTCGTTCAAGATCCTCAAGTACAACCGGAAGCGGAGCAACATCGTTCTCTCCCGCCGGGTCATTCTCGAGCAGGAACGAGAATCCGCACGCGCCAATACGCTGGCCACGATCCACGAAGGCAAGGTGGTGGACGGTATTGTCAAGAACATCACCGAATACGGTGTGTTTGTCGACCTTGGCGGCGTAGATGGTCTCCTGCATATCACCGATATTTCCTGGGGACGTGTCAAACATCCGTCCGAGCTGTTTTCTGTGAGTGACAAGATCACGGTGAAGATTTTGTCCTTTGACCTGGAAAAAGAGCGGGTATCCCTTGGCATGAAGCAGCTGACGCCCGATCCCTGGGAAAATGCCGCTGAAAAATATCCGGTGGACGCCCGCGTGCAGGGCCGCGTTGTCAGTTTGACCGACTACGGTGCATTCGTGGAACTCGAAGAAGGCATTGAAGGGCTTATCCACGTTTCTGAAATGTCCTGGACCAAGAAAGTGCGGCATCCCTCCAAAATCCTGTCAGTGGGCGAGGAAGTGGAAGCCGTCGTGCTTGATATCAAGCCGGATAACCGCCGGATCTCCCTGGGGATGAAACAGGTGACGCCGAACCCCTGGGATGTGATCAGCGAGAAATATCCTGTGGGCACGGTGATCGAAGGCAAAATCAAGAATATCACCGATTTTGGTCTGTTCATCGGCATTGATGATGACATTGACGGTCTGGTGCATATTTCCGATATCTCCTGGACCAAACGCATCAAACACCCCTCTGAACTCTACAAGAAAGGGGATCTGGTCCAGGCCGTTGTGCTGGATATCGACAAGCGAAGCGAACGCTTCTCCCTGGGGATCAAACAAACGCAGCCGGATCCCTGGAAGACCGTTGCAGAACGGTATGCAGCGGGTACGGAAGTGACGGGTACCATCACCAATGTGACCGATTTTGGCGTGTTTGTCGAGCTGGAAGAAGGCATTGAAGGTCTGGTGCATGTGTCCGAGCTGAGCAAGGAAAAGATCAAGACGCCGGTGGGTGAATTCAATGTGGGTGATGCGCTGACCACCAAAGTGCTGACCCTCAACAGTGATGAGCGCCGGATTGCGCTCTCCGTGAAACGGCTGGGCATGGAAGATGATTCCGCGCTCCTGAGCGAATATGTGAACAAAATGTCTGCTGATGACAAGTCCATTGGCGAGCTGGGTGAAAAACTCCGTGAAAACTTTCAGGATCAGATGAACGACGAGGGAGAGGATGCTTAGGCATCCCTAGCCCGCATATGACACATGGCGAACCGGATTTAAACTGGCGACATGTAACTGCATTGAAAGCGGCAGCCCTGGAAGATCCTGGGGCTGCCGTTTTTTGTATTGTAACGGCAGGTGCATCCGCGATAAATTGAAGACCGCATCGGTGGCTGCCGTGAGGCTGTTTTTATCTGAATGGATGTGTGACACGCGGAGTCAGGCAATTTTTTTTCAAAGGATATGGGATAATTGTTTATGCGACTGTTTTCCAGAAGGCATCCACTCTTGTTTTTCTTTCTCATGACAACCGGGATGATATGCGGCACCGTTGTTGCCGTGTCCCTTTTGATCGGACTGGTGGCCCTGGAGGTGGGCGGTGACAGGATTGCTGGCACCCGCGGGTCTGGTGAGCAGATCGGTGTGGTCGATATTGTTGGCGTCATTACCGATGCCCGTCCGGTGATCGAAGGACTCCGGTATTTTCGGGAACAGGACGATGTGAAAGCCATTGTGGTCCGGATTGATTCTCCGGGGGGCGGGGTGGGTCCTTCCCAGGAAATTTACCGGGAGATCATGAAAACCACTGCGGAAAAAAAGGTGGTGGCCTCTTTGGGAAGTGTGGCCGCGTCTGGCGGCTATTACGCGGCCAGTGCGGCAGACGGAATCATGTCCAATCCTGGCACGGTGACCGGCAGTATTGGTGTGATCATGGGGTATACCAACATTCAGGATATCATGGAAAAGATCGGCCTGAAACCGGTGGTGATCAAAAGCGGGGAATTCAAGGATATCGGTTCCCCGTCCCGTGAAATGCGGGAATCGGAGCGAAAACTCCTGCAGGGCTTTGTGGATCAGGTGCACCAGCAATTTGTCGCTGATGTGTGCCGGGGCAGGGGGTTGACCGAGGCATCGGTGATGGCCATTGCCGACGGACGCATTTTCAGCGGTGAGCGGGCCGGTGAGCTGGGCCTGGTGGACCGGATGGGGAATTTTGATGATGCGCTGAACTATGCCGGAGAGCTGGCCGGTCTTGAAGGGGCGGTGGAGGCTGTCTATCCGCCAAAGAAACCGTCCCCGTTTATGGAATACCTGACCTGCGTATCCATTCGTGAGTGGTTCCAGCTGGTTAAAGGCGTCACGCAGACAGGACCGAGCTATCTGTATCAGCCTGGCAGCTGATCATTTCAATAAAAACCAGGAGATGTCTCCGGCGCCTTCCCGGATGATTTCCGGTGTGTCCTGAATCAGGGAGATGATACTTGAGGGTTCGTTGGCAACAGCACCGCCGTCGATGACAATATCGACTAGGCTGCCCAGGTGGATATCGATTTCATCGGCAGTGGCTAACACCGTCTCTTCACCGGGAAGGGTGGCACTGGTAGAGATGATCGGGTTGCCGAGTGCGTTGACCAGCGCCATACAGATGGCATGGTCCGGTACACGGATGCCGGCGGTTTTCCGTTTGGTCAGCATCATCCTGGGGACCTGCTTGCTGCCCTCAAGAATAAAGGTATAGGGGCCGGGCAGCAGCCGTTTCATGGTTCGGTAGGCGTAATTGGAAACCTTTGCATATTCGCTGATATGCTTTAAGTCCGAACAGATGAAGCTGAACGCCTGTTTCATATCCCGCTGTTTCAGTTTGTAGATTTTTTCGATGGCCTTTTTGTTCAGGAGGTCGCAGCCGATACCGTAATAGGTGTCGGTGGGGTAGGCGATGACCCCGCCATTGCGCAGAACAGTGACCACGCGTTCGATGTGGCGCGGCTGAGGGTTGCAGGGGTTGATCTCCAGTCGCATGGTAGGTTGTCTCCTGAGTATCGTTACCTTCTGATAAAATAAGCATCTATACGTAGCTTCGCACGGCCGGCTTGTCAATACCCTTGAACGGGAAACCGTGTGCCGCATCCACTAGACCGTTAACCCGTTTACCCCTAAAAACTGATTGCGATTCGCTTCTGAATTTGATAGCAGTTCAGGTTAACATTTTCCGCTAGTACAGCCGGACATCACCTATATGTTGTGTTCCGTTGCCGTTTTTCACTGATTTGCAGGCGAGGGGATGGGTTTATCCCCTAAGTGCTGCAGGGTGCTGGCACGCTTCTTCTGATAACAGGTGGTGTGATGAAATGGACCGTATGTTTCCAAAACAGTTTCCGGTAAACCCCTAATCAACCCATGTCTGGAGAGGATGTCATGACACATATACCGCCCCAGGAGGCTTTTTCCTTTGATGATGTACTGGTGCTTCCCAATTTTTCCGATGTCGTACCGTCGGACGTGGACGTCAAAACCCGTCTTACCAAAAATATTGAACTGGGCGTTCCCATCGTCAGTGCGGCCATGGACACGGTCACCGAGTCGGCCATGTGCATCAGCATGGCCCGTGAGGGGGGGATTGGTTTTATTCACCGGAACATCCCCATTGAACAGCAGGTCGCGGAAGTGGATCGGGTGAAGAAATCTGAAAGCGGCATGATCATTGACCCGGTCACCATTGATCCGGATTATCCCATCCGTAACGTCATGCGGGTGATGGAAAAATATCGGATTTCAGGGCTTCCGGTCACCCGGAATGATCAGCTGGTGGGGATCGTGACCAACCGGGACCTCCGGTTCGTCACCGATCTGGACGCAAAGGTGTCTGAAGTCATGACCAGCGATCACCTGGTCACAGTGACCGAAGGCATCTCCCTTGAAGATTCCAAGAAACTTCTCCACGAACACCGGATTGAAAAACTGCTGGTTGTGGACAAGGCCGGCAAACTCACCGGTATGATCACGATCAAGGATATCGAGAAAATCAAGAAGTATCCCAATGCCTGCAAGGACAGCATGGGCCGCCTGCGGGCCGGTGCGGCCATCGGGGTTGGCGCCGATATGATGGAACGTGCGGAAGCCCTCCTGAAAGTGGGAGCGGATGTGCTGGTCATCGATACGTCCCACGGCCATTCCGCCAACGTCATCGATTCCGTGAAAGCCCTGAAGGCGACATTTCCGGATATGGAATTGATTGCCGGAAATGTGGCAACGGAATCCGGTGCCATGGCCTTAATCGACGCGGGCGTGGATGCGGTGAAGATCGGTATCGGGCCGGGTTCCATCTGTACCACCCGTATCGTTGCCGGTGTGGGCGTTCCCCAATTGACGGCGATTATGAATTGCCGGGACATCTCCAACCGGACCGGTGTGCCCCTGATTGCCGACGGCGGGATCAAGTTCTCCGGGGATATCGTGAAAGCCATTGGCGCCGGCGCCCACTGCGTCATGCTCGGCGGACTCCTGGCCGGTACCGAGGAAAGCCCGGGGGAAACCATTTTCTACCAGGGCCGGAGTTACAAGGTCTACCGGGGCATGGGATCCGTGGAAGCCATGAAACAGGGAAGCAGGGACCGCTACTATCTCGGCGATGAATCGGAAGACCCCGCGGACAAGCTGGTTCCCGAAGGCATTGTCGGCCGGGTTCCCTATAAAGGGAAGGTCGCCGATAACCTGTATCAGCTGGTGGGCGGTCTGAAAGCTGGTATGGGGTATGTGGGCAGCCAGAATATCGAAACCTTGCGAGAAAAGACCCGCTTCTGCCGTATTTCCGCATCCGGGCTTCGTGAAAGCCATGTGCATGACGTGATCATCACCAAGGAAGCGCCCAATTATCAGGTCAACTGATGGGAAGCTGAATCCCTCACCGGTATCGGGATGGTCTGTTTTTAAGTGCCGTCCCGATGCTGTTTTTAACCTGTATTGACATACGGACGGATACCCATGACCGCTTCAGATACGCAGACCGCGTTTGTCCATCTTCACCTCCACACCCAGTACAGTCTTCTGGACGGTGCCATCCGTCTGGGCCCCCTGTTTGAAAAATGCAGGCAAAGCGGGATGCCGGCGGTTGCCGTGACCGATCACGGTGCCATGCACGGCATGGTCGACTTTTATGAGATGGGAAACAAGACCGGCGTCAAGCCGATACTGGGCATGGAAGCTTATCTGGCGCCTCGGAAACTCACGGACAAGACATCCGCAGATACCCATCTGCATCATCTGGTCTTATTGGCGGAGAACAATACCGGGTACACCAACCTCTGTAAACTGGCCTCCATTGCCCAGCTGGACGGGTTTTATTACAAACCGCGTATTGACAAGATCGTGCTCGAGGCACATGCCGAGGGGGTGATTGCCCTGTCCGCCTGTCTTCAGGGAGAGATCCCCAAGCTGCTGCTGGCCGATAACCTGGAAGCGGCTGATGCGGCAGCCCGGTATTACACCCGGCTGTTCGGAGAAGGCAATTTTTATCTGGAAGTCCAGCACAACGGGATCCCGGAACAGGAAATCGTGAACCGGAAACTGCTCGAAATGAGCAGGCGGCTTTCCATCCCCCTGGTGGGTACCAATGACTGCCATTATCTGAATCATGAGGACAGTAAAGCCCATGAGGTGCTGCTCTGCATCCAGACCGGCAAGACCATCAATGATAAAAAACGGTTCAGGTTCGGTACCGATCAGCTGTACGTGAAAACACCACAGGAGATGATTGATACCCTTGGCATGTATCCAGGGGCCATCGAAAACACGGTAAAGATCGCGGATCGCTGCCATGTCGAGTTTGATTTCAACACCTATCATTTTCCGCAGTTTGAAGCCGGTACAGACCAGACAGTGGACGAGATTTTCGAGGACGCGGTCCACAAAGGCTTTGACAAGCGGATGGCCGTGATCCGCAAAAAGAACCCGGATCTGGATACCGCTGTGTACGAAGAACGCCTGGCATACGAGGTGGGTGTGATCGAGCAGATGGGGTTTCCGGGGTATTTTCTCATCGTTGCCGATTTTATCCGTTACGCCCGGGAGAACGGCATCCCTGTAGGGCCGGGCAGGGGATCGGCGGCCGGGTCCATTGTGGCCTATGCGATGGGGATTACGGATCTCGACCCTATCACACATGGGTTGATCTTTGAGCGGTTTCTCAATCCGTCGCGTATCAGCATGCCGGATATTGACGTGGATTTTTGCATCAACGGGCGGGAGAAAGTCTTCAAATATGTGGTGGACCGCTACGGGGGGCGGGATTACGTGGCCCAGATCATCACCTACGGAAGCCTGAAACCCCGGGCGGTTGTCCGGGATGTGGGCCGGGTTCTGGATATCCCCTTGTCTGAAGTGGATGTGATCGCAAAGCTGATCCCCGAGGGCATCAAGAGTCTTGCCAAGGCCATGAAAGAAGCACCGGAGCTTGAGTCCCTGATCAACAGCCGGCCTGATTATCAGGAACTCATGGAGATCAGTCAGGTGCTCGAAGGCCTGCCCCGGCATGCGTCCACCCATGCGGCCGGTGTGGTGGTATCAGACAAACCCCTGGTCGAATACCTGCCGGTGTACAGGGGGAAAAACGACGAAGTTGTGACCCAGTTCGATATGAAGCGGGTCGAGCAGATCGGCCTGGTCAAGTTTGACTTTCTGGGCCTGCGCAACCTGACGGTTATCCAGGATACCCTGAAGATGATCCAGCAGCAGGGAATCACGCCGCCGGATCTGCTTACCATCGATTTTCATGACAAGGCCGTCTACGAACTGCTCTGCCGGGGTGATACCACAGGCGTGTTTCAGCTGGAAAGTGCCGGCATGAAAGATCTTCTGATGCGGCTCAAACCCGGGAACTTTGATGATATCACGGCGCTTGTGGCCCTGTACCGTCCCGGTCCGCTGGATTCGGGCATGGTGGACGATTATGTGGAACGCAAGCACGGCCGGAAACCCGTTGAATACCTGGTCCCGGAACTGGAACCGCTGCTCAGGGATACCTACGGCGTTATCCTGTACCAGGAACAGGTCATGAAGATCGCCGGTACCCTGGCCAATTACTCGATGGCAGAAGCAGATGGCCTCCGGAAGGCCATGGGCAAGAAGATCGCCGCCAAAATGGCCGAGCACCGGACCCTCTTTATGAAGGGTGCCATTGAAAACAAGGTGCCTGAGGATAAGGCCAAAAACATTTTTGATCTCATGGAAAAATTCGGCGGGTATGGATTCAATAAATCCCACAGTGCCGCCTATGCCCTGATTGCCTATCAGACTGCGTTTCTGAAAGCCTATTTCCCGGTGGAATTCATTGCCGCCCTGATGACCAGTGAGCATACGCTCGACGGTGTGGTCAAGTATATGATCGAGTGCAGGGAGCACGGGATCGATGTGCTGCCGCCGGACATCAATGAAAGTGACACGGTCTTTACCGTGTCTGAGGGCAAGATCCGGTTTGGGATGGCTGCGATCAAGAACGTGGGGGAAGGCCCCATTGAAGCCATTATAAAGGCGCGTGAGGCGGGCGGACGGTTCACGAGCCTGTTTGATTTCTGCGAGCGGGTCTCGTTGCGAAAAGTGAACCGCCGGGTCATTGAAAGCCTGATTGTGAGCGGTGCGTTTGATGCCACGGGCGCGAACCGGAACCAGATGATGGCCGCTGTTGAAGATGCCATCGACTACGGCAACCGGGTGCAGAAGGAGCGGGATGACCCCCAGATGGGCTTGTTTGATATGGATGACGGCCGGCAGAGCCAGATCAACATGCCCAAATTGCCCGAATTGGACGAGTGGGACACCAAGTACCTGCTGGAGCTTGAAAAGGAGAGCCTGGGCATTTACGTGAGCGGGCATCCGCTGGATAAATACCAGGCGGTGATCAAAAAATTCACCACGGCCGATACCGTGTCCATTCAGGAGATGCAGACGGGAGCGGGTGTGCGCATCTGCGGGATTGTTCAGACTAACAAGGCGATCCGGACCAAAAAAGGTCAGCCCATGTCCTTTGCGGAAATCACCGACGCGCACGGTGCCGTTGAAGTGGTGGTCTTTCCGTCGGTCTATGAAGCGGTGAGAGACCTATTGGATCAGGACGCGCCCCTGCTGATTCAGGGAGAAGTTCAGGTAAACGAGAACGGTGTCAAGATTCTGGCTGAAGAGATTATCCTTGCGGACAAGGCGGATGATCTCTGGACCGCCAGCGTGCACGTGCACGTGAACACCGAGACCGCGCCTGCAGATGTCATTCCCCTGCTCAAAGAAATTTTTACCACCCATGCGGGCGGATGTCAGACCTTCCTGCATGTGAAGCTCCCGGAAAAAGCGGAAACAGTGGTCTTGTTAGGCGATACCTGGCGCATCAATTATTCAGAGCGGCTGATGCGGGATGTGTCCGCACTGCTGGGCAGCCGGTGCGTGGAAACCCGGTGCACATCGGTCCATCTGGCCCAGAAGAAAAAAAACGGGTTCAGGTACAAGGAGAAGGGTAGCAGCCAGGTCCGAAAATCGGCCTGATCGCTTTGGAGTTGTCATGGATACACGGTGTCAGCAGTTGATGGAAAAAGGGGTGCAGATTCCGGTGCCGGAATCCGTATGGATTTCACCGGATGTGGATCTGAACCGTATTTCCGGTAATGGGGTGATCCTGCATCCGGGGTGCCGGATATCCGGGGAGGACACCCTGATCCATGACCATGCGGTACTGGGCAGAGAAGCGCCGGTTACCCTTGAAAACGGCCAGGTCGGGCCGGGTGTTGCATTGAACGGCGGTTTTTTTTCCCATGCCACGTTTCTGGCCGGCGCATCCATGGGATCCGGCGCCCATGTGCGGGAAGGGTGCCTACTCGAGGAACAGGCGTCAGGCGCGCATACGGTGGGTTTAAAGCAGACCATCCTGGCGCCCTTTGTCACCCTGGGCAGTCTGATCAATTTCTGCGACTGCTACATGGCGGGCGGGACAGACCGGAAAAATCACAGCGAGGTGGGCAGTTCCTATATTCATTTCAATTATACGCCCAACCAGGACAAGGCCACGGCATCCCTGATCGGTGACGTCCCCCGCGGGGTCATGCTCAATCAGCCGCCGGTTTTTCTCGGCGGCCAGGGCGGACTGGTGGGGCCGGTGCGCCTGGCATATGGCACGGTGATCGCTGCCGGTACCCTTTGGCGAAAGGATGAAACACGGCCCCATCGCCTGATCTTTGGGGGGGCGGTAAAAGCGGGCAATGTGGCACGCGGGCCGGGCGTATACGGCAATGTGAACCGGATTGTTCAGTGTAACCTGGTTTATATCGCCAACCTGCTGGCCCTGCGGGCGTGGTACCGTCAGGTACGCAGTCGGTTTATCCGTGCGGATTACCCGGAAGGTCTCCATGAGGGCGCGTTAACGCGCATTGAAGGCGGCGTGCGGGAACGGATCCGGCGGCTTGTGGAGTGCATGGGCCGGTTTGAAACCTCGGCTCGGCAGATCATGGCCCTGCAGCCGGAAGAAAGGCCGGTGCCCAAAACAGCCCAACGTCAGCTGGCGCTGTTTGCGGCAAAAGATGCGGTGGAAGAAGACCTGAATTTTCTTTTATCTGAAGGGGTTGAGGGCAATCTGGCAGTCAGGGATGCGTTTCTTGACAAACTGGATCCATCGGGTGGGTATATCGAAACCATCACCGGTCTGCCGGCATCTGTGTCAGCACAGGGGACACACTGGCTGGATTCGATTGTTTCAGATGTGCTGGCGCGGGTACGCCTGCCAGATGACGGCAGGTGAATTCACGCCTTGTTTCAAACCGTTCAACAGATCCCGGTCGGGCCGCCGGTGGTTCTTGGGTCAGTGAAAGGCAGTGAGGATGGATCGACTTTTTGGAACCGACGGTGTGCGGGGGCTGGCCAATACCCATCCGATCACGGTGGAAATGGCCGTCCGCATCGGCCGTGCCACTGCCGCCTGGTGTATGGGGGCAGGTGACAAAAAAAAGACAACCCTCGTCATCGGCCGGGATACGCGGATTTCCGGCAGCATGCTGTCTGCTGCAGTGGCGGCCGGCGTTTGTGCGGCTGGCGCAGATGTGCTGGATGCGGGCATTCTGCCCACGCCGGGCGTGGCGTTTCTGGCAAAGGACCTGGTGGCAGGTGCGGGGATCGTGATCTCGGCATCGCATAATCCGTACGCAGATAACGGCATCAAGCTGATCCGGGGGGACGGGTTCAAGCTTTCTGATGAAGAAGAAGCCGAGATTGAGCAGCGGGTGCGCGATGATGCGTTTCAGACAGGGCCCGGCCCCGCGGCGGTCGGTCAGGTGCGCCGGCTTGAAACGGCAGAGGACCGGTATCTTGAGTTTCTGAAAACAACGGTGCCGGAAGGAATTTCCCTGTCCGGCATGAAACTGGTAGTCGACTGCAGCCAGGGCGCGGCATTTCATGTCGGCCCGCGACTGTTCCGGGAGCTGGGCGCGTCCGTTATCACGTTGTTTGATACACCGGACGGCGTGAATATCAACGCAGACTGCGGCTCCCAGCATACCGCCCCGCTCGCAGCCGCAGTGACGGCGCATGCTGCGGATCTGGGCATTGCCTTTGACGGCGATGCGGATCGCCTGATCGCCGTGGATGAAACCGGGAAAACCCTGACCGGCGATCAGTTCATCGCCATCTGCGCCCGGTTTCTGCAGGCGGAACAACGGCTTGACAAAAATGTGGTGGTCACCACGGTGATGAGTAATCTGGGGCTTTCCATGGCGTTTTCGAAGATGGGCATCCGGCATCTGAAAGCGGATGTGGGAGACCGGTATGTGCTGTCCGAAATGCGGGCATCCGGTGCTGTGATCGGCGGTGAAAATTCCGGCCACATGATTTTTTTAAATCATCATACCACCGGAGACGGCCTGTTGTCGGCCTTGCAGCTGCTGCAGGTGATCACCGCATCCGGCAAGCGGTTGTCCGAGCTGGCTACCGTGATGCCGGTCTGTCCGCAGGTGTTAAAAAATATTGAAGTAAAGGAAAAGCCGCCCATAGAAACGATCCCGGAACTGATGGCGGCAATCGCGGCATCAGAGCAGCGTATGGATGGGAAAGGCCGGGTCTTTATACGGTATTCCGGCACCCAGCCCTTGTGCCGGGTGATGGTGGAAGGGCCGGATCAGGCGGTGACCCAGGCTGAATGCGATGCTTTGTGTCAGGTAGTCTCTGCTGTCCTTGCCTGAGATGCCCTGAAAAAAAGACTGTCCCGACTAAAAAAAGGCCGCAGCAAACACGGCAGCGGCCTTTTTTATGAGGGGGCTGGACAACGTCCTAATCGCGGCTGCCAAAAATCCGGAGCAGCATCAGGAACAGGTTGATGAAGTCAAGGTAGAGGTTAAGGGCACCGATGATGGCCCCCTTGCGCACCATACCCCCATCCAGATCCGCTGGCTGGGTCAGGGCCATTTCTTTAATTTTCTGCGTGTCATAGGCGGTCAGGCCCACAAAGACAATGACGCCCACATAGCTGATAATGGCGGACATGGCCGGACTTCTGAAGAACAGGTTGACCAGGGACGCCACGATAATGCCGATCAATCCCATCATGAGAAAACCACCCATGGAGGTGAGATCCCGTTTGGTCACCATGCCGTAGACACTGCAGGCCGCAAAGGTAAGGGCGCAGATGAAGAAGGTTGAGGCCACTGATGCGCGCGTATATAGGAGAAAGACCGACGAGAGGGTCAGGCCGTTTAATGCGGAATAAAACAGAAACAGACCCGTGGCGGTTCCTGCCTTTATTTTGTGAATACGGGCGCTGAGATAGAAGACCAGGCCCAGTTCACCGATGATCAGGCCGAAGAAGATCAGCTGGTTGCCGAAGACGAAACGGAGCATGGGTTCGCTGTGTGCGGTCAGCCATGCCACGATGCCGGTAATGGCAAGTCCGGCAGCCATCCAGTTGTAGACGCTCTGGATAAAACTGTTGACACGGACCTGGGTGTGTTGGTTTGCTGCTGTCTGGGTGTACATATGTTTCCTCCTGTGAAAAGAAAAAGATGGCTTTGGGTGTTGGTTAACCGTTGATAACAGAACATGACCGGGCATTCCAACCAGATGATAAGCGGACACCGTATGAAGACGGTGTCTGTTTTAAACGGTTCTTTTTTTCAGTTAATATAACACACCCTGTCCATATTTCAACTGAACCGGCAGTGATTTCCGATCATCTCCCGCCCCGTGACGTATAATGGCTGACACAGGGCAGGATACGTATCTGCTGCTCAGTGAAGGGGAACAGGGATACCGAAAATCAGCACAGGGCCGAATTCGTCGGTTTAGACTTGACAGCGGGGGGATAATTTCTATAATTCGGTAGCCTGGAAGTGCGCAGCTTACTGGTGAGGCTCCCGGACTTCAAATCCGGTGTGGGGCGCTAAAACCGTCCCGGGTGGGTTCGATTCCCATGCACTTCCGCCAATCATTCCAATAAATCCGGTTGGCTTTAATATACACAGAAAAAGATCTCCCGAAACCGGACCTGCACTATAAAAAAGGCCCCCTCTCCATCAACGGGATGGGGCCTTTCCTGTGGTGACCCGTTGCTGATGCGATTCTCCGTGCGTATCTGTGTTGATCTGCGCGTTTCTCCCGGTTGGTTTCTTTTTGTTGGCAAACCGGTTCGTTTGCCGTAAAGAAACACATGTTAAGGAACCGTTTTGATTTATTCAGAAGACAGGTGATTCCGTGAAACAGAAAGTGGGACTTCAGTATATTATCTTTTACATCCTGTTCCTGCCGGATACCTGGCAGCTGCTGATGGGTGCGGCGATTTCCGCGCTGGTCTCCCCGCAAATGGTTCCCGGCGATGTGGGCACTGGCGGTCAGGTGGTGCTCTATTTCATGGTTGCCACCATCGGCTATGCGGCAACCGGTGTTCCTGGACGGTGGATCTCGGATCTGTTTAAAAACGTGATTCTGGGAGACAACCGTCCCGGGTTGTGACAACACGATGCGTCAAAAATTTCCGCCTGGGGCCGGTCATTTGCCGGACAGCCAATGCTATCCGGAAATATCGTAAATCCATGACCCTGAATCGGCAGGTGTCAGTGGGGGAAGGGATCAGACCGGGGCATCTGCTCCGATTTTTGCATTGTCAAAGTAAAAGACACGCATCTGCTGGCCGCGGTCGTTGAGACCGATGAAGATAAAACCGGTTCGGGGACAGACGGCCCGACGGACCACCGCATTGAGCTGACGATTCTCCAGAATGACCATGAGGCCGATGCAGTCGGTATCCGTACCGTCAATAAATCGGGCATTGAAAAAATCACGTGTTTTCTTGAGCAGCTCAAGACCAATGCCCGACCGCCGGAACGGTTTGTCAATCAGGGTCCGGAACATCAGCATCTGGCTGGTCAGACGTCTGACAAACTGCCTGTAGACGGAGCATACGCCCACTATCTGCCGGCGGTGATCCCGGACAATGAACACGACCTGACGGGATCGTTCCGTTGCGTCAGCGGCCTTGGGAAGCAGGCCGGTGCGCTCCCAGAAATCGATGACATCTGCCTGCTGTTCCGGTGTGAGGGTCTGCCAGACATTTTCAAGGGTGTATAGTTTTGTGTCAGTCAGGTCGATCATGTGGTCAATGTCAAAAATCCTGACCCCCTGCCGGAAACCGTACCCGCAGGGGGGGCATAAAATGGCCATCCTTGGGAAACGATCCTTCCATGTCCCGGTAAGCGGTGTCTGCTTCACGGTTGTGCAGACGATGCGTGTCTTTTCAGCCGGATCAGTCCTGCAAAAGGAGGAGGGGGATTGCCGGGATGATCGGCGGAGGCGCTTTATCACCGATATGGATGGGCGTGTCCGGTTGGTCTTCATAGGCCCAGTCAATGATGGTGCCGGTCAAGGGAGGTAACGTACTTTTGAACTGAATCCATCCGTAATGCGTATGGGTGTCGACCTTGAATTTGACTCCGATGTAACCCGATGTGTTGATAAACTGATACATATAAGTCGCCGGAGACCCGTTAGTGTTGTAATTAACTGCGGCTAACCGACCCCCGCGTACAAATGGATCCGGTTGTCCCGGTTCCGGAAGCAGGGTACTGGCTGACAGGCGAGCGATCGACGCATAACAATGGCCTTTGTTCAACATCACACACGATGATCGAACGCCGTATATGGGTAAAGAATGGTACCCGGAATCATGTTGAAACCGAAACTCCCATTGACCATCCGGTGTACCGCCCCAGGTGTCCTGCATGTCAACATAGACAGTGGCATTGTTGGGGACAATGATATTTTTCGGCCCGCTGTACCGGACGACTGCATCTGCGGGTGCCGGGAAGGACAGCGCCAGGGCGGCACTGGCTGCTGCCGAATATCCCAGGAGTTTACGATTCAGTTCCGTTTGTGACCGGCGCCTCCTGCAAGGATCAGGTTTGCGCGTTGCCGGCAAACGGGGCTGGGCAAGTGATCGCATGGTTAGAGTGCTGATGGCTTGTTACCCTGGTACAGCCGTGGTGTCAAATGAAAGTTAACCCTTGCCATCCTTGGGAAACGATCCCCCCCCTGTCTCCGGAAACGGTGTCTGCTTCAGGATTGTGCAGGGCGATGCGTGTCTTTTCGCCGGATCAGTCCTGCAAAAGGAGGAGGGGGATTGCCGGGATGATCGGCGGAGGCGCTTTATCACCGATATGGATGGGCGTGTCCGGTTGATCTTCATAGGCCCAGTCAATGATGGTGCCGGTCGAGGCTTTTTTATCACTCTTGAACTGAATCCATCCGTAATGCGTATGGGTGTCGATCTTGAATTTGACTCCGATGTAACCCGATGTATTGATAAACTGATAACGATAAGAAGTCGGAGATCCGTTAGAGTATTTAACTTTAGCTAACCGACCCCCGCGTACAAATGGACCCGGTTGTCCCGGTTCCGGAAGCAGGGTACTGGCTGACAGGCGAGTGATCGACGCATAAAAATTGTCTTTGTTCAACATCACACACGATGATCGAATGCCGGACATGGCTAAAGAATGGGACTTGGAATCATGTTGAAACCGAAAGTCCTGACCATCCGGTGTACCGCCCCATGTATCCTGCATGTCAACATCGACAGTGGCATTGTTGTGGACAATGATATTTTTCGGCCCGCTGTACCGGATGACTGCATCTGCGGGTGCCGGGAAGGACAGCGCCAGGGCGGCACTGGCTGCTGCCGAATATCCCAGGAGTTTACGATTCAGTTCCGTTTGTGACCGGCG
>PDWJ01002185.1_pt1 | contig 38996 bp, 29 predicted proteins | sample 1430881 | NCBI WGS metagenome assembly PDWJ01 (sample SAMN01162460, study PRJNA174530) | Oral metagenome, whole genome shotgun sequencing project. | biome: Marine environment; feature: Marine mammal; material: Swab sample of the gingival sulcus; isolation source: swab sample of gingival sulcus...
GCGAGTCCGCGATGACGACTTCACCATTGGTACTTAAAGCCGCCTTGCAGGCGGCCTACGGTTTGAAGCCACCGCCTTTAGGCGGTTGAGAGTTCACTAGAAAATCGAGTTATCACCATGAACGGTATTGTACAGACATTGTCAGCAGACAAAAACATACTAAAAACCCTACTTGGGGATGTCGTTTATCTCATCGGCGATGATGAAATCAAAATCCTGTAGTTACACTATCATGATAGTAGCCGGTGAGGCTTCTGGCGATCTTCATGGAGGGAACCTGGTTAAGGCAATGAAGCAGTCTGATGCCGGTCTTCGTTTCTTTGGCATGGGCGGTACATACATGGAAAGCCAGGGGGTTGAGATTATACATGCTCTTGACCAGATGGCCGTTATGGGTGTTTCTGAGGTGCTCGCAAAACTCGGTACTATTTTGAAAGCGTTGAAGGACCTTAAGCATGAGCTGCGGCAGAGAGCACCTGACCTGCTTATTCTTATTGATTTTGCTGACTTTAACCTGCGGATCGCAAAGACAGCTAAAAAACTCGGGATTCCAGTATATTACTATATAACTCCCAAGGTGTGGGTGTGGCGAAAAGGCCGTGTAAAAAAACTTGCTGCCTATGTGGACAGAGCCGGCGTAATTTTACCATTTGAAGAGCGGTATCTTCGGAATAAAAAGGTGAAAGCCACCTATGTGGGTAATCCTGTTGTGGAATCAACAGTTGCAACCCTTTCTCGTCACAGTTTCTGTGAAAAATATGGATTGAACAGTGACAATGCGCTGGTTGGACTCCTGCCTGGTTCCCGTAAAAAAGAGGTGGCATCGCTCCTGCCGGAGTTTTTTGAAGCGGCAAAACGCATGCAGGAAAAGTATTCACGAGATATTTCTTTTCTTATTCCTCTTGCATCGACACTGACAATGGATGACCTGCTTGAAAACGGTTTGCAGGAATATCAAAAAGATATGGATATTCATGTGCTTGACCAAGACAGATATTCACTCATGAACGCCTGTGATGGTGTTCTTGCAGCCTCAGGTACAGTAACCCTTGAACTTGCCCTGCTTGACACTCCCATGGTAGTAGCCTATAAGATTGCGCCTCTTTCCTATATGATTGCAAAACTGTTGGTACATCTCCGGTTCTTTTCACTTGTAAATATATTGGCTGATAAAGAAGTTGTTCCTGAACTCTTGCAGGATCAGGCACATCCCGCAGCACTCGAGATAGAGCTGGCTCGTATCATCTTTGATGATGGAGTACGCTCTGAAATGAAAAAAGACCTGGCCGAAATTCGTGCAAAGCTTGGAAAAGGTCAGGTCTCATCAAAAGCGGCTGAACTTGCCTTTCAGATTATTCGCCAGAAAAACTGATAAGCCGATAATCGGAGAAGATTCTTTTTACCAACCATGTGTATAGTAGGTGATCCCTTGGTTGTCTGTCTCCATAACCCGAACGCTGTAAAGTTGATACCTGTCAGTTTTCAAGGTTTTTTCAAGATTGCTAGATATGAACTGTGCGATATGCTCTGAAGAGGGATTGATTTTGGAGAATGCTTCAATTTCGTTGAGGTCTTTATGATCCAGTAAATCTATAACTTCTTTAACATGTTTTTTTAATACTGTGAAATCTATGCCCATCCCCAGTTCGTCAAGTTCTGTTGCTCTCACTGTTACCCGAACTTTCCAGTTGTGGCCGTGGGGCACCTCACAGGTTCCTGGATAATCGCGCAGGTGATGAGCACCACAAAAATGCGTATTGATAAAAATATCAAACATACAGCCTTTTCTCCTTTAAGATAAAAATGTCAGGGTATTTCTTTTCTGCTGATACCTGATGTAGCTAAAACAATAAGCTTACTGTAACTACACTCTTGCATTCTCGCTAGACAAAACAGGAGAAACTTCCCTGTAAATTCAAAAAAACGTGACTTGAGCGGGAAAAAGAGAGCTTGGCAGGAACGTTGCGGTGAACGGAGAAAATAACCTGGAACTCCAGCATAAAGATGGTATACTGATATCCTAACTTTTACAAATTGTTGTATCTTTATCCTAAAGCGTAGTTCTTCTTTGGTAAGCAATCTGTGGTAGAGGAGAGCCAACTCAAACGATAAGTATATATGCTGTCATTATATGAATAACCTGACAAAAGATACACTTTTTTATGGCCGTCTTCATTGTTGGCAGGCAAAAGAAGGATACCGCTTTTCTATCGATGCTGTTTTACTGGCACATTTTTGTCTTACCTGGAAAAAGGCGAATATCCTTGATCTGGGAACCGGGTGCGGAATTTTAGGTTTATTGCTGTTGTTCAGGAATATGAATGCTATTGAGCGGATAACTGGAGTGGAATTTCAGAAAAACCTGGTTGACATAGCAAGAAAAAACAGTGAAGAAAATGGCTTTTCTTCGAAGTTTGAAATTGTGCATGGAGATTACAGAAATTACAGATCTCTTTTTCCAAATGAGTGCTTTACGCACATCGTCTGTAATCCACCCTTTTATAAAAGGGGGCGGGGACGTTTGAGTACAAACCGTGAAGTTTTGCGGGCGAGACATCAGGATGAGCGAAGTTTTCAACTGATGATGGACGCAGCCTCTTTTGTGCTGAAAAATCGTGGAGAGATGGCCATTGTGTATCCGGCAGAGCTTGTTGCCGGACTGCTTTATACGTGCAGGAAAAAAAGGATGGAGCCAAAATCTATCAGATTTGTATATAGTTACCCTAAAGCTGAAAGGGCGGTACTTGTGTTGCTGATGTGCCGTAAAAACGGCGGGGAGGGAAGTATCGTGCAGCCTCCTCTTTATATATACAAAGAAAAAAACGGTTCCTATACAGAAGAAGTACAACAGATGTATATTCCATAATGTGATTGCTGCCTATGTCTTCTATGTGAGGTTGATATGCTTGCTAAAGTGAACAGTAGCATAATTATTGGTATGGATGGCTATCCTCTGGATATAGAAATAGATATCAGTAAAGGCCTGCCGGTGTTTTCAACTGTGGGACTTCCAGACAGTGCTGTGAAAGAAAGTAAGGACAGGGTGAAGGCTGCTATAAAAAACTCAGGATATGAATTCCCTCAAAGACGTATAACGGTAAACCTGGCACCTGCTGATGTGAAAAAGGAAGGTGCCTGTTACGATCTGCCCATTGCCCTTGGCATTCTTGCAGCTACCGATCTTTTTGATAAAACGGGTCTTGAGCAGCTGGCGGTCGTAGGTGAGCTTTCACTGGATGGTGCTGTTCGCGGTGTTCGGGGGTTGCTTCCGATGGTGGTCTCGGCCAAAGAGCAGGGGCTGCATACCATTTTTGTCCCAGCAGAAAATAAAGATGAGGCCGCAATTGTAGATGGAATCAACAGCATACCAATCCGGTTTCTCTATGAAGCTGTTGAATTTCTGAAAGGGGAGCGGCTTATTCCGCCGCACTGTCTGAATCGTATTGAAAGTTCTGATGGACAGATACCGGGTGATTTTGATTTTAGAGACGTAAAGGGACAGGAACATGCGAAACGTGCATTGGCCATAGCAGCAGCTGGAAATCACAATGTCCTGATGAAGGGACCACCCGGGTCAGGAAAGACAATGCTTGCCCAGAGAATGCCAACCATCCTTCCGGATCTGCTCTTTGAAGAGGCAATAGAAACCACAAAAATCTACTCAATTGCAGGCATGCTGGATAGTACAATTCCTTTGGTGAAAAGACGACCCTTCCGCGCTCCTCATCATACAATATCAGATGCAGGATTAGTAGGCGGAGGTTCTATTCCTCGTCCTGGAGAGGTCTCGCTTGCCCATAATGGCGTGCTGTTTCTTGATGAGTTGACTGAATTTAAACGCCGTAATCTTGAAATGCTCCGGCAGCCATTAGAAGACAGATCTGTATCTATTACCAGGGCTGCAATGTCACTGAGATTTCCTGCTGATTTTTTACTTATCGCTGCTTTTAATCCATGTCCCTGTGGATATTTTGGTGACAGGTCAAACAGGTGCAACTGCACCCGGACACAGATTGAAAAATATACCTCGAAGCTGTCGGGGCCGTTACTTGACAGGTTTGATATTCATATTGAAGTTGCTGCCCTCGCCTTTGATCAGATGCATTCACAAGATGGCGGGATATCCTCTGATGAGATGAAAAAACAGGTCGTCGAGGCGAGAGCCATCCAGATGAACAGGTTCAGTGATCTCTCTGGAGTTAGCAATAATTCTCAGATGTCATCCCGAATGGTTGATACCTACTGTAATGTGGAAAAAGAGGGAATGAATATATTACAGAAAAGTATCGAAAGGCTGGGTGTTTCAGCCAGAGGTTATCATCGCATACTGAAAGTCGCAAGAACTATTGCTGATTTGGAAAAATCGGCAGATATAGGTAAAAAGCATATCGCGGAGGCATTGCAGTATCGTGTATCTCGTAATAATAGTTGAAATAGAATTACTGGATGCCATAAGACAGTTATCTTTAAACCACATTGAAATAAATGAAGTCAGCAGTAAACATGGTACCGGGCGTTGAGCATCCCGCAATGGCGTTTATTTGCCAGTTTTGTGTTGGTTTCAGGAAGGAAGAGTATGATTCTCGATTTATCTGACACATTAGTCGTTGGTATTTCTGCAACAGCATTATTTGATTTGAGTGAATCTGACAAGCTTTTTAGAGAAACATCAAAATCAAATCCTGATACTGCTATTGAAGTCTATCGTAATTATATGATGGAGACTGAAGAACAGCCACTTGAACGTGGTACCTGTTACCCGTTGGTAAAGGCATTACAAAATCTTAATTCATATCAAAAAGAGAATGACCCTCCCTTGATTGAGGTCGTTGTCATGTCTCGCAACAGCCCTGATACCGGTATCAGGGTGTTGAACTCGATACGACACTATGGTCTTTCGATTTCAAGATCAGCCTTTACAGCCGGTGAATCAGTCGTTGACTATCTTGATGCATTCGATGTCGATCTCTTTTTAACCACCAATTCTGAAGATGCCCAAAAGGTTATAGACAGTCGTTCCTGCGCAGCAGCTGTGGTTACGCCGCCCCCTGATACGATTAAAACTATTAAAACCGATCAAGTACGAATAGCATTCGATGGTGATGCGGTACTTTTTGACGATAGTAGTGAAATTGTCTATAAAACTAAAGGGTTGCCGGCATTCTACAAGGAAGAGGATGAAAAGCAGAATATCCCTTTGGAAGAAGGGCCCTATGCCACGCTGCTGAAAAAATTGTCTCGCTTACAAGACCGTATACCTGTCAGAGTCGAGTTTTCTCCTGTCAGAATTGCTTTAGTCACAGCAAGAAATAGCCCTGCGGAGATGCGGGTAATTAAAACACTGAGACATTGGGGGGTGTATGTTGATGAAGCCTTCTTTATGGGCGGTGTGGGAAAGGATAAGGTGTTAAAGGCATTTAAGCCACATATTTTCTTTGATGACCAAACAGTGCATCTTGAGGCTGCATCAAAAATTGTTCCTTCCGGGAGAGTTCCCTATAGAAGTGAATCACAGCTAAACTCACCAGTACCATCCCGGAAGATGAAGTAGTTTGTCCTAACGAAAAAATAGCCTCTTAATGATTTAACCGAATCTATATACATTGCACGTCTCTTTTCTTGCATTTTTATAGAAATTATGCGATAATAGGGTATGGAGTTCGTTTTTTAATCGGTAATCCAAAACATAAGGAGGTTGCCATGAAAAAAATGCATGCCATTCAAACCATTGTTACACCAATTGATTTCTCAGATAATGCCGAACTGATTGTCCAGTCGGCAGCCTACATGGCGGGAACTTTCAACGCAAAATTGCATATCATTTTCATTGTTCAGAATTTTGAGGACTACTCAGGTTTCTTTGTTGCACAAATGACTACCCCCAATATTGAAAAGAAACTTTTGGCGGGAGCAGAGGAAAAGATGCAGTCTTTTTGTGATACTTACAAAGAGTTCTTCAAAAAGGCCAATGTGGAGATAGAGACAAAGGTTCTCGTTGGCGATGTGAGTGAAAAAATCGTGGAATACAGTGAAGATGTTTCCTGTAATCTCATTGTTATGGGTACTCATGGTTACAAAGGTCTTGAGCGTATTATGTTTGGTAGTGTTGCTGACAAGGTCGTCAAATCTGCCAGATGCCCTGTGACAACCATTAATCCGTACACCTGTTGCAGCTAAACAGTAAGGGACACTTGCTTGCTAGCATAGCCTCGTTTATTACCAATTAAATTGAGGCTATGCTTTTTCTACCGTTATCGGGAAGAAAAGAGAAAGTGAAGAGGCGCAGTGTTACTGAAACAGGGCGAAAACCTTTGTCTTGCTGGTTAGGAAACGAGATGGCGCTGTTGGGAAATAATTGCTGATACTTCTGTTACAGAGATAAAAGATAAGCATTCTCCGGCCATATCTTTTTTCGGGGAAAAAATGGTGTACCATTTGGTTCCATTGTTCCGCGAGTTCAGCTCCTTTTGTTTGCCATTGCTTGGCTGTGTCCTGCTGAAGAAGTTCGGCTATTTCTGTGTGCAGCGGTTCGGTTTCCCTCTTAAAATCAGCAATGATACTCTTTTTATTGTCAGAATCTGTGAGGTGGTTGGGAAGGTTTAGGATAATTTCGCTAACTTTTTGATTTTTTTCTCTTCTGTGGTGGTATTCAATGAGAAGGTCGGCAATTTCCTTTTGGCTGGCCGTCCAGATTGTGCAGTTCTGCTGGGGAGTGAGTGTTTCTTTGTTGCTGATGAGAACAAGCCATGCCTTCAAAATATTTTCTATTGTCGCATTGTTAAGAGGTAATGTTGGTTCAAAAGCAGCATTATCAGCGAGAGGAAATTCTTCTTTTTCAAAATCCTGAAGTTCTCCGTGCAGGGTACTGAACAGCTGGTCTTCTTTCGCTGTCAGTTCTTGCATGGCTTGCGATATATCACGCTGCTGTTCGGTAATAATTTCAGCGATTGCCAGTAGCAACCTTGCCTGCCATATCTCACCTTCCAGTGTTTTGTCTTTCTCTTCTCTGTTTTCAAGTACTGTCTGTATAATCCCTGTACGGGATTCAGTAAATTGTAGTTCAGCAGAGAGAGAGGCCAGGGTCAGGTGACTGAGTTGAGCCAGGTAATCATCCTTTCTATTTCTTATATTATTTAGTAAATAGAGAAATCTCTGCCGGTCAGCGCCAAGAGGTGCAGGGTAGAGTGTTTGTAACCATGACCTACTCTGTAGACGTTGGCTGTCAGGTTCTTCCTGCTCATCAAGACCAAGATGGAAGAGGGTTGTAAAAAAGAGTTGCAGCGGCTGGTATTGCCCAGGCAGGGGGGCTGTTTCAGGAAATAGAAGCGTTGTAAATGGTGTCATATGAAATCCAAACGGGAAAGAATAACCTTTGTTAGCAGTGCTCTGCTTTATATACTGTTTAATCTGAAGCTTGCTTCCACCTGTAAGGAGGCGCTGGCCGCGACATTTCTCCATTTTCTTCAGACGGCCCCTGTGACCATTGGTCTCACCTGGATTATCGTCGCTTTTCTGCAGTATACGGCAAAAGGGAAAAAAATGACATGGGAAAGACGATTCCGGATTTTTTTCCTGATCGGTATTATCACTGGGTTTTTGTATGGCATCTATGAATACGCAGGAGTAACTCCTTAATTTTTTAGAAACTTCATGTTCTTTCTTCATACCTCAAATAAAACAGAAAACCTGACTAGACAACTGGCGGCAGTTATCAAGGCCGCTCCTCTTCATTCTCTTTTTGACAAGGAACATCTGCTGGTGCAAAGTCAGGGGATGGAGGCGATGATATGTCAGGATATGGCTCGTTATTTTACCGTATGGGGAAACTATCGCTTTCTGTTCCCCCGTACATTTTTTATGGAAGTTGCCGCATCTCTGGACATTGAGACCACAGCGGATGGTTTTGAAAGGGATGTGTTGGCATGGCGCATAGAAAGCCTGCTCACCGAGACAGCTCGGGAAAGTTCAACGGCACTTTCAGTATATCTGCAGAACAGCGATCAGTTGAAGCGCTACCAGCTCGCCAGGCAAATCGCCCATATCTTTGATCAGTACCAGCTTATGCGCATTGACATGCTTGCCGGTTGGGAGAAGGGTGAAATGGTTTCCGCTTCACTCTTAGTACCCGCAGGGCAAACGGAACGCTGGCAGATGTTGCTCTGGCAGAAGCTGGTGGCAGAAGGGGCTGGAAATCATCGTGGAGATATTTTCACCAGAGTACGGGCAGCCTTGCAGCAGAAGGACACCATGACAGGCCTGCCCAGGCGAATCTCTGTCTTTGGCCTGCATACCCTGCCGCCGCTCTTTCTTGATATCCTTACGCTTTTGGCAAAACACTGTGATGTGCATCTCTTTTTACTCAATCCCTGTTCCAATTATTGGGGGGAGAGCAGAAGACGTTCACTGTCAGCGGCTGGTGAAGACCATCCTCTGTTGGGCTCCTGTGGTCAGCAGGGGCGGGAATTTCAGAAAATGCTTCTTGAGAGGGTTAGTTTTGCCAATGAATTTGAGAGTTTTCAATCACCTCTGAATGAGCAGGATCAAACAGGGCAGAGTTCTCTGTTGCACTGTCTCCAGGATGATCTGCTTGAGGGGGGATGCAGGAAATGGCCGTCTTGCAAGAAAGATGATGATTTCAAGGATACCTCTATACGCATTGTAAGCTGTTACTCCGCTGTGCGTGAGCTGGAAACACTGAGAGATCACGTCCTCATGTTGCTCAATGAGAACAGTACAATGGATGTCTCTGATATTGTGGTAATGGCTCCCGATATTCAGGAATATGCTCCGTTTATTCCTGCCGTATTTGCAGAGATACCCTATAGTATTGGTGATAAAAATGTGCAGCAGCACAATGAGTATATCGCCCTGTTTCAGGAGTTTCTGACTCTCTGTAATAGTCGTTTTTCCTGGGATGAAGTACTGGATATGCTGGCAAAAGAGCAGATTTCTGGACAATTCGGTCTTCAGCGTGAAGATATGGAACTGTTGAAGAGCTGGGTGACCTCAGCTGGTATCAGATGGGGGCTTTCTGAGAAGACAAGAACGCGCTTTGGTTCTGATTTTCGCGAGAACAGCTGGCGGGCAGGAATTGACAGGCTGCTTATGGGCTATGCCATCGACTGCGAGGATGAGGTCGCTGGCATCCTCCCTTATGGAGATCTTGAAGGCGGGAGTGGTACTCTCCTGGCCGGTTTATGTGATTTTACTGACTTTTTGGAAGAGGTCGAACGCTGTCTTGCCCTGCGCTGTGATCTTGCAGGCTGGCATAATCTGTTGCTGGAGTGGGTGCATCGACTTTTGGGCAGCCCGGATGATATGGATTTTCTTGATCTCCAATCACTTCTCCATAAATTGACAACCTATACACCTTACTATACCTCTGAGGTTGATCTGGCGACCATAATGAGCTGGTTCACGGGGGCAGTGTCAGAGCTTAGCCCATCCAGTGGTCTGCTGCGGGGACAGCTAACTTTTTGTTCCATGCTGCCCATGCGCTCTATTCCCTTTAAAGCGGTCTGTCTTTTGGGTATGAACTATGGCAGGTTTCCCAGAAATGATGCGGAAAGTCCCTTTGACCTCATGAAAAGTAATCATATACCTGGAGACAGGTCGGTTCGCAGTGATGACAGATACCAGTTTCTGGAGGCTGTTGTTGCAGCCAGAGAAAGCCTCTATATCAGCTATCTGGGGCGTTGTCTGAAAACCAATGAGTCCTTGCCTCCCTCGGTGGTGGTCAATGAGCTGCTGGAAGTGCTTGCAACTATGTTGACAGCAGAAGGAGAACAGAAGCACACGCCAGCGTTTCCTGCGGAACAGCAGATGCTCTATAATTTCAGCAGTGAGTATTTTCGGGAGGACAGCAGCTTGTTCAGTTATGATCAACGTGCCTGCCAAGTGGCAAGGATGCTGCAAAACCGGCAGGAAGAAAAACGGGCCTGGTGGAGTGGAACGCTTGATGAGGTGGATACAGTCGTAGAACTCTATGATCTGCTCGCCTTTTTCAAGGATCCGCATACATATTTTGTCGAAAAATGTCTGGGGATCGGTTTTTCAGAAAATAGAGGAGAGCCAGAGAATGCGGAGCGCTTTGCTGTGAATGGGCTGGTGAAATATGAGGTTGATCAGATACTTTTGGAAACCTGTATGACTGGAGATGATGTCACAGGGCTCCCCTCAAAACTGGGGCAGCAGGGCAGATGGCCTCTGCACAGCGCAGGACAGTTTCAGTTTGATAGGGAATATGGTGAAATAAAATCTTTTGTCCAGGAGATGAATGTTGCCGAGCTGGGCAGAAAACGAGAGGATATCTCATTTGAATTGAAGGTGGGAGGCCACATTCTCAAGGGAAAACTCTCTCATCTCTATGAGCATGGTATGCTCATCTACGCCTATAAAAAATTTTGGGGCGGTGATCTGTTGAGGGCATGGCTGTATCATCTGCTGGTGAGGGAATTAGAGATTTTCTGTGATACAAGGATGTGCTGCAAAGATCAGACGATCTCTTTTTCAGCTGACGCCCCAGGACCTGATCTTGCCGATATGATAACATTGTTTATTCAGGGCAGCAGACAGCCTTCTCCTCTGTTTGTGGAGCCTTGCCTTGCCTACTGTAAAAATTTCTTGAGTAAACGGGCAAAAATTCCTCCGCTGACCAAGGCACAGGAGACATTTAGGGACGGACTGGAAAAAGGGTATCATCCCTCCTGGCAGTACCTCTTTGGCCATCTGCCGGTGGAAGAGGTGATTGGCAGCTCCTTTGAAGAGGTGTGCAAGAGATATTATCTCCCCATATGGGAGGCGGGATCATGAGCGGAAACAGTGTACAGAGAGCTGAGGTGTTTGCCTGTGAGAAGACGGATATCCTCAAGGGCATTTCCATGATCGAGGCAAGTGCAGGTACCGGAAAAACCTATACCATTGCCATGCTGGTTGTCAGGCTTGTTGTTGAATATGGTGTGCCTATTGAGAAAATTCTGGTAGTGACCTTTACAAAGGCGGCAACACAGGAGCTGGCAGATAGAATCCGAACACGGCTCAAACAGGTGCAGAACTGCCTGAACGGTAAGGACAACGATGATGTGAACCTGATAAGCTGGTGTGAAACCTTACGGGACAGAACAAAGGCATCTGAGAAGATCGCTGCCGCTCTGTTGAATATGGATATGGCACCCATTTTCACGATCCATGGTTTTTGTCAGCGGGCGTTGCGGGAACATGCCCTTGTCGCCGGTAGCGTATTCGAGCTGGAGGTGATCCCTGACCTGTCATCCCTGCAGGCTGAAATTCGTGAGGATTTCTGGCGCAGTACCATCTATCCTCTTTCCGGCAGAATAGGCACGGTTCTGCTTGGTACCTTCTCTACCCCTGAGAGTCTCTATTGTTCCGTTTTCAACTCTGCCATCTCTTTTACGAGAATAGAGCCTGAGAGTTGCTCTCTTCATGAGGCTGTCCCGCTCTTTGAAGCGGAGTTTCAGAAAATGGCCGATTGCTGGGCCAGCGAACGCCGGCAGTTGTATCACCGCTTTGTTACCCTGGTTACCGATGGAAAACTAAAAAAGAAGTTCAATGACCAGTTTGAGCAGTGGTGGAAGAGTGTTGATGACTACTTTTCTGGACGAAACGATACAGTCCCCTGCCATCTTGACTGGCTGCAGGAGGAAGGTTTTTACTCTCAGATACATGGTACCAAGGTCAAAGGGGAAAAAAAGGATCAGCTCGTTGCAGCTCTGGCCCTGCCGAATGCTGCTGTCAGCGCATTTATCGCAGCACAGGAGAAGCTGATATTGAGTCTCCGGCATAGTTTTGCCGTTTTCTTTCAAAATGAGCTGATGGCAAGGCTCACGAACGCAGGTGCCATCTCCTATGACGGGATTATAGGCGGGGTAAACAGGGCTCTGTATGATAAAAACGGTGATGAGCTGCGGCAGGCGCTCGCTGAACAGTATGAAGCGGCGCTTATCGATGAATTTCAGGACACGGATGCCCAGCAGTGGCAGATATTTGATCGTGTATTCGCTGATGGCAATCATTTTCTCTATCTCATCGGTGATCCCAAACAGTCCATTTACAAATTTCGCGGCGCTGATATCAACTCATATTTTCAGGCGAGGCAGCGAGCAGATAGATTATTGACCCTGAAAACCAATTATCGTTCCCATCCTGCCATGGTTCATGCGGTAAACAGCCTGTTTACGGAAAAAGAGCGGCCTTTTTATTACGATGAACGGCATCTTCCCTTTGCAGAGGTTGAGGCAGCCCCTGAAAAGGGGGCTTGTTATTTGGAAAATGATCACGGTCTGGCAGCATCTCTTGTGCTCTGCCAGCTTTGTGAATATCCAGCCCAAAACACGGGCAAGCATACGGGGCGCTGGGGCGGTACCGAAGCGGCGATACGGATACGTTCGTTCGTTGTCAGTGAAATGGTGCGGATACTCGGCGGAGGGCTGCGGTTTTCAGAAAAACAGCCGCATGGCAGTGTGCGGCGTAGACCGTTGAATCCTGCAGATATTGCCGTTCTGGTACGGGATAATGTTCATGCAGAGGAGTATCGAGAGGCGCTGGCTGCTGCTCAGGTGCCTGCTGTTGTTGCCAGTAAAAAATCGGTGTTTACAAGCCCGGAGGCGGATGAATTGTTTCTGCTGCTCCGTACAGTCTTTGAACCGGGCAACCATCAGCTGTTGAAAAGCTGTCTCGCCCTTCCCTGGTTCGGCTTTACCGCAGATGAGCTATTGGCGATATGGCAGCGGCCTGAGCAGGTAGCAGAGGTGCAGAAGCGTTTCGCCGGCTATCTTGAAAACTGGCGTCAGGGCGGGGTGATGCTGATGCTGCAAAACCTGCTGATGCGTGAGCAGGTCTATGAAAATCTGGGGAAAACGGGATGTACTGAGCGAAAGATAGCCAATATCAACCATCTCATCGAGATTTTTCAGCAAACAGCAGCTGAATGCAGATACGGGCCGCTGCAGCTTCTGGAATGGTTGCAGAAAAAGATTGACAAACCACCCAGTGAAGATGAATTACGCCTGGAAAAAGATGATGAGGCGGTGCATATCATCACCATGCACGGAGCCAAGGGGCTGGAATATCCGGTAGTTTTCTGCCCCTATCTCTGGTATCAGCGCGCTGGCAGCAGGCAGTCAGATTCCCTGCATTATTTCGATGGAGATGAATTGATCCTTGACCTTGGTTCAACGCTTTTTACAAAAAGGCAGGACGCGTTATGTTTTGAGACAATGGCTGAGGAGATGCGCCTGCTCTATGTCGCTGTCACCCGGGCTCAATACCGCTGCTATCTGCCCTGGGCCGATGTTAAGGGCCATTCCGGAAAAACGGTTGATTCCTTGAATTCCGCGCTGGGATATCTGCTGTTTTTAGAACAGACAACCGATTTTTCAGGGCAGAGCCGGATTCTGCAGGAATGTGCCATGCGGGCAGGCGGTAAACATCTGATCTTTTCAGGAGATGAAAAGGTTGAAACCTATGTTGCCAGCGATACCGCCGAACTGAATCTGCTGGCCCGAAAAAACAGTCGTGAAAAAATTATGCCGGCGTGGCGGATAAGCAGCTATTCTGCGCTTTCAGCCACAAGCCTGCATGAAGACGCTCATAGAAAACCGCTGCGAGTGGAAGATGACAGCGGGAGCGTTCGGTTCGCAGAGCTTCCATCAGGTGCTCATTTTGGTAATGTGGTGCATGATCTCTTTGAACATATACCTTTCGCCGAATTCCTGCAGCCAGAGAAACATGCCTCTGCAATAGAAGAAAGCTGTCAGAAATACGGGCTCATTCTCAGTGATGACCAACGTGTTCTTTTTGTGCAGATGCTGCATGAGGTGGTGAACACACCTATTGGGCTCTTTCCGGAGCAGAGTCAGAATAGAGTAACCCTGGCAGCGCTGGCACCTGAAAAATGTTTACGGGAGATGAACTTTTATTTTCATCTCAAAGAGGGAAAGACAGCAGAAATAAACCATATTCTGAAGGCAGATAAGACGGTACTGGAGCTGATAAAAGAGGATATCACAGGCTTTCTTGTCGGGTTTATCGACCTTGTTTTTGAATATGATGGCAGGTACTATATTGCCGATTACAAGACCAATAACCTGGGTAATACGGCGGCAGACTACCGAGGCGATGCGCTTTTTGCGGCGATGGCTGCACACAGCTATGGCCTGCAGCTGTGGATTTATGCGTTAGTGCTGCATAAGTATCTTACGAACAGGGTGCCAGATTACGAGTATGAATGTCATTTTGGCGGGGTATACTACCTGTTTGTCCGTGGTATGCCGGCAGGCGGCGGGATCTATGCAAAAAGACCGGATTTCAGGGCACTGACGCAGTTTGCTGGTTGTTTGGAAGGGGGATCATGATTTCAGAAAAAGAAACACGTTTTGCCAGACATTTTGCAGCATTCCTTGGCGAACGGGCAGATCTGCGACGAGAGGAAAAAAGTTCGTTTGTTGCACTGCTTGAGAAACTGGTACTGGCAATGAACGAAGGAGACAGCTGTCTGGTTCTGAGCCATGAAGAGAGAGAGCAGCTGGCAGCAAATAAACTGGTCGGCGTGGTGTCAGGCGATGAACAGCTGCCGAACTTGCCGCTGATCCTCTTCGGAACAAAGCTCTACCTGCATAAATATTTCTTCTATGAAAAGTCGCTGGCTGAACGCATACGTGCCATGGTGCAGGGTGAACAGAAAGAGCCGGAAAAATGTTATGATGTGCCGTCTGTGTCCAACTCAAATCCTGCTGGTTCTGACCTGCAGGCTCAGGCCGTGTTACTTGCCAGACGCTGCACTCTCGCCATTGTCTCAGGCGGTCCCGGTACCGGCAAGACGACCACCGCCGCCAAAATTATCGCCGGGCTGCTTGAACTGTATGACGGAGAGTGCCGGATAGCCCTGGCAGCACCAACTGGCAAGGCGGCAATACGGCTGCAGCAGTCACTTGAAAATATTAGATCCTCTCTTTTTGGAGATCAGGAGATTGCAGGTTTTCCTGAGCAGGCAACAACCCTGCACCGTCTGTTGGGCGTACGCAGACATTCAACCCGTTTTCGCCACGACAGTGAAAAACCGCTGAATGTGGATGTGGTTGTGGTGGATGAGGCGTCCATGGTTGATCTTGCCATGATGAGTAAGCTTGTGGCAGCCCTGCGTGCTGGTACAAGACTTATCCTGCTTGGTGATAAGGATCAGCTTGCCTCGGTGGAATCAGGGGCGGTACTGGTTGATATGATCGAAAGTCTGCCTGATAACGCTGTTATCCTGCAAAAAACCTATCGTTTTAATGCGTCCATACAAAACCTTGCGCAGGCCATCAATAACGGAGACGGTGAAAGGGCCTTTACACTTCTACAGGAAAAACAGGACAACACGCTGTTTATGCGCAATAAGTGTGTTATTTCTGATCTTGAAGAAGGCTACAAAAGCTATTTTGAGGCTGTACAGAGGCGGCAATATGGTGAATATGAGCATGTCTTTCAGATCTTTGATCAGTTCAGGGTACTGTGTGCCAGCAGGACAGGGCGCTTTGGTGCTGTGGCTGTGAACAGGATGCTGGAACAGGGTTTACAAAAAAAGCTTGGCTCTTATGGTCTATGGTACCCTGGTAGACCTGTGATAATCACCAGAAATGATTATCACCATGATCTGTTTAACGGGGATGTGGGCATTTGTCTGGAAGATGAGCAGGGAGCATTACGGGTATGGTTTCCCGATGGCAGCGGCCACTGGAAGATGCTGTTTCCGGCGATGCTGCCAGAACACGAGAGCTCCTTTGCCATCACGGTACACAAGAGCCAGGGCTCGGAGTTTGCAGAGGTGGCGCTTGTCTTTCCTGAAGAGGAGATGCGTCATCTCGTCCGTGAGTTGGTGTACACTGGAGTTACCAGAGCAAAGGAACGGATCGGAGTGTACGCGGAGAAAGAACGTTTTGTTGCCGCCGTTTCCAGAAGGACGGTGCGGAGATCAGGGTTGAGAGAGCTTCTATCCTTGACTCCTCATGAACATTTGGTCGAGATTGATGAGGTAGATAAAAATACAAGCCGCTTGAGTCGATGAACAGACGATCTTGCCCTCCTGAAAAAAAAACAGATTGTATTGATAGAAGAGAGGGGTATATTTTTTATATTGGCGCACTGAAGAAATATCAGAAAAAATATAAATATGTTGTGATATGAAAGAAAGACGAGTGAGTAAGGAGGTGGTGATCCTCTTCACCGATATGGTGCAGTATTCCAGGCTGACTCAGGGGATGCGCCCTGAGGAAATTTGTGATTTTATAACAGGGTATTATCGATCTTTGAAAGAGATTTGTGGTGCGCCGGAGTTCGAGCCACTGACGCTGGTGCCTTCCGCCGGAGATGGTTGCGTGATCATTCTGGAAAAAAGAGAGGGGCAGGAGAACAAGGAGTTGTGTAGGCGTGCGCTGGCCGTTGCGCTTGCCTGTAACAGGGCAATCGATGGAAAGATTATCCCTGCTACTCGCATGGGATTGTTTTTAGGTGAAATTATTGAAGCTCAGATTGACGATACTTTGCATCGGTTTGGCTCGAGTTTTGCGGTAGCAAGCAGATTGGAAGAGTTGTGTGGCTATTACGGTACAACCATTCTCATGGACCGAGAGATGGCCAGGAACCAACCCGAGGATTTCAAATACATCGTCTCCGTGGGTAAGGTAACGCCGAAAAATTTTACCCAACCTTATAATCTCTTTACTGTTGTTGTGCCGGGTGTGGGAAGGTACAGACAGGAAATGGATGGTGAGTTGCTTGCTACATTTGTGCGTTTGAAGAATGAGGCCATGGAACTCTTCTCCGGCAACCTGCTTACCGGCAGAAAACCTGATTTTCCCAAGGCCAGAGAGATACTGGGTGAGGCGCAGCGCTGTCATTTACGTCTCACCGGCAGACATGATGTAGCCTGTGATCGCATTATTGAATATATCCGGGAATTTCCTTTTCCTGAAACAAATTTTAAATTCAACGGAATACGTCTTGATGCAAAAAAAGGTGATGCGTTGGGCATTCGCTTGTTTCATCTTTCCAAACAGCTGTTTCGTGTGATCGATCTGGAGTTGTATAATGCCCTGGTTGTAAATACGGAATGGGAGCACTATTTTCAGCTTGAATGGTGTGAACAGGGTGATATTATTGTGGAAAAGGGGGATGTCGCTGACGGTATCTATTATATTGACACGGGATTTGCCCATGCAGAGGATGAGGCGGGTAATGTCATTGCCCACTTTACTGATGGCAATATCTTTGGTGAGATGGCCTATTACAATCAGGAAAAAGTGCGGAATGCGACCGTAATTGCTGATTCTGATGTTGTTTTAAGAAAGGTGACAAACGAGGATTTTGAAAGATTGCCGATGATCAAACGGTTGTTTCAACGTCTGGCAGAAAGACGGCAGAGACTGGAGCTTTTCTGATACGGCTTATACCGGAATCTGGCACACCCGGAGGGATTCGAACCCCCGACACTCAGGTTCGAAGCCTGATGCTCTATCCAGCTGAGCTACGGGTGCGCAGTGCGGTATGTGATAGCAGCATTCGGGAGAGATGATACTTGATTTTACAGGGTACTTTCAATAACAAGGGGATGGACTGTCTGTAAATATCGCAGGAGAAACTTTTTCACAAATAATCAACAGTGAATTAACAGCGTAGAACTTTCATTCTTTATAATTCTTGATATAAAGTTGTTTTTGAACTTGATCTTTGTATTGAAATAAGAAATACTGCTGCTTTTATCAATCTGTTTCAGACAGTATAATTATTTTTTTAAATGAAAGGAGTTTTATTAAATGAAAGGAGTTTTATTATGTTTAGAATTGTTCTGATAGGAATCCTTTTGCTCTCAGGTAATGTCTATGCGCAGAATGCCTGCAATGAGGTTACATGGGATGAAGCTAAAAGGCTGTATGATAGAGGTAAACTCTATCAAAAATATTTAGACGAATCCAACGATGTCCTTTGTCTGAGTAATCCTGGGTGCGTTCGTTATCAATCTAAAGATAAAGAACTTCAGAAACTCGCCAAAATCAAGGATAAGGCATTGAAATATTTTCATCAAGCTGATTCTATATTTCAATGGATACTTGCAAACTGTGATTTCAAGATGAGGCTTCTCGCAAAATCATCTATCTCGTCTGTTGAGACCAGTATTGGAAAAATACATAAAGATTTTAGTCAAATAGAAAGTGAGTGTTTGTGGCGTGCTAATAAGGTTGCTTCCAGTCATGTTTGCAATTAGTCGCAATTGGTGTATGAACATATTTATATGCGGTCTTCCCAGCATATTTACCAAAGTTCAGCATCGGTGGCCCCGGACGCCTGGGCTTACCTGGAGTCTTCATTTACTTACGGCCTGTTTTGGCAGTACACTCTACAAGCTCTTTTTTCTTGAGGGTATCACTTCGTTTTTTAGAGGTTATTGTTAGCATCTTAGGAGGATGTGTTATGAAATGCAGTAGGTTTATTATGTATCTTGTTATAATTACCATGTTGGCTTTTCCAACTCTGGCCAGTGCTGGCTGGTGGTCAAAGTATAAGTATTATGATTCAACGCCTTCGGATGCTGTTTATATAACAGCTGAAGCGCTCAATTTCCGTTCTTGTCCTGACACGTATTGCCATGTGAGAGGTGTTTTGCATCAAGGTGACATGGTTAAATTGATAAAATACAAGGGAAACTGGGCTAAAATTCGCTTGATGAACGGGGCTAGAGGATGGGTCTCGTCAAAGTATCTTAGTAGCAGACCTGTTGTCCGTTATGCACCAGAAGAGGATTCTGTAAGAACTACCGAGCCAGATGAAAGCGCGGGGCAAAAATCTGTCACTGATCATGTGCTGTATTTGAACGAATTGACAGAGAGAGGAGAAAGCGAGGAATCCCCGTCAGAGTTACTGGATGCCGGTGATATTTTCAATTAGTCTGTGGTAGTTATTTTACGAGGTACATGTGTTCCTCGCTGGATGAGGTTATGTAATGGCAGAAATCATCCGTCTGTCTTGATTTCAACAGGAACCGCTCATTTTATGAGAAGAATAAGAAAAATAAACATGAATTGTGCGGTATGTTCATCGAAAGTGTATTAAAAATAGTGGAGTAAAAATGGTTTCAAAGAGACACGAACATTTTATGGGACTTGTTGTTTTTTTTCTGATTATCTTCGGGTTTAGTACCATGTCTATGGGAGGGAATATTTTCCCCTCGTTTACCTTTGTAGACCCGCTAGATGGCACTACTGTTACATCTGATACCTTCTTAGACCAGCCTACCTTACTGGTTTTCTTGGAAAATGCCGGAGAATTAACTGAATCCAATATTCGAATGGTGACCCGGATAAAGGAAAAGTATTCAGAGTATGATTTGCGTGTTGCGGCTATTTGTATCGATCGTGACGAGGCTGGCGTTTTACGTATGTTGGTAAAGCAGCAGCCATCGTTTAAAGTTTTGGTACCAAAAGAAGGTTGGCGTATCGAAGCAGGCGGCAGTGGTATGCCTCTTTTTCTTTTGCTTGATAACAATCTTGCCGTTATCAGAAAGCTGGAAAGAAAGGAAGAAGCCAAGAAAGCACTGTTCGAAGCCATTGATATGCAACTAGGGATTATGCGCTAGCTTGAAATTTCCATGAATATTTTGTTGAAATTAGAAATTATATTGTAAAAATAAAAATTTAGGGAAAATATTTATAGGCAGTTTCTAAATTTCACCAAAGGGTAGCACCTGGGCATTATCCTTGGTGGTTTTGGGATAGCAAATATAGAGGTTGCTATAGTTCACTGTTAGAAACTTTGAATTTGGTACCGCCTGGGCCGATGATAGAGTCGGTTGATTTTTCCGTATTCTTTGACTGCATTGCACGATGTCTTCTGAAATTATTCAGAGATAGCCAATTTGATTGTATCAATTTCGCCCTTGTGCCTAAATAGCTTAAAGCTGCAGCGGTACAGGGGCAATTTTATAGTGGCCAGTATGGTTATCTGCAGGGTGAAGATTGATATATTTTTTCTTGCTTCTTTTCAGTTATCCTAGGTAATATCCCTCGGGTATTACAGAAAAACAGCCAAACTGTTGCCGAGCGGGGTCGCAGGTGATAAAAAATAAAAAAAGTATGAGGCTTAGCCAATGTTACATTATCTTATCGATAGATTTGAGGAAAATTATCTTGATCCTCAGCACGACGATCAAAATCTAATCGCAGCTACTTTGGTTGCAGAACTTGAAAAATTTGCTGATCCTGAGTTTATTCAGCAAAATGTCATTGGTGATGCACTGTTCGAATGGGATTTTCGAGCAATCCATGAGGGTTGCCTTGATATTATGGATCCGTTTATCAGGTCCCAATCTTATATACCGCTCTTTTTCTGTTCGGTACTGCGAGATTTGGGATGTGACCCGGAAAGGTACATAAAGGCGTCATTATTGCTCGAGTACAGTTATTATGCGCTGGGAGTTATTGATTATTTTGATTTTCATAATGTGTTCACCCGGCATGAAAACAATCTGAAAAGCTTTGCAGAGCTCACTCAGCTGCGATATGCTGCCCAGTATTTTATTCAATATCCCCGATATCTTGTGATTCAGAATGCCTTTGATTTATCCAAAAGCGAAAACATCTCACTGCATAAATTGTACGCAACAATGGGTGTGACTACGGGCTGCGGCCGCGGGGTTTTTCAAAAATGGGCTAATAATTATTTTACTGATATTTCTGAAAAGCAGTACTTACAGAACTGCGTGCATGTACTGAATAATTTTTTTATTTTTCCGGTTATGCTGGCCGCAATTTTTGCAAAGCTCTCTGTGGCAAATCGCACTGAGCTTGAGACGGGTTTTACGGCATTGACACTTTTCAGTAAACTGCGAATGGAGAAAAAATACTATCTCAAGCAGGTCGAGCATACTGTAGCAGACGAATATACAGATTTGTTTTCTCAGATAACCTTTCCAGGCATGGCAATTTTGCATGGAGATGTGAAGATTGATCAATCCTCTTTCAGCGAGGATAAATTCCCATCAGTTAGAAAGATGCATAGGGCGATATATGAAGGATTGGACAAAGAGGCTGTTGAGAAGGCAGTTGCAGTAATTGAGGTCCTGGAAAAAGAGCTGTTTGATAAATTTTTGATCAGCGTGTCGAAAACAAAATTGCTGGGTGATACAGTTTCCCGGATTTGCAAATGTTATGAAATGTAAGGAGGGAAAAATGAAGAAACTTGATGAAATCACCAAAAGAATGCCGTCTGAGCTGAATGCCTTTTATCGTCAAAAAATTGATTTTATAAAGAACTCGATCGCAAACTATTTTCCGCAAAAGATTGATACGGCCTTTATTGAAAGGGTGAGCGGACAAGCTACCCTGTACAGTCCAGATGTAGAAGGAATATATCAGACTATTTTCCAACCAACACAGGATTATCTCGATCGCGGCGGCAAGGTATTACGTCCTGTTTTAGTTGCACTCTGTCTTGAAGCATATGGTGGTAAGGTCGAGGATTTTGAGCCGGTATTTGGGGCCATTGAGGTTATGGAAGACAGCTCAATTATGATGGATGATTATATTGACAATTCTCTGACCAGAAGGGGAGGCCCTTGCGGCCATATAGCCTACGGCTATCCTATGGCCAATATCTCTTCCTGCACCGCCTTTGCCCTGTCTCATTATCTTTTTTATAATAACGAGATGGGGTTGGCTGATGATAAGGCATTGCTGCTCCTTGATCGAATTGCCTGGGAGCATATTCAAATGGCCTTTGGCCAGATTGAGGAGCTGTACTGGACGCAGTCCAATGTTGGCGATATTACCGTTGAGCAGTATTTGCAGGAAACTGTAGCTCGTTGTGCCTTTCTTACATTTAGAGGACCGATGCGGTATGCAGGTATCCTTGCCGATGCCCCGGCTGATGATATCAAAATCCTGGAACGCATTGGTGAATATCTGCTTGTCGGGTACCATTTAAAGGGCGATAATCTTGATATGTCTCCTGACTCACCTGAGTGGGGCAAGGTCGCCGGTGAGGATATTACAACGGGACGACGAACCCTGCTTATCAACTACCTGTTACAGAGCGCTGACCAGGAAGAAAGAGAAAAGGTTGAAGAGATCATTCGCGCGCGTACCGATGATGAGGAAAAGAAGAAGCTGGTGTATGAGCTGGTACTCAAATATGATATCTTTTCCAAGACCAAAGAGCTGGCCGCTGAATATAACATGCTTGCCAAACAGGAAATTGAAAAGCTCTCCGTATCAGATGAATACAAGACGCTTTTTCAGCAGTTTACTGATTATGCAACGGCAAAACGATCAATGTAGCTATTTTGACTGTCTTCCTCCCGTTGACGCTTTAGAAATATGGACGTAAATCTTGTAAAAATCGGTGGCTCGGTGATTTCCAGGGCGTCCAGCCCTGAGAAATTTGAGTATTCGCTGGTTACAGAATTAGCCGAGCAGCTTTTGCCGTTTAAACGGGGGTTGATGCTTGTTCACGGCACGGGCTATGTAGGAAAGCCGCCGGCGATAACATACGGCTACTATAAAACTGGAAAAACCCAGAAAAAAGACAGCCTGGCCATGGTTGCCTTGAAAGAGGAACTGCGGTTGTTAAACCACCGCTTTGTACAGACCTTGGTAGAGAAGTCTCTGCCGGCTGTGCCCTTTGCCATTTCACAGGTATTTACACCAGCCATGGACAGTTTGAGACCGGGTGCTGAAGAGGAGATATGCCTTGCTCTGAAAAGCGGTTTTGTTCCTGTATTTTATGGCGACCTGATTATGTGTGGTGACAGTTGCTTTCGTGTGTTTTCAAGCGATGTTATCATTTTGTTGCTTTCTGAAGTTTTTAAACCGGTTAATACCGTTTTTTTAAGTGATGTTGACGGTGTGTATCGCAATGGCCAGACACCAAATTATACCGTTGGCGGCGAGCTTATCGAGGTTATCGATAATACAACAGCGGCGGAGCTGGAACGATCAGAATATGACAAAAATGATGTCAGCGGCGGTATGTCTGCCAAGGTCGCGTATTCCCTCAAAATTGCTTCTAATTCTGGCAGGTGTTTTATCGGTAGCGGGCTCAATCCTGAGGTTGTCGCAGGCTTTCTGCGCGGAGAAAAGGTACGGGGAACCCGGGTCGAGGCCGGGGATAGCTGATGGAATAATCTGAATGTATGAATGATCCAGGCACACGGGATAGAGAGACCGTCTTTTATGGTATCTGTGGAGAAGGGTTGGGACATTATTCTCGTGCGACAGTTCTTGTTCAGGTGCTTCTCGATGCAGGATACCGGGTGGAAATTTTTACGTCCAGGCAGGTGGTGAAACTCTGCCGGGAAAAATTTACAAGCTGCCTGGTTCACGAAGTTCCTGGAATGCATATGTGTTATAAGGATAACCGTATGCACCTGATGTATACGCTCAGAAATAACATGAAGTCAATTTGCCGAGGGGGAGGAGGGTTTTCGCTGATTATGCGGCAAGCCCGCAACTGCAATCTGGCAGGAATAATAAGTGATTACGAGCCATTAACCAGTATTATTGGCTGTGTGCTGCGGGTGCCGGTGATAGCCTTTGATCACCAGCAGGTGACAACGGAATGTGTGATTGATAGAAAATACGCCTCTTCTTTCCAGATGGGGTTGTTTCATTTTTCTAATGCGACAACATATCCGTGGCCGTCATTACGGGTTATTACCTCTTTTTTTCATCCCCCCTGGAGAAAAAAACATGGGCGTCATCATCGGTTTTTGCTTGGGCCGATCCTGCGTCCTGAAGTGATAAATACCGAGGCGAAATTTGGCAGCCATATTCTTGTGTATCAGACATCTCCCACAATGTCCTCGCTCCAGGCTGTGCTTGATAATCTACCAGGGGAAAAGCGGGTATATGGTGCATCTGAGACCATTGTAGGTCATACCTTGCGATCTTTTGATGAACATTCTTTTGTCCATGATCTTGCAACATGCCGATTTGCCGTTGTTAATGGCGGTTACTCCACCTTGTGTGAAGCCCTTCATTTCGGTAAGCCGATTATCTGTTTTCCCATTGCCAATCAGCTGGAACAGATAATAAATGCCCAGTATATTCGTTTGGCCGGGTTTGGAGAATGGTATCAGAGTGGTACCAAGACGTCCATGCCTGATTTTTCAGGATTTTTACACCATGAAGAAGAATACCGTCAGAGGATTGTCAACAACCGGATACCCTGCGGCAATAACGAGCTGAAAAAATATGTGCTGGCACATCTTGAGAGCCGGGAAAGTATATCAACAGAAAGAAGATAGCAGCTTTAACGTCGCTTGAGAGATGGTAACCGATGTAATTTATTTTTCGATGGTTTCTATGAGTTTTTCGTACATCTCCCTGGTTTTCTGTCGTATTTCATCTCCATTTTTCTCTAATGCTTTTTTGATATTTGCTCGATTTTCCTTGTCCATTATATATCGAAAGCTTTCAGCAATAGCCTCTTTTGAGTCAAATTGTGAAAAGAGAAGATGCTCGCAGCCATACTCTGCAAAAAGGGATTGATATTTATGTATCCATCCCGTTCCTATGCAAGGTGTTCTCTGGGAAAGTGAGCCGATAATGGCATGATATCGTGAGGCGATAACGGTATGGCAGGCTCCGAGTATCTGCTTTGCCTCCTGCGGTTCGGGATCAAGCAGCGATATTTTTTCATTAAGTGAATTATTGATTTTTCTGGCCAGGAAGAGATCTTCTTCCTGGTGGACAAGAAAACAGGGCTTGAGCCCTTGTTCCATAATGAGACGAATGTAGTATCGGATTGCTTCAATATAATGGTCTTTAACGTTTTCCGGTGTTTTATCCAGCATCCGCACACTGGGAACAACACAGACGACATCTTTCCAGTGCGATGGCGAGGTGGGAGGCGGTGGCTCTACCAGGTTGGAATAATCAGGTGCCAGGAAGAGCTTGGATTCCTGACAGCCGACTGAAAGAGCATATTGTCTTGATTTTTCACATCGTACAAAAACCAGGTCGGCAAGTTGGAATATGCCTGCGGCATTTGATGCTGCAAGCGCTTCTTTAAACGGACCTATGGACTGGGGCAGTAAAATAAGTTTAACCCCCTTTTTCTTGTAATACTGATAGTAGGTCAAACGTATGCTGAGTGCTGTGCTCATCTTCACCCATGGATCACCAAGCTGGTAGCCCGAGGCATCAAGAAATGCGCATGGTTTTCCGTGGGCGATTGTTTGAAAGAAACGTTTGCCCTGCTGTAAGCCCATTTTGTAAAAGTTAATGGGACTCCAGAATTTGGAGACCGGTGCCATGTTCCAGATCGGAATAGGCAGAAAATAGCGGCTGCCCAGCTCTTGATAGAGAGAGTCCACCATTAACCTGTCACCTTTATTATCCCAGCAAGGTGATATTATTTGTATAACCTTTTTTTTCATGTATTCCTCTTGAGAGCTAGAGCCATTGGGGTGAGCCTGTAAGATAGGTGGTTTCTTGTAAGATGTCGTAAAATTCGTCTGATAATGTGTTTGCAAAACTGGTCACGGCTGGGAAAACTGGCAGTGGGGTGGCTGCTTTATTCATTTGTCTTAAAAGGTTTTGGGATTACCGAGAAACTCACGGTTTAAAAGATAGTTGAAAAAAGAAAACCAAATTACAGGGCCAATGGTGAACAGGAGCAACCAGACAATGCCAATTTGGGGCAGCAGCACCATGGGGATCAGGGATTTCGAGAACATCTCCTGTTTCCTGGAGTATTCCAGAATTTTATCCCGTTGTTCGATGGGGGTATACAGTAATTTGATGGTTAGAAAAAAAGATCCGCAGGTAAAGAGAACCAGTAAGGTAATTTGCCAGGCGTATATCGGCAATATTGAAAAAAAGAACAGGGCGAAAATAACAGAATAGGTGATAATTTTTATAGAGAAGCAGATAATTTTAAAAGCTGGTTGAATATGGGTAACATCATTTTCAACCCTGCTCAGTGCAACGGCTAATGTCTTGATCCCGGCCTGTCGGTCAAAGCGGACATCTTTGAGCTGACCGGAGGCGATATTAAAAAAGAGATGTTCAAGCACCATAACCAAGGTCATGAGCAAGGTGAAAATTGAAAACGAGTCCTGTCCTGGGCTGACGGCAGCTGCCCCAAATAGAAAAAGAGCTCCAGATGAGAGGCCGTAGAAGATATCGGCACCGAGGATGCTTTTGGAAACCTTGTTGTATATAGCTGCCAAGACAAGGGCAGAAAAGAACAGAAAGCTTGTTCGGTAGTTGTGGTAATAAAAATGGGCTAGTAGAATGGACAAGATAAAGAGTATCACTGAACAATACAGTGCCTGTTTAGCAGAGATAGATCCGTTGACAAGCGGTCTGTTCTTGAGCTCAGGAAGACGTTTGTCTATTTCTAAATCTTCATAGTCGTTGTGGATAAAACCGAAGATGACCAGCAGCGCATTAAGGGTGAAAAGCATAAAAATATCAGATAATTGTATTGCAGGACCATAGACGGTCATCGCACCAATAACGGATACAAATGAAAAGCCTGCCAGTTCAATGCGGGCGGTAATCAGGAGGTTGCGAATAGTAATTTTTATTGATTTTGCCACTTTTTTATTGAAATGTATTTGTAAATACAGGTACAAAAAGATACAAAAAGCGATAACCGTTAGAAATCGGCTTGAGCTATTTGTAATATATTGCTACAATAAACGGTCTATCGAAAGGTTTTACACCTCCTTAATTAGCATAATTGACCAGCAGGTGCCAGTGGTTTATTAAAAAGGTTGGGGAGATTTTTGTTTTTTAACTGAAAAAATTTGCAAAGGTGTTTCAATGAAAGTACTGATCAGTCCAATATCCATTGAGGAAGCTCGTATTGTCGTAAAAGGTGGTTGTGATATAGTTGATATCAAAAATGTAAAAGAAGGTTCGCTTGGTGCGCAAGGCCCATGGGTGACCAAGGCTATTTGCGATGAATTTAAAAATGAACCTGTATTATGCAGCGCTGCTTTGGGCGATCTTCCAAATCTCCCCGGGACCATAGCACTTGCTGCTTTTGGTGCTGCCCACTGTGGTGCTGATTACTTAAAAGCTGGCCTGTACGGTGCTAAAAACTATGATGATGCGTTAGCCATGATGTCCGCTGCGGTGAAAGCGATCAAGATGGTAAGAGAGGATGTCATTAAAGTTGCCTGTGGGTATGCAGATTTTGCAAAATTTGGTGGCGTTTCTGCAATGGATATTGTTAAGGCGGCGAAAAATTCGGGAGCCGATGTCGCTATGCTCGATACGAAGATCAAAGACGGTTCGACGCTGTTTGATAATTTATCTGTTCAGGAGCTGAAAGATTTTGTTAATCAGGCGAAAGAGTTCGGTCTTGACACAGCTCTTGCAGGTTCAGTCAAGCAGGAGCACATGGATATGGTTTTTGAGATCGGTTGTGATATTATTGGTGTTCGTGGCGCGGTTTGTGAGGGAAATGATCGTAATACCAGCATCACCGAGAAAGGTGTCAGTGATTTTGTTGCCAGTGTTCGCAGGGATTAGTCTGGATTCCTTTCTCGCAAACAAAATTTGTCATTTTCAAGGGCGGTATAATTCTGCCGCTCTTGCCTGATTTATCTCGTATAACAGGTTTTTTCCAATGACCTTTCTTTTTTGTTGTGGTGTCGTCATGAGAGAGTACCTTCTTTGTTACTCTGTTGTGCATCTCTTCCTTTAGGGGGGCAGATAATGTGATCTTGTTGGTTCAATATGGTCGATGTGTCTTTTTGACTGGTGCAGCTCTGTTTTTTTCACTTCTGTGTTTACTCTTTCTTGTAGTAAAGAATTACGGCTTTGCTGATAATGTTCGCGGTGGTCGATAGTTGCCATTGTTTTGCTGGTTATCTCACTATAAATCCTCATGGTATGGTTGTTTTGATACACAGCTATGATACAATCTGATCATAAAAGAAGAGTCTTTCGGGAGTCGATATGAACGGAACGAGGAAATATAGGGTCGTAGCGATATTGCTGGTCTGTGTGGTGCTTTTTGGCTGCTCTCCGGTTACAGGGCCGTCAGCTGATGATATCCTAAAGGGAATGGCCAGGGTGTCTGAGAACACTATTATCCGTGATGCTCTGCCAACCTATATTATTATGATGGAGACCATGCTGGGCAAAAACCCCCAAGATGCGAAAGTGCTGGTAGCGGCTGCCAGACTTTATAGTATGTATGGGGGGTATTTCGTTGATGAGCCTGCCCGAGCAAAATTCCTGACAACCAGAGCGCTGGAGTATGCGCTCAGTGCTGCAGACAGGCAGATTCCTGGTATGGGAAAGGCCAGATCGGGCAGGTATGAGGATTTTGAACGTCTGGTTAATGGTGTCGGTCCGGGTGATATAGCGACACTTTTTTTTACCGGTTCTATCTGGCTTGATTGGGCAAGAGTACGTAAAGATGATCTTGATGCGGTGGCTGATTTACCAAGAATCCAGCTTCTTATGCAACGGGTCGTCGCTTTTGATGCCGATTACCAGGATGGTCTGGCGACTCTCTATCTGGCGATTCTTGCAGCGATGGAATACGGAGATGTTCGTCAGGTTCGTCGTTATTTTACCTTGGCTGCTTTACAGGCAGACGGGAAGCATCTGATGGCCGATTATTTTTTCGCCGTTTGGCAAGTTGAAAATGGTGAAGCGGAGGCAGGGTGTTCCAGGCTGTCTGATATTTTAAACAACCGACGTAGAGGAACGCAGGAATTTTCTCTGTACAACGATTTTGTTCGTACACGGGTTTCAATGGAATTTGCTGAGCTTTTGCAGCAGGGAAAATGCCACGTTTCTGCTGAGAGAGAGGAGGGGCGCTTATGAGCAGAAAATGTTATGGAAAATGGTGCTTAGCTGTATGGGGCTGCTTTTTTCTACTGTTGCAAAACAGCAGCGCGGCAGAGATTCATCTTGGTGTTCCAATCCCTGAAAAGACCAGGGAACACCAACTGCTCATTGACCAGGTTACCCGCATAAAGGCCCAGACGCAGGGACGTATTGATCTGAGGCTGCATTTTTCTCAAGAGGGGCAAGCTGGGGTTGGCAAAATGGTAAAGAAGGGGCAATTGGATGGTTGTCTCGCCATTGAGACTGATTTTTCCAAACTGGGGCTTGGCGAGGAGAGCCTTGTGTATGCGCTTCCTTTTCTCTTTAGAGATAGTGATGATGTTGCCATATTACGTGCTCAACTTGATGTTCCTCTTCTTGAGAACATGAGCAATGATACGGTGACGGCCGTTGGTTTTGTTGACCTCGGGTTTTTGTATTTTGCGGCCTCTTCGAAAGATTTGGCTACCGCTGAAAATTGGCCAGAACAAAGGTTTTGGTTGCCCCTATCCGATGGTTTTGCCGGGCGCCGTCTGCGATCAACTCAACTTCAGTTGAGTAATTTTGAGTTCAAACGGGTTTTGGACGCTCTGAAAAACGATGAGGTTCAAGTTGTGCTCGCTCCTCTTCCCCTGATTATCATGAAAAGATGGCATACCCGACTCAGGTGTGTTTACAGTACGCCCATTGTCTATTCTTACGGGATATGGACTGTAAACAAAAGTTTGGTTGACGGCCTCGATAGCGCTGACAGTAAGGCATTGTACGCTTGTTTGCAGGAACTCGGAAGAACTCTTGAAAAGGCGGTACATCAACGCTATGAGAGTAGTTTGAAGGTACTTGAACGCTACAATATTACCTTTATTAACCCTTCCCCTGCCCTTTCTGCACAGCATTATAGTTGGCTCCAGAGTTGGTTGCCCACAGTACAGCAGGAATTAAATCTTTCTGCCAGGGTGATGCAATATCTGACCAGCTATGTTGATCTCAGGAGATAAAATGAGACTGAACCCTGGCTGTCCAGATGGATGGTTGTTTTCTTGTGTGCTGCAGTCTGCCCGGGTTATTCACCGGACAGAGGTGACTCCGCTGATACCCTCTCTGAGGCAATGAGTGTTTCTTTCTTTAATGGAACCAGGGCATGAAATTACAAAAACAATGGTATACCAGCGAATATAAAAAATGACAGATCAATCATGGCAGTGTTCTTTTGTCACACTTTTACTTCGGTATCGCCTGCCAATACTTTGCGTTATTATTATTCTCTCCTTTTTTTTCTTTTTGCCCTTTGTGAAGAATCCGCAGGTACTCTTTCAGCGTTCCGATGCTAACATTTCCAGCCAGGATGAAGCAGGTAAAGAGTTGATCACACTGGCAGAGCGGTTTGGTCAGGGAGAACCGCTGCTTTTGATTGTCGAGGCAGAAAATGTTCTCTCTACTGATGTTCTTGCTTTGATAAAAAGACTTACAGCGGACATAGCACGGATTGACGGGGTAAAAAGGGTAGAATCTCTTGCCACGGTTAAAGATGTATCCATAAACAGCTTTGGCGAGGTTGAAATGCAGCCGTTGGTTACTGATGTACCCGTTACTCTTTCCCTGAGTGAACAGATAAAGAGAGCTGTCCTTGCCAATCCAATGTGGGCGGGAACGCTCCTGTCTGTAGATGGTACGGTGACTGTAATAAACATAATGCTGCCACCGCTGACACGAGGTTCACTTACAGGAGTTTCTGTTGTTAACGCTATTAACGAGCTGCTGGAAGCCGAGTCGATACCCCCTCAGGTAACCACATATCTCACCGGGCTTACACCTCTTTTAGGAGATTCTAGCAAGGCAATAGAGACTGATTTTAAACGGTTTTTCTGGCTGACCTGGCTGGTTATGGTTGTTCTGCTTTTCTTTGCTTTCAAGACAGTTCGGGGTGTTTTGCTGCCTCTCGGTATTACCATGCTAGCGGTGGAATGGACCCTCGGCATAATGGCGCTTGCTGGAGAAACAATGAATTCTTTGGGGGCGATGTTACCATCAATGATTGCCATTGTCTGTTTTTCAGACGCGGTACATGTGTTGACCCATTATTATGAACATGTCAAGGTCGGGACTAGCCGAACAGAAATTATTGTTCAGATGATGAAAAATATGTTGACGGCATGTTTTCTCACCTCTCTGACCACTGCCACTGCCTTTTTTACCCTGACTGTTTCGGATTTAGAGAATATTCGCCAATTAGGTTTGTGGTCAGCTTTTGGTATTATGCTTGGCTATGCGCTGATATCAGTTTTGATACCTGTTCTTCTCTCGTTTTTACCTGTTCCGGTTACAAATGTTGTAGAAAAATACCAGCGATCATTTTTTGCACGATTTATTACCTTTTCTATTCGCGTTAATCGACGGTATGGTGGTAAAATTGCTGTAATTTGTGTGTTGCTGTTTGTACTGGCTTTGTTGGGGATCGGCCGGATTAAAGAAGAAACAAGCATGATCGCCTTTCTTCCCGAAGAAGCGCCTGCCATGCAGGGATTGACAGTATTACAGGAAAAACTGCTGGGTTTTGGTACTGTGGAGATGGAAATACAGGGCGCTGAAGGCATCTTTGAACAGCCGTGGGCCTTGGCTGAAATCCGAAAAATTGAACACTTTCTTGAAAAAAGAGATGATGTTGGGACGGTTATATCTGTGGTTGATCTCTTTCAATGGATGTATAGTAAGTTTGAACACTCTGACGAAAATTTCCTCAACCGTGCTGACGCCCGAGGATTGATTGCAGAATTTCTTTTTATGATTGAAAGTGTCGGTGAATATGACCAACTGTCGGCTCTGCTGGCTGATCAAAACAGTGTGGCCCGTTTGTCTGCGCGTCTGAAAAGAGCTGGAACTGGCGAACAGGTGTTGCTATTGGGTGATCTTGAAAGATTTATCCGGGAAAATGTGGATAAAAGGCTAAAGGTTGTTGTTAGTGGTGACGCTGCCAGAATGTCTGAGCAGATAGATTCGATTTTGCAGAGTTTGACCAACTCATTTTTTATTTCTCTGCTGATTATCTTGTTTCTTATGCTGTGGCTTCTCCGCTCAGTTAAAGGAGCTATCATTGCCATGGTGCCTAATATTTTTCCTGTGATTGTGACAATGGGGGTGATGGGGATCTTCGGGCTGTCATTAAATTTCGCCACGGCAATGATCAGCTCCATAGCGATAGGCATATCGGTTGACAACACTATTCATCTGCTCATTCGTTATCGACGAGAGATACAGGGGGGTGGTTTTAGCGATACAGCGCTTGACAATACGCTCAAAAATACTGGTCGGGCATTGATCTTTACCTCGGTTGTGATGAGCTCAGGCTGTGCATTATTTATTTTTTCCGATTTTGCACCGATCACAAGTTTTGGAAGTCTGATGGTCTTTACGCTCTTTATTGCCTTGATAATGGATATATTTGTTTTACCGTGGATGATTCGGAGTGTACGATTGCGAATATGACAGGTTTCTATTAAGGCTGTCCATCTTTTTGTATTACCAGCTATTCGCCCTTTGTTTACCATACCACATACCGCGCATGGAATAACTGACCTCAAGTTCATTACGACAGTTATACCAGCAGCTGCGACAGGTGTTCTGTTGATGCTTTTTTTTCAGTCGTTGCAGCAGGATGTCCATGGGGTCATGCAGGATATGACCGACATGATTTTTCTGGTCTTCAGGGCATTTAGCTACAAAACCGCGCGGGTCTATATTAATCATATATTTCCCCGCAATACAGCCTGGTACTCCTTCTGTTATCGCCTGGTCAAATTTTTCCAGAACCACTCTGTTGGTGACAAAATGCGAGTATTTCTTGTGCAGGGCCAGGAGTTTGTCTGAAACAGGTTGACCATGCTGCATAGAATTGTCATTGGTTTTTAGATGTGAATATGCCTGAACACGAAAGGTACAGCCAAGCTGCCCACTCATCTTTGCTATTTCATCAAGATCGGTCAGGTTGTCGTTGAGCAGGGTAAACATAAAATTTACCTGGGGTCTGCCGTTAATCTGCTCACTGCGGAATATCTCAATGGCATGCAGCGCCTGCTCATATGCACCCTTATATCCTCTGTTAGTATCATGTTTTTCTGGACAGGCGTAGTCAACACTGACACCAATACCCCATAACCCTGCCTTGACAATTTCCCTGGCTAGTTCACGTGTTACCAGAGAGCCGTTGGTGCTGATAAAGGAAAAATGGTGTTCATCCATGGTAGCAATAATCTCTGGTAGATCTTTCCTCATAAGAGGTTCGCCGCCAGTCATTGATACCATCATCGGCCCGATACTGGCGAGTTTGTACGCGGCTTGCCGAATCTCTGCGAGGCTCATCTGTTCAGTGTTGGTTTTCTTTCGCCAAACTGAACAGAAGTTACAGCGGAAATTACATTTATCCGTAAGCTGCCAGGAACACCAGACAGGTCGACGCGTAACAAACGACCTGAAAAATCCTGCATTTTTCATGAACTTTTTTCTTACAGAACTCTTGCCAAACATATTTACTCGCGCACAACTCTCTCTTTGGACTGCCAGATGCTGAAAATCAACGCCATTCCTGCGGAAAGATGGGTAGTCTCAGTGAGCAACGGACTGTCTTCAAAGGCGGCTCCGCCAAGATAATCTACATTGGTATAGGCGCGTATGGAAAAGCGGTCATACATGTGATAGGTAAGATCAAGTGACATAGAAACACCTGCATAACCGCCTTCGGCATCATACTGTGTTCGCACAGCTGTGGCATCTTTGGGGGCTACGCTATAGTAATACGATGCCAGCTCCGAGTCCATTACACCAACAGCACCACCGGCAACAAGCTCAAGCTTTTTGTTGGGGAGGAGGTCGGAATTCTCATAATAAAGTATAAGTTTACTCTGTACTCCCCGGTAATCGATATGCAGCTCATCATCCCAGTCCCCTGAAATTGCTGCCCGAATTGGTAGGCTCAGATAGAGATCATACCCAGAGCGGGCTTTTCTTGTGAAATAGTAATTCAACGCCGGGCCCACAGCTGTCATTACCGTATCGAGTTCTTCCATCCCTGAACGGGCAGCATCACTTTTATTTACCTCTGCATACAGCGAAGCATCAATTTCAAACTTTTCAGAACTGAAAAAATGGCCAGTAATGCTGTCTTCGTCAAGGGCAATGGTTTCACCACGGTAGACAATATAGGGTAAAGGCAGAAGAAACGATCTGTTTTCAGAAGAGCCCTTGTAATAGGGGACATAGGCTGAGGCTGCAAAAACACCAAATTCGAATATGGGGTCAGTTACCTGATTATCATTATGTTTTTGCATAATTTGTTGTGCCATGGCAGCATCATTCAGTCCATTATTGGCAATTAACAATGTGCCGATAATAGTCATTGTCTGTGTAAATTCTCTCAACCATCTCTGCACCATTTTTTTCTCCTTTTCTGTATTTGCTCTTTTAGTCTCTTTGTATGTTCTTTTACATTTTTGTTTGTGGACAGGTGGTAACATATGTCCGCTTAAGTGACAGCATAAATGTATTTGTTTTTAATTTCAACAAATCAACAAATCTGAATAGTTTCCTCGTGACAGGTATACAGTATGCATTAACTAACAGATATTTCCTATTTGTCTGATTATAGCTATAATATCTAATATTTTCAGTGACTTGAAAAATATGTTTCTCCAATCAGGAAAGATAAAAAATTTTTCTATAGATATAGTATATCTCGAATTTGAGGTGTGTCACAGAGTACCTACCGTTTTATTATATAATACAGCATATAGCGTTTTTTTCGTGAGGTAAAAAGGTATTATGGAGTACTTTTTTCTTGGGTAGCCTTACTGGCGAGTTTGAAAGTAAGGGTATGTAGTATATGTGAAGATCGTAAAAAATTCGTATTAAAACCAATCAGGAGTATCAAGATAAACCAGCACATGCAAAAAAACGGTGGAAATAGGTATGAAATTAAATAATAGTAAATATTTATAGTTGTAATGTGATAGTAAATCTTATTGAATTCTTTATGTCTTCGATCCCAGATGTGTAGTAATTTTACTTATCTGGTTGAGTAAAGGTAATAAAGAGATAAGAAGTCAAATTGCAATACATCTGGCCAGAGTAATAGGAATTGCTCTATTGGTCGATGTACTGTGTTTTCTTTGTAGGATGGTGAAAACGAATGCTTTGTGAGTTGAAAGTAGAAAATCTCGCTTTAATAGAGTCACTTGATCTGGTCTTTGATAAAGAAGAACCGGCTGATTTGGTTGTAATGACTGGTGAGACAGGTGCCGGCAAATCCATTATGCTGCGTGCTATAAAAATGCTCACCGGCGAGCGGGCCAAAAATGACTGGATCAGAAGTGGGACGGATACCTGTGTGGTCGAGGCACTTTTTGAAGTGGATCAGCGGCACAGTCAGCTGCTCGCTGCCCTTGCTGCCTCCGGTTTTGGCGATGATACCACCATTATTATCAAGAGAATTATCACAGACAAAGGACGCAGCAGGCTCTATATCAATGGTTCTCTTGCAACCGGAAAGGTGGTACGTGAGCTGACAGCAGGACTCATTAATGTTGCCTCTCAGCATGATCATCAGCAGTTATTGCAGCCTGCTCTTCATCTTGATTATCTGGATACCCTGGGTGAACATTGGCCTGAACGGGAAGCCTTGCAACGCTGTTATGTTTCCTATCAACAGAAGAAAAATGAGCTTGAAACATTGAAAAAACAGGAGCAGGAAAAGGAGCAGAAAAAAGATTTTCTCCAGTTCCAGTTTGAAGAGATAACAGCAGCGCTTTTGCAGCCCAATGAAGATGAAGAACTTGAAGAGGAAAAACGGCGGCTGAAAAGTGCTGATAGTCTGATACGTCTCAGCCAGGACAGTTATCATATCCTGCAGGGTGAGGTGCTCGATAAGTTGTCGATCATCAGGAAACATATGGAGCAGATTGTCGCTCAGGACGGTCAGGCTGGAAAACTGGCCGAAGATATCAGCGGTTTTTGCTTTATGGGCGATGATCTGGCTCTTCGCGTCCGGGAATACCGTGATTCTCTGGAGAGCAATCCCTTCAGGCTCGAGCAGGTAACTGAACGTATTGATCTGCTGCAGCAGTTGAAGAGGAAATATGGCAGTACCATTGATGATATCTTGCGTTTTGCTGCCGAAGCAAAGGCTGAGCTGGAGCAACTGAACAACCTGGAAATACAGCTCTCTGAGCTGGAGCAGACGGTGGTAGATGAGCAGACGCAACTTGAGAAAATGGCAAGTGAATTACATGAAAAACGTAAACAAACCGCTGCGAAACTCTCGGCTGCTATAGGGGAAGAGTTAAACAGCCTTGCCTTTAACAATGCTGCACTCCAGGTGCGCTGGCAGGAAAATGAAGAAAATATTCATGGAATTGGGCCGACAGGATGGGATCGTGTCGAATTTTATTTTTCTGCAAACCAGGGTGAACCGGCAAGACCTCTTGCCAAAGTGGCTTCCGGCGGCGAATTATCCAGACTGATGCTGGCCATGAAATGTCTGCTGGCAAAACGGGATCTGGTTGATACTGTTATCTTTGATGAGGTTGATGCTGGTATTGGCGGAGAGGCTGCAGAAGCGGTTGCCAGAAAGATCAGAGAGCTTTCTACTCATCATCAGGTCATATGTATTACCCATCTTCCCCAGATCGCGGCGCGGGGTACCATTCATTTTCGTGTCCAGAAAAATGTACGTGCCGGCCGCACTGTGTCTTCGATCATGCTGCTGGATGACGATGAACGCGTTGAGGAGGTGGCACGGATGCTCGCTGGTGATTCAGCGACAGCGCAGACCCATGCCTGGGCCAGGGAACTCTTAGAGGCGAACAGAAGTCGGTGAAACAAGGTATAACGGCATTATCTTTATTTTCAGGTGGTCTTGATTCAGTACTGGCGGCCAGACTGGTTGCTGAGCAGGGAATCAGGGTGATAGGCATCAAGTTTGTCTCGCCATTCTTCGAGTATCAGATTCTCAAGGATATCGAGGGATATCAGCAAAAGATACGCGAGCTCTATGGTCTTGATGTGGTGGTCGAAGATATTACCGCAGACTATCTCGCCATGCTGTATAAACCGCGTCACGGTTTTGGCAAGAATTTTAACCCCTGTGTTGACTGCAAGGTGCTTATGGTCAAAAAGGCCAAGGCGTTGATGGAAAAATATGGAGCTTCTTTTCTCATCTCTGGAGAGGTGCTCGGTCAGCGTCCCATGTCGCAGCGGAGAGATACCCTCAATGTCATTGAACGTGATTCCGCCTGTAAGGATATTCTGCTGCGCCCTCTTTCAGCTCTGCTAATGCCCCCTGTCAGGGCAGAACGTGACGGGCTTGTCCAAAGAGATAGACTGCTTGATTTCAGCGGTCGTGGCCGTTCCCGGCAGCTGGCACTCGCCCGCAGGTATGGGATAGAGGAAATTCCCGCACCGGGAGGAGGCTGCAGGCTCACAGATCCCATATTGAGCAGGAGAATCGCTCTTGCCTGTACCGGTGAGTTTATTTTTACACCAGATGAAATGAACCACATTGATTTTCTCTGTTTAATGACCGGCAGACAGTTTCTCTTACCGGAAGGCGGCTGGCTGGCCCTTGGCCGTAATCAAATTGAAAATGAAGATCTTACCTTGTTTTGTCAGCCGGGTGATGTTCGTATCTGTATGGTGGGGCATCCTGGCCCCACAGCCCTTCTTCGAAGGTGTGAAAAGATATATGCTGATTCTGAGCGCAAGAAAAAAGATATTTTGAACGCGGCGGCGCTGGTGGTGAGATACGCCAAAAAAGTGGATGGAAAACAGCTCCCCCAGGTTGTTGCCATTCATGATGGGAACGAGGTGATACAAAAAAAGATCGCACCTGCAGCAGGAGAGAGCTGGAGAGAGTGGATGCTTACATTCGAATAATTTTCTGAACATATCTTTTCTCTTTGGCAGATGCGTGTCTCAACTGTTGCAGCTGCGGGAAAAGAGTTCATCGATAATGGCGAGATACTTCTGTATAGAACATGTTTTATGTATTTGTTTGCGCAGCCTGTTGTTTTCAGGAAAAGAGGAGGCCAGATATTGCCAGACCTGCTTCATTCTGCCGAGAATGTGGCCCGGACCGCTGAGTCTGTTTCGCAGATCTTGGAAGAGGTCATTATGGAATGCTTTCAGTTTTTCCCGTTTTTGCTCAGGTAAAAAGATGTTTCCCTGGATTTCAGCGACAAGAAAGGGGTTGGCAAGTGCGCCCCGGCCGATCATCCAGCGTGAAATACTTTTAAATCTCTGCTGTTTTTCTGAAAAATCGTCAGATGTGGTGATATCCCCATTGTATACAAGGACATGACTGCTTACAGTGGTGCAAACAGCAAAACTATCCAGATCCACGCTGCCTTTATACAGCTGTTTGCCAATGCGGGGATGGATAATAATTTCTTTAAGGGGCAGGTTGTTCAGCCTGGGCAGGAGCGCCGAGAGCTCTGCACTGGAGTGAAAACCAAGTCGAACTTTTAAAGATATTTCAGCTTGGAGCTGGGGGAGAATGATTTCCAGCATGTCTATGATTTCTTCAGGGTAGGGCAGAAAGCCAGAGCCTCTCTTTTTATTGGCAACCATCGGTGCAGGGCATCCCAGATTCCAGTTGATATGGGTATACCCCAACTCTTCAAGTTTATGGGCCACATGGAGAAAATCTTCAGGGTTGTTGTAAAGCAGTTGTGGAATAACAGGAATTTCCCTGTTATTCTGAGGCAGAATGTCCAAGAGAAATTTCTCTTTAAACGATACATGCCTTTGCGGGTTTATAAATGGTGCAACGGCGGCATTGAAGTGGGGAAAGTGGTGATGGTGAATACGTCTGAATGAGGCGTCGGTAATACCGCGTATGGGGGCGAGGTAGAAAAAATGGTTCTGCTGCTCTTTTGTTGTTCTGGTCTGCATGAAACTTTTGTATTGAAGGATAGAGGAATTGCAGCAATTATAGCTTGGAAAACAGTTCTGGCAATGTAATATAGACATATTTTGTGAAAAACCGTACCGCTCGAACCAGTATGAATGGGGAATGATCTTGTCAAAGCAGAATAAATGGACTAAAACGTGCGTAAGGTAAGCGATTATTATTCGAAAAAGGCCAAAAAGAACAAATATCCGGCCAGA
>PDWJ01000935.1_pt1 | contig 38993 bp, 30 predicted proteins | sample 1430881 | NCBI WGS metagenome assembly PDWJ01 (sample SAMN01162460, study PRJNA174530) | Oral metagenome, whole genome shotgun sequencing project. | biome: Marine environment; feature: Marine mammal; material: Swab sample of the gingival sulcus; isolation source: swab sample of gingival sulcus...
CTATAATCAATTGTATATTAACTTTGAAAATCGGGTTACACCTGCAAAATAAATGAGGGAATTTTCAGGATAGAAACACAAAATTTTGGATAAGCTCAGGAAGAACTCATAAAAACAACACCTTTCTAACTTCGAGTTCTCCATGGTAAACTACACACAGCTTTGTGTCTTGACAAAGTCAGGCCCGTATTCTAGTGGTGAAGAATGAACCACAACGACACAAAGTTCACAACGACTCCTAGGGGTTAAATGAGTTTCAAACACCACGAAGAACTCATGCAAACAACACCTTTCTAACTTCGAGTTCTCCACGGTAAACTACACACAGCTTTGTGTCTTGACAGAGTCAAGCCCGTGTCCTAGTGGTAAAAAAATAAACCACAACGTCACAAAGTTCACAACGATTCCTAGGGGTTAAATAAATTTTTCAAACACGAAGAACAACTCATGCAAACAACACCTTTTACACCTTTGAGTTCTCCACGGTAAACTACACACAACCTTGTGTCTTGACAGAGTCAAGCCCGTGTCCTAGTGGTAGAAAAAAATAAACACAGCCAATTCAAAAAAGAGAAAGCTCTGTAAAACAAAAAGGGCATTTCACTGTGGAAACGCCCTTGCTATTATCGTGAGGTTCTATCTTAATTCGATGGAAACTCAAAGTTTTTCATGTCTACTTCGTAGATATCAATACTTGCTTTTGAACCTACAAGTTCATACCCCGAAACAAATGCCTTTTTCATTTCTGGTGAGTACACAAAGTGCGTATCATTGTTTACTGTGTTAACTCCAATTCCAAGGTTTACAGGAGTTCCCCATTCGCCTCCTTTGTTTTCAACAACATAAACATCTAATCCTCCCATTCCAACAAGTCCGTTCGAACTAAAGAACAAGTAACGACCATCAGGTGTAATGAAAGGCGTAGTTTCGCGACCTGTTGTGTTAATTCCCTCAGGTAAAGGCTTCGCTTCCCCCCATTTGTTCCCGTCTCGTTCAACTACATAAATGTCTGTCGAGCTTTTGTCTCCTTTGCGGTCCGTCACAAAATACATCGTGTTTCCATCAGCTGTTAATGTTGCCGATCCTTCGAAGTATGATGTGTTGATGGATTTATTTTTGATGATTTTCGGTGTGTTCCACGTTCCTTTATTGTTCTTTTTAATTTCGCAAATATCAGAACCTCTCGTTGTTTTTTTGTCTCCCGTGAAGGTTGTGTTCAACGTCATAATTCCCGTTAATCCATCTGGAGAAACATAATTAAGTGCATCAAATCCGTCAGAGTTTAACTTTCCAAGCTCATTGCTAGCATCTCTCCATTCTCCCGATTCTTTATCATACGTACATCTGTAGGTGTCCTCGAAGTAACGTTGGTCGTCTGGATTCAATCCACCACCCGTTGTGTTACTACGTCGTGATGTAAAGTACGCTGTAGGCAAATCTCCTAAAAGAACCATGTTGTAATCATCGTAGCCTGAATTGATGTCTCCTTTCAAACGAACGCGTTCAACATACTCCTCATCTTTCGCCATTTCAGCCAAAGCAAATTCACATTGAGCAATTTGATCGTCTACCAAAAGCTCGGCGGCTCTTCTTTTACTCAAACGATCTTTGGCTTTTTGAAAGTTGATAATCGCTGTATCAATATTTCCCAATCGATGGTAGCAAGTTCCTAAAATGAAGTATACTTCTTCATCTGTTTTATCAGCTCCCATTTCTTCAGCTTCTAGCGCATATTTCAAAGAATAACCGAAGTTGTCCATTGCATAATGACATTTGCTAATCCAGAAAGAAGCTTTCCAACTGTTTGGATCTTTTACTGAGGCTTGTCTGAATTTAATCAACGCATCTTTCATTCTACCATCTAAAAAGAGCGTACGCCCTTCTTCAATAAGATAAGCAGAAGAGGCTTTATCGACAATACTCGTAGTAGAATCGGGGGGAGTAGTCATCGCAGATGCGTTTGAGTTAACGGTGAACAATAGCGCAAATACGGCTACTACGCGGATCCAATTTTTCATAAATACTTTTTTTGGTTTTCCTGTGAAGTACAAAAGTTATGCAAAAAAACGAAAATTTGACCGAATCCATCAAAATTCTTCATCTTCTTCTTCCTCCTCGTCTTCATATTCGTCATTCTCATCATCTTTGTAAGAATGCTCATTAGTAGAAAGATCCACCAAATCGTCCATGGCAATCGTTGCTGCAATGATTGCCAAAATTGGAGCTGCAGAGGCACAAATCCAAAGTACTAAATTCAGTAGAAAGCTACCCGATGCTGATATAAAGTCTTCTCCAAATGCTGAGAAATTAAACAAAACTGAAATATCAACAGGAACTAAAATCAAAATGGAATAGATGGCTCCGATGGCAACGGCCAACCCACGGTTTTCACGCACGAAGGAAATACTTTGATCCATGGATAATCGTCTTCTTTCATTGATATAATCCAAAAATGAGAACCCGTAGTAGTAAAACCCTATCGCGAAGGTCAAGTAAAATATCGGTGATGACTTCGGCTCTTCCCAACCAATAAATGACACTGTCAGAATAATCAGGAAGAAGAAATATTCCCACATCAAGTTTCGAATGATGATACGCATAGCACGCTTCACATCACTTACCAGCTGCTTGAAGTCCCACGGATATTTTTTTCCTGTGAGCAAGTATTCCGTTTTCATGCTCAAACTAGCCAGCAACGGAGAAAGAATCGCCACAACGAGGTACTTGGCAAACTTCATGAGTAAAACCGCAACGGATATTTCCATAAGCAGATAAAACATGTACCAAATAATTTCATTGATTGTCTCCGTCTGCGGAATGAACTTATGCGATTGAATTACCGCTCCCAACCAGTAGATGAAAAGCATGAGAATTGCAGGAATGGCCAAGTACCAATACAATCGATACTCAATCATAAACTTGATTGCTTTCCAGTACGATTGAAACCCAAAGGCCATGTTCTTAAAAAATCGCATGTTCAAAATTAATGAATCCGTCGAGGTTGTCGGTCATATCCTAAGGCTTTTGTATCTTTGCGCTTTCTTTTTAACTGAAAAACCAGTTGGTTATGAACTTTAATCCATTAACAACCATTTCTCCAATCGACGGAAGATACCATTCGAAAACAGCAGAGTTGCAACCTTATTTCTCCGAGTTTGGACTGATCAAATACCGCGTTATCGTGGAGATCGAATACTTCATCGCTATGGTAGAAAGTGGTGTGAAGGCCTTGGCAGATTTCCCAAAAGAACGCTACGAAGACCTTCGCGCTTTGTGTACAAACTTTTCGGAAGAAGACGCACAATGGATTAAAGACATTGAGAAAGTAACCAACCACGATGTGAAAGCCGTAGAGTACTTCGTGAAAGACCGAATGAAATCAATGGGATTGGAAAAATACCTTGAGTTTGTTCACTTCGGATTGACTTCACAAGACATCAACAACACATCCATTCCACTTTCTTTGAAAGAAGCGTTGCAAAATGAATACATTCCTTTATTGGATCAAATCATTGAAAAATTACGCGGTCTGAGCATTGAATGGAAAGATGTCGCGATGTTGGCCAAAACACACGGACAACCAGCGTCACCTACTCGTTTAGGAAAAGAAATTCAAGTGTTTGTTGAGCGTTTGGAAATCCAGAAAGAATTGTTGATTCAAGTGCCCTTTTCCGCGAAGTTTGGTGGAGCAACAGGAAACTTCAACGCGCATCACGTAGCGTATGCGGATAACAATTGGGTAGGATTCGCGAATCATTTCGTAAATGACATTTTGGGATTGTCCAGAAGTCAAACAACTACGCAAATTGAGCACTACGACAACATGGCGGCAATGTTTGATGGCTTGAAACGCATCAACACAATCTTATTGGATTTGGATCGCGACATGTGGACCTACATCTCGATGGAATACTTCAAACAAAAGCTGAAAGAAGGAGAAGTTGGGTCGTCGGCAATGCCGCACAAAGTGAACCCGATTGATTTTGAAAACTCAGAAGGTAACATTGGAATTGCAAATGCACTTTACGAGCATCTTGCAGCAAAACTTCCTGTTTCACGCTTGCAACGAGATCTAACGGATTCTACCGTGCTTCGTACCATCGGAATGCCATTGGCTCATACGTTTATTGCTTTCAAATCAACATTGAAAGGATTAGATAAATTATTGTTGAACGAATCCGCGTTTGCTGCAGACCTCGAAAATAACTGGGCGGTAGTTGCAGAAGCAATTCAAACAATTTTGAGACGAGAAGGGTTCCCAAAACCATACGAAGCGTTGAAAGGGTTGACACGTAAAAACGAAGCCATCACAAAGGAAACCGTTCACGCATTTGTAGACACATTGGATATTTCTGACGATCTCAAGGAAGAATTGAAGGCAATTTCTCCACAGTCATACACGGGAATTCAGCTGGTTAATTAAGCAAAAAAACTGATTGATTTATAGGCGATCTTTCTTCTCGCTCGATTTCGTGGTGCCATTTTTGTGTAAATTAGCGGAAATTTATACAATATGTTAAAAACCACCTTTGGGTTAATCGCTATTACCCTACTCTCATTTACCTCTCAGGCACAAATAACCGTTTCCGAATGGAGCGAATTAGAAAAAAGTCCTGGACGACTACTTAATCTACTACCTAGAGATGCCAATGACTTCTTCGCTTTAAGAAGAACTGGAAGAGGAATCTTTGGAGGCATCGCCGTGTCTTCACACAAAAACCTTGAAACGCAACTAAAGGAAAAAATATCGCTCCGCGCGAACAATAGTCCTGCAAATTTCGAAGGTTCAACAATCGTTGGAGATCACTTTGTTGTCTTTATGTCAGACAAACAAGAAGGTCGAAACAATTTCTTCATGCAAGAGTATGGAGAAGACTTGGAACCGATTGGAAATGCATTCGAATTAGCTTCTTACGAGCTTGAAAGTAAACGTGCACGTTTTGCAGGAACATTTTCACTGTATCAATCAGAAAACAGAAATTTTTTCTCTGTAGTTTGGACAATCCCAGGGCGAAAAGATGAAGAAACAAAATATGGGTACAAAGTATTCGATGCTGATTTACAAGAAGTATCTGGAGGAACCTACGAATTCCCATTTGAATCAAAATACTGTCGCATCAACACAATGCACCTTTCAAATACAGGTGATTTCTTCACTGTTGTAACAGAATATCAAGAATCTGAGGATAAAAAACTATTCAAAAATTACGCGAACTATAAGACAATGCATATCTACCACATCAACTCTGATGGAATGGAGGATGTAGAAATTAATCTAGAAGGAAAACGCGTAGAAGCATTAAATATCAACTCAGACAACAACCGACAATTCATCTTGACGGGAACCTACGGTGAGCGCAAAAAAGCAGGAATCAAAGGACTATTCTACATGAAGTTGGATTTCAAATCGCAGGAAATTTTAGCGGAAGGATTCGAGGAGTTTTCGGATGATTTCATCACGCAAGATTGGTCTGACCGCCAGAAAAAGAAAAATGCGAAAAAGAAGGCGCGAGGAAAAGATGCTGAGCCTAAATTGTACGAGTATGTTATGAGAGATATACACATCTTGGAAGACGGAAGCGTTGTAGGAAGCATGGAACAATTTTACATTCGCGTGGTTACTACCCGTGACCCAAGAACAGGAGCAACAACAACAACGTACTACTATTATTACAATGATGTAATTGCGTTTAAAGTTGGAGCTGATGGAGGATTCGATTGGCATACAAAAATCGATAAATACCAAGTTTCTACCAACGATGGAGGATACTTCAGTTCGTATGAGCGCTTTGTTGATGACGGAAAAATGTACATGATTTTCAACGACAATAGCATGAACTACGATGAAAGTGGAAACTTCAGTGATCCTGAAAAACTACGTGCTGCTACCCTTTCGAAAAGAAAAAATACGGTAGCCTTGGTTGAAGTAGATTTGGAATCGGGGGAATTTTCTCGTAAAATGTTCTTTGATCGCTCTGAATTAGGCGCGATTGCTGTTCCTAAATTGTTCAACGTTGATTACAATAACGGTGAAGTACTGGTTTACGCAGTAAAAGGAACCAAAGAAAAATTTGGAATCATCGAATTTGGTGAACAAGACTAAATACAAATAACAGAATGAGCACAACAAGAATTCTTTTGACATTTACACTAGGATTCTTGTGTGCTTTTTTTTCTTTTTCTCAGGAAAATAAACACGCCACGCCCGACATTGAATGGGGTGAATTAATGCGTAAAAATGGGCAACTACGCTACCTTCTTCCTGATGATCAAAACAGTTTCTATGCGCTCCGATGGTCGGGAAGTCGACTTTTTGGATATTACAACGTAACGAAGCACGAAAACCTGAAAATGGTTGGTGAGACCAAGGTGAAATTGGTCGCCAATCGAAGCATCGCTAATTTTGAAGGTGCCAGCGTAGTGAATGGGAAATTCGTCGTGTTTTTATCCGATAAACGCGAAGGAAAGAATCACTTCTACATGCAAGAATTCGATGAAGACTTGCAAAAAAAGGAAGATATCACACTACTTGCTACCTATGAACTGGATCGAAAGCAAAAAGCAGGATCATTCGAGTTCAAAAAATCTCCCAACGGAAAGTATTTTGGTGTAATCTGGGAAATCCCTGGAAAAAAGGAAGTCCGCGACAGCTACGGATTTAAAATTTTCGACCTCAACATGCAAGTGATAAATGAGGGAGAGTACAAATTGCCGTTTGATCCCGATCTATCTTCTATTCATGAACACCTCATCTCCAATTCGGGTGATTATTTCATCTGTCTATCGGAATTTAAAAAATCAGAACGACGAACGCTTTTTTCTTCCAAAACGGAGTACAAAGCCTTGCACATATATCGAATCAATGATGACCTTGGACTTCAGGACTTCACACTCGATGTAGACGGTCGACCTGTTGTTGCATTGGCCATGTCTGCCAACGAGCAAAATGTATTCACACTCACAGGAATTTACAGCAATAACGAACAGTCGGGAGTAGCAGGCGTGTTTTATCAAAAGTTAGACCTCAATGAAGAGAAAGTCATTAAGGAAGGCTTCCAAGAATTTGATGAATCCTTTATCACACAGGGATGGTCAGAACGCTCACTGCGTCGGGCAGAACGAAGACGCAATCAAGGAAAAGGAGATCCGGAACTCTTCAGCTATACGATGCGAGACGTTACGTTCCTAGACGATGGCAGTATCATTGGAACGATGGAACAATATTATGTTCAGGTGCGATCAAATGGTGATGGAAGAATCGACCAATCCTCGAACATGTATTACTATTACTACAACGACATCATCGCCTACAAAATCGATTCGACAGGAACGTTCTCGTGGGTAAAAAAGATTGAAAAAGATCAGGTTTCGGTGAATGATGGCGGACCCTACAGTAGTTTTGAAAGCTTCGTAAACAAAGGAAGAGTCTATTTCATCTTTAACGACAATCAAGAAAACTACGACGAATCGGGAAATTTCTCAGATCCAGAACGTTTGTATTCTGCCAATTATAGCAAACGAAAAAATGCCGTCGCCTTGGCCAGTATTGATATTGAAACAGGTGATTTAGATCGAACGCTTTTCTTGGAGCGGAAAAAAAGTAACACGCTCGTCATTCCGAAACTATTTTCCGTGAATTATCGATCTGGAGAACTGATTATTTATTCCGTTGCTGGTCGAAAGGAAAAAATCGGAATCGTCAAATTGAAGTGATACAGTACTCAGTACAATGCTTTTAGCTATTCAGTCGATCAAAATCTTCCCAGAAATCAGGATAACTTTTCGATACGGCCTCTGCGCCAGAAATAACTGATTCACCCTCAATTTTCGAAGCGGCAATCGCCAAGCACATCGCAATACGATGATCATTGTGCGAATCCACATGTGCAGCGTGCAAGGTTGTTCCTCCATGAATCATCATGACATCATTCGCTTCATCCAGTTCGATCTTCAATCCAAACTTTGCAAACTCTTGTTGAAGTACTGTTCCTCTATCGCTCTCTTTGATTTTTAATCGGTGAAGCCCAGAAATAGTCGACCTTCCTTGGCAGAATGCCGCCAACACCACAAGCGCTGGGAACAAATCAGGACAATGCGTAGCATCCGCATGAAAAGCTATTCTATTCTCCCCTTTCACCTCAACGGTTGTATCTGAAATGGCCACCTCACAATTGGCAGCTTCCAATATTTTTAAAAGCGCTGTATCCGCTTGCGCACTCTGAAAGTACAAACCAGATACGCAAATTGGATGTCCCAAAGCCGCTGCAACCAACCAATAACTCACTGAACTCCAATCTCCCTCAACTATATACGATTCACACGTATAGGACTGATTTCCCTTGATGAAAAAGCGCTCAAAATTTTCATTTTCGATATGCACACCAAAACTTTTGAGTGTATCCAAAGTCATTTGCACGTAAGGGATACTTTTCAGATTGTGTACGACCAAGGTAGAATCTTCTTCAATCAAAGGCAATGACATTAGCATTCCCGATAAAAACTGAGAAGAAGCACTTCCATCGATTTCAACAATCCCTCCGTGCATTCGTCCATCCACCGTTATGGGTAAATAGCCGTCATTACTTGAAACACGAACGCCCATTTGCGTCAAGTGTTGCTCAAAAAACAACTGTGGTCGCTTCAACAATGATCCTTCACCCGTAATGAAAAAATGTCCTTCATGTCCTGCACAAACGCCAGTAATTAAGCGCATGCCCAAACCACTTTCTCCCGCATTCAATTCTGCTTCAACTGGAAAAGATTGAATTCCGCGGATGAGGTACGAACCATCTTCTTGGAGCTGAACATCTGCCCCGAGTTCCTCAATATTTTGGAGCATTGCACGTTCATCATCGCTTTTTCCAACGCCAATAACTCGCGTTGTTCCCGTACTCAATCCTGCCGCTAAAATAACCCGTTGGCCATCACTTTTCGAAGCAGGAGCGCTAACTTCACCTTTCAATATGCAAGAAGAAATCGTCTTATTCATTCGAACCATTTTCTGTGTTCATAACCTTTGTTTGATGTCTAATTGATTCCTGATGAATGGCATCCATCAGTTGACGAACAAATTGTTGCGTTAATCGGTATTCTCCACGTTTTTCAATACGCGAAGCGATTACTCGTTGCCAATGTTCTTGTTGTAAAATCGTAATATTATTTTCTCGTTTTAACTGCCCTACTTCTTCACTGAGCTCCATTCTTGCGCCCAAGATATCAAAAAGTCGGTCATCCAAAATGGAAATTTTCGTTCGTAATTCTTTCAAGACAACCTGCAAATCTTCCGAGATTTCAACCGATCTCATAACAAGTTGACGTAGAATATCGAACAATCCATCTCCCGTGACTTGCTGTGCTGCATCCGACCATGCTTCATCTGGATTTGGATGTGTTTCAATCATCAATCCTTCGAAGTCCAAGTCCATCGCTTTTTGACTCACTTCAAGCAGTAAATCACGACGTCCAGTAATGTGACTTGGATCGCAAATAATGGGTAAATCAGGACGTTCTTCCTTCAAACCAATCGGTATTTGCCAGTTGGGAACGTTTCTATATTTGGGATGCTTGTAAACTGAAAATCCACGGTGAATCGCTGCCAAATCCGTAATACCTGCTTTTTCGAAACGCTCGAATGCTCCGAGCCACAAATTCAAATCTGGATTCACTGGATTTTTTATCATGACAGGAATATCGATCCCTTTCAACGCATCAGCAATTTCTTGCACAGCAAAAGGATTCACGGTAGTTCTCGCTCCGACCCACAACACATCAATTCCCGCTTTTAGCGCAGCCTCAACGTGTTTCTTATTTGCCACTTCAGTGGTTGTTGGCAGATTTGTTTCCTTCCCCGCATTCACTAGCCATGGCAATGCAATTTCTCCCAATCCTTCGAAACTATTTGGGCGCGTTCTCGGCTTCCAAATTCCTGCACGAAGCAATTGAACCGAATCATTTTTTGCAATTTGCTTACAAATGGACATTACCTGTTCCTCGCTTTCGGCACTGCATGGACCTGCCACAACAAATGGCCGTTCTCCCCGTCTTATCTTCTCTGCTAACTTCATCTTTCTTATTCGCTTAAAGGTAATTTTTTTCATAAAAAAATCCTGACGATTGGCGCCAGGATTTTCAAATTGTATACTATCAAATAGTTGTCCGAACGCTTAGTCTAAACTATCGTTCCATTGCCAGCTATTTACCTTGTTTTTATTCATTTCGAATACAAAGGGAGAAAAAAAATTGAAATAATCCATTGTTTTTGTGAAAATTTATTTCAGATATTTGCAGTGATGTACAAAACAACTCAACATACAAACGCAATAACTACCGCATGGTGGTGGCACTCAACGAATCGTTGGTGTGAGTGGCGCTAGTTTGTAGTTTTCCATAATATTCATAAGCGGTTCGTTTTTCTACGAGCCGCTTTTTTTTACATCATTTTCAAATTAATTTTCATGTTTATTCAATCCCATTTGAGTCTGTTCTCAGCAGACATTTACACACCCGTCGAATTATATCTATCACTTCGACATCACTTTAGAAAAGCGTGTTTGTTGGAGAGCAACGATTACCATTCGCGCCAAAACAGTAAATCTTTCATCGGCTGCGAACCGATCGTTGAAATCACTCTGGAGAGAAACATTCTCACCATCAAGCAGCAAGAAGGCGTTGAGGAAATCCAATTGGAACCTCATCCATCCATTGCCAAACAAGTACAAACCATTCTCGACCGATTTCAGTTTGAGCAACAACAATTCAACGGCTTTTTCGGGCGTATGAATTTCGAGTTCAATCTACAGGATGAAACCCACATCCAAAAAACAGCGCACGAAGGTGATTTACCCGATCTTCACCTCTTCATTTTCCGCTATCTGATTGTGATTGATCACTTCACTTCCGACGGTTATCTGCTCGAAAATTCGTTTTCGCCGATAGAAGAACCTACTGAAATCTATCATCTTTTTCAAAAGAGCAGCGTCATTCAACTGCCCTTTGAAACCGTTGGTAAGGAAGTCGCGCATTTTAGCGATTCGGAATTTTCGGAGCTTGTAAAAAAAGGAAAGGCACACTGTGAGCGTGGCGACGTATTTCAATTGGTTTTGTCGAATGAATTCCGTCAAGGTTTCTTTGGAGATGATTTTCAAGTATACCGTGAACTGCGCCGATTGAACCCTTCCCCTTACCTGTTCTACTTCGATTTTGAATCCTATCGACTTTTTGGATCATCGCCAGAAGCTCAACTTTTGGTAAACGATGGAAAAGCAGAGATTCACCCCATTGCTGGAACGGTTCCCTTGACGGGAGATGAAACGACAGATGGCAAAGCGCTCGAATTTCTTTTACACGATGAAAAAGAGAATGCCGAACATACAATGCTTGTCGACTTAGCGCGGAATGATTTAAGTCGGGATTGTGCGCAAGTGACTGTCGAAAAGTACAAGGAAGTACAACATTTTAGCCATGTTACGCATCTTGTGTCCAAAGTCACAGGGCAACTCAAAGAAAAAAATGCTTTCGAAGCTTTGTGCCATTCCTTTCCTGCGGGAACACTTTCTGGAACACCAAAACCAAAGGCACTCGAACTCATTCAGCGCTATGAAGGAGACAATCGGAACTTTTACGGTGGCGCCATCGGAATAATCGGGGCATCGGGCAATTTGAATACAGCCATTGTGATCCGTAGTATTTTGAGTCAAAACAATGAATTGCAGTATCGAGCGGGAGCTGGCATCGTTCTGGATTCGGATCCCGACCGTGAAACACAAGAAGTACACCATAAGTTGAGAGCACTACGATCTGCCATTGCACGTGCAGAAAAAGTCGGTCTTCCAACTCAAAACATAGAACGATGAAACATATAACTGTCATCAACAATTACGATTCATTCGTATTCAATTTAGTACGCTATTTAGAAGAGAACAACTGTGTGGTTCAGGTTCAACGCAACGATGAAATTGAGCACTCACTTCTTGAAAAATCAGATGCCATTGTGCTTTCACCTGGTCCGGGAATCCCATCAGAAGCAGGAGAACTATTGGAGGTCATTGATCGGTACCATGCTAGCAAGCCACTGTTGGGTGTTTGTCTAGGGCATCAAGCCATTGCCGAATATTTTGGAGGAAAACTAGCGCAATCACCTCAAGCCATTCACGGGAAGCAATCACCTATTAAATTGGACACCTCGAGTTCGATATTTGCGTCACTTGAGCCCCAGATAGAAGTTGGACGATACCACAGCTGGCACGTCGAGCATTTGCCCAACAACATGCGAACGACAGCCGCCCTTCACACGGGAGAAATAATGGCGATCGAACACGAAAGTCTTCCTGTTTACGGCGTTCAGTTTCATCCTGAATCGATTCTCACTCCAACGGGAAGGACAATTATTTCCAACTGGTTAACAACAACAAAATGAATTCAATTCTCAACAAATTATTGCATCATGAGCACCTTTCATTTTCTGAGGCGCGATCATTCATCTATTCAATTGATGAAGAGCACTTCGCCCCAGAAGCCATTAGTGGAATGCTGATGATTATTCAAATGCGCGGGGCACAACTCGAAGAAATGCGTGGCTTTCGAACTGCTCTCATTGAGCTATCCCATCAATTAGAACTCGACTCCGAGCACGCAATTGACCTCTGCGGAACGGGCGGTGATGAAAAAAACACCTTCAACATTTCCACAACCACTGCTTTTGTACTCGCTGCCATGGGGAAGAAAGTCATCAAGCACGGAAATTATGGTGTGAGTTCGCTTTGCGGATCATCCAACGTATTAGAGGAACTCGGAATAGTGTTTACCGCAGACGAAGGCGAACTTCAACGGCAATTGGATCAACACAACATTTGCTTCCTTCATGCTCCCCTTTTCCATCCTGTGATGAAAAAAGTTGCTCCCATTCGCAAGAAACTTGGCGTCCAAACCATCTTCAATAATTTGGGTCCACTTATCAATCCGGCGCAGCCAAAATTTCAATTAACAGGCACGTATTCCCTGGAATTAGCGCGCATGTATCAACATATTTTACGTTCTGAACGCACAAATTACCGCGTTGTGTACGGTATGGATGGATTTGATGAAGTCTCACTGACAGATGAAACACGGGTTTTGGGTGCTCAAACGGACACCGTGCTCACCGCCAACAATTTTGGAGCTAGCACGCTCGATTTATCTTCAATAAAAGGCGGCAACAGCATTCAAGAAGCAGCCAACATTATGCACACAATTTTGGACGGACGAGGTACGTCTGCTCAAACTTCAGTCGTGGCCGCCAATACCGCAGTGGCCCTTCAGCTTTATCATCCAACAGCTTCACTCGATGAACTCTATGCGGAAGTTATCCATTTTATTCAATCGGGAAATGCCCAGTTCACATCTTCCCCCTCAACATCCATGTATTTATGAAAATTCTAGATCAAATTATCGTCACCAAGAAAAAAGAAGTCGAATTTCTGAAGAAGAAATACAGTTATACCGACTTTGAATCACAGCCCCATTTCAACGCCAAATCGATTTCACTCTCTGAACGATTGAAGTCATCCGAGTTTGGCATCATCGCAGAAATCAAACGGAAATCACCCAGTGCGGGAATGATTCGGGAAGAATTGAACCCAATTGACCAGGGAAAACTATATGAATCAAGTGGAGCCGCCGCTATTTCTTGTCTCACGGACCATTTCTATTTTGGAGGATCAATCGATGACCTCACCGCATTAAAGGCCGCTGTTTCCATTCCCGTTTTGCGAAAGGAATTCATTATTGATGAAATTCAATTGTTCGAATCGAAGGCAGCCGGAGCCGATGTGGTTTTACTGATTGCGGAAGCTTTATCAAAAGAAGAGGCATTGCATTTGACCATCATGGCACAATCACTTGGCATGGAAGTTATCATGGAATGTCACAGCTACAACGAACTGAAAAAAGTCAACGATTTAGTCGACATCATTGGCGTGAATAATCGCGATTTGCAAGCACAACAAACCAACATTCAAACTTCGTTTGAGTTGCATAAATTTATTCCAGAAGGGAAATTATGCATTTCTGAATCGGGAATTCGTTCGAAAGAAGACATCATTCAACTCGCTGAAACTGGATATCACGGTGCACTCGTAGGAGAATACATTTTGAGTCAAACGGACCCTTCGAAAGCCATACACGACCTTCAATTCAAATCATCAGAGTTATGTTGATCAAAGTTTGTGGCATGCGTTCACCTGATCAAGTAAAACAGGTAGAAGAATTCGCCGATTACGTGGGGTTCATTTTTTACCAACACTCCCAACGCTTTGTTGAGAGCACTCCTGTCGTAAGTAAAGCCAAGAAAGTAGGTGTTTTCGTAAATGCCACGCTTGATGAAGTTCGTCAATCCATCGCAAAGCATTCCTTGGATGTCGTTCAATTACATGGAAACGAAACGCCCGAGTTCTGTCAAGAACTGAAAGCCAATGCAGAAATCATCAAAGCATTTGGTGTGCAGCCCGACTTTTCTTTCGCGGAAACAAAAGCATTTGAAGCTCAGGTTGATTTCTTTCTATTTGATACGAAAACTCCGGGTTACGGAGGATCAGGAAAACAGTTTGACTGGTCGTTACTTTCAAATTATCAAGGAGAAGCACCTTTTCTTTTGAGCGGAGGCCTTCATCCGAACGCACTCGAAGAGATTCAAAATCTTCGGCATCCGCAAATGATAGGACTTGATCTCAACAGTGGATTTGAAATCGCGCCAGCCAATAAAGACGTTGATCTTCTCAGAACATTCATTTTACAACTGAAACAACAATCATGAAAACAGCAATACAACCCGACGAAATGGGATTTTACGGTGAGTTTGGCGGAGCATTTGTTCCTGAGCTTTTGCGTCCGAACATTGAGGAACTCACAAGTGCCTTTCGAACGGCTCAAGACGACAAATTGTTTCAAGCGGACTATCTTTCCCTGTTGAAGGATTACGTAGGACGACCAACACCGCTGTATTATTCTTCCAAACTGAGTGATACGCATGGATGTGCCATTTACCTGAAACGAGAAGATCTTAATCATACTGGAGCGCATAAAATAAACAATACGATTGGACAAATTCTCTTGGCCAAGTCGATGGGAAAACAAACGATTGTTGCCGAAACGGGAGCAGGTCAACACGGTGTTGCCACTGCTACTGCCTGCGCACTGATGGACATGGAATGCATTGTCTTTATGGGAGAAGTGGACATGGCGCGACAAGCTCCAAACGTGCAGCGAATGGAATTTTTGGGTGCAAAGGTTATTCCAGCCAAAAGCGGAAGTCGCACCCTGAAAGATGCTACAAACGAAGCGATCCGATTCTGGATCAATCATCCTGACGCGTATTATTTGATTGGAAGCGTGGTTGGACCTCATCCTTATCCTGAAATGGTCGCGTATTTTCAATCGATTATTTCCGAAGAAATTCAATCCCAGTTAAAGGAAAAAACTGGAAGTTCGTCGCCCACCAAAGTGATTGCGTGCGTGGGAGGAGGAAGCAATGCCGCTGGAGCCTTCTATCATTTTTACGAGAATGAAGATGTCGAATTAATTGCCGTTGAAGCCGCAGGAAAAGGACTAAATTCAGGAGAATCTGCAGCAACATCTATCCTTGGGACACCAGGCGTTTTACACGGCAGCATGACCTTGTTGATGCAAGATGCATACGGTCAAGTTACCGAACCCTACTCCATTTCCGCAGGATTGGATTACCCGGGCATTGGACCTTTGCATGCACATAGTATTCAAACTGGGCGAACGAAATCCATTTCAGTTAGTGACGAACAAGCCTTGTCTGCGGCAAAAAAGCTATCTCGAAACGAAGGGATTTTGCCTGCTTTAGAAAGTGCTCATGCATTGGCTGCACTCGAACAGATAGAGCTCAGTCCATCAGACATCGTGGTGGTAAACTTATCGGGCCGTGGAGACAAAGATTTGTCCACCTATCTTCAACATTCTTCTAAATAAACATCATGAATACTTTCAAAAAATCACACAAACAACTCAGTATTTTCGTTACTGCAGGATACCCAAATTTGGAAAGCTTGCCTGAACAGCTCTCCCTACTCGAAGCCAAAGGTGTCGATTTCGTAGAAGTTGGCATCCCCTTTTCAGATCCAATGGCAGACGGTCCAACCATTCAGAAAACGAGTGATATTGCCTTAAAAAATGGAATGAATCTCGATCGCTTATTTGATCAGCTTCGTGAGCATAATTCTAATCTTCCTGTCGTGTTGATGGGATATTTGAACCCCGTGCTTGCCTACGGAATCGATCGTTTTCTTTCCTCGTGCAAAGAAGTTGGCGTTTCTTCCGTCATTCTTCCAGATATGAGTCTTGAAATTTACGAACGCTTCTATCAAACTACGTTTCACGAATACGAAATAACACCATGCTTTCTGATTACTCCGAGTACTTCCACGGAACGAATTGCCACCATTGTCAAAACCTGTCGCAATAGTTTTGTCTATCTCGTTTCATCAAACGCGACAACGGGAGAGAACATTTCATTCGGCCAAGATCAAAAGAAACGCTTTGAACGCATTCGATCAGCCTGTGGTGAAACTCCTTTGTTTATGGGATTCGGAATCGACTCAAAAGAAAAAGTTGACTTTGTTCACGGAGTATGTGATGGCGCCATCATTGGTTCGGCCTATTTGAAAGCACTGGAACATGGAAACGAAATCACTTTTCTCGAATCATTACAAACGCACGAACAAGCTTAGTCAATCACCAAACGTAGCATCGCATTTTCATTGCCCGCAGTAACTTCGAGGAAATATACGCCAGAAGGATAATCAACGAACATTTTGATCACTTCCTTGTTTTGATACTCATTCAACTGAAGCAGCCTTCCACGCACATCTCTCATTATGATTGTCACCTCACTTTTCACACTTCCTAAATCGATGGTGAATTCACCTTGCGAAGGATTTGGGAAGAGCGAAATCGTCTCAAGGAAATGTTGGTCGATATCCGCATTGTTTACCGTAACACAACTTGACGTGTCTGAACAGTTATTCAAAGAAATCACAACGGCATAATCACCATTGACGGTTGCAATAAATTCTTGTCCCGTTTCTCCCACAATTGGCGCTCCTGTTGTACAATTGATCCATTCGTAGGTTCCTCCGTTCGCGTTGCTCGATGTAAGAACATTATCCGTTTGGAATACATTTGCATTGATGGTAGTAACCGTAAGGTCGAGCGTGACCATTGAATCACATCCTGCTTGACTTTGTAACGTCGTTGAATAGACACCCGAGTTCGTGTAGGTTTGTCCTGTTGCCGACCACACATAGCTTCCACATGCTGAAATCGTTTCAGAAGAAGTTGTCGCGCCCGAAATACTAAGGTTTAATGTGATAATAGAATCACAACCCAACGAGTTTGTCAAGGTCGCAGAATACGTTCCACTATTCGTATAGGTTTGTCCATCGACAGGCCAGAAATACGATTCACATGCCGCAATGCTTGTAGAAGAAGATGATGGTGCTCCGATTGTTAAGTTTAAGGTATATACCGAGTCACAACCATTTGCCGCAACGAAGTTAGCCGTGTACGTTCCAGAATTCGTGTAGGTATTTCCGTTCACTCCCCACGTGTAGCTGCCACAAGCACCAACAGATGTTGAACTTGAGAAACCACTGTTGAGCGTCAAATTGAGCGTCAATGTACTATCACATCCCGCTGCGTTCGGAATGACCGTTGTGTACGTTCCTGAATTCGAATACGTCAGTCCACTTTCGGGCCAGAAATAACTTCCACATGCCGTTATATTCGCGGTAGATGACGAAGGCGAATTGATTGTCAGGTTTAACGTTACTGTTGAGTCACATCCGATAGAGCTCAAAACAGTCGTGCTATACGAACCACTTGATGTGTACGTATTCCCATTCAATGCCCATGTGTACGCTCCACATGCATTCACATTTTGAGTAGTTGACGTATTGGACGCAATTGTTAAATCGAGGCTCGCAGTAGAATCACATCCATTCGTCGTGAATCCAGTTACTGAATAAATGCCTGACGTCGTATACGTTTGACCATTTACTGGCCACGTATAACTTCCACAAGCCGTAATGACATCAGTTGTACTGTAGCCATAATCGAGTGTCAAGTTCAATGTAAGCACACTGTCACAGCCCAATGTATTCGTTAAGGTTGAGGTATATGTTCCACTTGCCGTATAAGTCATTCCCGTTTCGGACCAGAAATAACTATCACACGCGGTGATATTTTCTGTACTTGCCGAACCATTCAAAATTGTTAGGTTAAGCGTAACAACAGAATCACATCCTTCTGCATTTGGAATGGTCGCAAAATAGGTTCCGCTCGTTGCGTAAGAGTTTCCATTTAGTGGCCATGTGTACAAATCGCACTCAGTTACAGAAACCGAAGCCGTTGAACTGGTTGTAATCGTTAAATCGAGATTCAAAATAGAATCACACCCTTGTGCTGTCAAGAAAGAAGCAGTGTAGAGACCGCTTGTTGTGTAAGTTACTCCGTTTGCTGGCCAGAAATACGAATCACATGAAGAGATTACTTCTGTATTGTTGTAATCGTATCCAACTGATAGATCAAGCGTCACGACACTATCACAGCCTACCGCATTCGTGAACACCTCGGTATACACTCCCGAATTGGTGTACGTCACTCCATTTGTTGGCCACGTATAGCTGTTACACGCTGCAACGGTTTGCGTTGAGCCAGAACTACTCTTGAGCGTCAAGTTGAGTGTGATCACAGAATCACATCCGCTTACATTTGGAATCGTAGCGAAGTACGTTCCTCCCGATGTATAGGTATTTCCATCCACTGGCCAGAAGTACGAATCACACGCTGTCGCATTTTGTGTTGCGCTCGAACTACTATTCACGACCAAATTTAGATTGACGATGGAATCACATCCTTGTGGTGTTGTCAGTGTTGCCGTGTACACTCCACTTGTGGTATACGTATTCCCGTTCGCACTCCAATAATAACTATCACAGGCTGCAACGTTGATGGTTGAGTTCGTGTTTTGTCCAAGATCAAGATTCAATTGAACAATACTATCGCAACCTGCAGCATTCGTATATACTTCGGAGTAAACACCACTACTTGAGTACGTCGTACCATTCTCGGCCCAGAAATAACTTCCACAGGCACTCACGTTTTGAGTGGAGAGATCACTTGAATTGATCGTAAGGTTCAACGTTAGAATAGAATCACAACCTGCTGCATTTGGAATCGTGTCTTTATACGTTCCTGAAGCTAGATATGTCACTCCATCCTGAGCCCATGTGTAGGAATCACATGCTGTGATGTTTTGTACCGACGTCGAATTGTTGAGAATCGTCAAGTTGAGCAGATACGTCGAATCACATCCTGCTGCATTCGTTGCCGAAATGGCATAGGTTCCGCTAGAGGTATAAGTTACACCATTCGTTGGCCACATATACGATTCACATGTGGTAATGGTTGTAGTATTCAAATAACTATCATTGATCGTCAAATTCAGAGTAATGATGCTATCGCAACCAATTGAATTAGGGATGGTTGTTGTGTAGCTTCCGCCTGTCGTGTATGTCGTATTAGTTGCCGACCAGAAATAAGCATCGCAAGCCGTAATATCTACGCTACTTGTTGTTGCCGTACTAATCGTCACATTCACAGTGATGATACTATCACATCCTACTGCGTTTGGAATCGTATCGAGGTAAGTTCCCGATGATGTCCAAACATAATTTCCACTTGGTGAAACCAGAGAATCACATGCTCCTGCAGAAATCGTTGCAAAGGAGTTCGGCAATACGGTCAAGTTGATCGTAAGAATCGAGTCACACCCATTTACGTTCAAAATCGTATCTGAATACGTTCCTGAACTCGCATAAACAGCACCAGAAGGAGCCGTGTACGTTTCACATGCCGTTTCGTTGATCGTGCTGAACGTTGCAGGATTCACTGTCAAGTTAATCGTAATAATAGAATCAAATCCATTCGCATTGACCAATGTATCTGTATATGTCCCTCCCACAGTGTATGTTTCATCTCCACTTGGAACAGTATAGGCATCTCCTTGACAAATAAGCGGATCAATGGTTGTGTAGGTGTTGCTGTCCAGAACATTCACCACATACTGGAAAGGCGTGCTCCACGTATTATCTTCTCCCTTCACACGAAGGTTGAATAAATGAACTCCTATTGACGTTGGTGTTAACGTATTTGCAAACAAGTCTTCCACTGCCTCGTTCAAGTTTCCATCCAATGCGAAGATTGGCGAACCATTCCCTGCTCCAGGGTCCGTATCCCAGAAATATTCAGCTTGAACAACTTGTATGTCTCTTGAGATAAGTGTTGGAGTGAAGACATTCACCGTATGCGAAAAAGTGCTACTCCACGTATTATCCAAGCCTTTCACACGCAGATTGAAGGTATGTATTCCACTTGAAGGGCTTGCAACCGAACCGTCGAACAATTGTTCCAACGCCTCATCGAGGTTTCCATCCAACGCAAGAATAACGGTTCCATTTCCAACTCCTGGATCTGTATCCCAAAAGTACTCTGCTTGAACCACGTGTGCATCTCGCGCGCTTAATGTTGGAGTGTTTACGTTAATCACATATGAAAAAACGGCACTCCAACCATTGTCGAAACCTTTTACCCTAAGGTTGAAGGTGTGAATTCCCATCGTTGGGACCGAAACAGCACTATTGAATAAGCTTTCTACCGCTTCATCGAGGTTTCCGTCAAGAGCTAAAATTGTTGTTGCATTTCCTTGTCCAGGATCGGTATCCCAGAAATATTCAGCTTGTACAACTTTCACATCACGCGATACAACTGTTGCATTGAAGATATTGACCGTATGCGAAAAAACATTACTCCATGTATTGTCAAATCCCTTTACGCGAATATTAAACTTGTGCAACCCGACTGTAGGAAGCGATGACGCGTTATCAAACAAAGCTTCAATGGCTTCATCTAGGTTTCCGTCCAATGCTAAAATCGGCGTTGCCAAACCTACCCCTGGATCAGTATCCCAAAAATATTCCGCTTGAACCACCTGAACATCTCTGGATGTGATGGCTTGATTGTAAATGTTTACGGTATAACTAAATGTGTTACTCCATGTATTCTCTAATCCTTTCACGCGCACATTGAAGGTGTGCAAACCACTTGAAGGAAGTGCTGATGAATTATTGAACAGTTTTTCTATTGCCTCATCCAAGGCACCATCTTCAGCGAGAAGCGCAGTTCCATTTCCTTGACCTGGATCGGTATCCCAGAAATACTCGGCCACGGTAACCTGTTGCCCGACAACTACGTGCCCAACAAGCACCATCACAAACGCGAATATATATTTGAATTGCTTCAAGCTGAATTTCTTTAGATGTTAATCAACAAATACGTGTCTATCTATCAAAAGAATAACCTGTAACGGCATTCGATCCACCCACCAAGATTTCAGATGGCATTGTTAGGTAGTATACCTTCGAACTTGTTCCATCAATTGGGAAGAAATTATCCAAGCTATATGATCCTCCGTAAGCTCCTGGATCATTTCGTGTAAGGTCGAGGTCATAGTCGGCTGTGCCTGGGTTTCCACCATCAACTGTTCCTGTCCACGAACTCGATCCATCAGAATTTAAGTTCACCGACGACGAAGTTGTATTCGTTCCGTCATCTGTAAAGCCAAAAATAGATCCATTATCAAAGCTGTTATCCAAGAAATTATAGGACACGACCAAACTCGTAAGAGAATTAGAGCTGTTTCGGATTCCGTAATCTGCGGTAGAGTAATCAACCAAAATATTGTTGTAAATCAGTAATCGACCAGAGACACCATTTTGAATGTAAATCCCGGAATAATTTGTTCGAATGGAATTGTTTCGAATCACATTGATTCCTGTTCCAACTTTCAGGCTGTTAACACCTACACCATCTACACCCGATGTTGTCATAATAGCATTGTTCGAAACGTATAGGTAGTGACTTGTTGTATTGCAAGACACACGTCGAAGTCCCGCATTTCCAACGACATGTACACTATCAATTCCTGCCAAGGCATCTGTGTTTATTGAGATATCACCACCATCAAATTGATTGCCAATTACTTTCCCATATCGGAACAACACATCTCCACCTCCTAAAACTTCACTGCTTGCTAAATTCAACTCAAAGTAGTCGTGATTCAACGAGACATTTCCTGCTGCGATGCGGCACCACATCATGTTCACAATCGTTCTTGACGTTCCACCATTTGCAATGGACGAAATAGTTCCAGAAACATTATCCATTCCGATGATGGTTACTTCACGGCCTGGTGCATGTTGAATGCTGTAATTTCCTTGTACAACAAAACGTTGGTTATCTACTGCGCTTAAAAATGTCAGCGATTTATTGATCGTAATGTCCTCTGCCCACGGAAATCCAGTTGTGGTATTGTTGATGATAATTCTATCTCCATCTGTTGACGCTGCAACTGCGGCTCCAATGGAAGCATACGTCCCAACAGGACCTGATTCCTGTACAATTAGGTCTGCTGCTGTTGTTGTTCCAGCGAACATCAAGGTAACGAAACTCAAGATTAGCGTGAGGTTCTTTTGTGCGTTGATCATACTATATAGATTATTATTGTTCTAGTTTTCGTCGAGCGAAGATAGGGATTTTTCAATTCGCTCCTAAAAATTAGGCGTATGAATCAGGGGGACAAAAAGTAGACAATGCATACGTAATCAACGTTTAGGCAATATTTGACAACGATTTAGTCACACATCACTTCTTCTTACCAGCAATAAAATCTTTCAAGTAGAAAGGCTCGAAGTACGCCACGTCCTCGAATGCTTCGCTGTGGAATTTTTGATAGGCGATTTTCACTTGTCCTGCTGCAGAAGACTTCACTTCTTTATTGATCATGCAATTTTTATTCGCCCAAATGTCCGATAACTTGTCGGCTCCATCTCCGAAAAACACAAAAGGTTCGAAACCCTTGTATGAATCTTCATCTATGATGTCCGCAGAAACTTCTTTGAGTTTATTGCCTTCGCTATCAAAAATACAATTGTACACTTCCATTCTCCGCGCATCGATCACCGCACATTTATTTTGTGATGTTTCAACTTGTTCAGCCAAAGCTGTTAAGCTATCAATTGCTATGAGTGGAATTTTGAGTGAATAACAAAGTCCTTTTGCGGTAGCAACGCCAATCCGAAGTCCTGTGTATGAGCCTGGACCTGACGCGACAGAAATTCCATTCAACTCTTGCATGGAAATACCTGCATCTTTAAGCACTCGCTCAATAAAAATGGTCAGGTTTTCACCGTGAGAGTATCCTTGTTCCTCAAGTTCTTCGATCGCGCACAACTCACCATTTCTGGAAAGTGCTACAGAACACACCTTTGTCGAGGTTTCAATATGCAATAAATATATCATTGTTGGTCTATTCCTCTCCTTTTGCTTTGTCCCAGTTCTTGATATACGTGCATGTATCGTGATTTAGCCCCAATACTTGACCGATTGTTTTGTATTTGAACAATCCTTTTTTCCACACATAGGCGAGGTCAAGCGGTTCATCGCGTGTAATTCCGTCTTCATCCAAATACTGAACATACACTTCCCAATACTCTTCGTACCCCGTATGCTTCGTATAAACTTTGATCGGTTTCACCTCTACGGGCTCCACCAAGGAGCAACATCCACAGAAAAGATAAATGGTTTTCATCTTTTCGATTTTTGCAACTGCTCGATCGGCATCTGCTTTGGAAATATACGCTAACTGATCTGCATAAGTAAGTGATGAGATCGCGATAAAAAGTGACAGTAAAGCTGTTTTCATTCTGAAGTTTCCAGTTTAAATCCAATTCCGTGGACGTTTGTAATCTGTATGCGCTCATCTTGTTTGAGGTATTTTCTCAACTTCGTGATGAACACATCCAAGCTGCGTCCTACAAAATAATCATCTTGTCCCCAAACGGCATTCAACACTACTTCGCGTGCCACAACTTGGTTGGCAAATTTACACAAGATCTTCAAAATTTGCGCCTCTTTTTTGGTGAGGGTTTTCTCAAATTCAGGGTGTTTTAACTGAAAGTTGATGGTGTCGAACTGGTAACTCGCGATATCGTAAACGTCTTTCTCCTTTGCTTCAGGCTGAATATCTACTCTTTTCAGGAGCGCAGCAACGCGTAATTGCAATTCTTCTACATTGAAAGGTTTCGTGAGGTAATCATCTCCTCCTGATTTAAACCCTTCTACTTTATCTTGATCGTTGGATTTTGCGGTTAGAAACAGAATGGGAATATTCTCATCCATTTTACGCACATCTTTTGCAAGCGTGAACCCATCTTTTTTGGGCATCATCACATCAAAAATGCATAGATGAAATTCTTCTTCGTTGAACGCCTTGAAACCTTCTGCTCCGTCGGACTTAAGGGTTACATCGTATCCATTTGATTTGAGCGAATCGGAAATAATAAATCCGAGATTCGTGTCGTCTTCAACAAGTAGAATTTTGATTTTCATACGTTTTCACTTTCGTCTAAAATAAATGATTTTATGGAAATGATCCATTTGCATTCATTTTGTAACAAATTGTTAACGCTCGGTGAAGTCTAAAAGGAGTTGCTTATTCTTCCTCTCCGAGAATATTCTTACCGATAATCGCTTCTGTAACGTTGATGATGTGGTCTCCAACGCGCTCACACGAGTAGATCAAGTCTGTGTAGATTGCAGCACTTTTGATGTTGTAATCATCCTCTTCGATTGTTGCGAGGTGCTTCTTACGAAGTTTGTTACGCATTTTATTGATCTTGCGCTCAATCTCCATTGCTTCAGCAATTTCAACTTTCTCGTATGGCATTTGCAAGTTGGCAATCATCACCTCGAATGCACTATCTACTAACTCCAACATTTCTTTTACATTGGAACGTTGATTTGGTGTGAACCAAATTTTCTCTTCGTCTTTACGCTTGTACGTCAACGACATTTGGTAGAAAATATCCCCTATTCTTTCGAGTTCGGATGTCACTGCCAACATACTTCTCACTTTCAATCCTGACACGGCAGAAAGTTCGCTCGTAGCACATTCACTCAAGTATCCTGAGATCTCCAATTCAACTTTATCGGTAATTTCTTCATACTTACCAATGCGTGCGATAATCTTCTTTTTCTTCTTCGAATCCTTCTCAAACATCAAGTCTTGAGTGAAACGCGACATTTTCGACGTAATCTTTCCGAATTTTGCCAATTCTTTTTGCGCCTCCAACAAGAAAAGCTCTGGTGTTGCTAACAAACCACCACGGATGTAATCGAGTGAAAACTCTTCGTCGCTCGATGATTTCGTAGGCACTAGCTTGATTACTAATTTGGCGATGAAAGGTGTGAACCATACCAGTAAGAGCACGTTCATGATATTGAATATCGTATGGAACAATGCCAGGGCAATTGGTCGTGCTTCTTGGTTTTTAATAGGACTCGCATAGTTTGCTGAAACCAAACTATCAATCATCTCGATGAACCAAGGGAAAGCAATGACCATCCAAACAACACCGAACACGTTAAAGATAAAGTGAGCACGTGCCGCACGCTTGGCATGAACGTTTCCAACGATCGCCGCTAAGTTTGCTGTAATTGTTGTTCCGATGTTTTCTCCGAGTACCATCCCTGCCGCCATTTCGAATGGGATAATCCCTCTTTCACACAAAAGAATTGTAATGGCCATTGCGGCAGAAGACGACTGTACAATTATGGTAACGAGTGTCCCGATAAGGACGAATATAATTACACTGAATACTCCGTGACCAGAAAGGCTTTTCAAGAACTCCAATGATTGTACACTTCCTTTGATGTCAGGCACACCCGATTTCAAGAGCTCCAAACCGATAAAGAGGATGGCAAAACCAACGAGCATTTCTCCCCACGACTTCGTATTACCTCGATTAGAGAAAAGCATGATGATTGCCACCAACATAATTGGCAAGGCATAATCGGACATACTTACCGAAAAGCCAAGGAATGCAACAATCCAAGCCGTTACAGTCGTTCCAATATTCGCTCCCATGATAACGCCAATACTCTGTTTTAGAGTAAGAAGTCCTGCGTTTACAAAACTTACCACCATTACCGTAGTTGCGGAAGATGACTGAATAATCGACGTGGTAATAAATCCAGTAAAAATCCCTTTGATTCTGTTTTTGGTAATTGCTCCGAGAATCTTGCGCAGTCTTTGTCCTGCTGCTTTTTGAATTCCTTCGCTCATTACCTTCATTCCATAAATGAAAAGTGCTAAAGCTCCGAGAAGCATCAAAATACGCATAATCAAACCGGAACCAAGCGACCAACCACGCTCTATTTTTACCGACTTTGCTTTGGTCCAAGTGATATTCGCAGATGATAAATCTTTCTTTGAGCTTAGTGGAGAATTAATCACACCAATTGAAAAGGCATATTTTTCGTTGACCGTAAGATTTTTCAACGTAAACGAAGTCACCGATCCATCAAGAATTTTGGAATATTTCCAGTCTGGACTTGTATTCAGTTTTGTGAGATTGCTTTCTAGGTAGCGAATAACGAGTTGTTTATCCGTAGGTAAACTGTCGTAGTTAATATTCCACGTGATTTTAGCTTCGCCTTCACCTCCTGAGGAAGAAACATTTTCAATAAACTGATCACTTGCGTAGGTTGTAGTTCCAATAAGTGATACGAAAATTAAGACGATGAATCTTCGAAAAACCTCAAATTTCATGTTACGTGAGAATTATTTGTACAAAAATAGGAGAACTTCGCTTGCCACAAATTCTAACCCTCTTTTTTTGAAAAAAATTAATACTGAGTTCATATTGGAGTGTTGAAGTTTAGTGCAAAAAAGAACGAGAATCGAAGGCGGGCGCCTCCAATTCTCGTTACACTAATCAACCTAACCTACTACTACATTACAAATGTAGAATGAAAGAACAAGAATATTGAACACATTTAGGAATAATTCTGGGGTGCAATAAATGTTAGCATCGTAAGCATTTGATTCCATTTCGAGATTAAGAGAACATGATTTTTAACTTTACAAACCTTTAAAAACCACTGTTTAACGTAAATATTAATCGCTAAACGGTTTTAGTATTAAGGAAGTATAGCAAATGTTCAACGAACTAAGATTCCAATATTCTCCCTATATTTGATTCAACTTGAAACATTAATTGCTTAAAATCGCCCCATGGAATCAGTATTGATCATCGATGATGAAGCAGACATTAGAGATATCCTTTCGTATAACCTAAAAAAGGAAGGATTCACAGTTACAACAGCCTCAAATGGTAAAGACGGGATCGAGATTGCTCGTTCTACTCTACCCGACATTATTATTCTCGATGTTATGATGCCCGAAATGGATGGTATCGAGGTCTGTGATGTATTGCGGAATGATCCGGAGACAAAACACATTCGTATTTGTTTCTTGACAGCACGCAGCGAAGACTACAGTCAGATCGCAGGTTTGGATGCTGGGGCAGACGATTACGTTGCCAAGCCAATTAAGCCCAGAGTTCTTATCAGCCGATTGAAAGCATTGCTCCGCAGAAATGCCAATCTCGATGAAGAAAAAAGCGTTACGGAAGAAGGATCTCTTCATATTGATAGAGAAAAGTACCTTGTTGTCAACAATGGAGAAACTGTTCACTTACCGCGAAAAGAGTTTGAACTGTTGGCTTTACTCGCTTCAAAACCCGAAAAAGTATTCGACCGCGATTACATTCTGAAAACGGTTTGGGGCGAAGGAGTTGTTGTTGGCGATCGTACGATTGACGTTCACGTACGTAAACTCCGAGGTAAAATTGGCGACGATTATATCAAAACCGTGAAAGGTGTTGGGTATAAGTTTTCTTATGGGAAGTAGGCCCTTGAATTTTTAACAAAAGATCTTTTCGACAAAATACAGACTTCAAGACCTTATTCATAGATATAAAAAATGCACGCTCGATGAGCGTGCATTTTTTTGTTTGGTTATCTTTTAATTATTTGATCGTGTATGAGATCGATGCAGAAACAGTTGTTCCTTGGTGCAAATAATCAAACACTTGAGATTTCGCGTTGTATGATTCGTAGTATCTTCTTCTTGCCTGGTTCAACAAGTTTCTTCCAGTGATACTCGCTTTCCATCTTGGAGCTGATTCACCTTCACGAATCTTTCCGAATCCTTTCGATACTTTCACGTTCAAGCTATGGAATGGTTGTTCGAATACATCTGGAACCAATCCAACACCGATAACGGCCAATTTCTTTCCTTGAACATTGTATGATACGTTACATGAAAGGAATAATGAATCGTCGCTGAAGTTCACGAAACCGTTTACGATGTATGGCGACTGCCCGTACATTGTTCGGTAATCTCCAATTACTTCTCCGTTACGCGCATTTGCTTGACGTACTTCTTTTTCTGTCATCTTAACACCACCAACTTCAGTTGTTACTTTGTTCATGTCGATTTGAGAAATCACATACGTGAAGTTTCCTCCCACTACGAAACGAAGGTGTTCTTTTGACTTCTTGTTGAATCCAATTGCCTTACGGAATTCAAACTCTCCACCGTATACATCTGCTACTCCCGCATTCACCGGAATGAATTCGTTTGGTGCTGCAACGTTCGCTACAATTTCAATTGGGTTGATGAAACGCTTGTAGAAACCACTCAACGAGATGATCTCAGTACGTCCGAAGAAATGCTCCCAACGAACATCAGCATTGTGAATCAATGTTTGTTTCAAGTCGATATTCCCCAAGTAACGACGTCCTTGAATTGGGTCGTAGATTTGCGAAATTGAGATTTCACGGAATGAAGGACGTGCCACCGTTTGCGTGTATGCCGCTCGGAAGTTTGTCTTGCGCTCGTATCTCGAAGAATCTGCATCCTTACGAATTTTGTACACCATGTTTAACGACGGCAACAAGTTGATGTTATTCAATACTACTTCGTTCACGTATCTTGGAGCGGTTGTATCGAAATCAGCGTTGTTTGATTGTCCAGTGTATCGGTTGATGCTACGCTCTACACGTGCTCCGTAGGTTGCACTGAACGACTTCGACAATGGCAATTCATTCATCACGTACGCTGAATTAATCATTTGATTCGCTTCGTAGATGTTTGCTCTCTCTTGCTGTCCAGTTGCATACGTTCCTTGGTACGTATCCGTGTTCCACACATTCTCATCTTCGAAGAACCAGTTTGGATCGTTTGGAACAACGTTGTTTGGTGTATTGTACAATTTGAAAACGTATTCTGCTACGTCAAACGTACGGTTCTTGTAGGTTGTCAATCCACCGAAAGACAATGTACTTTCCAATGAATCCCACTGCATGAATTTACGCTCAAAATCAAAACGTCCGCTCAAGTTGTACTCGTTCAAAGAACGGAAAATACGACGAACTTCTGCTCCAACAGATTCTTCCCACAAGTATTGAACTTCCCCATTTGGACCAGGTGTGTCAGATTCCTCAATTGCTGTTGAGCGAATGTCTGGATCGGAAATACGCGAATATGTTGGGCTCAATTTCCAGATCAATTTCCATTTGTTCTTTTCATCCAAGAAATGCGTTCCAGTAATGTTTGCGTTTGTAACCGAACGTTGAGAGTATTGAAGGCCTTGTTTTAACAATACTGCTTGGTTACTGTCGTAGTTCGTTTCTCTCAAGTTTGCTGCCGACTTCGTCCCGTTTTGTGTGTGGAACAAGGTCAATGAGAACTTGCTTTTTCCAAATTTGATTGATTGTCCAAGTAAAGCCGTCCATAAAACATTCGATTCCGTTTGCTCCCCTTTCGACGTACGATCTCGGAACAACTCTGTTTGACTTGGATCTGTTTCCATGATGTACTCATTATATTGTACATCTTTGAAATACGTATTGGATGTACGATAATTCAAGACTACGTTGTACCCATACGTTAAACGCGTCGAGTCTTTACCTTTCTTTCCTCCAACGTAGAAGTTCTTTTGATTTCCAGTTGCGAATGCATAGTTCTGGTTCATGAAGCTAAATGCTTTTTCCGTTGCCATCGTTTCGCTAAACTTTTGCGTAATGGTAGCCGTAACAGGATCTTGTAACGCAGGATGCGGAATTTCAGTGGAAGAACTGATCGGTAATCTTCGAGTTCCATCATCAAATCCAAGGAAATCCAAAGATCCACCTTCATACGAAATGAAGTCAGGATTGAATGTTGCGTTTGTATTGTATCCCAATCCACCTTTGAAGTAAAGTGTCTTTTTGGTTGGGAAATCTTGCGTTGTGATATCAATCAAACCACCTGTAAAATCGGCAGAAAGATTCGGTGTAAATGTTTTGTAAACCGTGATTTTATCTACCAATACTGTTGGGAAGATATCTAATTGCACCGAGTTACGATCCGGATCCAAACCAGGAATGTCCATTCCATTCAGGATTGTTTTCGTGTAGCGGTCACCCAAACCACGGATGTAGACATTTTTTCCATCTTCAACAGAAGCTCCAGGCGTTGTTGCCACAGCATCTACTGCCGTCTGAATTCCCTTCTTTTGCATGGCTTCCTTTCCGATGTTGTCGGTAGTACCTTCACCTTCCGCACGATCTTCATCCAATTTTTCATCAGAAGTAGGAGGTGCTTTTCTGCCGGTTACAACCACTTCATCTACATCTGTTAGAGCTGTTGACATTTGTACATCAACAATCAGTACTTCACCCGCCATTACTTCAATTTCACGTTCTTCATCGATGAATCCATCCAATGTTTGTGAGAAGGCAAGTGTGTATTTTCCAGGGGCTAATTGAAGGTTGTATGCACCGTCAAGGTCGGTGTACAGTTTTCCTACACCATTTACTGAGACTTTTGCATCCACTACGGGATCTCCCGTTTTTGCATTTGTAACAATTCCTCGCACGATGTTCTGACCATTAGAACTTAAAGAAATTAAAAGAAGCGCGAGTAGGGAGTAAAAATGTTTGATTGTCATCATTTTGTGTTTAATACAAAATGCCTGTGATTCTCATCACAGACATTCTGTCTTTTTAAATCTATTCGATTACTTAATGTAAGTATCTGATTTTAAAGTTTTCCGTTTACTGAACACCAAGTCCATCCGTTGAAAGTAGATGCAGATGCTCCAGTAGCTGTTGTTGAAGTCATTACTCCTTCTGCAGCTGTTTGATCAGCAGCAGGAACAGTACAATCGTTCACTCCAGCGTCATCTTGAGAAGCTGTGTAAACTGAAGCTGCTGTGAACTCAGATCCTGTGAAAGTAAGGATTGGAGATGCTTGAGTCAAGTATGTGAATGCGTCAGTTTTAGGATCTGCACAGTTGTTTTGGTAAGAAGCTCTAATTTTCGCTTCACCCATTTTAACATTTGAGATAGAACCTTGCGCCTTTGATTTGAAATCTCCTCTAGCTTCAGTTCCACCGAAAGTGTACACTGTTCCATTTTCTAGAGCGAAGAATCCGTTTGTGTAAGTGCTTCCTTCAGGTCCGTCAATTTCCAATGCTTCATCAGAGTTTGATCCGTTAATTACCATAAAGTTTGAAACTGTTCCTTCGTAGTTCATGTCGATATCAACACCGTCGTCTCCTTGGAAACCAACCAAAATGTTAGAAGCATCAACAGTTCCACCGAAGAACTCAACACCATCGTCCAAGTTTGCGATGATCTCGATGTTTGAGATAGAAGTTCCGTTACCAACACCACCAAGTGTCAATCCGTTGATTTCATTACCAGCACCAATCAAAGCACCACCGTGACGGATAGAGATGTAAGACATTGTTCCAGAGTTATCAGCAATATTATCTCCTCCAAATGCTCCGAAATCGTCTGTTGTTGGGAAACCTTCAATTTGTGCCAAAACGTCACCGTCTGCAGCAGAAATTGGAGCGTATCCTAATACTACAAGTCCTCCCCAAAGACCTTGATCAGCCTCAGTAAGGTTTGTTCCTGTCAACTCACCTGGTTGGATATTATCCAAAATAGATGTGAAGATAATTGGTTGAGAAGCCGTTCCAACAGCGTTGATTTTAGCTCCTTGGCGGATAACCAATGCAGAAGCCAATGTTCCTGAACCTTCTTTTGCTTTAATGATTGTTCCTGGCTCGATAGTTAGCGTATGTCCACTTTCAACAACTACTTTTCCAGTCAATACATACACATTTTCAGATGTCCATGTTTCACTTTGAATAAAACCAGCCTTTTGGATAACGTCACCATCATCAACTGTTTCGATGATACACGTTCCGTCGTCTTTTTTCGCTTTTTCGTCGTAGTTAGTTGCTGTTGGGTCTGTACATCCTTTCTTACAAGATGTTGTTCCAAGCGCTAGTGATGCCGCCATGATCATCACTCCGAATTTTAATGTGTTTGTTTTCATAATTTCTAATAATCAAGATGCTTGCGCATCGTCTTCTTCAAATTTCTGGTGCAAAGATGAAGGCTATTTTTGAAAACGACTTTCCCTTACTCTTACCTTTCCGTCAACCTTAAGTTACGCTTATGTTAACACTTTCAAGAAACCCTTATTTTACTAGGCATACGGAGGTACTAAACGGATTTAATACAGGTGATATTTTGTTCCATTTTTTTCAATTTTCAGGAAGAAAAATGACCTCAGATTCATGCTTAACATGTACATAACATGTCTTCGTTTTAATTTAACGTAAGCGTAAGGTCAGCTTAAATTCTGCGAGCGTTATAGCCCGTACTTTTGACACATCAATATAGAAATAGAAGAGAGATGCATACGATATTATTAGTAGACGACGAACCAGATGTACTTGATTTTCTTTCGTACACAATAAAGAACGAAGGATACCGTGTTTTTACTGCCTCAAACGGTCAAGAAGCCGTAGACAAAACCATAGAACTTTCTCCAACATTGATCATTATGGATGTAATGATGCCAGAAATGGATGGAATTGAAGCGTGTACAAACATTCGAAATAACAGTTCTATTACGCAGCCAATCATCTGTTTGTTGACCTCGCGCTCGGAAGATTATTCGCAAATCGCTGGGTTTGACGCAGGGGCAGACGACTACATCGCTAAACCTATTCGTCCGCGTCTTTTAATTAGTAAAATTGCTTCTTTATTAAGAAGACCAGCTGTTCAAGAAGCGGTAGCACCTGCTTCTGAAGGAGTTTTGATCAATCGCGAATCGTTTTTAGTTACAGCAAACAATCAAGATTTGGTTTTGCCAAAGAAAGAGTTTGAACTTCTTGAACTGCTTGTTAGTCGACCTGGTAAAGTCTTCACACGCGACCAAATCATGTCGATTGTATGGGGAAATGACGCAATTGTTGGCGAGAGAACTATTGACGTGCATATCCGAAAATTGCGCGAAAAGCTGGGGAATGATTATATTCGCACCGTTAAAGGAGTCGGATACACGTACAACACGATTTGAAAAATATTAAGCCCATCACGTTATTATTGAGTGGAAGTTCCATACTTGGTGTGCTCGTATTTCTTTTCCTCCTCGTTTGGGGTTTCATTTCTGGAGAATTTAGCATTCCCCTTTTGATTCTTGCTCCGCTTTTTGTAGCGATTACTTCCTATTTCACATTCTACTTTTTCATCAAGTACTTTATCACCGAACGATTACGCATTCTTTATCGTTCCATTCGAAAAGGAAAATTTGGCGGTAAACACATGAGAAACTTCAAGCTCTCGAATGATTTGATCGCAGATGCAGAGGTCGAAACGCGCCGTTGGAGTGATGAACAAATCGCGGTCATTTCAGAATTGAAAGAGCAAGCCGAATTTCGAAGAGAATTTCTTGGAAACCTTGCCCATGAATTAAAAACTCCGGTTTTCTCCATTCAGGGATACATTCTTACCCTTCTAGAAGGTGGTTTGGAAGATGAATCAGTGAATCGAAACTTTCTGGAACGCGCATCAAAAGCTACTGATCGTATGTCGGCCATACTCGAAGACCTGGATCAGCTCATGAAAATGGAAGTGAATGAAATCCAACTTGATTTAACACATTTCAACCTGAAAGAACTCGTACAGGATTTATTCGAAGATTTCGAGATGCGCGCAAAGAAGAAGAACATTACGTTGAAGTTTGCTCGCGATTACGACCCCGTTTATGTACACGCCGACAAAGGGAAAATTGGGCAGGTACTCACCAATTTAATCAGCAATTCGATTTCTTACGGAAATAAAGGCGGTACCACCAAAGTACGTTTCGATACATTTGATGATATCATTACTGTAGAAGTTTCTGACGATGGATTGGGAATTGACGAAGCACATCTTTCCCGTTTATTCGAACGTTTCTACCGCGTGGAAAAAAGTAGAAATCGCAATGAAGGAGGTTCTGGACTTGGATTGGCCATTGCGAAACACATCATTGAGGCACACGGACAAACCATTAATGTTCGCAGTACTTTGGAAGTTGGAAGTACGTTCACTTTTAGTTTGGATAAAGGAAAAAGATAGGAGGTCTTTCGCTAGGAAGTCGATTTTCCCGATCTAAAAATCCCCATTGTATTCTGGCATTTCACTCTTGTATTCTTTCGTTAGGCCCCGAAGTCGAACATGCACGATAACAGCATTCCTTGGGAACATTGCCCAAGCTCGCACCAAAGTCACTGTGCAGTTGCCTAATACCTTCTTCCTCCGGTGTAAGACATCGCCTCACCTTTTCCAAAGCTATAACTGAATCCAAGCGTAATGAAGCGTCCTCGCTGTGAAAAACTATACAAATAGTAAGCAGATTGATCGATGATTGTTTCGCGGATGCGTGAAGCGAAGACATCACGAACAGAAAGATTCACCACGCCTTTTCCTTTCCAGAGCTTCTTGCGAAGACCAAGATCAGCAGAAGCAAAACCAGAAACCTTTCCTTGAATCGTTTTCACTGCAGACTCATAATTTCCCGTTAACTCAAGATCCCAATCTTTCCATTTGAATTTTGTCATTACACGTGTAGACCATTGGTCGCCTTCAAAATCGAAGTTTTGCGATTCAAACTCACCTTGGCGATTGAAATATCCATAGTTCGCATCACCATTTGCAGAAAACCATTTCGTAACCGTGTATTTCCAATTGGCTTCCACTCCCACTTTATGATTTACCCCGATATTTTCGGGTCTAGTGATCGAAATATCATCTTCAAAATAGGTAATTCTCTCTTTCACATTCGTTGTATACAAATAGTATAAACTTGTATTCAGCATGAATTTGTCCCAGTAGAAAATACTCGTCAACTCATACGAATCGGCAAATTCGGGCAATAGTTTCGGATTTCCCGTTCGAATATTATAGTTGTTTTTAATGTTGAAAAATGGATTTAAATCCCATAATCGTGGACGGAAAATTCGGCGTGAATATCCACCCTGTAATTGAAACTTCTTCGAGAACTTGTACGAAGTATGTAGGGTTGGGAATAGATTTGTGAAGTTTTGGTTATTCACTTCATTGGTGGTTGTCAATACAGTTGTTAAGTCCGTATTCTCCACTCGAAGTCCCAATTTCAGCCCCCATTTATCTGTTTCATAGGCTCCTGTAGAATACACTCCCAATACTTTTTGGTTGTACTCGAAGTTGTTCGTGAAGCTCGAGTCGAGGACATACCCCGTTGATTCTTCATCGTATACGGCATAATCATTCCCCACATCGTTGATTTCGTACATGGCACCCGATTCGAGTGTCCATTTCTTGCTAAGTGGATTGACATAATCCAACTGCACCGTTTGATTGAATTGGTAGAAAGACGTTTCCGTTTTCTGATTTCTGTAGGTTTGCGTTCCTACCAATCCTGTATTGATAAAGTCTGATTCCTGTGTCTTTCCAAAATAACGCCCAAGCGCACTAAATTGAAGCGTATGCTCTTTATTGTTCTTGAATTCCTTTTTGTATTGCAGATCGTATTGGTATTTTGGATTCAAGGCCGATGTTGTCTCCTTGCGCTGATAGCTCGAAACAAGTTGATCGATGCTATCATAAATCGCGATGTTCGTTTCTGAAGGTTGTTGTTCAATTTCGTAGGCAAAATTCCCTGAGAGCGTAATGGTATTGTATTTATTGAGGTAGAAATCGGACCCAAGTGTGATGTTGTAGAAATTTTCGTTTCGATATGCCAGTCCATCGCTTAAAACGGTACTTCCACCAGTTAGATCACGGTTCTCATTTTCATTATATCTCGGTAGCGAACGATAGCCCGCACCAAATTGCGTAAACAGATTCACTTTTTTCGCGCGATAGTTGATACTTCCACCCACCGAATGGTTGTGTGGCCATCCCGTGTTCACAGAAACCGAACCATTAAATCCTTTTTTCTCATCCTTTTTCAGAATGATATTGAGGATTCCGGAAGTTCCGCCCGCATCGTATTTTGCCGAAGGATTGGTTATCACTTCGATTGATTCAATCATATCCGCTGTAATCGTTCCCAAGGCATTGGCAGGATCATCCGACAATACCGAAGGTTTACCATTGATCAATATTTGGACACCACTATTTCCTCTCAACTTGATATTCCCTTCAATGTCAACACTCACAGAAGGCACATTGTTCAACACCTCCATTGCTCCCATCCCCGTGGAACTAATATCTTTTCCGACATTAAAAACGCGCTTATCCAACTTAAATTCCATCGACGATTTCTCAGCGGACACTTCCACTCCACCGATTTCTTGAGCTGCCATACTTAGCGTGATTTCACCAAGCTCAACCTTATTTCCTTCTGAAGAACCAGGAAGTTCCACACGTTTTTCCTCGTAACTAAAAAAACTGACCCGAATGAACGCATCAAGCGAATCACTCGACAGGCTAAAGTTTCCTTCCGCATCCGAATTTGTTCCTACTAGTACGTTCCCTGAGCTGTTTGAAACCATTACGACAGTCACGTAAGGAATCGGCTCACGCGTAGATTCATCAATTACCTTTCCCTCATACGTAATCGATTGAGAAAAGCTCGTGTTGACGAACAAGGCAAACATGGACAAAACAAAAAATCGTATGATTGAGTGCATCATTGTAAAGAGAGATTTAAGTACAAAGAAATCAGGTTTTTCTCAGAATTTCAATTCAGAATCGCTCAACGACCTTTTTTTTACCCTCACCAACATCTTATTCTCCCATTCAAATGGCGAATCAACCACTTAAACAATTGATATTTAGATGTTTTATTAGTTGTCTAAAGGACTAAAAATGTTGTTCACGGAAAAAATTCTAAACTTGATCAAATTGTCCTTAATTTTGATTCATGTGGAAAAGGAAGAAATCGAATTGGGAGTTCGCTAAAGAAATCTTCTTTCAGCTTGGCTTAATCGCCGTAGTGTTGACTTTCTATTCATATGAAAAGCATGAAGGAACGGGACATTTCACACTTGATTTTCCAACGCTTACTATCTTCATCAACTATGTATCGGCTGCGATATTGATCAACTATCTGTTGCTTCCAAAGTTCTTGTATCCGAAAAAGTACATTCATTTTACCTTCTACTCTCTACTCATCATTGCTGCGGTTATTGCTATCGAAGAAGGAATTATTGAGCAAATCTTTTATCCAGACACACGAGCAAAGACTTTCCCTGACGTTTTCAATAATCTGTTTACAGCCATGCCGATCATTACGATATTGGTGGGGTTCAAATTCGCATGGGATGCGCTTCATCAACAACGTCAGCTCGAAGCACTTGAATCTGCCATAAAAGAAAGCGAATTGCAATTCTTAAAATCACAAATCAATCCTCATTTTCTATTTAATAATTTGAACAACTTGTATTCGTATGCGCTGGAGCAATCTCCAAAAACACCTGAGATTATTTTAGAATTGTCGGGCGTGCTGCGTTATATGCTGTATGAATGTAAAGAAGAGACGGTTCCACTCGAAAAAGAGATCCAACAACTCAAGAATTTTGTAAATTTAAGCAAGCTACAGCTCGAGGAAAGAGGGAATGTACACTTTGTTCAACCTGAATTGCACAGTGGCTACAGAATTGCTCCGTTAATTCTTTCTGTATTCATCGAAAATGCATTTAAACATAGTGCATCGAGTCAACACAACAACATTGATATTTCTATTAATTTGAGTTGGCGTTCGGATGGTGTTCTCGAGTTTGTATGTGACAATACGTATTCTGAGAACAGCAATACAGAAAGTCTCAGTAAGGGTATCGGCCTGAAAAATGTAAAGAAGCGATTGATGCTGTTGTACCCGGAGCAACATCAGCTGTCAATTACCCAGGAAAAGAATCGCTTCAAAGTAATTCTAACGCTTCAACTCGAAACAGATAAACCATGAGATGTATTATCATAGAAGATCAAGCCCCTGCGCGCCGCGTTTTACAAAAATACGTGAATGACTACGGTAAATTGGAATTGAAAGAATGCTTTTCCTCCGCAACCGAAGCACGCACCTACTTGGAGACCGCAGCAGTAGATTTAATTTTTCTGGATATTCACCTTCCAGAACTTTCAGGTCTTGATTTCTTACGATCACTTGAAAAGCCTCCTGCCGTCATTCTTACCACTGCTTTCGATGAATATGCCATGGACGGATATGAGCTCGACATTGTCGATTATCTGCTCAAGCCATTCTCTTACGCGCGTTTCTGCATCTCTGTGGAAAAGGCGACGCAACGTATTTCGGCACAAAATAGACTATCTAAAAATGATAATTTCTTCATCAAGTCGGGACGTGCCTATATCAGTGTCAGCCGAAAGGACATACTCTATATTCATTCTGATTTAGATTATACCGAACTCCATTTCGAAACGGGGAAACACATCGCTCAAGAAACCTTAAGTTATTGGGAAAAATCCCTTCACACCTTTGATTTCGTGCGTGTCCATAAATCGTATATGGTAAACATTGCCTCGATCGATCACATTCAAGGAAATCGCATCTACTTTTCCAACGGTCATTCAATTCCAATTGGTCGTGCTTACAAAGATGATTTTATTACGAAGCATGTTAAAGTAACGGATAACTAGGGTGAGAATTCTTTTGGTTGCATTTGTTCGTTCAACGCTTAAATTGCTTGTTTGGAGACTACAAA